>Ga0137365_10004755_pt1 | contig 10899 bp, 10 predicted proteins | sample SagtaG_9_FD_104799 | JGI IMG/M metagenome (GOLD analysis project Ga0137365, IMG submission 104799) | Vadose zone soil microbial communities from Sagehorn Ranch, Mendocino, California, USA - Sage1_L_40_16 metaG | ecosystem: Environmental > Terrestrial > Soil > Vadose zone | place: USA... | reverse complement strand
CTGCTCGTGTAAAGCGCGATTGCTGCAAACGAGGCTGCTAATAATATATGAATCCAAGATGTTTTATTGGTGTTACGCGCGAAGCCTATAATCGTAAGCATCAAAAGCAGAATAAAAGGCCAGGTTTCTGGCATGTGGAAATTCGCAGATTGATATTCCGGAATTCGTGAGGTGATATAGGCATTGCTTCCCAAAGAAGCGATCGCTGCCCAAATCTTTATACCTGAGGGTGAAAGAAAGGTCGCAAATAAAGACAGGATTCCGCCCAGTAGCATGGATAGAGTGTTTGGCTGTGTAAACCAGGTCCCTGAAGGATGGTCAAGCAGACTGCCTACAAGATAGATTCCCCAAATGATGATTCCCAATACGAACATGCCGTGCATATTCACCCATAAAATCATTACAACTGGCAGCAACCACCATACACGCGGTCTGTCCTCAGTCATTCGTTCCAGGATCACGATCCAAAGCGCCGTGAACAAATATGTGAAAAGATGCGGTCTGGGTAAAACGTGGATCATACTCACGCTGATCCCAATTGCGGTCACAGTGAGTGTAATGAACAAGTTTTGTGATCTTCGCTTTGCTTCACCATAGATAATTGCCCATGTTGCAGTAACGAGCAATGCTGTCAATAAGACTACGCCACTCAAGCCAAGCAGATCGTTTGCGATGGAGAGAATCACCTGTGACAACCATTCATGCGGGAAACTGGGAAACCCAATCGTGCGGAAGGAAAATATGTCGGTGAGTGGAACGCTTTTTGTCTCGCGAATCAACCGTCCGACGAGAAGATGGCGCGGCAGGTCACCGTCAAAGTTCAAGATCTTGGGTCCGCTGGCAGAAATTCCCCAGAAGAGTGCTGCCAGCAACACATATTCCATGCGCGGGATGATGAAATTGATCAGTTTCATGTTGAGCCTATGCTACCCAGCCCCAGATAAAAAATTGTCCGCTTAGATACAAATTAAGTAAGATGGATATGTAAATGATTGCACGTCGAAACCAGGAATTTTCGCCAGCCAGACTTAAAGTGTAAAATGATGGAAAAAGCATCAGCGAGTATCGCGACATGGAGATCAATGGCTGAGTCTCTACGATTCTGATCAGAATGATGAAGATGCTGAACATGGTATATAGATTATATTCAGCGGGTATTCTTTTCCAGCCCCATAAAAGGAGAACTAGAACAAGTGTCATGACTGCCCAATTTAAGACGTCAATAAAGGTTGAATTTCCTGTGAGTATTGTTCGCACAGCATACCAATATGTTTCCCATGGTGGGACTAGACGAGCGTGCCAATCAGCTTCTACAAATGGAACCGCGCCACTCGTCACTTGGATGGAGCGCAGATAAAGATAAAAAAGCCCGCCGTCTCCTGCTACAAACATCCCTATCCAATAGGAAGGCATACGAAGAATAGAGCGATCTTTCCACATCAGGTAGAGCATGGGAAGTAACAATGCCACACCTTGCAGGCGCGTGAGAATCGCACAAAATATCCAAAAGCCGGCCCACAGCCAACGCCGCACGTGCATAGCTTGGAATGCCAGTAAAGTGATCAGTAGAAATACGGGTTCGGAATAGGCGCTAAAGAAGAAAAAGAACGTTGGGTAGATAGCAAAGAAGATCAGTGCGCGCTTTGTGATTCTTTTTTCTCCCCACTGGCTAAACACATCATACAATAACTTAAGCGTAATAAATATTGCGATATGGGAAATCAGTAAACCAGCAAGAAACGTATTTCTAAGTATCGGCTGTACGATACGAATGAGAAAAGGATAGAGAGGTGGAAAGTGATCATCCCCGGGGATACTGCCGTATCCATGCTCAGCAATCGAAACATACCAGTTGGTATCAAATCTTTGCCACAGGGCGAGTAATGTACCTGGAAAAGGTTTTACACCAAAATATGGGAAGATATCAGATGTCTTTGTTTTGGCTGATGAAAGGTTAGACCTTTTATACTGACCTTTGATTGCTGTGCCGTTTGAAATGTTCCAAATAGTGCCGGTCTGTTGGTCGATAATATTTTCTGTACCCAAGGGTTGAAATATGAGAACTTCCCCGTTCACTTCGCGATGGTAAACATATACCTCACTATTTTTCAAACGAAAAATCGATACGATTGGCTCGCCCGATAATTCAAAGTTCTGAATCGCGATGGGCTGTATGGTAATAATCACCCATGACCATAGTGCGTAAAAGAGTCTGGCAATGATGAAGACCGTAATTGCAAACCGCCACGAATCGTCGAGTGTGTTCCAGCGTTGGGCAATGTAATCTTTGAAGCGCGTCATTGATGTCATCTTCTTGATTTTACCGCTTGTCTTCACTCCCACTTGAAATTTCTGAGTTCATTTGTAGCTTCAGATTCAAACTGCAACTTAGCGAGTGATGCGGCACTCTGTAAATCAAAAACGGGACGATTTTGGTTTCGTCCCGTTTTGATTGTTTTTTTTATTACTCGCCTAGATAATCGCGCAATTTGCGCCGTATGGAGGGATGTCGCAAACGGCTCAGGGCTTGTGCTTCGATCTGACGCACGCGTTCGCGCGTGACGCCCATCTTGCGCCCGACTTCCTCAAGCGTGTATGCTTGTCCATCGAGCAAGCCATAGCGCAGTTGCAAAATGCGGACTTCACGTGGGGGGAGTGCATTCAACACTTCCCCGAGATGTTCCTTCAAGAGATTATAGGTGGCGGTGTCATCTGGCGGGGGAGCCTCGTCATCTTCGATGAAATCACCTAGTACCGAATCTTCTTCATCATCTGTTGGTGTTTCCAATGAAAGCGGACGGCGGGCCACCTGGATCATGTTCTCCACTTTCTTGGGTGGTACGTCCAATGCCGCAGCGAGTTCTTCCACGCTGGGTTCGCGACCGAGGCGCTGGGTCAACTGATGTTGCACGCGCAGAAGTTTGTTGATCTGATCGCCCATATGCACAGGCACGCGGATTGTTCGCCCTTGATCGGCAATTGCGCGCGTCACAGCCTGACGGATCCACCACGTGGCATAGGTGGAGAATTTATGCCCGCGGCGATAATCGAATTTCTTTGTCGCGCGGATCAAACCAATATTGCCTTCCTGAATCAGATCAAGGAAAGGCACACCACGTCCCATATATTTTTTTGCGACGGAAATCACGAGGCGGGAGTTGGCGGTGATCAAATGTTCACGAGCCGCCCAACCATCCTCGATGAGTTTGCGTAATTCCGTGCGACGACGCGGGCTGGCATTTCCTTTTGCGAGTTCTTCACGTGCCATTCGTCCGCGTTCGATACGCTGGGCAAGCCTTACTTCCTCTTCTGCATTCAGAAGCGGAACACGACTGACTTCTTTGAGGTACAGACCAATTGTGTCATCTGTATCAATATTCGCGAGATAATCATCAAGCGAAAGATCAACCTCAGGCTCAGCCTCGGTTGCTTCCACGGCGACCAATTCGTCTTCCGTGGGTTCTGAGGTGGTTGTATCCTCCACAAAGGGGATCCCCGCGCTCAATAGAGCCGAAAATGCTTCTTCAAGCTGCTCCACATCCTGTTCGGCTTCAGGGAAGAAATGCAGGATGTCATCCAGCGTGATGTATCCCTTTTGCCTCCCCAATTCAATCAGCCGGGCAATCGCTGAAAATTCTTCCTCTTCATCAACCATCAAAATTTTGTCTACATCCATTCGTTTATGTGTCCGTTTTCTTTTTATTCAGAATACACTTTTTTCAAGCGAATTTCAAGCCTGTTTCATTGCTCTTTCATAGACGCCTGCCAGACCAAAACGTTACGGTTTAGGCGTGGCAGTTTCGTTATGTATACCCGCCTCAAGTGTTGCCGTTGGAAGCGAAGTTTCCGCAGCGGTAGGGCTGGGAGTGAGTGTCTCCAAATAAGGAGGGGTGGTGAGTAGACTAAGCAGGGCGTCCACAGAGCTTGTGCTCACAATTTGCACATCACCGCCAGCCGCATCTTGAACGAAATATCCACTTTCAGAGGGAGTGACAACACCGATATTGACGGTTCGTTCCACTTTATCGTTAAACTTCACAGTTAGCACATATTCCGGCGTCTTAAGCCCTGCAACATTAGGATCAAGGTTGGGGACCTTATTCAAAATACGCATTGTAGTAACCTGGGTTGCAGCCGCTTCCGCCGAGCCCTGATCTGCCTTTGCTGCAACAGGCAGTGTCAACGCCCAGGCGTTCGTGGAATCGCGCGTTAATTCGATGGTCTCTCCAGCCTTTGACTGGATTCGAATACTTGTCGGAACGCCTTCATCAGCAGTAAACAAATAGCTGGTTTGCTCACTTGTTGCTTCCGGCGTGACCGAAATATCGGCGGGTTGCGGACGGTTTTTAAGGTAATAGTATGCGCCAACAAGCGCGAGCAAGATTATTATATAGACAACTGTAGAGCGACGAATCATACATTATCCTTGACGCCTGCGGGCTAGCCAAGTAGACACGCCGCCGAAGACTATTAATCCGGGAATAATGAAAATCGAACTCAACAGGATCAAGACCCAGTGAATTTGTGAAGGAACTTGGAAGCTACGCGGCGTTGTATTTTTTGGTGTAATGCTGGCGATATTTTCCTGTTCAGCCGCCCAATCCACCGAGTTGACGAACATATCGCCGTTTCCATATGCGTCGAAGATCTGGTCCACAGCAAATGCTGAGGTGCCAAAAACAACCACACGTCCTTTGGTCGCTGAGTTTTCACCTGCCACCGCAAGGATTAGCGGGCCAACCTTTTCATTGTCATTAAGCCCAACTTGTCCACCTTGCGACAGGCTGGAAAAATCTGTTTCACCCCATGAGCGCTCGTTCGTTTTCACGAGCGGAGTCAGCGTCACGTTCCCAGAAGCCGCAGCATCCAGGCTGCGAGTGAAAGGGAAGAATGCCACAAGGTTGTTCATGTTCTTTGTGACGGGGTGAGATGTATCATAATAAGCCGCCGCGGCAGTTGTTGGTTGAGGGCTATTTAGATCAATGACAATATCGTTATTGAAAGTGATCCCCCAATCCTTTGCGAGCATATCGGCAAGCGGATCCGCTGCATCACCGAACTGCGTCAGGGCCGTGGGATCTTCCATGACGATCAAAGAACCACCTTTTTTATCGAGGAAATCTTTCAGGAGTTTCACTTCGTTATCCGAAACAGGCTTTTGTGGTCCCGCGACCACGATCACACGCGCATCATCCGGAATCTTGTTGTCCACTAGAAGATTGAGAGTTTTGACTGTATAGTTTTTGCTTTGCAGTGTGGATAACGCGCGCGTCATGGATGACTGTCCACTTTGTTGCGTATCGCGTTCGCCATGACCGGTGAGGAAATAGATCGAGCTACTCTCAGGGTTTAAGAGGCGTAACAACCCTTTGAGAATTTCATCTTCGCTTGCAGACGCAGCGATTGTTTTGTGTTCACCCATCTGCAATAGGATTTTCCCGTCGCCGGTGACGCCTGCATTTAATGCCGCTTGCGGATCTTGATCGGGATTGATGAATCTATAATCGAATTTACCGTTGCTGCTAGCCTTAATGTTACCCAATAATTTTGCAGCAGCGTCTGTGCTGCTTTGAGCGAAGAAACCAGTGGCTGTCACCTTATCAGGCAGTTGTTTTACAGCTGCTGATAACTCTGGAGAAAGAGTGTTGACCTTATCTTCGGTTAAGTCAGCGATAGTGACCGGATTCTGAAAGGCGAGCACATTGCCAACAATCAATATGCCTAGAAATGCAAGTGACATAATGAGCGCATTGCTGCCATAGCGCGCCTGTCTGCCTGTGAAAAAACGGCGGACGCGGTCTGGCTCCATGATCGCGTACGTTGCTAGCCCCAATATGACCACGCCTACACTTACCAGGACGGCACGATTTAGATTATCTACTTTGGCAACAGTGAAGACTTGCATCGATACAAGTCCACGCGTGATGCCCAGTAGAACGGTTGCGATGAGGGCAATCCCCGCAACGATCAGCGCGACAAAGGAATAGTTTTTGGACTGTGTTTTGGTATTCATTAGCGCCACCTTCGGACTTCCACAGCAGTTGTACCTGTGAAAAGTCCAAGCGCGATCAGACTGAAGAAATATATAACGTCAGTGAGTTTTACGCTTCCTGTATTAAAGGCATCTGTGAAGTGTGCCGACATATTAAGATAATTAAATACTTCCGCTCCACTCCCTTGTATCAAATTGGTAAACAGACTCATCATGAACCAGAGGATGAAGAACAACGCAAAAGTGGCGAAGAAAGCCGCGATTTGATTTGTGAAGATCGCTGAAATTCCCACGCCCAAGGCAAGGAAGGAAGCTGCAGCAAGGATTACCCCCAGATAGGAGGAAAACATCAATTGTCGATCAATTCCCGGTGATACCAGAGGCGGCAAAATGGTAACGCTCCCGAGCACAATTCCATTCAGAATGATGGGGAAAATAAGCGTGATAGCAAGGATGGACAGAATGAACAATAATCCTCCCAACCATTTTCCCAAGACTAACTCAAAGTCCCGAATTGGAGCCGTCAATAATAATTCTAGCGTACCGGTTCGGGCTTCATCAGAAAGTGATCGCATTGTGATTGCCGGAGTCGTAAACACAAGCAAAAATACGAAAAGCCAATTGAGAGGTGCAATGTCGGGTGCCGGAGCACCAGAAAAAGCTTGCTGAGCCGTAGCTCCAACAATGACAGTAAAGTAAATACCCAATGTAAGCAAAATCATAAATGCAACGACGTAAGCAATTGGGCTGATAAAGTAGTGATCGTATTCTCGTTTTGCAATTGTCCAAATGTTTCGCATATTTCCCTCACGCAGCTTTCTTGCCGGTGACGTTCTCGCGAGTCAGTTCCAGGAAGATTTCTTCAAGACTCAAACCGATGGGACGCATCTCGAGCAAATCGAAGCCTGCCTGGATCACGGCTTTTGCCACCTGCGGACGCACATCCTGCCCGGCGGAAAATTCAAACTCAACGGAACCATCCGATTTGGCTTCTACATCGCGCGTGCCTTTGACTTTGCTGACCTTGGCTGCCAATTCGTCTGTTTCGCCGCGCACGCGTAAGACCACGCGCTGTGAACCGACAAGCCTCGACTGCAAATTTTCAGGTGTGTCTTCGGCGACGATTTTGCCTTTGTTGATAATGAGGACGCGATCGCAGATTTGTTGTGCTTCAGAAAGAATATGCGTGGAAAGCAAAACGGTTCGGTCTTTGCCAATCTCTTTGATTACGTTACGCATCTCCACAACCTGCGCAGGGTCGAGGCCGATTGTAGGTTCATCCAGAATGAGCACTTCCGGACGATGGATCAATGCCTGCGCCAAGCCCATGCGCTGTCGCATCCCTTTGGAGAAATTGCCAATATAACTGTTGGCGCGATCCGCCAAGTTCACTCTCTCCAAAGTTTCATAGGCGCGCTGTTCGGATTCCGGGATCTTTCGTAGATCAGCCATGAACTTGAGATAGCTAAGCGCAGTCATGTCGGTGTAAAGAGGAACGGTTTCCGGTAAATAACCAACACGTTTGCGGACCTCAAGTGACTCCTCCACAATGTCATAGCCCGCCACAGTGGCTGTACCATCCGTGGGAGGCATGTAGCCCGTGAGGATTCTCATTGTTGTAGTTTTACCTGCGCCGTTAGGTCCGAGAAAGCCGACGATTTCGCCCTGTTCTGCATCGAAAGTGAGATCGTCAATGGCACGGCGTGCGCCATAGTCCTTGGTGAGACCATTGACTTGGATCATTGGTGCTCCTTAAAAATGAAATATGTGAATACAAGCAAATGGCACAGACGCCTCACGGCGACGGTGCCATCTCCTTAATTACTAACGCTAGTACTCAGATACTATACAAAAATCACTGGGTAAAGTCAAGCGGCGCGTGAACTTCTAATCAAACCCTAATCTGCGCAAGTTGATGGTTCAAACCCAATTATCGAAGAAAGAAATACCAAATTCCGACGGCACCAGCCGCGCACATCAAGAGCAGAACTATACCAAGCAACGCAAGCATCCAGCCATTCGATGTATCAGGTGTAATCGCGGAGTTGGAAGCTATCGGCGTAGATGCGATGGGTTGTGAAGTTTCGATTCCAAAATTCGCGGACGTGGAAACAGGAGTCGCCGTCTGATTTGTCTGCGGTGTACTTCCGCCCATTATGCTTTCCACAAAATCAGGAATGCCATTGTGGTTTGCATCCAATGCACCCATGGCTTTTTCATATTTTGCGCGAACGTCCGGTGAAAGATCATCAAGACTGTTAAATTCCTTCCCATTGACAACAACCTTGATTGTGCTCTTAACGATCGGCGCACCACCAGTAGTATTTTCGATGATATCTGGAATGCCGTTTTTGTTTTTGTCCGCGAGCACATCTGCTATGTTCGTTCCACTTTGATCTTTGAGCGAGCTCATTGCCTGCTCATATTGTTTGCGCACATCCTCAGGCATTTCGTCTACACTGTTATATGTCTTTCCATCGATAACGATACGTTTTTGATTCATGGCTACCTCCGTGAGATGTTACCGCTAGTTTCATTACAAATAACCTCTTAGATATATTTGTAGCTTGAAATTTAAATACTGAGTAAGTGAATTATGCGGCACTCTATAAGTGTACAAGAAGCCAGGGTTGTTCGCAAGCATATTTCATTTTTTGATGCTGATTTATAATGTTCGAAACTTTGCGCATGGAGGCGCCATGACTGAGCTACTTTACCAAACCGATGCTTATCTACAGGAATTTGATGCGAACGTAATCAATATTCTGCCCGAACAACGTGCGGTCATCTTGGACCGCAGCGGGTTTTATCCAGGCGGTGGGGGACAGCCTTGTGATTTTGGGACATTGCGGATTGGCGATACTGCTTTTTCTGTGGAGAAAGTGAAGAAGCAAGGGGACGACGTCTTGCATTTTCTCGCGGGAAATGGGCCCTTACCAGCTATTGGCTCCGCTGCACACGGGACTTTGGATTGGGAGCGGCGATACAAACTGATGCGCACTCATACCGCGCTTCACGTGTTGTGTGGGACGGTTTTTCGCAATTATGGCGCCCTGGTCACAGGCGGCGATATGGAACCGCTCAAAGGGCGAATGGATTTTGAATTCGAAAGTATGCGTGGCGATTTAGTGCGCGAAATCGAATCCGCGGTAAATGCCGAAGTGCAAAAAGCTCATGAGATCAGAGTCAAGATTTTGCCGCGCGAAGAGGCATTTCAAATCCCCGATTTAATTCGGACCAAGATCAATCTTTTACCAGAGGGAATCATGCAGGTGCGCACTGTCGAAATTGTGGGGCTTGACCTGCAAGCAGATGGCGGGACACATGTCCGCAATACGAACGAGGTGGGCAGCATCCGGGTTGTGGATTATAAAAGCAAAGGCGCGATCAACAAGCGACTCTATATTGAAGTTCAATAAATTGATTTGTGAAAAACCTCTGCAAGAGCCATATCATAAGTATAAAAAAAACGCGCCAGGGTGTGGTCTGACACCCTGGCGTTTCGCTCTCCTCTGAGCGAGCAGTAGACAATTACTGGGGTTCGATGACCAGTTTGATTGCCGTTCTGACTTTGTCATCAATCGTGACGTCTGCGAATTGGGGGGTGCATGCTACATCAATACCGTCCAGTTTGAGGTAGCCGGTCGCCAGCACGAGAGCTTTCACTGCCTGGTTGACCGCGCCCGCCCCGATGGCTTGAACTTCAGCACGTTTGTGCTCGCGGACGACACCGGCGATTGCACCGGCGACTGCCGACGTGCGTGAATTCGCTGAAACTTTTATCATATCCATGTTGTGCCTCCAAAATTGTTTTAGTTAAATAAAGTAGCTAGCTCAAGCTATGCTCCAAATTTACAACAAACCGATGTTCTTGTATGTCAGGGAGTTCTGATATTTTGCTTGGAAGATTCCTGACGCGATCTATTATTTATGCAGCCTTGCGAAGGTTTACAACCTTCGCAAGGTTTTAAATATGTGAGTCTAATTAAAGAGTAAACGTGTTCGCTTTTTTGTGGGATTATGACAGCAGAACTTGTCCGCAATATTCACATTTATCCATACCGAGTTCAAGTCTGCCGCCGCAGTTTGGACGCTGCATCGCAAAGCAGATTCTCCATTGTCATTCCTCTGAGTCTTCGACGCTGGTTCGCTAATTGACTGTCACTTTTCCTTTTGCAAGATCCTGTTCGATATAGGATTCTAATCCCGCATAACCTTCGTCCATGGCGGATTGAATCAACTGACGAACCTCATCGCTGGAATTTTCAGGCGGCGTTGTGAGATAAATGCCAACGCGTGTCCTGTTCTCAATAGGAGTCAAGCGGCGAGTTGAGAGGTAGGAAAGTCCCATGACGGATTGTTGCATGGTGTAATACTCAAAAGGTTTCCAATCCAGGATTTTGCTATAGATGTGCATATCGCCATGGGCACAATGGAATCCTGAACCCTCTTGCACACGCCCTCCAGTAGTATCCGTTCTTTCGCCGTAATCGTAGTGGAGAAAACCCGCCTCAAGATCGGGTTTTGTCAAGAATTCCCAAATCAGTGCTGGGGGATATGGAATATCCATTTCCCGTTTAACCCACGCTTCCTGTGTATGTACAAATCTTCTGTTTTGAGCTTTGTATTTCTCCCATACCGGACGAAGATCATGCACACACATCGGTACTTCGCCGAGGTGCTCGTAGTGTTCGACGGCAATGCGCTTTCAGCGTGCATCCATTGGACATATGCCACATTATTGACATGTCCGTTTTCATCAATTGCGGACGGAGGAATCAAGAAGCCTTTTGAATATATGGAAGAAATTGGCATCGAGAAGTACACTCCCACGACTTATTATGAACCGGTCAACTCATTTACCTTTTGGATCAGATTGTTCATATTAAATGGCTTGGTGAGATATT
>Ga0137365_10004751_pt1 | contig 10902 bp, 8 predicted proteins | sample SagtaG_9_FD_104799 | JGI IMG/M metagenome (GOLD analysis project Ga0137365, IMG submission 104799) | Vadose zone soil microbial communities from Sagehorn Ranch, Mendocino, California, USA - Sage1_L_40_16 metaG | ecosystem: Environmental > Terrestrial > Soil > Vadose zone | place: USA: California... | reverse complement strand
CGGCGTCGTGCAATCCGGCAGCACCGTTCCCTACTCGCAGGTCATCGCGCAGTACAACCAGATGGCGCACAATGAAATCGACAGCAGCAACGTCTCTCCCGATATGAAAGATCTCGTTCACAACTATTTTAATTCACTAGAAGGACAGTGAGCTTCATGGCAAATATGAGTGACAACACAACTCCTCCGATGAAGATACCCAACGAGGAGCTGGCATTGCAGAATGGGCATGCACCCCAGGAAGAGGGACCCAGCGAGAGCAATATCGAGACATTTATGGGTGTCGCGCAACGGCTGGAGAAGGAGCTCTGCTCCATCGTAGTCGGTCAGGAGCGCGTCGTCCGTGAACTGCTGCTGGCACTGTTCGCGGGCGGACACGTGTTGCTCGAAGGCGTGCCGGGACTGGGGAAGACGCTGCTTGTACGCACGCTGTCGGATGCGTTGACGCTCAAATTTGCGCGCATCCAGTTTACGCCAGACCTGATGCCAGCCGATATAGTTGGGACGACCATCGTCAGCGACCAGGCGGAGGCGGGCGCAGGTAGTAAACGTATCTTCAGCTTTCAACCGGGTCCCATCTTCGCGAACATCGTGCTGGCCGACGAGATCAATCGCGCCACCCCCAAGACGCAATCGGCCCTGCTCGAAGGCATGCAGGAGCGCACGGTCAGCGTCGGAGATCGCACGCGCCCGCTTCCGCAGCCATTCTTCGTGCTCGCCACGCAGAATCCCCTCGAAATGGAGGGGACCTATCCGCTGCCCGAGGCCCAGCTCGACCGCTTCCTGCTCAAGATCATGGTCAATTTCCCGAAGGCCGCCGATCTGCTGCGCATCATCGACACCACCGTCGGCACACAATCGCTGCATGCCCAGGCCGTCGCATCAGGCGAAGAACTACTACAATTGATCGAGACCGCGCGCGCCGTGCCCATTGCCACACATATCAAGGAGTTCGCAGTGCGCATCCTGCTCGCGACGCACCCCGACCAGGAAGATGCGCCGGAAAAAGTGCAGCAATATGTTCGCTACGGTGCCAGTCCACGCGGCCTGCAAGCGCTCATCACGACCTCCAAAGTGCGGGCGCTGCTGGAAGGTCGCTACAATGTCTCTATAGAGGATCTGCGCGCCGTCGCGTATCCGGTGCTGCGCCACCGCATCGTGCTCAACTTCGACGGATTGGCGGACAATATCGGACTGGAGGGCCTGATCGACACGATTCTCGAAGAAGTGGAGGAGGCGTAGTGGCGGACAACGGCGAAAAGTTGCGCTTCCCATTGGACGCTCAGACCTTACAACGCCTGGATACACTGGCGCTCGCCACGCGCAGGCCGATGGCGAGCGGGCGACCTGGGCGCAGGCGCTCGCCATCGGCGGGCTCCTCGATGGAGTTTTCGGACTTCCGCCGTTACTCACCGGGAGACGATTTCCGCCGCATCGACTGGCGAGCCTACGCGCGCCTGGAGCGGCTCTTCCTGCGCGTCTTCGAGGCCGAGGAAAACATCACCGTAACCATCCTCGTCGATTGCTCCGACTCGATGTATTATGGGACGCCGCGCAAGGCGGAGCTCGCGACCGCGCTGGCCGCCGCACTGGCCTACATCTCGCTCAAGTGCGAGGACAACGTTATCCTCGGCGCTCTCACCGACCGGCTGGTCTCGTACCGGCGCGGCAGCGGAGGCAAGAACGCGATCTGGAACATCGGCGATTTCCTTACGCGCCTGCCCCGTTCCGGCAGCACCGATCTGAACCGCTCGCTATACGATCTTGGACGCGTGGTGAACAGTCCGGGCTTGACGATCATCCTTTCAGATTTTCTGGCGCCGGGCGGCTATCAGACCGGGGTTAGGGCCGTGCGCCAGTTGCGGCAGGAGGTAGCGCTGCTGCAGATACTGTCACCGGACGAGATCAATCCTGATATACAGGGCGACTGGCAATTGCACGATAGCGAGGGGACAGGAACGGTGGATGTCAGCATCTCCCCTGGTATATTGCACGCTTACCAGGAGCGGCTGGCGACATTTACGCAAGAGATAGCGGAATTTGCACACACGCACATGGCAACCTACGCGCTTATCCCCAGCGATATGGCGATCATTGATATTGTACAGCGTCTATTGCGGCAAGTTGAGCTGGTGCGCTAGCCTGGAAGGATGGATCGATGAATCTACTTGTCCCGACAGCTCTCGCCTTCAGCCTCATCATACCCATCATCCTTCTGCTCTATTTTATGCGTCCAAAGCGCCAGCAGCGCACGATCGCCAGCACGCTTTTATGGCAACAGGCGCTACAGGACATGCAGGCCAGCCGTCCCTGGCAGCGCCTGCGCATCACCCCGCTGCTGATCTTGCAGATACTCGCGGCCATCATCATCGTGCTGGTCCTGGCGCGACCGGCGATCTTCGCTAACAGCTCGATCAGCGGCGATACCATCATCATCTTACAGGCGTCGGCGAGCATGCAGGCAACGGATGTCGCGCCGAGCAGATTTGAGAGCGCGCGCGCCGACATCGCCGACATCATCGACAACCTCGGCCCCAACGATCACCTCTCGCTGATCACGATGGCGCGCACGCCCCAGGTGCTCATCGCGGACTCGAACGACCAGGCGCAACTGAGAGCTGCACTGCAGCGCGCCAGAGTCACGAACCAGGATGCCGACCTGGAGCAGGCGCTCTCGCTGGCAAACTCGTTAATGAACGGGCGCACGAGCATGCAGGTGCTGGTCGTCGGCGACGGACACGTCAGTACCACAGATAAAGCCATGCTCGTGCCCTTCGCCGTGCGCTATCTCCGTATCGGCACCGACGCGCCCAACGCCGCGCTGCTGACGCTCTCCTCGCGCACGATCTCGAATAAACTCGTCGCATTCGCACAGGTAGCCAACTACAGCGCGCAGCAGCGCGCCATCCCGGTCGAGCTCTACGCCGATGGCAAGCTGGTCAGCGTGCAGACGGTCACGCTCGGCCCGCAAGGAACGGGGGCCATTCAGTGGAATACAGTGCCACCGAACACACGCTTTTTGCATGCGCAGATTATCACACAGGATGCCATGACCATCGACCACCAGGCCTGGACCATCGTCGGCGGCTCACAGCAGGGCCGCGTGCTGCTAGTGACAAAGGACAATTCGTTCCTGCGCGCAGCCTTTGCCTTGCAACCCAACGTCAGCCTGTCGGAGACGACGCCGCAACAATACGTGAACACCGGCAACTACGATCTCACCATCTTTGACGGCTACGTGCCGCCCACGCTGCCCGACGGCTCACTCTTCTTTGTGAATCCGCCGCAAGGATCGTATCTCTTCGGCACATCGGGGCCCGTCACCCACGTGAGCCGCGTAGGACCGGGCGAGGACACACTCAACCTCCTCGACTCGGTTGACCTGAGCACCATCCATACGCTGCAGACCAGCCATCCACTCAAACCGGCACCGTGGGAGCAGTCGATCATCAGCGCGCCGGAGACGCCGCTCCTGATCGCAGGCGAAAACAACAACAGGCGCGTTGCTGTGCTCGGCTTTGATCTGCACGATAGCGACCTGGGGCTACAGCCCTCCTTTCCTATCCTGGTACACAACCTGGCAGATTGGTTCTTACCGCAACCAGTTCCGGGGGATGGACAGGTCACCGCCGGCAGCGCCGTTACCGTTCAGACGTGGCCAGGAGCGGATCGCGTCACCATCACCAGCCCCGATTCGCGGGTGAGCACGGTCGGTCCGCCTTTTCCGGTGCAGCCCTATAACATGACGGATCAGGTCGGCATCTACCGGGTGACGCAGAGCGTTCATGGTCAGTTGCTTGATGGTGCCTTTACCGTCAATCTCTTCGACCCTACGCAGTCGCAACTGGCACCGGCTAAAACGCTGCCCATCCTGCGCAGCAGCGACTTTACACCCAACGGGAACGCAGTATCGCGCCAACTGCGCGAGATCTGGCCCTGGATCGCGGCGCTCCTCTTGCTGGTGTTGTGCGCGGAGTGGTGGCTCTTTAGCCGGGGCTACCATATACAAAAGGCGCCAGCACGCCAACTGCCGGGCCGGGAGATAGGAGGCGCACGCAGAATACAGGGAGGCATCCCCTCGCAAAAAAGTACCTTTACAGCCGGTATAGAAGGTATGTTACATGAACGCTACTCGCTTGCCAGGAAGCAGTTTTTGAAAGCAACGAAGCAGGCCAGAAAACGCTTTGGGCAAGTAACGCGCCGGTCGCGCTAGAAAAGGGGAGCACCGTGTTATCATTTGAGCAACCATTTATTCTCTTGCTCTTACTGCCAATCCTCCTCCTGGTGTACCTCACCTGGAGAAATATGTCCCTACCCTTTTCTGCCCGGCAGCGCCATCTCATCCTCGTCAGCCGTCTGCTACTCTTTACTCTGATCATCTGCGCGCTGGCCGGAGCCTCCTGGAAACAGTCGATCTCGCGGCAGACGACCATCTTTGTGGGTGATCTCTCGGACAGCACATCCTCGCAGCGTCCGTTTATCGAACAGTGGATCAACGCGGCGATCCAACACAAGGGCAGCGAGGACCAGGTGGGCATCGTCGCGGTGGGGCGCAACGCCCTGGTAGAGCAATCGGTCAAGACGCAGATCGACTTTTCCCACTTCGAGTCTACGCCCGATACCAACTATACCGATCTATCAGCCGGACTGCGCCTGGCCGCCGCGATCATGCCAGCCGACACACAGAAGCACATCGTCCTGCTGACCGATGGGCAGCAGAATCTAGGCGATGCGCTGCAAGAGGCCCAGTTGCTGCAACAGGAGGGTATCCGCCTGGACGTGGTGCCGATCCCCAGCGCAACGGGCGCCGATGTGCGGGTGGATAACCTGGATGCGCCTTCCCAGTTGCACACCAACGAACGCTTCACTATGCATGTACAGGTCTACAGCAGCGTCCAGCAGACGGGCACGATACGTATTCTGTTGGACCAGAGCATCATCTTGCAGCAGACGCTCCCTCTGGCGGTGGGCGAACAGGACCTCAGTTTCGATCTGGCCGCGCCTCCGCCGGGCTTTCACAGCTATCGTGTAGAACTGGACGCGCCGCGGGATACGATTCTACAAAACGATGAGGCAAGCGCGTTCGTCAGCGTACAGGGGCCACCGACCGTGCTGCTCATCGAAGGCACGCACGGGAACGGCGTCAACATTGCGAATGCGCTGAAGGCGACGAAGATCAACGTGGTCATCGGCACACCCAACGACGTCCCGACCTCGCTGGACGGACTGGCGGCCTACAGCTCGGTCATTCTGGCCGATGTTCCCGCAGTCGATCTGGGCAATGCGCGCATGCAGACGCTGCAATCGTTCGTACGCGACCTTGGGCGTGGGCTGGTCGTCAGCGGTGGGCAGAACAGTTACGGACTGGGAAACTATGCCGGAACGCCGCTGGAGGAAACGCTGCCGGTCACGATGGACATTCCACAGCACAAGGATACGCCGAATATCGCCGTCGTGCTCATCATCGAGAGCCTGGAGGCACCGCTCCCGGTCAATATCTCCAAGGAGGCTGCGAAGGGCGTCATCAGCCTGCTCACGCCGAACGACCAGGTTGGTATCTCGGCAGGCTACGGTACTCTGGCCATTCCGATGCAGCACGTTACCGACAAAGCGGCAATCAACAAAGCGATCGATGGGATGGACCCGACGGACCCTGGCAGCTACAATCCCGACCTCGCCAACGCCGAACGGGTGCTGCTGAACACGAACGCCAAGATCAAGCACGTCATTCTGCTCGGCGATGGCGATGCCTTCGATAACTACGCGCCCCAGGTCACGAAGATGGCGAAGGAGAACATCACCGTGTCCACCGTCGCCACGAACTCGGCTGACTACCAGGAACTGGGCACGATGATCAATATCGCCACGTGGGGCAAGGGCCGTTTCTATCGCGCCGATGACCCCAGCGTCATTCCGCAGGTGCTCTTGAAAGAGACGGAGCGCGCGGCACGACGCGCCATCATCAACGAGCCATTTACGCCCGCCGTCGTGGGGACGCACCCGATTCTCTCGGGACTCAAAGGGTTCCCTGAGCTGGATGGCTACGTCTCCACCACGCCCAGGCCGGCGGCGCAGATGGTACTCGTCAGCCATCGCGACGATCCCGTGCTGGCGGTGTGGCAATACGGCCTCGGGCGCGTTGTGGCCTGGACCAGCGACGCGCTGGGACTCTGGACCTCGCACTGGCTCCAATGGAACCAGGCGGCCCAATGGTGGGCGAATCTAGTCACCTGGACGCTTCCGGCGGCGGATAGCAGTATGAATATCAGCGGCAAGGTTATCAACGGCACGGGCCAGATTACCGTGGACCTGCCGACGACGACGACGACAGGGGGACAGCAGCAGGTGACGGCGCGTATTATCGCGCCCGATCGCTCACAACAGACGATCGCGTTGCAGCCAACCGCGCCGCAACAATGGGCCGGCAACTTCTCCGCCGATCCGGTCGGCGTCTACGTCTTCCAGGTTACGTGGCAGGGCCTCACCGCCAACGGAACACCAGGCAAACTGACGGCGACTACAGGCATGGTTGTGCCCTATTCGCCCGAATTTCGCACGCGCGGCACGAATATATCATTCCTCCAACAGGTGGCACGTGAAGGCGGTGGTCAGTTGCTTGGTCCGGGCGATAGCGTCGAGGCATTTCTACAAAACCTGCCTCCGGTGACGGCGTCGCTGCCCATCACATTCCTGCTGCTCGCGCTGGCGGCCCTGTTGTTGCCTGCCGATATCGCGGCGCGGCGCCTCTCCAGCCTGGAGTTTCTCGTCGTCGGTTGGCGCTGGCTCACCGGGCTCTTCAGTCCGGCCAGGGCGCGGGTTGCAACGTCGAGGGATGGTTTTAAGGAGAGCTCTTCTTCCATCGGGGCAACCCTGGGCAGCGTGCGCACGCAGAGGCAGGAACGGCGCAACCGCGTTCAGCCGCTCAAGCCCATCCCGGTCAGCAGGGAGCCGGTGCGCACGAAAGCGGAGCAGGCGCCAGCCGCTCCGGCTCCGCCGCAGGAGCTGACCACGACGGAACGCCTGCTAGAGGCCAAACGCAAGCGCATGCAGGTGGCGGACCAACAGGAAGAAAGCAGCACATAATTCCAAGAACCTATGCATTCAGGAGTTTGCATGAGTAACGACACAGCAATTACCACGCGCCTACTATTTGTGCGACACGGACAGACAAATACAGCCGTCAACCATGTATTCTGCGGCACCACGGAGGCACCGCTTACGTCTACGGGACGCTGGCAGGCTCAGGCGCTGGCGGAGCGGTTACGGCACGAGTCCATCGATGTCCTGTATTGTAGTCCGCAGCAGCGCGCGCTTGAAACTGCTGCTCCCATCGCAGACGCGCTTCGATTGGAGATTCGCCAGCAAGACGCGCTGCGCGAGATAGACTTCGGCCTGTGGGAGAACCGCTCCCGCACCGAACTAACCAGAGAGTACCCGCGTCTTCTCAGCAATTGGGACAAAGGACTGTGGATGAGCAACCCACCGGACGGAGAGACACGGCAGGCGGTCATCGCGCGCGTTGTGCCCTGCATCATCGAACTATCGGGGGCGCACACGGGGAAGACCGTCCTGGTCGTCTCCCACAGAATCACGCTGTGCCTGTTGATTGGGCACATGCTAGACATGACGCTCTTCAGCAGTCGGCGCTTATTGCTCAGTCCAGCTAGCCTGACAGAGCTTCACATGACCGAGGACCAGGTACAGATGATCTCATTCAACGATACGAGCCACCTGGTCGCATCGTAGGGGTCCGGCTTGCCTGAACTCGGCTCTTCTCTCACCGACACGTTTTTTATTAACTGTGATCGGGGTAGGGACCAGCCTCGGCGCGTCCGTGATTTATCGGTTTCCTCTTCTCTGAGACGAGAAAACGGGACGAGGAAAACAAGCACAACGGGTAGGAAATGATAAATCCGGACGCGCTGGAAGCTGGTCCCTACCCAAAAAAATCTCTCCTCTGAAATGTGTCAGGGAGAGAAGGACCCGGCTCGCCTGGACTCGCCCGTGCCCAGGAGCGCCAGGCCCCTACAGCAAGGAGAATTTTATGTTGTTACCTGAGCTGCGAGACGAAGTTGCTCGTTACGCCAGAAAAATGCATGAGAGCCAGCTTGTGCGCGCAACGCAGGGGAACTTGAGCGCGCGCGACCCGGAGAGCGGGCTGATCTGTATCACGCCGACCGGAGGAGACTATCAGACGCTTACCGGCGAGGATATCGTCGTTATCGATCGCTACGGCAGCATCGTCGAGGGCCGGTGGGAACCTTCCAGCGAGACGCCGCTCCATACGCTGCTCCTACAACGCCGGCCCGATATCAACTGCGTCATGCACACTCACTCGATCTACGCGACCGCCTTCGGCGTCGTGTACCAACCGATCCCGATGATCCTGCAGGAGTCGGCGGCGTGCCTGGGCGGCGACGTGCTGGTGACACCATACCAGATGTCCGGTACGCAGGAGTTCGCCACGCTGATCGCTGACCGGATCGGGGAGAGGCACGCCCTCATCTGGGGCAACCACGGCGCAATGGTCGTCGGGACCACCCTGGCGCAGACGTTCTCGATTGCTCACGCACTGGAGGATAGCGCAAAGGTCGCCGCCATCGCCCGACAGCTCGGCGAACCCGTGATGCTGCCGCCCACAGAGGTGGCGAAGCTGCACGAGATCTGGCTGCAAAGCTACCGGCAGAAGGCGCTGGACTGAGCCTCCACCCCCCCCACCTGTTGTGAATGGACGAGCAAGACTTTGGTAACGGGCGTCGTCTGCGCCTGGCGCTTCTCAAGCAGATCCAGGGCGTCCTGGTACTCATCCAGGGAGAAACGATGCGAGATAAGCGGAGCCAGATTGAGCAGGCCGGAGCGAAAGAGCTGCACGCCATACGTCCAGGCCGCTGAGTTCGCGCCGAAGATGCCGTGTGTGGTCAGTTGATTGAATGCAAAGAGGTCACTCTCGACACTCAGAAACGTGCCCGCACCCGCGATACCCTCCAGAATGACGGTCCCACCGCGACGGGCGAGGTGGAGCGACTCGATGACCGCCTGCGTATGGCCGGCACCCTCGAAGACGAGATCGGCACCACTGCCACCTGAGATGGCGCGGATGCGCTCCCCAGCGTCCTCGCGCCCCAGGTTGATCGTATGGGTCGCGCCGAACTGGCGCGCGAACTCCAGGCGCTCGGCAAGCAGGCCCACCACCACAAGCGCGGAGGGGCTATAGAGACGGGCCAGTTGGAGGGCGAGCAGGCCGCTCGTTCCCGTTCCGACCACGGCGACAACGGCACCGGGCCGGGGCGGCGCTTTGAGAAAGCCGTGCGCCACCACCGAGGCTGGCTCCAGTAGCGCGGCCTCCTCCAGCGATGCATCGTCGGGGAGCACATGGATGAGACGTGCAGGCACGGCCACATACTCGGCCATTCCGCCGGGACGCGTAAAGCCGATCTCGTCGTAGCCAGCCTCGCAGAGATTGGTTGCTCCCTCGCGACAATTGGGGCAGACGCCGCAATAGAGAAAGCCTTCCGCCACGACCTTATCGCCAGGCGCGATCCCCTGCACGCGCGCCCCCACTGCGGCCACCACGCCCGACCATTCGTGGCCCGGTATCACCGGGTAGCGATAGTAGCCTGCGGGACGACGCCCCTGGTAAAGCTCGACATCGCTGCCACAGATACCCACAGCGTACGATTGGACCAGCACGTCGTCTGGTCCAGGCGCGGGCACCTCTATTTCGGTCACCTCTGCGGAGCCGGGTTCGGTGATGACGAGGGCTTTCATATCTTTTCCTCCGTGTCTTTGAGTTTCGGGATCGTGCTTGCGGTGATGCCCGGACAGCGTTTCGCGGATGGGATGCTTGCTGCCAATCTGGCGAAAAGTGCTCCTCACAACTATACACACTATACACCAACGGGAGTGGGATTGTTTTGATGCGATAAGGAGGTGTGGGATTGCATTCGGATGCGATAAAGATATGGGCACCGGCCGATTTTGAGATGGAGAAAGATTGGTGGCGAGAGCGAGACAGGCATTTCCCGATGCGGCTTCTTGCATCGGCACGTTGTACATTGGCCGATTGCTCTCCCTCCTTTTGTGGGAAGACACACGAGCGTGTATATCCTTGAGGAGCGGCTTCCCAGCTTCGCGTGAGTTTTAACCCCGGATATTCCAGTCACCCTGAGTAGAACACCGCTTCCGGTGGTGCTGCGATGGAGATGGTTTTCTCTCGTCTGAATATGGGGTAGTCCTTCCGGTGACTGTGATTGACGTTGAGACTCATGTGACCAACGTCGGAGAGCGTGTCTCCTTCATGCCGCATGAGTCTCACCACTCAGTGGTTAGGAAATGGGGGGCGGTTCTCCACTCGGTGCCGCTTCAACTGCCTTCCCGGCTGTGCGTCTGCGTGCGAGCGCAACCCCGATGAGCGCGACCAACCCCGCGATACTGAGCCAGGCGAACAGGTCGCCGATCGTGGCATAGATCGTGTGCACGCCCTGCACGGGGACGTAGGCCACCATCACCTGGGGATCGGTGCTATAGAAGTCCGTTGCCGCCAACACATGTCCTTCATAATCTACCGCCATCGAAAGCCCGCTGTCCGTCTGTTTGACCATGGAGGAGCCAGTCTCAATCGCTGTGAACGCCGACATTTGGGTATGATACGGGTCAATCTCTCTCCAATCACCAGCGGGTGAAAGCAGGAGGTCAGCATTGGCCTGACCTGTCCGACTAATGATGTCCAGAAAGTCCGTATCGTAACAGACGACCGACGCTAGGCGTCCATACGGGGTCGCCACAACAGGAATCTGGCCATTGCCTGGCACCAGGCGTAAATTCTCCTCACCTGGAACAGGGTGAGCTTTCTGGTAGACCCAGACGACCTTGCCGCTCGGGTCAATCAGCACCGATTCATCT
>Ga0137365_10004748_pt1 | contig 10904 bp, 8 predicted proteins | sample SagtaG_9_FD_104799 | JGI IMG/M metagenome (GOLD analysis project Ga0137365, IMG submission 104799) | Vadose zone soil microbial communities from Sagehorn Ranch, Mendocino, California, USA - Sage1_L_40_16 metaG | ecosystem: Environmental > Terrestrial > Soil > Vadose zone | place: USA: California... | reverse complement strand
CGTGGTCTGCTCCTTCGGTGCTGCGGTTTCTGCGACGTCGTGCGGAAACCCCACGAGTCTATTTCGGTCGGCGCGCGGCGCGGGCACCGCCTTGCCCTAAATACGACGTGGCGAGTGCGCACCACCGGTCCGACTGGCTCGGACTGCCCCACTGGACTCGGCGAGCCGAGCCGTTCTTGCGCCGACGACCCGCCCCTGCGCGTGACCGTATCACGACAGTTTGTTATGTTTGCGTACTAGACGTCAGCCGCGAAGGGGGTGCCACCCGAAGACGGGGTGTCAGCCGGGATCGGATGTTTCAGCAGCAGTGGGGGGTGGACGGCTTCTGACCGGGAGATCGCTTGAGCGCTGTCGATGAATGAGCGAGCGCGATACGGGGATGTGTTCGCCGAACCGGAGTTCCGGGCCCTCTGGCTGGCGCAGCTGCTGTCGGTGGCCGGGGACCAGTTAGCCCGGGTCGCGCTGACGGTCCTGGTCTTCCAGCACACTCACTCGGCGTTGTGGACCGCGGTGACGTATTCCGTCACCTTCCTGCCATGGCTCATCGGCGGGCTGGCGCTGGCCGGGCTGGCTGACCGGCTCCCCCGGCGGGATGTCATGGTCGCATGTGATGTGACGCGGGCAGTGCTTGTGGCAGCGATGATGGCGCCAGGGATACCCCTGTGGGTGAAGGTCTGTCTGCTCTTCGTCGTCACCCTGCTTGATTCGCCGTTCAAATCGGCGCGCGCGGCTACGTACGCCGATATCTTCACTGGCGACAGGTACGTGCTCGCCACGGCAGTCACCCAGACCACGCTGCAGTTCGGGATGGTCTCCGGCTTCGCACTCGGCGGAGTGATCGTCGCTTTTCTTGGCGCACCCACCGCGCTCGCCGTCGACGCTGCGACATTCGTGCTGTCGGCCGTGCTGATCCTGTCAGGCGTCCACGCCCGTCCGGCGGCGGCGCCACGGGCCGCAAGCGAGCGCGCGCCAGTTGCCGAGATCTCGATCGGCCTGCGACTCGTTTTCGCCAACCGCCAGCTGCGGACCCTGACGCTGCTTGGGTGGCTGGTCGCCTTCTATGTTGTGCCTCAGGGCCTCGCGGTTCCCTACGCCGCCCAGTTCCACGGCATGCCCACCGCCATCGTCGTCGGACTGATATTCGCCGCCGGGCCATTGGGCACGGCCGTCGGCGCCGTCGTCTTCGGCCGGATGGTCGACCCGCCGCGACGGCTTCGCTTGATGGGGCCGCTCGCCGTGGCGGCCTGCGCTGCTTTGTTGCTGTGCCTTTTCCGTCCGGGCCTGTCGCTGTCCCTGGCGATCTTCATAGCGTCAGGGGCATGCGCCGCCTACCAGCTTGCCGCGAACGCGGCGTTCGTGTCGGCCGTGCCGAACCACCGCCGCAGCCAGGCATTCGGGCTCGCCAATGGCGGCATGCAGGTCAGCCAGGGCCTGTGGTTCGTGCTGGCGGGAGCGGCTGCCGAAGCAATGGCCCCCACCATGGTAATCGCCGTAAGCGGCGGCATAGGAGCCGCGCTGGCCGCTTCGTTAGCCCTCAGCTGGCACCGGTGGCATGGACGGGCGACAACCCGGCCATGATGGCCGGGCACCGTCGTTGTGCTCGATCAGCCCCACTCACTGCGCATGACTGCCTCCTCTCCACATCCGCTTCGCATAGCCGGGCCCGCCTCGCAGGCACATCCCCCTCAGCCCCACTCACTGCGCATGACTGCCTCCTCTCCACATCCGCTTCCCATTGCCGGGCCCGCCTCGCAGGCACATCCCCCTCAGCCCCACTCACTGCGCATGACAGCCTCCTCCTCCGGGATACGATTTGTTCCTTCTGTCCTAAATAGAAGATCTTGCCGCAATTTACGCAAGGGTGTGCGTCGTCTCTTGACGACGCGGTCAGATCTCCGTAACGATATGGCGATAGCCGCTTACCACCCGCTATCGCCGCTATCGGTAGTTTGGCAACGCTCTGCAAGCCGCCGCCCTGGAGCCGCTATGCGCGCCGTGCGCCTGATCCGTGGCTTACCGGGCGCCCTCACTGAATCGATTGGCAACGGTACGGCCGCAGCCTCCCGCTGGCCGGTGTGGAAGCTCCGGGAGCCCCTCCGCAGCTACGTCATCGCCCTCCCCGCGCTCGCGATCCTCGCGACCTGCCTGACCGTGCCCGCCACGCGGTGGCATGCCCAGCAGCTCGCCGTGTTCACGGCCTTAATCGCCTGTGCCGCAATCGCGGTCGAAGCCACCCGCAGCGTGCACGAGCCCCGCGGCACCGTATTCCGCGACCTGCAGTCTGTCTGGTATCTGGCCATCGCGATAGCGCTTCCGCCCTTCTTCGCCTTCGCGGCGCCGATTCCACTCACCGCCTACAAGCTGGTGCGCGTACCACGTATGGCAAGTCATCGGCGCGTATTCAGCAACGCGACGCTCAGCCTGGCCTACGGGTGCGCTTCCCTGGCCTTCCACGCACTCCCTCCACCGATCGCTGGCCCGTCTCCCGGTGCCGGCGCCCACGTGCTCACCTGGACGGCGGCCGTCATAGGTTGTGGCCTGCTCGGGTGGCTGATTAACCACGTGCCGCTGTTCGGCGCGATCCGGTTGTCCGATCCGCACGCGCGGCTCCGCGGCATGGTGGCCTCCCGTGAGTCGGTCACGTCTGACGTTGTGGAGCTCAGCCTCGCCGTCTCCCTCAGCCTCCTGGTCGCGATCGACCCGGTGTTGATGACATTGGCGCTGCCCTCGCTGGTGCTGCATCGCCGCCACTTGCTGCATACTCAACTGGTCAACCAGACGCGCGTAGATGCGAAGACGGGGCTGCTCAACGCGGTGACATGGCAGCGCGAAGCGGCGGTCGAGCTTGCCCGGGCCATCCGCACTCGCACGCCTCTCGCGGTGGCGATGATCGATCTTGACCACTTCAAGCGCGTCAACGACACCTTCGGCCACCTCGCCGGCGACCTGGTGCTGCGCGAACTGGCGAGCGGGCTGCGCAGTACTCTGCGCGAGTACGACATCGTCGGCCGGTTCGGTGGGGAGGAATTCACGCTCCTGCTGCCGCACACCGATTCCACTGAGGCGGCACGAATCACCGACCGTATCCGGGAGCACGTAAGCCAGCAGGTCGTGATGGTTGACGACAGCAATCACAACGCATTCCCGCTGCGTATTACGGTCTCGATAGGCGTGGCCTGCCTCGGTGACTCCCGCCGGGATCTCAACGACCTGATCGCGGCCGCCGACAACGCGCTCTATCAGGCCAAGCAGGCCGGCCGGAACCGGATTCGCGTGCTCGCCGACGCCAACAGCACCGCGCCGCTGCCGAAGTCGGACGCAGCGGCAGGCTGAGCGCTCGCCCACCGCGCTGCGTCTTTCATCCCGGGCCGGATCCTGCGCGGCCGGCACAGCTCCGGATCGTTACTTGAACGTGTTCAAATTCGTCTAGACGTAACCGGTGGCTGCGATCCATACTTGAACATGTTCAAATGACTACTGGAGTACGGAGAGTCATGGACATCGTCACGGCATACGTCCTGTACCTGCTCATCACGGTCGCGCTCACGGTTACCGTGGCACGCGCCCTCAGCCGCAGCGGCCGGGTCTTTCTCCGGGAGGTCTTCGGCGGGAACGACTCGCTCGGCACTGCCGTGAATCGGCTTCTCATTGTTGGCTTCTACCTGCTCAACTTCGGTTTCGCCACCCTGACCATGCGGACCACCGCGGACATCAGCACGGCCCGCGAGCTGCTCGAGATGCTTTCGATCAAGCTCGGTGAGCTGCTGCTGATCATCGGGACACTTCACGTCGCCAACGTGTTCATCTTCACCCGGATCCGTCGCGCCACGCAGGACACGCGGCCGCGGCGGCCTGGTCCGGGCCGGGGCACCACGCTGCCCCTGGGCGAAGCCGCGGAGCCGTACAGTGGCCCACGTGACTGATCCGGACGAAATCGGGGCGGCGGCCACGGCGGACGCGGCCGGTACGGCGGACGCGGCCGGTACGGCGGCGAGGACATCACGGGCCGAGCAAACCCGTACCGCCATCATCGACACCGCCCTGCGGATGTTCCGCGAAAAGGGATACGAGGCAACGACCATGCGGGCGATCGCCCGCGAGGCTGGTGTGGCGACGGGCAACGCGTACTACTACTTCGGGTCAAAAGAGGAGCTGATCCAGGAGTTCTACCAGCGCAACCAGGCCGACCACTTCACCGCCTGCCGCGACGTACTCGACACGCAGACCCAGTTCGCCGCCCGATTGCGCGGCGTCCTTTGTGCGCTGATCGACGTGATGGGCCCGTACCACGCCCTGGCGGCCAAGTTCTTCAAGCATGCGGCCGAACCCACCAGCCCGCTCAGCCCGTTCAGCAAAGCCTCGTCGCCCGCCCGTGACGCCGCGATCGGCATCTACCGCGAGGTCATCGACGGGGCCGTCGGCCGCATCGACCCGGATCTGCGGTCGCGGCTGCCCGAACTCCTCTGGCTCTACTCGATGGGGATCGTGCTGTTCTGGGTGCACGACACTTCGCCCGGTTGCGCGAAAACGTATCGCCTGATCGACCGCACAGTGCCGCTCGCGGACCGGCTGATTTCGCTGTCGCGGCTACGGGCCCTGCGCGCGGTGTCCCGTCAAGTGATCGCCATCGTGGACGATATGCGCAGCTAGTGCCGTGCAGTCCGGGCGCGAGGCAGCTGGCGGTTTTACCCAGGCCCGTAACCGGCCCGATCGCGCGGTTGGCCCGACGGCGCGGTCAGCCGATGACGCGGGCCCGGGACGCCAGGTAACCGGCGACAAGCTCGATGCCGGTGAGGACGAGAAGCAGGGATATCGGCACGCTCCATCCGGCGGTCGCGGTGTGGAGAACGCCGACGAGCAGGGGCCCGGCGCTCGCCACCAGGTAACCAGCGCTTTGTGCGAGCCCGGACAGGGACGCCGCGATCGCGGGAGTCGCCGCGCGTGCCATCGTGAAGAAGATCGCCAAGCCGAGCGACGCCCCCTGGGCGAAACCCAGTAGGAACATCCACACCGCCTCGGTACCGAGCGGCGCGAACCAGGCGGCGCCGATGCCGATGCCACTGAGCAGCACCGTCGGGATCACCAATATGCGCTGATCGGCGGCCCGGTGGGCGAGCACAGGGATGACAAGCGCGGTCAGGGCGCCGCCCAGGTTCATCACCGAAATCAGCACGCCCGCATGAGCGGCGCTCGCGCCGCGATCGCGAAACAACGTCGGCAGCCAGGAAAGGGTGGAGTAGAACGTCAGGCTCTGCAGGCCCATGAAGGCCGCTACGTACCAGGCCAGCGCGTGCCGGTGGACCGCATGCGCCGCAGCGTGGGACGCGCGAGGTTCCGCACGCACCGCGCGCCGGGCCGCGCGCCGGGCCGCGCGCTGGGTCGCGCGCACCCGCCCGCGCCGCAGTTGGGGGAGCCACGCGACCACCGCCACCGCCGCGGGCAAGGCCCACAGCCCGAGCGTAAGCTGCGCCGACCCGCCCGAGGCCTGATACACCGGCACCGCGATCAGGGAGCCGATGATGGACCCAACCGACAGGCTCAGCAGGTAGATCCCGATCAGAAGGCCCGCCCGCCGCGGCGTCCGCCGCTTGATCAGGCCGGAGAGCAGGACGTTCATGATCGCGATGGCACCGGCCGCGAGAATCGTCGCCGGGAACAGCACCGTGCCGGGGAAAAACCCGCGCAGCGCGAGGCCGGCGGTGAGCAGGATCAGCGCGGCAAAAAGTGTGTCCTCGTCCCCGAAGCGGCGGCTCAGCCGCGCGGCGGCGCCGGAAAAAACCCCGAAGCAGACCACAGGGACGGTGGCCAGCGCGGTGATCGCCGCCGAGGACAGCCCGAGGCGCCCGGCGAGTTCGGGGAACACCGGCGGCAGGCTGGTGATCGCCGGCCGGAGGTTGAACGCGAGAGCCGTGATGCCGGCGACGAGCAATACGGTTCCGAACCGACGGCGGCCCGCGCCGCTTTCTGGCACGGTCGGACCGCCCGGCGCGCCAGCATCGTCGAACGTTCTGGTCAGGCGCAGGGGTACCGCCTACCCTGCCTGCTCAGCCGGCCCAAGAAGCGATCGGAGCACGTACGGCATGATCCCGCCGTGCCGGAAATAGGCAGCCTCGCCTGGGGTGTCGATCCGGACGACCGCGCGAAACTCCTTCCCGTCCGCCCGCACGCTGACCTCCCGCGGCACCGCACCGGAGTTGAGCGCCTCGATGCCGGTCACGGAGAACTCCTCGTGGCCCGTCAGGCCGAGCGACGCGGCCGATTCGCCCGGGCGGTACTGCAGCGGCAGCACGCCCATCCCAATCAGGTTCGACCGGTGGATCCGCTCGTACGACTCGACGATGACCGCCCGAACCCCGAGCAGAGCGGCGCCTTTCGCCGCCCAGTCCCGCGACGAGCCTGACCCGTATTCCTTGCCGCCGAGCACCACGAGGGGCGTGCCCTCCGCCGCGTACGCCTGTGCCGCGTCGTAGATCGACATCTGCTCACCGGACGGCCGCTTCACCGTGACCCCGCCCTCCGTACCCGGTGCGAGCAGGTTGCGCAGCCGGATGTTGGCGAACGTGCCGCGGATCATCACCTCGTGATTGCCGCGCCGCGAGCCGTAGGAGTTGAAGGCTCGGCGCTCGCCCCCGTGCGCGCGCAGGTACTCCCCCGCCGGGCCGTCCGCCTTGATCGCGCCCGCCGGGGAGATGTGGTCGGTCGTCACCGAATCGCCGAGCATGGCGAGCACCCGCGCGCCGCGGATGTCGGTGACCGGCGAGGGCTCACGGCTCATCCCGTCGATATACGGCGGCTTGCGCACGTACGTGGAATCGGGATCCCATTCGAAGATGTCGCCCGCGGGAACCGCCAGCGACCGCCACCGCTCATCGCCGGCGAACACGTCGGCGTAGTCACGGGCGAACATCTCCGCGGCGACGGCCGACTCGACCACTTCTTCGATCTCTGGCAGGGACGGCCAGATGTCGGCCAGGTAGACCGGCTGGCCGTCAGGCCCGCTGCCAAGAGGCTGGGTGGTGAGGTCGATGTCCATGGTGCCGGCCAGAGCGTAGGCCACCACGAGCGGGGGCGACGCCAGATAGTTCATCTTCACGTCGGGGTTGATGCGGCCCTCGAAGTTGCGGTTGCCCGACAGCACGGATGCGACGGCAAGATCACTGGCCGCGACCGCCTCGCTGATCGCCTCCGACAGCGGGCCCGAGTTCCCGATGCACGTGGTGCAGCCGTAGCCGACCAGGTTGAAGCCGAGCTTCTCCAGGTACGGGAGGAGCCCTGACCGCTCGTAGTAGTCCATGACCACCTTGGACCCCGGCGCCAGCGTTGTCTTGACCCACGGCTTGCGCGACAGGCCCGCCTCGACGGCCTTCTTGGCCAGCAGGGCGGCGCCGACCATGACCGAGGGGTTGGAGGTATTGGTACAGGACGTGATGGCCGCGATCACGACAGAGCCGTGATCCACCCACGTCTGCATGCCGTCCTCCAGCTTCACCTGGACCGGCGAGGACGGGCGGGCGACCGGTCCCACGGCCGCCGGATCCGACGCGGGGAACGTGCCGGCGATGCCGTTGTCCAGGGCCGCACCGGATGGCACATAGGTGCCGAGCGCCTCACGGAACGCGCTTTGCGCATCGGACAGCGCCACCCGGTCCTGCGGTCGCTTCGGGCCCGCGATCGACGGCACCACGGTGGACAGGTCAAGCTCGAGACGCTCGGAGAAGCGCGGCTCGGCGCCGGGGTCGTGCCAGAGGCCCTGCTCTTTGGCGTAGGCCTCGACCAGCGCCACCTGAGCCGCGGGCCGCCCGGTGAGCCGCAGGTAGGTGATGGTCTCCGCGTCGATCGGGAAGATTGCGCACGTCGAGCCGAACTCCGGGCTCATGTTGCCGATCGTCGCCCGGTTGGCGAGCGGCACCGCGCTCACGCCCTCGCCGTAGAACTCGACGAACTTCCCCACGACGCCGTGCCTGCGCAGCCGTTCGGTAATAGTCAGCACGAGGTCGGTCGCGGTCGTGCCGGCGGGCAGTTCGCCGGTCAGCTTGAAGCCGACGACCCGCGGGATCAGCATGCTGATCGGCTGCCCGAGCATGGCCGCCTCGGCCTCGATGCCGCCGACACCCCAGCCGAGCACGCCGAGCCCGTTCACCATCGTGGTGTGCGAGTCGGTGCCCACGCACGTGTCCGGGTAGGCCTGCGGCGAGCCATCACCGTCAGCGCCGCCCACCATGACCACCCGCGCGAGGTGCTCGATGTTCACCTGGTGAACGATGCCCGTGCCCGGCGGCACCACCTTGAACTGCCGGAAGGCGCCCTGGCCCCAGCGCAGGAACTGGTAACGCTCCCTGTTGCGCTCGTATTCGAGGTCGGTGTTCCGCTTGAACGCGTCCGGGCGCCCGAACACGTCCGCGATGACGGAGTGGTCGATGACGAGCTCCGCAGGCACCAGAGGGTTTATCTTGGCCGGATCGCCGCCCAGGTCGCGCATCGCCTCGCGCATGGCGGCGAGGTCGACCACCGCGGGCACACCGGTGAAGTCCTGCATGATCACGCGCGCCGGCGTGAACTGAATCTCGGCGTCAGGCTCGCCGTCCGGGTCCCAGGCGGCAAGCGCGGAAACGTCGCCTGTCCCCGCGCCGCCACTGCCCTCGGTCCGCAGCAGGTTCTCAAGCAGGATCTTCAGGCTGAAGGGCAGGCGGGATGACCCGTCCACCGCGTCCAAGCGGTGCACTTCGTATGTCGTATCACCGGCCCGCAGGCTGGCGCGGCTGCCGAAACTGTTCCCGGCCACAGCCGCCCACCTCCTCGTGTGTGTATCCGCTCTCTTCGCATCCTGCCCCAATGCCGTATGCGCGACCCATTGAACCCGCACTGCCCCCAAACGGCTGCCGCGGGAATTCCCGTCACCGGATCTATCTCCGCGAAATCGGCCGTGTGCCACTGCTTACGGCGGAAGATGCCAGGTATCTCGACGTCGAGCTATCTCCTGCCGCCACCTTACCGGCGATATCTCTCGACATCAAGTTACTCAACAGTAATACAGGTGAGCCTCAGACTGCGCGCCCGCACCGCACGCGATGTGGCTCGCCGGGTTACGTACCGGGCAGGCGGAAGCCGTTGTAGTACCAGAGCGCGGCGGTGTACCAGAGGACGACGACGAGCACGATCAAGGTCCCGCCGGCGATCGGCAGGGCCCAGCCGGGAAACCGCCGGCTGCGTACGATCAGGACCTTCGCGGCGAAAGCACCGTAGAAGAAGCAGCCGGCGACCGCGTGGATCGCCACGCGCGCGCTGGTCAGCTGCACCCCGTACGTGAACAGGCAGTGCACGGCGATGGGAACGGTCAGCGCGAACAACGCGAAACCGATGCTGCGGTGGGCCAACGGCACAGGCCGCGGCGCCGGGCCGGCGCCCGGCAGCTTCGCGTACAACCACGCCGCGAGCAACAGCTGCAGCGCGGCCAGGGCGAGCACGGCTGTCGCGAGCTGCGCCTTGAGTGCGACCGCCGCAAGCCCGGCGCGGCCGAACAGGGCGAACGTGTAATCGGGTCTGATCGCCCGTCCGGCCGCGTAGAGCCCACCCGTCACCGCCAGGGCGAGGACGGCGGCGGCCGCGAGGCGCAGCGTGCTCGAAGGACGCCCTTTACCCGAACGGCGTTCCTGCTCGGCAGGATCCCCCGAGGTGTCCCTGGCCGTCATGTCATCACCTCGCGGCGCGTGGCGCGAGCGCCCCCGGATCAGTCGGTGTCTATTTTCTTCCCGCTCGCCGCCACCACATACCAGCCCGCCCCGAACGCCTTGGAGCCTTGCCCGCTGTCGTCACCGGGCGCCGAGTCTCCGGCGAAGTAGTACAGCGGGTGCCCGTTGTAGATCACCTGGGTTGAGCCGTCGGAGCGGTGGATGGTGCCGAGCAGCGCCTGGTTGACGCCGCTGCCCGCCCGCGGGGTGGCGGTCACCGTGTCGGGAGGCCAGGCCGCGGCGCACGCTCCGAGGCACGTGGACTTCCCGGTGGAGTCGGCCTCGAACAGGTACAGCGTGCGTCCTTTAGCGTCGACAAGGACCTTCCCGGTCCCAGAGATTTCGCGCAGGCCCACGCTGGCCGAGGCGGCCGCCTGGCCGTTCCCCCCGGCCGCCGTGGGCGAGGACGCGGCGGACGACGACGCGGCGGGCGTGGTGGCGGGACCAGGTGACGCCGGGGCGTTGGAACTGCTCCCGCAGGCGGCGGTGAGCAGGCCGATCGCGGCGGCACCGGTCACACAGGCGAGCAAGCGTCTCATGACGGGCTCCTTTGATTCCCCCAAGTTGAGCGGCCGTGGATGACGACCACTTTCTGTACTCAACCAATCACGTACGGCGACGCCAATCGGTTCACGCTACTCATCACGGACAGTGACGGTGATCGGTTCATGTGGTGCCGCAGCTCATGGTCGGCCCAAGGTTCGCGGCAGCGTGCGAGTTAACCTTTGGCGGTGACAGCCGGATCAGCACTGCGCCGGATCGAGCGCCTTGATCAGCGCATCAGGGCGCGTTTCGCGGCGGCCGAGTCGCCTCTCCTGGACTACGCCATGCCCGGGCTCAGCCACGCCGCCAACCACGGCGTGCTGTGGATCGCGATCGCGACCGGGCTGGGCGCCACGAGGAACAGGCGGGCACGGCGGGCGGCGCTGCGCGGCCTGGCCGGGATCGCGATCGCAAGCACGACCGCCAATGTGATCGCCAAGGGCCTCACCGGCAGGAAGCGGCCTGGTTACGAGATGCCGGTGCGGATACCCGTCCTGCGCCGGATCGTCCCGGTCCCCACGACAAGCTCGTTCCCTTCCGGTCACTCCGCCTCGGCCGCCGCCTTCGCGACGGGCGTCGCGCTCGAGCTGCCGCCACTTGCCCCGCCGGTCGTCGCGGTCGCCGCGGCCGTCG
>Ga0137365_10004745_pt1 | contig 10907 bp, 13 predicted proteins | sample SagtaG_9_FD_104799 | JGI IMG/M metagenome (GOLD analysis project Ga0137365, IMG submission 104799) | Vadose zone soil microbial communities from Sagehorn Ranch, Mendocino, California, USA - Sage1_L_40_16 metaG | ecosystem: Environmental > Terrestrial > Soil > Vadose zone | place: USA... | reverse complement strand
CGGATCCCGGAGCGTCGTGAGCGCCTGGATCAGCCGCCACGCCGGGTTCGGCGCGATCGCCGCGTACGAAGAGTGCTGGTCCACCTTCGCGGTGCGGCTCTTCATCTCGACGTACAGGATGCCTTTGCACCCGAGCTCGATCTTCGGCGTGCCTTCGTGCAGATGGTCGCCGCCCTCGATCGTCGCTCCGTCCGCCCGGAGGATCTCCTTGTTCGCGTGCACGAACGAAGCGAAGTGCGGGCTGCCGACTTCCTCCTCCCCCTCGACGACGAACTTCAGGTTGATCGGCGGCCGGCCCTCGACCGCCCGCCACGCCTGCAGCGCGAGGATCTGGATCATCAGGTTTCCCTTCGTGTCGGCGCAGCCGCGGCCCCAGAACTTATCGTCCTCGATGACCGCATCGAACGGGTCCCGCTTCCACTCGTCAAGAGGGTCGACCGGCTGGACGTCGTAGTGCTGGTACATGAGCAGGGTCGGCTTCCGCTCGTCGACGACCATCTCACCGTACACCACGTTCGGGCCGCCGTCGGTCGGGTATTCGCGGACCTCGAACCCGTTCTCCGCGAGGAGGCGGTGGACGAACGCGGCCGTCTCGGGCTGGGCGCGCTTGTGGGCCGAAATCGTGGGAAACCGGACGTATTCCTTCAGGGTTTCGAGCGCCTTGCTCGTCCCCGATTCCACCTGGAGAAGCACATCTGCGAGAGCCATGCCAAATCCAGCCCCATGAACGCGGGAGGCCTTAAGAACCCGAGCGGTCGCCGCCATGCAGCGCGACGCTCGCGGGCTCGATCCACCGCGCGATCCGCCAAGGATTTATTTGCCGTGAGCGCCATGCAAAAGTCGGCTCCATCCGGCCGAGCCACGGGGGATCCGGTTGAAAAACGAACGTCTCATCGTCATCCTCGCCGTGACCATCGCGGCGGTCGCCGTGTCGGTCGCGGCCATCGCCGCGTTGGCCCTGTCGTCCCTCGTCGCATCCATCCCGCCCAGGACTGGCACCTCGGACGACGTTTCCTTCGACGTCTTCACCGACAAAACCGAGTATGCGCCCGGGGAGGTCGTGCACATCACGGCGGTCCTCCACAATAATGCCTCGGTGCCCGTGACCGTGACGCACGGCGACAGTTGCGGGGACCGCACGTTCATCGAAGCCGCCAACGGCACGATCGTCTGGGTCGACCCGCCGGTCGAAACCAATTGCCTCCAGGTGATCGTCCAGACGACCCTCGCACCCGGAGAGACGAGAACCTCCCACGTTGACTGGGACCAGACGGACCTCGCTCACGGTCCGGTCCCTGGGAACCAGTCCTATCGGATTCACTATTGGGCGGGTGTGGTCAATCTCAGCATCGAGGGCGATACCTGGATCCACATCCGCGCGGCGACCGGAGCATGAGCCGTGGGACGGCGGGACGTTCTCGGCCCATCCTGACAGAGGGGTCCGCGGACCCGTCCCCGACGGACGAAGCCGACCTCGGCCTCCTCCATGCGGACTCGCGGTGCCTCGGCCGTGCATTCGATCGAAGGCATCTGCGCGAAAGGCATATGTCCGCGAACGGGTGTCCGCTCCGCAGGTGAGACCATGGAACTCATGAAAGGCGCCCACGTGATCGAGAGTTACGCGACGACGACCCTCCTCATCGACGACCGCCTCGTGCTCATCGACACGTCCGCGGACGCGGATGCGGGAAAGGTCATGGACTACCTCGCGAAGGTGAAGGTGAAGCCGTCGGATCTGTCGACGATCTTCGTGACGCACACGCATCCGGACCACGTCGGCGGGCTCGCGGCGATCAAGAAGGCCTCGCCCGCGAAGGTCGCGGCGCATCGCGTCGAGGCGGACTTCATCTCCCGCAAGCAGACGTACGGCGGGCCGGGGGGCCCCCAGCGCCATCCGGGCACGCCCGTCGACGTCCTCCTGGAGGACGGCCAGATGCACGACGGGCTGCGGGTCATCTTCACGCCCGGCCACACGCGCGGGAGCATCTCGCTCCTCGATGAGAGCCGGTCCCTCCTCGTCGCGGGCGACGCGGCGAACAACGAATCCGGGCTGAAGACGATGGACGACCGGTACAACGTCGATCCGAAGCAGCACCGCGAATCGATCAAGAAGCTCGCGACGCTCCACTTCGACACCGCGATCTTCGGCCACGGCGAGCCGATCAAGGGCAACGCGAGCGCGAAGTTCGCGGACCTCGCGAAGCATCTGTAGGCGTCGCCGCGGCGCCGAACTCCGCGGACCGCAACGTCCGCAACGCCTCCGTCCCCGGAAGGCTCGGCGCCGATGTCAACGCGTGACAATCACGGGCGTAGATTTATCCGGGGCCGTGGCTCATATGCGCGTTTGGAATCCTCTTCCGGCGGAGGTCTCCCCCGTTGTCGCCTCGCTATCCCTCGTCCACCGCACGGCGGATGGTCGCGGTCGCGGCGACCCTCGCGCTCCTCGCCTCGTTCGTGCCAGTCGTCTCCGTCGCGGGCGCCGCGCCGCCGCCGCCCGTGATCTCCGGCTTCCTCGTCCATTCCGAATTCCGGCCGAACGATCCGTTCTACGTCGACCAGTGGGGGCTCCGACAGATCGGCGCGCCCCAGGCGTGGGACGTGACGCTCGGCTCTCGGAACGTCATCGTGGCCGTCGTCGACACGGGCGCCGTCTGGACCCACCCGGACCTGCGGGCGAACATGTGGTCGAACCCGTCGGATGGGACGCACGGCTACGACTTCGTCGATGGCGATACGAATCCGACGGAAACGGACCCGTCTGGCGTCTACCACGGGACGGGGGTCTCGGGGGTCGTCGCCGCGGTGACGGACAACTCGCAATGGATCGCGGGCACGGCCCAGATCAGCCTGATGGCGGTGCGCGCCCTCGGCTCGAACGGCCAAGGGTCCTCCCTCAACGTGTCCCAGGCGATCCGCTGGGCCGCGGACCACGGGGCCCGGATCATCAACCTCTCCTTGGGAACGAACGAGACGTTCGGCGGGCCGACCGACATCGAGGTCGCGATCAACTACGCGTGGTCGAAAGGAGCGTTGATCGTCGCCGCGGCGGGCAACGGCGGCGCCGATGGCGTCGGCGACCCCGCGCTGGACTACCCCGCCCGGCTGCCGAACGTCGTCTCCGTCGCCGCGATCGATGAGACGGGCCAGCGGGCCTCCTTCTCGAACTACGGCCCCGGGCTGGACTTGTCCGCGCCGGGCGACCGCATCCTCACGCTCGACGGGAACAACAACATCCAGTACCTTCGGGGGACGTCGTTCTCGGCGCCGTTCGTGAGCGCCGTCGCCGCGCTCCTCCTCTCGGTCGACCGGAACCTGACGAACGTCGACCTCTGGAACATCCTGAACAGCACGGCGGTCCTGCCGAGCGGCGCCGTCTGCTGCACGGCCTACGGCTGGGGCGTCGTGAACGCCTGGAACGCGATCAACGCGCTGAGCCAGCCGTTCATCTCCCTCACGTCGTACCCGACGTCCGTGTCGAGCAGCTCGATCTTCGGGATCACGTGGCGGATCCTCGGACCGGCGGGGCTGAGCGTGTCGGACACGCACGTCCTCTGGGGGGCTGCCCCGGGCGCGCTCGGGAACGCGACGCCGTCCCAGTCGGGACAGACGCAGGGGTCGTACACGGCGGGCGGCCTCTCCATGCCCTCGGGCGCGGGTGCGCTGTACTTCAAGGTCGTCGCGACCGTCAACGGGACGACGTACACCTCGCTCTGCTCGGGGCCGGGAGGGACGTGCGTCGTGAGCGCCTCGAGCCTCCCCGATTTCATCTTCGTGCTCTACCAGTTCCTCGCGTCGAACCTCCTCTACCTCGCGCTGTTCATCCTCGCGCTGGCGGCGGTCGTCGCGTTCATCCCGCAGCGACGCGCCGCTCGGGCGCGCCGCGCGGGGTACCCGCCCCGCACGATGTATCCGCCCGGGTACTACATCCAGGCCGCTCGTCCGACCCAGCCGCCGCCTGCGCCGCCCCCGGGCCCTCCCGTTCAACCTCGCGCGGTGAGCCCGCCACCGCCGGTCGAGTTCGTGCGGCCGGCGAGCCCGCCGGTCGCGCCCGCGCCGCCGGCGTTCACGGCCTCGACGAAGAAGCGCTGCCCGAACTGCGGGACGATTGTGAACGCGGAGAACCTCTTCTGCTTCTTCTGCGGACACCCGTTCCGCTGACGCGGTGATCCGAGCCGCAGTCATCGGTCGACGATCCGGCCCGTTTCATACCTCTAAGTAGAGGTATGCCTGAGATCCCTCTGCGGGACCTCGCCCGGTCTCGCTCCGATCAGGCCGCGTCGTGCTTGGTGAACTCGTAGGCGGACATCGGTTTCCCGTAGTCCACCCGCCACGCCCGGTCCGGCGCCGTCTTCCCGAGGGCCCGGGCCATCTCCCGCACGTGGATCGGCACGGAGCCGCAGCACGAGCCGATGTAGTTGATCCCCATCCCCTTCGCCTCGGCGGCGTAGGCCCCCATCGCCCGCCTCGACAGGACGAGCGTCTCCGTCTCGTACGGGAACTCCTTCGTCGCGGTGAAGTCCGGGATCCCCGGAGGCGTGCGGTACGCCGTCGGCTGGGTCGCCACGAAGCGCGTGACGGCGTCCCGCATCTCCCGGGCGATCGGGAGCATGAGCATCGGATTCCGCAGGCAGTTCACCCCGACGACGTCCGCGCCGGCGTCCCGGAGCGCGCGGGCGCACTCGGCGGGGGTGTGCCCATCGTACGACATGGGATTCTTGTCGAACGACATCGTCACCATCGACGGCAGGCCCGTCTTCTCGATGCGCTCCGCGGCGACCAACGCCTCTCCGAGCCACGAGAACGTCTCCGCGACGACGAAATCGGGAGCTTCTTTGAGCTGAGCCTCGAGTTGCTCGTCGAAGAGGCGCCGCACCTTCTCGGCCGACGACGCGTCCTTCGGATCGTACATCCACGTGAGGCTGAGGTTCGCAGCGACGAGCGCCTCGTCTCCCGCGGCCTCGCGGGCGAGTCGCACGGCGGCGCGATTGATGTCGCCCACGCGATCCGCGTAACCCGTTGTCGCGAGTTTCTCCTTGCTCGCGTAGAACGCAAGGGACTGGAGGACCTCCGCGCCCGCGTCGAGGAACTCCCGGTGCAACTCCGTGACCGCGGAGGGATGCTCGAGGACGACCTCCGGCGTGAAGGGGCCCGGTTGGACGTAGCCGCGCTTCTCGAGCTCGAGGAGGTATCCGCCGTCGCCGAGGACGACGCCCTTCGACAGGCGCTCGAGGATCCCGGGTCCACGGGAGGGTTTCCGGCGGCCTCCCCGCTTCGCCGCCATCGCGGGCCGCAAGGAGCGACGCGGCTTATAGTTTGACGGACCCGCGCTACCCGGAGCACAAAAGCCTTATTCCCATCCGGAACTAGGTGGTACCCGTGGCGAAAAGCAACATGCTGTCGCGCGTACGCAAGAAGGTCGTGACGACCCGCACGAAGGTCGCCCTTGCGTTGGGCCGCGCGTTGGTCAAGAGGCGCTTCCGATCTGCACGGCGGAAGCTGTGGACCCGGATCCGGCACGCCCTCCCGAGGCACTGACGCGGCGGTGGACGCCCGAGATGCCCGCGGCCCCGAACCCTTCCGCGATGCGGGAGATGGGCGAGGCCCCGGCCGCCGACCCGTGCGACGTCTGCGGCGGGCCGACGTTCGAGCGGCACTGCAAGGTCATCTGCCGCCGGTGCGGGTACACGCGGGACTGCTCCGACCCCTAAAATCGACACCTGCCGGGATTTTCGACAAACGACGTGATAATCTACGGCAAAGGCTTTAGAGCTGGCACCTCGTCGCCCCGCCTCATCCGTGGGACCCCATGGACGACCGTCCCTTCCCCCGCACCGATTTCGTGCGCCGCACCCTCGAGCAGCGCCGCTACGAGCCCGAGGTATCGTACGCCCGAGACCTCCTGGCGCTCGAGCGCCTCCTCTCGAGTCGGGCCGTCGGCATGGCGGACTCGATCGCGCTCTCGAACCTCGTCAGCCGCTATCCGAGGGAAGCCGACGCGATCGTGAGCGAGCTCGGAGTCCGATCCTTCGTGCCGTTCGAAGACGACCGCCTCGCGGCCCTCGTCGACGAACGCCTGCAGCTGGCGTTGCGCCGCCATCCGCTCCCACGGCTGCGGGCCGAAACGCCGCTCCATCCCTTCGAATTCTGATCCGCCGGCGATGAGTCGGTAGAAGATTTATGCTGCCTAGCGGTCTAGCCGCGTTGATGCCGTTCGCGAAAGCGGTGAAGGCGGCCGACGTCCCCGAAGGCGGCGTCGCCCGAGCCGTCGTCGGCGGTCGCGCAATCGCGATCGTCCATCGCGGCGGGAGCTTCTTCGCCTTGGATGGGGTGTGCACGCACATGGGCGGGCCGCTCGGAGAAGGCACGCTCGACGGCGAAGAACTCGTCTGCCCATGGCATGAGGGCCGATACAACATCCGGACCGGGGAAGCGAACCCGGACACGGACTGGGTCCGAAACACGAAGACGTTCCCGACAAAGGTCGAGGACGGCTTCGTCTGGGTCGATGTTTGAGGGCCATCGACGGACTTCGTCCGTGCCGGATCGACGCCGCCAAAACAGGCCTCCACACGCGCGCGCGTGAAAAGTCAATGTCCGACATCAACATATTTAAGTAATCGCGAGACGAATGCGCCCCGAGTTGCGGCGGCTCATCCTCGCCGAGAAATACAGCGCCGCCCGCCGATTGGCCCGCATCCTGTCAGGAGGGAGGGCGGAGACCGTCCGGGCAGACGGCTTCATCCACTTCACGTTCTCCTCGGCCGATGCCGACGTGATCGTGTTCCCACTCCGCGGCCACGTCGTCGAGATCGATTATCCGGACGCGGACCGGGACTGGCGAGCCGTCGATCCGGAATCGCTCATCGACACGGAGCCGGTCCGGCGGGAGGCCCCTGCGGCTCTCCACGATGCGCTCCGCCGCCTCGCCGAGACGACCGACGAGGTCGTCATCGCGACGGACTACGACCGGGAAGGCGAGTTGATCGGGATCGAGGCGCTCGAGACCCTCAGGGCGATCCGGCCGGGCCTGACCGCCCGCCGCGCCCGATTCAGCGCGATGACCGCCGGCGAGGTGCGCCTCGCCTTCCAGGACCTGGCCGAACCGGATTGGGCGCTCGCCGAAGCGGCGGCCGCCCGGCAACGAATCGACCTCGCGTGGGGCGCGGTCCTGACGCGCTTCCTCACCCTCGAGTGCGGCTCCGGACGGCAGGTGTTGTCGGCGGGACGCGTGCAGACGCCGACCTTGCGGCTCGTCGGAGACCGGGAGCGGGACCGGGAGGCTTTCGTCCCCCGCCCGTTCTGGAACGTCCTCCTGGTCACGGGAGAGCCGCCGTTCGAGGCGTCGGCCGTGAGCGGGCCCTTCTGGGACGAAGGCGGCGCACGGGCGCTCGTGGCGCTCGCGAGCCTCGGCGACGCCGCGGTCGTCGGCCGAATCGAGCGGCGCGATCATCGGGAGCCACCCCCGGCGCCGTTCAACACGACCTCGTTCCTGGCGGAGGCCTCCCGCGTCGGGATCGGTCCCTCGCGGGCGATGGTCGCGGCGCAGGAACTCTATGTCCGCGGGGAGATCAGCTATCCCCGGACGGACAACACCGTCTACCCGCCCTCCCTCCCCGTCCGCGAGATCCTCAAGCGCCTGCGCGAGTCTCCGTACCGCGGCTTCGTGGACCGCCTCCTGGCAGGTCCGCATCTCGAGGCAACGCGCGGCCCAGTCCGCACGACCGACCACCCGCCGATCCATCCGACGGCCGCGCAGCCGGCGAAGCGTCGCACCGGACTCCGATCCGAGGTGTTCGACCTCATCACCCGGCGATTCCTCGCGACGTTCTCGCCCCCGAGCGTCTCCACGATCACGGAGGTCCACCTTCGACTGGGGGACACGGAGTTCCTCGCCACCGGTCGCAGGATCGTCGAGCCGGGTTGGCGCGAGATCGTCCCGGACGAACATCCGCCGGGGGACCTGCCGGCCGTCCGCGAGGGCGAAGGCCTGCCGGTCTGCGAGCTGCGGATCGTCGAGGACCGGACGAAGCCGCCGCCATTGCACACCTCCGGGACCCTCCTCCTCACGATGCAGCGCCTCGGGCTGGGCACGAAGTCGACGCGGCACGAGATTCTCGATCTCCTGTACCGCCGGCAGTATGTCAGCGGCCGTTCGATCCGGATGACCGCGGCGGGACGGGCCCTCGTCGACGCCCTCGCGATCTACGGTCCCGACGTCACGGCACCGGAGATGACGCGCGATCTCGAGGACCGCATGACCGCGATCGCGGAGGGCCGCGCGACTCTCGCGGACGTCGTCAGGAAATCACGCGAGGACCTGCACGCCGTCCTCGCGGAACTCCGAGCCCACCGGGCCTCCCTGGGCCGTTGGGTGCGCGACGCGACCTTCCTGGAGAGCGATTACGGGGCCTGCGACGCCTGCGGGGAAGGCCGGCTCGTCCGCCGTCGGGCCCGGAACGGATGGTCGTTCCTCGGGTGCACCCGATTCCCAGCGTGTCGGAACCGCCAACGCTTGAATTCGTTGGGACAGCGCTCTCCGTGGAAGGAAACGGCGACCGGCGCGGACGCGCCGGAATCCCAATCGACGACGGCGTAGTCGACGGTCCGACGGCCCAAAGCGTTCATGCGCGGACGGGACATCCTCCCGGCGGCGAGCGATGGTCTTCGTCCGGGACGTCATGACGCGCGATGTGATCGTGATCGACCCGGAGCGCACGATCCTCGATGCCGCGAAGCGCATGGCGGCGAAGAAGATCGGCGGGCTCGTCGTCGTCAAGCACGGCCGGCCGATCGGCCTCGTCACGGACCGCGAAATCCTGTGGGAGGTCACTGCGAAAGGCAAGAACCCCTCGAAGGTCCTCGTTAGCGAGATCATGAGGTCCCCCGTGACGACCGTGAGCCCTCTCACGACGCTCCGGGCCGCCGCCCGCGTCATGCTCGAGAAGAAGACCCGCTGGGTCGTCGTGACGCGCCTCGACAACGTGGAGGGCATCATCACCGCGAGCGACCTCACGCAAGGCTTCCTCGAGGCGTTCGCGCGCGCCTCGAAGCGCGGCATCGCGCCGAAGTGAGCGACCTCTCCTCATCGTTGGAAGAGCCAGAGGAACAGGTACGCCCGCACGATCCCCCCGATCAGGTTCGCGAGGACGAACGGGACCCGGCCGACCGCGTGGCCTTCCGCGTTCAGCAGCGAGTAGAAGTAATTCACGGCCGTGTCCGACATGAAGGGGATCGCGAGGAGGATCGTCAGGCCGATCCAGCCGGTCCGTCGGACGAAGGCTTCCATAAACTTCAGGACCCGTCCCGCGAGGGCGTGGCGCCCCATCCACCGCTCGATGTACGGGTTCACCTTGTACCCGACGAAGAAGACGACGATCGCGCCGACCGCCTTCCCGAGGCCGAGCGCGACCGCCTTGACCGCGGTATCGATCCCCGGGTACAAGGGCAGGAGCAGCTCGACCGGGATCGGCAAGATGACGGTCGCGGCGATCGAATAGAGGAAGACGGCGAAGAGATACCCGAAGGCGCCGGCCGACTCCAGGCCCAGTTGCATTGCGGCGACCGCGACGAGGCCGATGTCGGACCCTCTCTCCGACCCGGGAATGGACCGGAGAGGCTAAAGGCTTCTGCAGGACTGCCCGTTTCATTCCGCTATGGCATCTCGACCAGCGCCATGTGTTGCGCGCGCGCACGTTTGAGCAGCGACGTCCAAACGAACCGTGCGAGGCGCGTCGTCTCGTCCATTGATAGCTCTCGGTACCGGAGATCGCGAATTGCCTTTCCGCAGGCACTCTGATTCGGGAGTTCCGCGAAGACTCGACGTCCCGTTGAGACAACATGCCTGTCCAGCAGAGGAGAATCATCGCGGCCCCTGCCGTAAACCAGATCGCCGTCTCTCGGGCCTCCTCGGCGTCTCCCGCCTCGAGGGCGTTGCGCAGTTTTCCGTAGTCCTCATAGGTACCGAGGAAGCCGCGGCGCGCCGCCTCGCGGAATTGGAATGCACTCGGCCGCCGTGCGCGGTCCCGGAGGCGTCGAAGCAACTTGGCGGGATCGTGCAACGGCTGCACGGACCGCCAGCCGCTCAGGACCCCGGGAGGTTCCAGGCGTAGCCTCGAACCTCATCGGCCGCTTCGTCCTCCGTCAACTGCAGGAGGGATACGAGAACGCCGTTTCGCACGCTCATCCGCAACCGGGTCCTTTTTGACCGGACAAGGAGAACGAGGTCGATGTCGGAGTGCGCCCGGTCCTCCCCGCGAGCCACGGATCCGTACAAGCCGACGGCCAACAAGTTGCGTCCCTCGCGCCGCCGTAGCTCGGCGGTCAGCTTCTTCGCGCGCTCAAATCGCGGGGAGGGAGTCATCGGACCAAACCCATTCGGGCGCGAGACGATGAGTTTTCCGCCCCCCGCGAGCCCGCGTACTTTATGGGGGCCGACCGAATCCGGTGGCCCATGATGCGCCTCACGACCATCGCCCTCGTCGTATCCGACGCGAAGAAATCGGCGAAGTGGTACGCGGAGAAGCTCGGCTTCGAGATCCGGGACCACCAAGGCCACTGGATCACCGTCGCACCGAAGAACGAGAACCTCGCGTTCCACCTGTGCGAGGGGTTGTATCCGCTGGAACCGGGGAACTCCGGGATCTCCTTCGTCTCGAAGAACGTGAAGAAGGAAGAGGAGTCCCTCCGCAAGCTCGGCGTCGAGTTCACGACGCCGACGACGAAGGAGGACTGGGGCACGTACGCGATGTTCAAGGACCCGGATGGGAACGAGTTCTATATCACCGAGGAATGAGCCGGCCAAGGTTCATGTCTCTCGCCGCCGGTCCCGACGGGATCGGGATGGAGGCCCACGGCCCGCGCTTGGGACTCGGGCGCCGGCTCGTCGCGGCCCTTGGGATCGCCGCGGG
>Ga0137365_10004744_pt1 | contig 10907 bp, 8 predicted proteins | sample SagtaG_9_FD_104799 | JGI IMG/M metagenome (GOLD analysis project Ga0137365, IMG submission 104799) | Vadose zone soil microbial communities from Sagehorn Ranch, Mendocino, California, USA - Sage1_L_40_16 metaG | ecosystem: Environmental > Terrestrial > Soil > Vadose zone | place: USA: California... | reverse complement strand
TGGCGAGATCGGCGAACTCGTGGTGCGCGGGCCCTCCACCGGCGAAAGTTACTGGAACCAGCGCGCGAAGAGCCGGCGTACCTTCGTCGGCGAATGGACCCATACCGGCGACAAGTATCTGCGCGACGCGGACGGCTACTACTATTACTGCGGGCGCACCGACGACATGTTCAAGGTCCATGGCATGTGGGTGTCCCCGTTCGAGGTCGAGGCGGCGCTCGTCTCCCATGAGGCGGTACTCGAGGCCGCCGTCATCGGCAAGGAGGACGGCGACGGGCTGATCAAGCCGAAAGCCTTCATCGTGCTCAAGAACGGCTACGGCGCCGACGAACGGCTGTTCGAGGCGCTGCGCGCGCACGTGAAGGAGCGCGCCGGGGCGTGGAAATATCCGCGCTGGATCGATATCCGGCCCGACTTGCCGCGCACGGCGACCGGCAAGATTCAGCGTTTCAAGCTGAGGGATTGATGGCCGCGTTGGCGCCACGCGGGTGGAGAATTCTCCCATGAGTTACGATCTCATCCTGCGCGGCGGCCGCGTGGTCGATCCCTCGCAGAAGCTCGACGCCGTGACCGACGTCGCGTTCGCGGACGGCAAGGTGGCGCGCATCGGCGCGGGATTGCGCCCCGATGCCAAAACCGACGTCCGCGACGTATCCGGCCACATCATCACCCCGGGACTGATCGATCTGCACACCCACGTCTACTGGGGCGGGACCTCGCTCGGCGTCGACGCGGAGGATTTCTGCCGCCGGTCGGGCGTGACCACCGCCGTCGACACCGGCAGTGCCGGGCCCGGCAACTTTGCGGGATTTCGCAAGCACGTAATCGAGCGCAGCGCGGTGCGCATCCTGGCTTATCTCCACGTCTCCTTCGCCGGCATCTACGCCTTCTCGCCGCGGGTGATGGTCGGCGAGAGCGAGGAGATCCGGCTGATGGCGCCGATCGATGCGGTGGAGGTCGCCAATGCCAATCGCGACATCATCGTCGGCATCAAGGTCCGCGTCGGCGCCCGCGCCTCGGGCCGCTCGGGGACCGTGCCGCTCGACATCGCACTCGAGGTGGCGGACGAAGTCGGCGTGCCGGTGATGGCGCATATCGACGATCCGCCGCCGAGCTATGAAGAGGTGATCGCGCGCCTGCGGCCCGGCGACGTGCTCACCCACGCGTTTCGTCCGTTCCCGAACTCGCCGGCAACGGCGCAAGGCACCGTGAAACGGGCGGTCATCGAAGCGCGCCAGCGCGGCGTGCTATTCGACATCGGGCACGGCAAGGGCTCGTTCGCGTTCAAGACCGCGCGCGCCATGCTGGCCAATGGCTTCTTGCCTGACACGATTTCGTCCGACGTTCACGCGCTCTGCATCAACGGGCCAGCGTTCGACCAGGTCACCACTATGTCGAAGTTTCTCTGCCTCGGCATGCCGTTGGCCGATGTAATTGCCGCCTCGACCGTGAACGCCGCATTCGCATTGAAGCGGCCCGAACTCGGCAGCCTCAAGCCGGGCAGCGTCGGCGACGCGACGATTCTCTCCGTCACCGACGGGCGCTTCGACTATGTCGACGTCGTCGGCGAGCACCTCACCGGCGACCGCAGGATCGCGTCGCAAGCGGTCGTGATCGCCGGACGGTGGTGGCACCCGAAACCATCGAGCCCGGTCGAAACGGCTTGATGTCCCTTCGTTCTGCCGGCCGCGCGATGTCCTCTGGCATGCCGCTTGCTCCGAGGCCACGACAGACCGGCCGGCTATTCCGTCATCCCTCGACCCCAGGAGAAGCATCCAATAAAATGGGCAGGGTGGCGCAAATCTAAGCGATTGACCGGCGCAACTGGGAGATCAAGACATGGATCGCAGGACACTCCTGAAGGCCGTTGCGGGTGCAGGCGCTCTGGCCGCGACAGGCAAGTTATCCGCCCCGGCACTCGCGCAAGGCGCTGCGGCGCGCACGCTTCGTTTTGTGCCGCAAGCCGATCTCGCAAATTTCGACCCGATCTGGGGCACCCAATACGTGGTGCGCAATGCCTCCGCCATGGTGTGGGACACGCTCTATGGCATGGACGAAAAGCTTGAGCCGCAGCGCCAGATGGTGGAAGCCGAGGAGGTCTCGTCCGACGGGCTGACCTGGACCTTCCGCCTGCGGCCGGGACTAAAATTCCACGACGGCGAGCCGGTGTTGGCACGGGACGTGGTGGCGAGCCTCGAGCGCTGGACCGCGCGCGACCAGATGGGCCTCTTGATCAGGGGCATCCAGCAAGACCTCACGGCTGTCGACGACCGCACCGTGAAGTGGGTGCTCAAGAAGCCATTCCCGAAGATGCTGCTGGCGCTCGGCAAGATCAGCACGCCGATCGCCTTCATCATGCCCGAGCGCATCGCCAAGACCGACCCGTTCAAGCAGATTTCCGAATATATCGGCAGCGGCCCGATGCGCTTCATGAAGAACGAATGGGTTCCGGGCGCCAAGGCCGCGTTCGAAAAATTTTCCGACTACGCGCCGCGCTCGGAACCGGGCTCGTGGCTCGCGGGCGGCAAGCGGATGCTGGCCGAGCGCGTCGAATGGGTGGTGATGCCGGATCCTGCGACCGCCGCCGCGGCGCTGCAGAACGGCGAGATCGACTGGTGGGAGAATCCAATCTCCGACCTGGTGCCGCTGTTGCGCAAGAACCGCAATGTCGCGGTCGACATCGCCGATCCGCTCGGGAATATCGGCAGCTTCCGCATGAACCACCTCTACCCGCCCTTCAACGACGTGCGGGCGCGGCGCGCGGTTCTCATGGCAATGAGCCAGGAAGACTACATGCGCGCCATCGTCGGCGACGACGACAAGCTCTGGAAACCGCTGCCCGGCTTTTTCACCCCGGGCACGCCGCTCTACACCGAGGAAGGCGGCGAGATCCTCAAGGGCCCGCGCAACCTCGATGGCGCGAAGAAGCTGCTGGCGCAAAGCGGCTACGCGGGCCAGCCGGTCACCTGCCTGGTCGCCCAAGACCAGCCGATCACCAAGGCCCAGGGCGATGTCACCGCCGACCTGCTAAAGCGCCTTGGGATGAACGTGGACTTCGCCGCCATCGACTGGGGCACGGTCGGCGCCCGCCGCGCCATGAAAACGCCGCCCGGCCAGGGCGGCTGGCAGATGTTCCATACCTGGCATTCCGGCGCCGACTGCATCAATCCGGCGGTCGCGATCGGGGTGCGCGCCAGCGGCGAGAAGGCGTGGTTCGGCTGGCCGGAGGCGCCCGAAGTCGAAGCGCAGGTGACGGCTTGGTATGAGGCCAAGACCTTGGACGAGGAGAAAGCGGCGATAGGGCGGCTCAACAAGGCCGCGCTCGACAACGTGGTCTTCGCGCCGACCGGCTTCTTCCTCGGCTACCAGGCGTGGCGCAAGAACGTGAGCGGCGTCGTCAAGGGGCCGCTGCCGTTCTTCTGGGGCGTCGGCAAGGTCGCCTGACGCCGCGGCGATGGGCGGCGAAGCGCGGATGCGGCCTCAAGGGCGTTTACGCCCGTCTTCGCGGGCTATGGCGCAACCGGCGACACGCTTGCGCCCGTCATGGACGCTGCCCGATGACTTGCCGTGACCGGGATGTGCACTTCATGAACCGAAGAGCATTCCTGAAGTCGGTAGCCCGTGCCGGCGTCCTGACCGCGGCGGGCGGACTCGCGGCCCCGGCGATCTCGCAACGCGCCGCCGCTCGGGCGCTGCGTCTCGTGCCCCATGCGGACGTCGCCAACTTCGATCCGATCTGGAGTTCCGCCTACATCGCGCGCAACGCCGGGCTCTTGGTCTGGGACATGCTGTATGGCATGGACGCCAACCTCAAGGTGCAGCGCCAGATGGTCGAGGCCGAGGACGTGTCCGCGGACGGCCTCGTCTGGACGTTCCGGCTGCGGCCCGGGCTCAAATTCCACGACGGCGAGCCGGTGCGTGCCAACGATGCGGTGGCGAGCATCAACCGATGGGCGGCGCGCGAGCCCATGGGCCAGATGATCAAGGCGATCGAGAATGAACTTGCGGTCGTCGACGACCGCACCTTCCGGTGGGTGTTGAAAAAGCCCTATCCGAAAATGCTGCTAGCGCTCGGCAAGATCATCACGCCGTGCTGTTTCGTCATGCCGGCGCGGATCGCCGCAACCGATCCGTTCAAGCAGATCAACGAGCATGTCGGCAGCGGGCCGATGCGCTTCGTCAAGAATGAATGGGCGCCGGGCGCCAGGGCGGTATTCGAGAAATTCGCCGACTATGTGCCGCGATCGGAACCGGCGTCCTGGCTCGCCGGCGGCAAGCGGATCGTTTCAGACCGCATCGAATGGATCACTATTGCCGACCCGGCCACCGCCGCGGCTGCGCTGCAGAACGGCGAGATCGATTGGTTGGAGCTGCCGTTGCCCGACCTGGTGCCGACGCTGCGGCAGAACCGCAATGTCGCGGTGGATATTCAGGACCCTCTGGGCAACATCGGCACCCTGTTCTTCAACCATCTGTTTCCGCCCTTCAACGATGTGCGGGCGCGCCGCGCGATCCTCATGGCGATGAGCCAGGCGGACTACATGCGGGCGTATGTCGACGGCGATACCATGTGGAAGCCGCTGCCTGGCTTCTTCACCCCGGGCACGCCGCTCTACACCGAGGAAGGCGGCGAAATTCTCAAAGGCCCGCGCAACCTCGATGCCGCCAAGCGTTTGTTGGCGGAAAGCAATTATGCGGGCGAGCCGATCATCTCCATGGCAGCGCAGGATCTTGCACACCACAAGGCCTGGGGTGATCTGACCGCGGACCTGCTGACCCGTCTCGGCGTCAAGGTTGACTATGCGGCTGTCGATTGGGGCACCGTGGTGGCGCGGCGGGCGCAAAAGTCCCCACCGGGCCGGGGCGGCTGGCACATTTTCCACACGAGCTTTTACGGCGTCGACTGCGTCGACCCCACCAACAAGCTCCTTCGCGCCAATGGTGACAAAGCATTTTTTGGATGGCCGAACATCCCGGAAGTCGAAGCCGAGATCGCGGCTTGGTACGGTGCCAAGACGCTCGATGAAGAAAAGCTCATTGCGCGGCGGCTGAACAAGGCCGCGCTCGACAACGTGGTCTATGTTCCGCTCGGCATGTATCTTAGGTATTTTGCCTGGCGCAAGAACGTCAGCGGGATTGCGCAGGGGCCGCTGCCGTTCTTCTGGGGAGTGGACAAGACGGTTTGATGTCGCGCGGAGGCCAGCCGTTATGCATCGACGGACATTCATCAAAGCCGCGGCCGGCGCCGGCGTTCTGACCGCGGCCGGCGTGCTTGCCACCCCTGCGATCTCGCAACGCGCCGCCGCGCGCGTGTTGCGCTTCGTGCCGCAGGCCGATCTCGCCAATTTCGATCCGATCCAAAACACCCAGTACGTGGTGCGCAACGCTGCCGCGTTGGTGTGGGACATGCTCTACGGCGTCGACGACAAGCTTCAGCCGCGGCGCCAGATGGTCGAGAGCGAGGACGTCTCGTCAGACGGACTCGTTTGGACGTTCCGTCTGCGACCGGGGCTCAAGTTTCATGACGGCGAGCCCGTGCTCTCGAAGGACGTCGTGGCGAGCGTGGCGCGATGGCAAGCGCGCGACAACATGGGCCTGATGACGAAGGAGATCGAGCAAGAACTTATCGCCGTCGACGATCGCACCTTTCGCTGGGTGCTGAAAAAACCCTATCCGAAACTCCTGGTCGCGCTCGGCAAGGTCGGCACGCCTTCATGCTTCATCATGCCGGCGCGGATCGCGGCAACCGATCCGTTCAAACCGATCGGCGAGTATGTTGGTAGCGGGCCGATGCAGTTCGTGCGCAACGAATGGGTTCCCGGCGCCAGGGCGGTGTTCGAACGGTTCGCCGATTATGCGCCGCGCCAGGAGCCGAATTCGTGGCTCTCCGGCGGCAAGCACATGCTGCTCGACCGCATCGAGTGGATCGTGATGCCCGACCCTGCCACCGCTTCGGCCGCGCTTCAGAACGGCGAAGTGGATTGGTGGGAAACCCCGATGGCCGACCTCGTGGCGGTGCTGAAGAAGAACCGCAACGTCATGGTCGATATTGCCGATCCGCTGGGCAATATCGGCAGCTTCCGCATGAACCACTTGCATCCGCCCTTCAACGACGTGCGGGCGCGCCGCGCGATCCTGACCGCGATGAGCCAGGAAGACTACATGCGCGCCGTCGTGGGTGACGACGCCTTGTGGAAACCGCTGCCCGGCTTCTTTACGCCGGGCACGCCGCTCTACAGCGAGGACGGCGGCGAAATTCTCAAAGGTCCGCGCCGTCTCGATGCCGCCAAACGGTTGCTGGCGGGCAGCGGCTATTCCGGCCAGCCGATCACCTGCGTGGTTGCGCAGGACCTGCAAATTACCAAAGCTCAGGGCGAGGTCACTGCCGACCTGCTCAGAAGGCTCGGCATGAACGTCGATTTCGCCGCCGTCGACTGGGGCACGAACGCAGCGCGGCGGGCGCAGAAATCGCCGCCGGGCCAGGGCGGCTGGCAGATGTTCCATACCTGGCACGCCGGCGCGGTTTGTATCGATCCGTCGTCTTATACCGCGATCCGCGCCAATGGCGACAAGGCGTGGTTCGGCTGGCCCACCAGTGCGAAGGTCGAAGCCGAGATCGCCGGCTGGTACGAGGCAAGAAATCTCGACGAAGAAAAAGCCGCCATCGCGCGGCTGAACAAGGCCGCATTCGAGGACGTCGTCTACGCGCCGACCGGCTTCTTCCTGGCCTATCAGGCCTGGCGCAAAAATGTCGGCGGGATCGTGAAGGGGCCGCTACCGTTCTTCTGGGGCGTGAGCAAAGTTGCCTGAATGGGTTTGCGGCCCGCCGACGCCCGCTGCCCGCATGGCGTGCCAAACTTTGCGCTCCGCAATGCGAAGGAGCCCTCGCCGCGCCGGCGCCCCGGATGAGGCGACCTCACGCGCTCTCTCATCATCGCCGGCTGATGTCTCAGTTGAGACGGCAGCCAGCGCCGAAACATCGGCAAAATGGCATGAAACCTGCTAGCATCGACGCATGCTGAGCTACATCATCCGACGCATCCTGGCCACCGTCCCAGTGATGGTGGTGGTTGCGCTGTTCGTGTTCAGCTTGCTCTACATCGCGCCCGGCGACCCGGCGGCGGTGATCGCCGGCGATCAGGCGACGCCGGCCGACGTCGAACGCATCCGCCAGAGCCTTGGCCTCGACCGGCCGTTCCTGATCCGGTTCGGCGAATGGTTCTGGCAAATTCTTCACGGCGATCTCGGGACGTCGATTTTCACCAACCTGCCGGTCGCCGCGATGATCGCCCAGCGCGTCGAGCCGACCCTGTCGCTGATGGCGGTGACGCTGGTGATTGCCGTCTGCGTTGCCGTGCCCATGGGCGTAGTGGCGGCCTGGCAAGCCGACACGTTGATCGACCGCGCCATCATGGCGTTTGCGGTCCTGGGCTTCTCGGTGCCGGTCTTTGTCGTGGGTTATTTGCTGGCCTATGTGTTTGCGCTCGAGCTCGATTGGCTGCCGGTGCAGGGCTACACGCAAATCTCCGAAGGCCTGTGGCCGTGGTTTGAAAATCTGATCCTGCCCGCGCTCGCGCTCGGCTGCGTCTATATCGCGCTCATCGCCCGCATCACGCGCGCCGCGATGCTGGAAGTGCTGCAGCAGGATTTCATCCGCACCGCGCGCGCCAAGGGCGTCGGGCAGACCGGCATCCTGTTCGTGCACGCGCTCAAGAACGCCGCGGTGCCGATCGTGACGGTCATCGGCATCGGCGTCGCGCTCCTGATCGGCGGCGCCGTGGTGACGGAGACGGTGTTTGCAATCCCCGGCATCGGCCGGCTGACCGTCGATGCCATTCTGCGCCGCGACTATCCGGTGATCCAGGGCGTCGTGCTGATGTTCAGCTTCGTCTACGTGCTCGTCAATCTCGTCATCGATCTGCTCTACACCGTGCTCGACCCGAGGATCCGGTATTGACCGACGCCACCATCACCTCGGCGCCCGAGCTCATCCGCGCCGCGCCCGAACTGCCGGACCTGCTGCCGCCGGTCAAGCTGCGCGGCGGCATCCTCGGCTTTGTGCGCCGACATCCGGCGATCGCCGTCGGCGGCGCACTGGTGCTGGCGATGGTGGTGATCGCCGTGTTCGCCCCCTATCTCGGCACGGTCGACCCCACTGCGCTGGCGCCGACGCGGCGCACCCGCGAGCCGTCCGCGGCGTTCTGGTTCGGCACCGACATGCTGGGACGCGACGTCTACTCCCGCGTGCTTTACGGCGCGCGGGTGTCGCTCACCGTCGGCTTCTCGGTTGCGCTGCTGGCGTCGCTCGCGGGTCTCATCATCGGCCTCGTATCGGGCTTCGTTCGCTGGAGCGACGGCATCATCATGCGCGTGATGGACGGGATGATGTCGATCCCACCGATTCTGCTCGCGATCGCGCTCATGGCGCTCACCCGGGGCAGCGTCGGCAATGTGATCATCGCCATCACCATCGCCGATATTCCGCGCGTGTCGCGCCTGGTGCGCGCCGTCGTGCTGTCGCTGCGCGAGCAGCCCTATGTGGACGCGGCGATCGCGGCCGGCACTCGCACCCCGATGATCATCCTGCGTCACATCCTCCCCAACACCGTCGCCCCGATGACGGTGCAGGCGACCTACGTCTGCGCCAGCGCGATGATCGTGGAGGCGATCCTCTCCTTCATCGGCGCTGGCACGCCGCCCACCATCCCATCCTGGGGCAACATCATGGCCGAAGGCCGCGCGCTGTGGCAGGTCAAACCCTACATCGTGTTCTTCCCCGCGGTTTTTCTTTCGGTCACGGTGCTTGCGGTCAACCTCCTCGGCGATGGCCTGCGCGATGCACTCGACCCGCGCATGGCCAAACGACTGTGAAGAGCTCGCGGCATGGCGCTGCTGGAAGTCGATAACCTGCAAACCCATTTCCGCACGCCGGACGGGGTGAACCGCGCGGTCGATGGCGTCTCGTTCGCGGTCGAGGCCGGCGAGACGGTGGCGATCGTCGGCGAGAGCGGTTGCGGAAAGTCGGTGACGGCCAATTCCATTCTGCGCTTGGTGCCGCAGCCGCCCGGGAAGATCGGCGGCGCGATACGTTTCCAGGGCCGCGACCTGCTCAAGCTCAGCGAGCGCGCCATGCGCGAGGTCCGCGGCAACGATATCAGCATGATCTTCCAGGAGCCGATGACGAGCCTCAATCCGGTCCTCACCATCGGCCGCCAGATCGCCGAGCCCTTGCGGCTGCATCAGGGGCTCAGCCGCGAGAGCGTCGAGCAACGCGTGGTGGAGATGCTTGGCCTTGTCGGCATCGCCGAGCCGCGCCGGCGCGCACGCGAGTATCCGCACCAGCTGTCCGGCGGCATGCGCCAGCGCGTCATGATCGCCATTGCGCTCGCCTGCCGCCCGAAGCTCCTGATCGCGGATGAGCCGACCACCGCGCTCGACGTCACCATCCAGGCGCAAATCCTCAATCTCATGACCGACCTCAAGCAGCGGGTCGGTGCCGCCATCATCCTCATCACCCACGACCTCGGCGTGGTGGCCGAAGTCGCCGAACGCGTCATGGTGATGTATGCGGGCCGCAAGGTGGAGGAAGCGCCGGTCGCCGAGCTGTTCCGTTCGCCGCGGCATCCCTATACGCGGGGCCTGCTCAGCGCGGTGCCCAAACTCGGCTCCTCCCTCGCCGCAGCGCAAACCAGGTTGGCGGAGATCCCGGGCGTCGTACCGAACCTCAAGCAGCGCATCGCGGGTTGCGTATTCGCGAACCGCTGCGCATTGGCGCGCGACCTGTGTCGGCGCGTGGCGCCCGCGCTGGAGGAGAAGGCGCCGGCCCATTTCGCCGCCTGCCATTTCGCCGCCAAGGCAACGGTGGCCGCATGAGCCCGGTCCTGCTCGAAGTCAACGATCTCAAGAAGCATTTCCCGCTGCGCGGCAGCTTGCTGCGACCCGGCGGGCGCCGGGTCTACGCGGTCGACGGCGTGTCGTTCCAGATCGACAAGGGGGAGACGCTGGCACTGGTCGGCGAATCCGGTTGCGGCAAGTCCACGGTCGGCCGCGCCATCCTGCGACTGTTCGACATCACCGCCGGGCAGGTGGTGCTTGACGGACAGCGCATCGATGACATGCCGGCGGGCTCGCTGCGGCCGCTGCGGCGGCGCATGCAGGTGGTGTTCCAGGATCCGCTTTCGAGCCTCAATCCGCGCATGCGCGTGCGCGATCTGATCGCCGAGCCGATCCGCAACTTCGAGCTGGCGAAATCGACCGCCGACATGGAAGCGCGGATCGACCTGTTGTTGGAAAAAGTGAGATTGCCGCACGAGGCCAAGACGCGCTGGCCGCATGAATTCTCCGGCGGACAGCGCCAGCGCATCGCCATTGCGCGCGCGCTCGCGGCTGAACCCGATCTCGTCGTGTGCGACGAGGCGGTCTCCGCGCTCGATGTTTCCGTCAAGGCGCAGATCGTGAACCTGCTGCAGGATCTGCAGCGCGAGTTCGGCCTTGCGCTCCTCTTCATCAGCCATGATCTCGCCATCGTCGAGCACATGACCCATCGGGTTGCGGTCATGTATCTCGGCAAGATCGTCGAGCTCGCTCCGAAGAAAAGCATCTTCGCCGCGCCCAAGCATCCCTATACCGAGGCGCTGCTCTCCGCCGTGCCGATGCCCGAGCCCGGCGCGGCGCGCAAGCGCATCATTCTCAAAGGGGATGTGCCGAGTCCGATCAATCCGCCGAAGGGTTGCCGCTTTCACACCCGCTGTCCCTACGCCTTCGACCGCTGTCGCGCGGAGGAGCCCGAATTGCGATCAACGCGAGAGGGGGAGTTCGTCGCCTGTCACTTGCACGATCTGCCGCCGGCGCAAAATCCTTTGGCTGCAACTGGTCCGCACTGAGGCGAGAATTGCGTGGCTACGGCG
>Ga0137365_10004732_pt1 | contig 10928 bp, 6 predicted proteins | sample SagtaG_9_FD_104799 | JGI IMG/M metagenome (GOLD analysis project Ga0137365, IMG submission 104799) | Vadose zone soil microbial communities from Sagehorn Ranch, Mendocino, California, USA - Sage1_L_40_16 metaG | ecosystem: Environmental > Terrestrial > Soil > Vadose zone | place: USA: California... | reverse complement strand
CATTAGCAACAGGTACATCAAGTAGAGAGTCATTTTGAATGACTCCGTTTAAAACACGCTTTACTACTCCTTCATTTTTTTCTAAAACTAGTAAATCATTGTTGCCCAAAAACGCCATATGAGAAGGAAATTTAATTCCACCTGTAACCAATTCAACCTTGAAAGCTGGATCAACAGTAACGGGTCCACCGGCAAACTGAGTACTTACTCCCGAAGTCTTAGATACATAAGATTTGTTAGTTTCGCTGTTGACCATTGGGGAATAAGTGACTTTTCCGTAAACGGGAGTTTTTTGAAAATACTTATGAAATAAATCTGAATCACTTGAGATGGTCAAAGCAAGTTTGTTAGAGAGAACGATATGCAAAGGGATAGCCATATTGCTTGACTTTGTATTATCTTCAATGACCTTACCTTTTATCATAAATGACGCAGTTCCGTCAAGAGTTGCATTTTTATCAGTAAAGGCTGATCGAGCTAACGTGAAATTTGATAACGATAATTTGTTAGTTGACATCCCATCAGCTTTATATGATGTTAGACTAGATTGAAATTCGATTGTTTTGTTATTGGTTTCACTCGTAAAAGGTGCTGACTTGTTAAATTGCCATTTTCCAGATACTATTGATACGACATTTCCAGTTGAATCTTTTTGAAGGCTTATTATGTTTCCAGCCAATCCTTCAAGGTCTCGAAAGGTCAAATTCATAGATGGGAATGGACTTCTGCTAATATCATACTTATGATAAAAGGTTGCAAAAACAACCCCTAATACAAGAAGCAAAGCAGGAAGAATTATGATAAAAGATGACTTGTTCATCAAATATTTGAAAACTTAAGCCTATTTAAGGTAAACTCAGACCTAATATAGTGTATGGTCATCCACTTTAAGGGGGGATATGAGAAGGACTGAAGTTTGAAGGCTTTTGCCTAAGATACTTTTTATATTTATAAGTACCTTCTGCTGATATGCGCAATATAATAAATTTCAGGAATTCTATCTTGATAATTATTCTAGAATGTGCTTTACTTAATACCATAATGGTTGAGCAATTTATAACAAACCCATTTGCTTATTCTGCTTCAAACAACACTCAATCTTTAAGGCTGAACGGGCCAATAACCAGTCTACAATATTCGAGTGATGGGAATGTTTTGTGGATAGTTTCTGGAAGATGGAGAATGGATGCGGCATTTGATAGCACGGGGATTATTCCTATGACAGTCAAAAATTTTAACGTAACACTAGTTGTGGTGCCTGCAGAAGGATCTGACACTCAAAGGTATCAATTGTCAGAGTTTAAGCAGGATTCTATATCATACGACAATAAAACGAAAACCTCATCAATAAAAGGTAAACTTACAATGACATCTGAAGCTCAGTCTCAGTCAATAAAAGACATCGCGGTACTTTTAAAATTAATCAACAAAAATATAGTTACTATCACTCTAGATTCATCAAAAACACGAGAACAGCTAGGTGAGACTCCAATATATGGAATAGAAACGTGAGAGGTTGGGCATTATTCATTATTCAAATACACATTCCTATAATTTTAATTTTGATTATTTAACTTAATTGAGTGTTCCTATTATTAGTATATATTAGAAATAAACCAAACGTCGTATAGAGCGCAGTTATTCCAAATTCACATGAGTTATCGCTAGATTAAGTGGGCACAGTTTTAAACATAAAGTTTGATGGAACTGCTTCATATTTAGTTATATTATGGAATTCTATTGACATTGATCAAGATGATAATTATTATGAATATTGCAAGGTACTCAAATTTTTCAGTAGTGATGTCTCTAACTAAAAATTTTATAGAAGCTGTCATTTAAAATAAGTTCTAAGTCATTTTACGTGCCCCATCACGATAGGCGCACCGGCCCTAATATGTCCCTCAGCCCTGTTTGCAAATCTTTTTTGGCAACAAAATGAAGAACGTTCTTAGCCTTTGTCATGTTTGCGTAGCTTTGCAAGATAACTATACTGTCATGGCTTCCTTCTTCATAAATTGGATCTAGTTCGAGGCCAGATATTGCGATCATTTTTTCTGCGAGTTCTTTGATACTTGTAGCCTTGCCGGTTCCTATATTAAAAACTGGTACCGAACTTAAGTTAGAATTAGAGCTACTCTTGGGCTCATCCATTGCACTGATGGAGAATAATATTGCATCTGCCACATCGTCCACAGAAATAAAATCTCTTGTATGATTACCATTACCGTAAATGATAGGCGATAAGCCCTTTGACAGTCTTGCGGCAAACTTTGATACGACATCACTCTCACTTACATTGCCACGACCGTAAACATTAAAAATTCTAAGAGCAATTGTATTTTCAATCTTGTTTAACTTGTCGTAACGGAATACGAGTTCTTCAGCAAGCATCTTACTTCTACCGTAAGGAGATAATGGTCTCAAAGATGCATTCTCTGAGATGGGTAACTCACTTACATCTCCATATACTGCAGCAGAAGACGCAAAAATAAAATTGTTAACTTTATTATTACTGCAGGCTTCCAGCACATTCAGAGTTCCGTTGACATTTGTATTCATCGTCTCATCAGAATTGCTGATTGAATCTGCCACACTTATCTTGGCGGCTAGATGAATACAAGTGTCCGCCTTTTCATTTTGGAATATCTCTGAAATAGTTTTTTTGTCTCTTATGTCCACAGTGTAGAATGTGAGGGAGGAATCCTCGTTGACATTTTTATCTGTAAATTGATTATTATGGGCATTAGATGTATTTGCGATAAGAGCAATGGAAGATAGTCTATTAGATAATATTTTTTTGACTAGATTCCTCCCTATAAAGCCATTACCACCAGTGATTATAACCCGATCCAAGATTCAAAAACATAGTTGATTGTACATATATATTTCATATTGCTTTAAGGACATTCAGGAAAGAAGCTGGTAACATGCTTTTACTTCTTTTTTATGTCATCTTGAGGAGAAATGTTATTTATTTGATAAATAGAAAGTATTCGACACAAGTGCATATTTTGAATTTCTTATTCCTTTTTTGAGGGACTTTATGCTCTTGATAATAGTATTCTGTTACTAACATTAGAGATCGTCTATAGGCTTTAATACGTATATATAAATTAGATAGGTAATGAAGCCTCCTCATAGTAATGGGCGTTTATTCAGGAGGTAAACAAGCCCAAACATCTCCCTTCATTTTTAGAAGAAGTTACTCGAATCAAACACGCGGAATTATTTTGTATATTTTTCCTTCACTATGGGCAACAAAATACAGGTACCCGTCAGGTCCAACCTTTAAGTCCGTTATTATGCCAAAACCACCCGCGAAAACTATATCACTTAGTTCGCTATCGGTATCGGCAACTTTATCAGCTAGCGGTCTTGTAAGAGCAATTTCTGTTCTATTCTCACTCAACTTAAAATGATAAATTCTTCCATAGTTTACATCACCTACAAACATATCGTTTTGATATTCTCTTCCCAACTTATCAGATGTTAAAAACTTTAGCGCGGTTGGACCCACAGTATACTTCCATGTGAACTCAGGAGTTCGATACTTGCCTTTGCCGTCAAAATCAACGAGATCAGATGGATTATATGCAATGTCATTGTCATTGAACCGATTGTCTCTTACGTGATCTCTCCACATTCCTTGAACCTTGTTCCATCCTCCGTTGAATCCTTGCTCTATCAGATTAATCTCATCGCCCCAACTTGCTCCGTTCTCCGTATCCCATAATTTTCCAGTTACAGGATCAATATCGATGCCAAAGCTCTGTCTTAAGCCATATGAAAAGTACAAACTTGTCGGGAATTTGTCACCTAAAGCAGTTTCATTTACGGGTTTACCATCTAAGGTAACTCGTAAAATTCCACCTGTCCCATCAGGCTCTTTACCAGTTTTATTATTCAAAGCTTTGCTGGCAATAACTTGATATTTTTCATTTTCAGTATCGCCTACGGGAAGATACAAGCTATTTTTATCGGGCGCTATTAAAATCGGTCCTCCGTTGTGATAAAATCCCCCAGGGAGATCCAAAATTAGTTTGGGATTTAGCAATGAATTGTTTACAAATTCATATCTATAAAGACGATTTGCCATTAGTTTTTCTGCACGACTATCACCAGTTTGGTTTTCTTTTGGAGTAACGAAGTAGAGAAAGACATAGGTTGGTCCCTCAGCGACGCCCTTTGACATATTATTAGTTTTATCTATAGCAATCCCCAGAAGGCCATCACCTGTGACAACCAGACTTAGAAGAGGCTTATCTAGTGCAACACCGTTCAATATCCTCTTCACCGTACCATTGTTTTCAGCAACCAAAAAGTCATTTGGACCCAAAAATGCCATACTTACAGGATACTTCAATCCTTGGGAGACAACTTCAGTTTTAAGATTCGCATCGGAAAGAAATGGCTTAAACTTTTGTAGATAAATGGAATCAAACCAAGTTTCAGCTGGCTCATTTTGTTGAGAAGACCAACCAGGAACTAGAACCGGTCTAATTTTATATATGTTCTCTATAATAGTAATGCCACACCTAAACTCTTGCCATTCAATGGGTCCGCTAACACCTACAGAAGGACATTGATCAAAACGGTGTTGCCATTGTTTCGAAGTTTCGTTAAAGCCCTCCAAATCGACATGTGATTGTGTGGCCCATTTGTTCTGTTTGATGTGAATTACAAATTCATACCTTTCTTTTGGTTTCACACCTACTTCCTGACCCACAATCTTCCACTGCTTACTGCCTGTATTATTTGTAGATAACTGAATGCTTGTCCTGTCTTTCCATCCAGTAGAAAAATTGGCTGTACATTCCAAAGCAGAGCTGCACAATCCTAGGGGATCTTCCCATTTTGTGAACGAAAAATTTTCTAATTCAGATTGATTATTTATTTTTAAAGTTCCATTCGAATACTTGTTACCGTTCAATCTTGTATTATTATCAAATTTAAATACACTATGTCCCACAGGATGATTAGCTATATGGGAATTGTCTCGAACATCGTCAAGATTAATTACAGTTTCATTGTGTTGAATTTGGTCTTCGTTGGAAGCATACAATGGAGTAAGCATAATCGTAACTATAAAAAGACATATCCCTATCCACAATATGCTACATCTTAATTCTAAATCAAGCAATCCATTGAGATCAATTGGCCAGATAATATATTCATTGTTAAAAATAATGATGTGTTTCGATTAGCAAAAAAATGATACGTTTAGTTGACTTTGCAACCTGTAGCATTCGTAAGATATTTCTTTCCCAAGTATATTTACGAATGGACGTAAGGTAAGTTTATTACTTGAGAAAAATACCATCAGTTATTCAATGGGGATTAATTCTCTATCAAATATGTTAAATTTTTCAGTAGGGAAAATTTCTAGAGTAGCATTAAGAATTTTTTCAATAATTAATTTCTTTTTTCACTATCCAAATTTTGGAAAACGGAGTCCAATTAATAGTAAGACTTTCAATTATGTGGTATTTAGACTAGATGATATCCCATACGATTCTGCAATATATGATGAAGCCCGAATCAACGTTGATCTTGCTGTGATGGATGTATTCAGCAAGAGAAACCAAAATCTTACTCTTGGTTTGGTAGTGCGTTATCTCGAGCTACATCCAAAGCTATTGGTAAGTATTGTACAAGGGTACAGTAAAGGCCTCTTTGAGTTGGCATTACATGGTTGGGGCCATGATGATTATTCGAAATTGACTATGATGGATCAGGAACGCTCCTTACTAAGCGCTAAAACAAAACTAGACCGTTTATTTGGTAACTCTTCGAAAATATTTATTCCTCCATACAATAAGTTTAACCGCTTTACAATCGATGCTATGAAAAAACTGGGAATTAAAATAATTAGCTCAAGCGTTTACTCAGACTATCATCTATTTTTTATGGCAAATCATCCAAAAAATATAAGACGTGATAATCATATCTATCACTTGCCCGAAATGGTCTCATTTGAAGCTTTTAAGGGTAAAACACCGATCCGCATTCCCCTTGGGCAAATAGTTAGTAATGTTGAGCGCCATATATCAAAATACGGTTATGCGATTATCACAATACATCCTCAGAGCTTTGTTAAATTTACAGAGTCAAAATCTACTAGTTTGAGTTTGAAGGAAAGTATTCTTGATGTTGACCAGATTAATCAACTTGATTCCTTGATACAGATGATATTAGACAAAAACATACGAATTACAAAATTCTCTAATTTAGTTGGACTGAACTGAAGTACTAGTGCCCTATATCTCTTTTTGGATATAGTACTATGGTGAGGTAATTTTGTGTGAAGGTAAATCCTAGAATTGGAATCTGATAGGTTCTAGGGCATAATTTCGAGATCGGTTTGACTGCGATAGTATTTTTAAATTTCTATAAGATATTTCCAAAGAATATTTATTGCCTCAGAACGTTTCTAACTCGCATCGAGATTATTAATTGACAGACATAGCTTTAACGAGATTAAGTGGGATAGTTTATGATCCACGAGTGTTTAAAATTGTTAAATCATTAGGAAAGCGATACTCTATTTTAGTATTCGGATGGAATCGAGAAAAATTACCTAAAAATATTGTCGACAGCTATATTGCTGATGTTAGACTTTGTAATCTTAGCGCTCCGCGCGGCATATCTGTTACGCGTTCTCCAAAAATGTTAGTTTGTTATGCTTATTATTGGACCTGGCTTTTTGTTGAGCTGGTTAAATCTCACCCAGAGGTTGTTCATTCGTGTGATTTAGATACCGTGATACCATGCTATCTTTACAAGCTCTTATTCAGAAAGAAACTGGTATTTGATGTTTTTGATAGATATGCAATGGCTTTTGTGTCGACAAAATCTAAAAAATACTACTGGACAATTAATGCCCTAGAGGAATTTTTCAGTAAACGTTCGAATGTATTGATTACCATTTCAAAAGAAGTTTTAGCAAGTTTTCAAAAAAAACCGAAGCATTCTATAGTGATTATGAATTGCCCAGAAGATCATGCTATTGACAAAAAAAAGACAAAAGAACACCATCTACTGAGAATTGTATTTACTGGATCTATCCTGAGAAAATCACGTGGCCTAGAAAATATAGTTGGTGCGATTAAGGATCTAACCGGAATCGAATTTATTATTGCAGGTTGGTATCTGGAGAGGGATAAAGATTTTTTAGATCAGATTCTAAAGGTCCCCAATGTGAAATTTAGAGGTCTTCTTAAACCTAATGATGCGTTGGCTTTAGAAGCATCATCAGATGTCATGATTGCTTTATATGAACCAGATACTCTTTGGCATAATGTTACTCTGCCAAACAAACTTTTTGAGGCGATGATGTGTGGAATACCATTAATAACAAATGTTGCTTCCAAGTTAGTCAATGAAGTTGGTTTTGGGCTCATTGTAAAATATAACGATGTAGATCAAATTAAACAAGCAATAGTTACCTTAAGAGATAATGCCACGTTACGCCAGAAATTAGGCCTAAATGGGCGTAAAGCATTTTTGGAAAAGTATAACTGGTCTAAGATGGAAGAAGTACTATTCAAAGTATATGATGGTTTACTAAAGAAATATTAACTTAAAGAGATTTGGAAAACTAATTAGAAGGTAAATAACAATGTAGTATGATACAACTGCATGCAGCAAATTAACTATCATACAATATGTCTTATTTTCGATAAAACCTTCTAGAAAAGATTCCGACTATAAAGAATTGTGGGAAGTAGTTCCAACAACGACGTGGTCAGGAGAGTTGAAGAAATAATCGCAAGTAGTAAAATAAAATTTAAGTATGTACACTGAAAAAGATGCTCATCACACAATGTCGTCTCCTACTAGTGCTGCATGAACTTTATAGCAGATTCTCTATATGCATTTTCCCGGGTATTATACTAACATTAAAAGGATATCATAAAGTGGATTTAGCAGAAAGTTCACTGAAGAATATATTGAAATGATCTCATTATATCTTGAAACGTCTCAAAGATCGTAAAATTAAATTAGCTAATATTCTGGATTTAGTTTCATTCCGAGCAGATTAACCACCTTAGTTATTGGCTTTCCTATATTATCAGGTAAAAGGTTCAAGGTATCTTCTACTTCATTTCTTTTTAGAATTTTTAGTTTCAAGAATACTATGTAAGAAATCACAATCGTAGCAGCTACTGCTGGGATAAAATTGATACTGAAATAAGCAAATGCAAATGAAATTCCCAATGGTATCGTCATTACAGCGGAAATGTCTCTCCACGAAATCCAGAATTTGACTTTCTTGGCTATAGCGATTGCTACAAAAAACCCTATGATAGTTCCTACTGCATAGCTTACAGCCACTCCAGTTGCACCAAAAGGACCAGAAAGAACAAAATAAAGCAGAGTACGTGGCAAAGCTGAGGCAATTCCAAGTAAAAGTACTTGTCGATAATTTCCGTAAGAATAAACTAGTGTCATTACTCCTATAAAGAACGAGAATGGCAACAACGTTAAAAGTAATATTTCCAATGACATTGACGCATTAGTGTAACCAGTGCCGAATGAGCGCATAACATCGTATGAATAGAAAATAATCGAAGAAGAAATTGGCATTGAAACAATTAAACTCATCTTCATTAACTCCGAAGTAAGTCTTTTCCTACTATCATCCATGCCACTTAGTAAAGGCAGTGCAATACTAAAAAGAGAGTAACAGATTGCAGCCATTGCGGAATATATCGCATAGGACAAAAAGAAGGAACCAGCTTGCCTTGCTCCACTTGAACCGAATACAATTATCAATCCTAAATCACCGCTTCCTATGGCGGTAATCAATGTTGGTATCCAACTCGGTACACTGGCTAACAGCATACTTTTGAAAGTATTACGGTACTTAATCAAGGACTTTTTTGGGTATGTTTTTAAAATCGTCATGACAGTATAACTCAGGAGAAGGCAAGATATCACATGATAAGACAAATAACCCATTGTAATGCCTATTACACCATATCCCACCAAGACTAGGACAATTGCAAGGATTGTTTTTGTACCAGAACTAACAAGAATTATCACAGGCAATTTTTTTGTGTCTAGTGTAGCAATAACAACATAGCGAAACAAAGTTGCCATACAGGAAGTGCCCATAATAAGAATTGATAAAGTAATTAGAGTAATGTCAAAAAAATAGATGGCTTCCCTCAAGATTAAAATTATGGTGCTAGTTGCAAAAATGCCCATCATCACTATTACTATAGCCGTTTTTACATACTTGATTGAGTAATCTAAGCGATTCTCTATTATGCTTTTCCCTAGTAAATGAGAGACTCCGAACGGAACGCCTATGCTGGCGATGGTTGCAAAAATACTTGAAAAAGAAATCACAATCGAAGAGTTACCAATAATTTCTGGCGTTACTATATTAGATAATATTAACCATAGTATATACCCTGAGAATAATCCAACTATAGTCTCTATATATAGATATGTAGCTCCTTTGCCCAAAGATTGTTTTTTTAATTCTCCTCACCGTTTTCTAATATGTAGATAGATACAATAATTAAATCATTAATTTAACATTATTGATCTTACGCTAAATTAATCTGTATATTTAGGAAGTATCCTTAAAGTATGATGTACTTTTTCCAAAATATATCACTATCATGAAAACAGACGGGTAAAAAATATTGAATGTTAGAATACTCTAAATTTGTCGTTATGGCGATTCTATGTATGGGGCGATATTATATTAATGGATTCATATGACTTATTTCACGGCATTCTACACAATCCAGGCAGCAAGTTTTACTTTATCTATTGAGAAAAGAGAAAAAAAGAATCCTTTGATCTCAGAAAATTGCCTAGTAATAATAGAATCCCATTACCAAAGCAAAATTTTTTACATACGATAATCTAATATTGCGCAAAAATTGGAAAAAGGTACTTTTTTGACTTTTTTTACCAATTAGACGACCAAAACTCCACTAATTGAAGTTGAACTGATATCTTTACACGCACGTTAGTACAAATAACATGTGCCAAATTGAAATTGGATTGAGTCAGGTCCATGAAATTATGCAAACATCCTAAGAGTACTCTCTAAATTTAAATTAACAAATTAGGACAAAATGAATTTATTTACGTTACTGTAACGAGTATTATTAAAATTCATTAAATATACAATCCATAAATACATAAAGACTTAAAATATGTCAAATATGACATATGCTTACTTGGTTGATATAGCAATTGTAAGATCCAATTCGATGATTTACGACACTCGAGTGATTAAGATTCTTAGTTCTCTGCACAAAAGATACGACTTATTGGTATTGGGATGGGATCGAAAAGGAATTTACAAATTCGACTACTTAAAAAAAGAAATAAACTGGAAATCTGATGATAAGTCTAAGACCTATATCAAAGTCCTGTCGGTGCGAGCTCCGTTCAATCGTGAATCATTAATTTCATATACTCCCATGATATTCTATTTTCCCATATTCTGGATGTGGGTGCTTTTAAATCTGTTCAAGTCCAGGCCAAAAATTGTTTATGCATGTGATTTAGATACAATTCTACCCTGTTACCTTTATAAGGTGTTATTCGGAAAGAAATTGATATTTGATGTCTTTGATAGGTATGCGATGACACTCATACCTGCCAAATTCAAAACACTACACGCGGTTATTAACCTTATTGAGGAATTTTTCAGCCCTCGAGCAGACGTACTGATAAACATTTCAAAGGAGGTTTTAGACACTTTTCGAAAAAAGCCAAAACATTCTGCAATAATAATGAATTGTCCAAAAGATTACACTATCAAAAAAGAAGAATCAAAAGATGATCATCCTCTGAGAATTGTGTATACTGGAGCCATATGGAGGAAAACACGTGGGCTAGAAAATATAATTGCTGCAATAAGGGATTTAACTGGTGTCGAATTTGTTATGGCAGGT
>Ga0137365_10004727_pt1 | contig 10931 bp, 8 predicted proteins | sample SagtaG_9_FD_104799 | JGI IMG/M metagenome (GOLD analysis project Ga0137365, IMG submission 104799) | Vadose zone soil microbial communities from Sagehorn Ranch, Mendocino, California, USA - Sage1_L_40_16 metaG | ecosystem: Environmental > Terrestrial > Soil > Vadose zone | place: USA: California... | reverse complement strand
TGAGAGTCTAAAACGGATGGGCCTACGAACTGTGCAGAACAGAGAGACCGTGCGAGACACGAAAATTGTGTCAACAGAAAAAAATCGCCTCGACCTCGCGGAACTGGCCATTGATCGGGTCACGTACCACTTTGACTTACAAGACGTAAGCCTGTACGAGTTGGAGGCGGAGGCAAAGGACCAACACAGTGACGGGGCTCTCGATCAAATAAGAGAGATTCTCCTTGGCATTTTCGGATCAGAACTTAGACCTTGGAAATGGGGAAAACTGGTAACGGGTAAGATGATCGCGAAACTTCTCAGCGCTCACATGCTCGAGGACATGTTCGAGAACAATCATCTGAACAAGCTAGGATTGGAGAGACTCGAGAAAGCCCTGACTAGAGGGGGAATCTGAGGAATGCTTCCCGCATGAGAAACGGTACGCGGCCCAGTCAGATAATAGCATGCCTTCATCAAGCCACGCGCTCGAGGCCTAAAGCTTCAGGACAAGTCTAGCTCTCACTCTTCGGCAAATTGATTTGGCGATAATCGCAAACCATTGTGATGCCAAGGATATATTTGGGACATCACTTTAGGCCAACCCCCGGAATTGAATAAATATCAGATTCCACTTACCGCTATTAGCCCTGCAAAATGAGCACAACCACCATCCGTGCAGATCGCCAGAAAGTTGGATTCGATTTTCGTCGGCGACCAGTCATAGCGACATGGTTTCCCACCGGTCAGGCCCAAAGATGGAATAAAACGAAATGAACTCGGCCTTTCTTGAGGAGATTGGCGGCGTCAAGACGGCTCGCCGCGAGGCGGTTTCCCTACTGCTCGCAAAGGCATTGCTGAAAGGCAACGCGCCATCATCGGTAGATTCGAAACAACTGCTTAAGCTTGCCAAGAAGAACAAGGTATTGCTTCGATCTGCAGACCTCTTCGGATTCTCAACGAAGGAAGTGGAAAACGCTAAGGCAGAAGCGGAGGAGGCGTTCAGGCTACATCAAGAGATGAGCGAGGTCTTCGAGAGAAACGACATATCCTACGTGGCGATCAAGTCCTTTGATTCTCTCCCGGACATTGGTCACGACATTGATTTTCTAGTTCCTAAACAGCAAGACATGGAAAGGGCCAGAGAACTTCTGATTGGAAAATTCGGGGCGAAGGCTCAAGCGCTGACCCACTGCGACAGGCTGGTCGGCAAGTTCAGCTGTTTTCTTCCCGGCTATGCGCATGATTTCGAGCTATACCCAACGGTGAGCCAATTGGGAGAGGTTTACCTCGACCCTGAGGAAGTTTTGCGAAAGCGTAGAAAAGAATCGATGGAAGGCAGAGAGATCTGGATAACGTCGAACGACGATAGAATTCTGATACGGGCTATTCACGCAATATTCAGGCACAACTTCCTCAAGCTTTCGGACATAATTGACCTATTAAAGCTACTAGATGACTATACCCCGGGTCAGCTTCTGCATAAGGTGGATGAGGCTAACATCAGTGACGGATTCATCTTCTATCTCGGTTGCGTTGATCGATTCCTTCATGCCTGTAATGTCGAGCACTCTGCGTTCAGGAAGCTAAAGCAAGAGACGATGAGAATGTTCCGACGGGACAACCTTGAACTCCTGAGAAGGGACCGCCTTGTTCTCCCCTACCGGATACCCAATCGCGCGCTCTTCATCCTCTTTCTGCTCAAGGCTAGCCGAGACGCTGCCAATGGGCGATGGAAGAGTTGCCTGCGTTGCCTAGTGGCACCTGTCCTCGTGGTTCTCGACTTCCTAAGTGCCGCAGTCCGGTCGGGGGGTAGGGGGATGGTTTGGTAGCAAACACTATCCTCGTAACTCTAAGTGGGACACATGGCACTGGCAAGTCCACCAATGCTGGACGCTGCTACTACTTACTCAACGGTTCAGGGCACAAGTTCTCCTATCTGAGACACCAGGACATTCTCGACCCCTTCGGGTTCATCGTGCGACGAGTAGCGAGGATCCTTCGTGTTAGTCCCATCTATTTAGACAAGACGAGGCCTGTGCGAGTGCTCTGGGGACTGTACATCATTCTGATCTACTGTCCCATTCTGGTAGGAGGGATAAGGCTCCGCAGGCTGTTCGGCTACAGCGTGGTGTGTGACCGCTACATTTACGACACGCTTGTCGGATTCCGAGACAATGGTGTGCGCGTTCCTCTCGAAGCCATCCTTATCAGGCTCGTTCCCAAGGCCGACGTCTCGTTCATCCTTGACGCTCCCGAGGATAGGATTTACAGAAACAGGCCCGAGCACTCAGAGAGCTTCATTCAGAAGGAAAAATGGTTCTACAACCGGGTCGCTGAGCACTTCCATCTCCAAAGAGTCGCCACCTCGGACTCTCCCCCCGTGGTGTGGGCGAGATTGGTCCAGGAGATCGACGACGTCCTAAACGGGCGGCACCCGCGGCAAGTTGTGCGAGGGCTGGCGTAATGAAAGCGATGGTCATAGGGATCGATTCCGCTTCCCCCATTCTCATTGAGAAATGGAAGGATCACCTTCCTAACCTGAGTGCAATGTTTGAGAGTGGAACGCATGGTGTGCTCCATTCAATTGTTCCCCCGGAAAGCGTCCCAGCGTGGCAATGCTTTGCCACGGGCAAAAACCCGGCAAAGATAGGGATCTATGGTTTCACGTACATCGGACGCGATGCTAAGCTAAGACACGGCAGGACCACTCCTGAAATTGGATGCTTCTGGGACGTGTGCTCCGACCGGGGGCTAAAGGTAGGAGTCTTCAACGTACCTGGAACCTACCCAGCTTATCCTGTGAACGGGTTCATGGTATGTGGGTTTCCTGTACCAACGAGAGCATCTTGGGCCTATCCAGAATATCTGATGAAGAGACTTGACAGAGCCGTGGGAGGATACGAGATCGATGTCCCTGTAACGAATCCTAGTAATCTCAAAGGTGGTGAAGAAGCCTATCTTGCCCAGGTGGATCGGCTGCACAGAAAGTGCTTGGATTCGGCCAAGGCGCTTCTAGACTGGTTCCATCCTGACGTGTTCATGATGACTTTCCAAGGCATCGATCTTGTGCATCATGACTTTTGGAGGTATATGGAGGATCAGAACTCGCCATACCGGAACGTCCTGCTAGACTGGTATGTTAAGATGGATCTGGCGGTCCAAGAGTTGTGCAATTTCACAACTCCCGACACTAATGTCCTCCTCCTGTCGGACCACGGGTCCGCGCCTGCATCGGCAGCCCTGTTTATCAACGAGTATCTAGCAGAGCACGGGTTGCTGAAGGCAAGAAATCATGTGAAGCAGGGCGGGGAGACTTTTACAAAGCTCCGTTCTTGGCTCCTGAGGAACCTCTCTCCGGACACGATTGCCAAGGTCTACAAGATCTCGCCTAATTTCATCAGCAGACGTCTGACACTCTCAGGCTCAATAGAGAGGACGCTTCAGAATCTCATCGACAACATCGACTGGCAAGCGACTAAGTGCTTCTCGACAGGCGGCCACCAGTGCCATTTCTACATAACAGATGACCACGATGGGGCTCAAGCGAGGCTAGAGGTTCGGCAAAAACTCTGTAACATCATGAGCGAACTGGCTCATCCAGCTACCGGAGAAAAGGTTCGCCCGATCTTCCACTTTCGCGAGGATACTTTCAAAGGTCCGTTCCAAGACGAAGCCCCTGATCTCTGCGTCGAACTCTATACGGGCAAAGAGAAGATACAGATCAGCCCAAGGCTCGGCACCGGCAAACTCTGGAGCCTATCGCCACACTTCTCCTCAATCCACACGAGGGAGGGCTTTTGGGCGCTCACCGGACCAAAGGTTGGAAAACGGTTGCAGTTGGACGCCAGCCTCTTGGACTTGGCTCCGACCCTGCTACGTCTATTGGGTGTTGAGGTGTCAACCGACTTCGATGGAAGAGTTCTAGAGTCAGCTCTCGACACAGACAGCCCGGATCAGGACGGCACATCCTCCCGAAACCTCGCTCCTCCAAAGACAGCCTTCGCATAATCTGACCTGCCCTTCGTCTTCTGATCGACCAAGCCGACGATGGTTCTTTGGCTTCTACGCCAAGCAACCCGAAGTGGGAAACGCACTGCCATACAGTATACAGTAACAAGTCGGGATTTCGCACCCTCGACGCCCTGGACCCTCCAGACAGGATCGTGAGAGCAGCCATCCAAAGAGGTCTGAGAGGAATAGTCGTTACTGACCATGACAATGTTAAGGGTGGACTCGTCGCAAGAAGGCTCTTCCCCGATCCTGATAGAATTATTGTCATACCCGGTGCTGAGGTTAGCACGATTTCAGGACACATTCTTGCGCTCGGGATAGTCGAGAATGTTCCATCAGGCAGGACGGTTGAGGAAACGATCGATCGGATTCATGACCTCGGAGGAATCGCCGTAGCGTCTCATCCATTCTCGACTTCTGCTAGGTCCGTGGGAGAAAAATGTCTCTCCGCAGACGCAGTCGAGGTATTCAATTCAACAATCAAGCCTTCAGCCAATGCGAGAGCAATGCATCTTGCGCACACACATCACAAGCCCGAGACGGCAGGAAGTGACGCTCATTGGGCTCGCGGAGTTGGGAACGCTGGCATCGTCTGCAGGGACCCCATAACAGACATTCCAAGGGGAAGAGTATCGACTTTTGGCAGGTATGCCGGGAGGCTTCACCTGAGCTACCTGATGGGGATGAGGTTCTTGAAGAGGTATGAACAACTCTTTATCCGCGGCTCCTCCGGGTAACCCACCTATTTCTCGAGAAAGACAAGAGATTCGCATTCATGTCTGCCGTGTTGGTGTGGGCACCGGAAGTGTGAAACTGCTGTTCGGGGAACTTAATCAACTGATCGGATAGGATGCAGTGTTCTCCTTCGCACCACGCTGTCCAGCACTGCTGTTGGTTGAGGATGAGCATTTTTGCTATTAGTGTCCCCCCAGACAAGCGACGAGCTGAAATGATGATAACAGCCCCTTTTTTTTCGTAAGAGTTTTCATCATCCTAACAAGCCTCGAAGAAACGACAATCCGGCTCTTCTACCGATAGCCATCGCCAGCCAGACTAGCTCTCCGGCCATGAACAAGGATTGAGCCTTCAGGTCGGAGAGATTGCCCCGGATACAGGAGACAAGCCGAGTACATCTCTTGCAAGGAAGAATGTCTACGTTGTATGATCTCCACATGATGATCGTGTGTTGACTAGACACATGAACCAGCTCACTCCCCGGAAAGTTTCGGACAGCCTATTCGCGTCTTTGGCCATTATAGGTCTCGCCGAGGAACTCGCTCATCGCAAAGAGTCTGGTTCTCCCGTCGGCAAACTGAGCGTCTCTCGATGGCGCAACCGTCCGCGGTCCGAAAGAATGTCGGTGAATAAGATTGCGATTTGGATTCAAACAGATCAACGGCGCCCGTGGAATACTGGCCGTTGCTATACTTCTCTTCACTACTGCCTCCATGATAATACCAGACCATGCGGCTCCTACCGGCAAATACTTCGACCACATTGTCATCATTGCGATGGAGAACCAGGACTATTCCTCGGTCATTGGAAATTCTGCGGCGCCTTTCATCAACGGTCTGGCGGCTGTGGGCTCGACGATGTCGTCGTATCACAGCTATGGTGCTGGCACGTTTTCAGGCGACACTATCGGTGGTTGTTCGGCCGCGTGTTATGTTGCTTTCATGGGTGGGGATACTTATAGCGTGTCTGACGGCTACGGCTGTTGTCTAAGCGGGCAGACCTTTGTCGACCAGATGCAAGCAAGCGGGTTGACATGGCAGGCGTATTGCGAGTCTGGTTGTCCAAGAGGGCCAGATCACTTTCCGTTTATAGCTTTCAGCGCTGATGTGAATAGTCCCAATGTTTTCGCATCAAGCAGTGTTTCAACGTCGAACTTTGTTTCTGCCGCCAACTCCGGTAACCCTCCTAACTTTCTCTGGTTTACTCCTACGGATAGTCATAACATGCATGATAATAGTGTCTCTACGGGCGACTCCTACCTACAACAGTTCCTGGTAGGCTCGGGGACCGTCCAGAACCCTGCCTCAGGCTCGCTCTTGGCTTCTAACGTGTTCAAGAACTCCGGGTTTCATACTATGCTCTATCTCTGGTGGGACGAGTATGACCCGTCGCCCAACGTCGAATACGGGTCCATGGTCAAGACAGGCTATACTTCTACCACGAGCTATGACGAGTACTCCTCGCTCCGGACACTCGAGGACAACTGGGGACTGAGCCATCTGGCAAACGTTGCCAGCGCAGTTGGCCTGACAGATCTGCTCACCACGGGAGGCGGCAGCCAGCCGGTCCAGACCACAGCCGCCGTCATCAACAGCGGAATCTATCCTACGCGTGACTGGCTCACACAGAAGCACACGTACAGCTCGACAGGCGTCCCATCATCCGGGACGCTTGTAGAGATAAAGAACGCTGTCCTCTCGAGTGTCGCGAACGGAGCCTCCTCTGGAGACTGTAACGACTCGCGTGATACTCCGCCTGCGCCGTCCGGCACATGGTGTGACAGCACAGCCGATGCCAGCGATGGTACGGGAACGGTTCATGTTGAGATTGACCAGGTGTACAAGTATCTCGGAATCGCACCCGCTGACTGGCCCAGCAACGGTGCTACTGTGGACATTATAGGGTACACATTCATGGATGGAGAAGGCGGTGGAACTTCTTGGGAGATTCACCCTGTCACTGCGTGGAGCCTGTCAGGCTCCTCCTCGGGCATGTTCACCCTCACGGTCTCGGCGGGCTCGGGGGGGAGTACTAGTCCGGCTCCAGGGTCTTATTCTGAGGCTTCTGGGTCGGTGGTCACTGTCACAGCGGTTCCATCCTCAGGCTACACATTCAATGGCTTTACCCTTGACGGGGTGGTCTCCGCATCTAACCCTATCTTGGTGACGATGAATGCCAATCATGCGGTGAGTGCCTCTTTTAGTCAGAGCGTCTCGACAACCGGCAACTTCGGCTCTTGTACTTCTCTGCCGCAGGGCTGGAATTGTGACAATACAAATGGCCTAACAGGTTCTGTGGCTACCGTTGTTAACGGTGTAGCAGAGACAGTCCAGGCTTCTCCTGGTGTGGGCAGCGATAACAGCTACTACTATTCAACCACACAGAAGGGCACGTTCCCATGGTCCCCATGCCAGGCTCCGGCTAGCGGAGTCCTATCGACAGGGCTTTCTTCTGTCAGTTCCACCTTTACAGTTAATGACTTCCAACCATCGGGCTCATACCGTTATCACATCTACATTGCTCTCTACTACTGGCTGCCCAATGGACCGTTAACCAGCGGCGGCAGTACGTATCAGTGTCTCGATACACAGGTAAGAGTCGAGAACATAAATGGTGTCTTCAGTCCTGTCGGTAGCACCGGGACCTATAATCCTGGGGACTCTTTCGGCTGGGACCAGATAACTATTGGCTCCGTTTCTGTAGGAGGGACCTATACTTTGACTGCAGATGTTCAGCAGCAATGCCAGAGCGACTTGGCAGCTTGGGGATTGCCCACAAACACCCCGTGCCAACTAGCAGGCATAGAGATAGGTGTTGAGGGTTATCAGTTCAGTCTGTTGAACGTATATTGGACGTCTGTCAGTCTTTCAACTGGCACCGGCGGTGGACCTACTCCATTGTCAGGGAGCTTCTCTTTCAGCCCAACAAGTCCAACCGTCAGTCAGACAGTAACGTTCACTGGCTCAGCCGCTGGAGGTGTTTCTCCGTACGGTTACTCCTGGAGCTATGGTGACGGGTCCACCGGCTCCGGACAGACCGCAAGCCACGCATATGCCGCTGCGGGATCATACATTGTCAAATTGACTGTGAGTGATTCCGCGGGCCATACTTCAACCACTTCACAGACGGTCGCTGTTACTTTGCCGCTCCCTCCAGACTTTTCCATGGCGGCGAGCCCAACGAGTCTCACGGTGCAGGCTGGCAGTTCAGGTTCGTCCACTATCCAACTCTCTAGCATCAATGGCTTCTCTGGGACCGTTCTCCTGACCTCAACCGTGTCTCCGTCCTCGGGTCTAACTTGCACGTTGATTCCCACGACCATTATCCTGAGTGCGTCGAGCACTTCCCTGCTCTCGTGCAATGGGTCAGTCGGTACCTACGCTGTCACCGTAAGATCAACTAGTGGATCTTTGTCCCACTCTGCAACCGTTACTTTCAATTTGGTCGCAGTCGGCTTTTCCATCAATCCAAGCCCGACAAGTGTTGCCGCTGCTACAGGTGTTTTAGGCACATCCACCGTTATGGTATCCTCGATCGGAGGCTTCGCAGGCACAGTAGTGCTCGCGTCTTCAGTCTCACCCTCGACAGGCCTCAATTGCAGTTTGAGTCCCACTAGTATTACTCTGGGAACTTCAGGCACTTCCACGCTCTCGTGTGATGGAGCAGCCGGAACATACACTGTAATTGTCAGGGGAACGAGTGGTTCAAGCACGTCCTCGAATACTGTAACGTTCACGGTCTCGACGACGAACCCTGTGCCCGATTTCTCCATATCCGCATCTTCCTCGCCGCTGACCATCCAGACAGGCCACTCTGAAGCAGCGAATATCACGCTGGCAAGTGTCAATGGGTTCAGCGGAATCGTCTCGCTAACCGCACATGGAGATTCAGGGCTGAACGTCTCGTTAAGCCTAGACCACGTGAACATCTCCCCCCGTAGCTCCACAACTTTGGTGATCAGAATAACGGTTCTCGCGAGCGCATCCATAGGCTTCTACACGGCTAGCGTCGACGCTTCGTACGGGTCCACTACACACCAGACGACCGTCCCAGTAGAAGCAACAGATTCACAGCAGCCCTACCCGCCTCCTGGCCAACAGCCTGGGGGCCAGGGTTTCCTGTGGCAGATTTCTCAGGTTATGAAGACTAATTCTTGGATGCTGCTGCTCGGGGTCCTCTCAGGATTCATCCTGACCTTGACAGTTTTCTACCTCAGAGCCAGATCGCGTCTCTCGGAAGCCGAAGTGATGAAGCGCTTAATGCGAAGGGCGGGCGACATGCAGCAGTCGAACATTGGCCTCCGCTGGACCCAACGAGGAGCCCACCGCAACCTTCCGCTCGAACCCTTAAAGGGCATCGGCCGGGATGCATCCTACGACCCATGGGTTCGTCCTCTTCATGATCGGTCTCCTACACATGTGGCTCGCCGCCACAGAACTTCGTATTGATTCGGGGTCCGGACGATTCGCGAAGCATTTCAGCCGGGACGCTCTCGTAGGGTCGGACTCTCCTATTATCGATCATTACGCATTCAGCAAAAAGAGTCTCTACCAGCTCGTAGGGTGTCTCGCTGTCAATCTTTCTATATCAATTTCTATAGACACCAGTTTGGTTGAGTATGATAGTATTGGACGTCGCTACGTATCAAAAAATTCAGGTTGAAACATCCATTGTAGCGGTAACTACTAGGATGGCCAGTTCGGCCGGAGTCGCAGTTGGGTTGGTCCGTTTTTAAGCATGGACAGCACCGATCGGATCACTCAAGCGGATAGAGTCTACGTTTACAAACGTCTACAATAGACCAGGTTCTTGCCTATTGCATTAGGTAGTGTTCTATTGTAATCCAAGGTGGACGTCCTGTCCAAATACTCATGTGCAGAATCAATATGCGGGCCATATAATGGGCGGACGTGACCTCAGACTCACTCGCCGAGCGGCTTTGTTCTCGGCTATCCTTCTCTGCGCCGTCATACTGTTCTCCGCTTCTTCGATGGGTCTCAGTATGGCTGCTTTGTCCCCGCAAACCATCAACAGTCCTGCTAGTGTCGCTTCTTGGAATCCCAACGTTTCCTGTTCTGCCACGCTAGTTACGATTCAGAATATTCTCGGCACCGCATATCCCAACCAGGCGTTGGCGGGAAGCCCTTACCAGACTAGCGGTACAACAGGAGGGATTCCGAGCAAGAGAGCACTCTCTCCGCCGTGCACTATCACCACCATCAAAGGTGAAACATTGTCATCCTTGGTGGAGATAGACAAACTAACTCTGCACAACTACTTCTACGAGACACGCGACTGCTCAACCAAGTACAACGCGATCAATGGAGGAGGACCGTACCCTAACGGAGAGACGTTCTGTGACAGTACGGGAAATATCTATGCTGTTGGGACCTCGAGCGGATTTGTCCACGTCGAATTCGATATGGACTGGATGGCTGCTGACCAGGCCGGTCCCTCCACCACGTACGACAATAACAATACGATTGCACAGGTGAAATCACCCTGTACCATCTCTTCTCCGTGCTCTTCCACGGTCTCCATCGACGTTCAGGGCTTTGTGTACTGGGATCCTGAGGGCCACTGGGAACTACATCCCCTAACCTCTTGGAGGTTCTCTTCGTCAACAACACCACTTACGGCCAGCTTCACCTGGGCGCCAACAAGTCCCCAAGTCGGCCAACAAGTCACGTTCACAGCCTCGGCTAGCGGAGGAACAAGCCCCTACACCTATAGCTGGAGTTTCGGTGACGGGTCATCAGGGACGGGTTCTTCCACTATGCACACTTACTCATCAGCAGGAACGTACACGGTTATTCTGACAGTCACGGACAGTGGTTCGCCTCAGCAGACCGCATCGTCTCAACAGTCTGTCTCAGTCTCCAGCCCACCTCCCTCGCTGACGGCAAGCTTCACCTATAGTCCATCCTCTCCACAGGTAGGACAGACAGTTTCATTCACCGGCTCTGCATCAGGAGGAGCCGCGCCCTACAGCTATTCTTGGAGCTTCGGTGACGGATCCACAGGGACGGGCTCGTCAGTAACTCACGCCTATGCCTCAACAGGATCATTCACAGTTGTGCTGACCGTTAAGGATAGCAGCTCACCCCAACAGACCACGACATCCCAACAATCAATAAATGTCTCGAGTGCGCCTCCTGCCTTAAGTGCTAGCTTCACCTACACTCCTTCTTCGCCCCAGTCTG
>Ga0137365_10004721_pt1 | contig 10935 bp, 8 predicted proteins | sample SagtaG_9_FD_104799 | JGI IMG/M metagenome (GOLD analysis project Ga0137365, IMG submission 104799) | Vadose zone soil microbial communities from Sagehorn Ranch, Mendocino, California, USA - Sage1_L_40_16 metaG | ecosystem: Environmental > Terrestrial > Soil > Vadose zone | place: USA: California... | reverse complement strand
TGTTCCAGCGCCGATCGGGTGCGAACCCCACCCGCCTTGCGACCGCCCGGACATGAAGGAATGGACCAAGGCGGCGGCTCGAGCGGCGGCGACGATCGCCGTGCTTCCACAACTCGCGTCGTTCAAGCTTCGCGCGGCATTGATGGGCGAGAATCGCGCGCTGGTCGGTTCCTCCCAGATGCTGTCGCTCGTTCCCGGGCTCGCGGGCCAGTACCTCCGCCGGGCGTTCCTGGCGCGCGTCCTCAGGGGCGGCTGCGCCTCGTCCGCGGCGATCGAGTTCGGGACGCTGTTTTCACAGATCGACGCCCGGATTGACGAGCACGTCTACATTGGACCGCGCTGCCACCTGGGCCATGTTCACCTGGAACGCGACGTCCTGCTCGCAGCCGGCGTGCACGTGCCGAGTGGGCCGCATACACACGGCATGGATCCCAACGCGTCGATGCACGATCAGCCGGGGTCGCTGCGGGTCGTTCGCATCGGGGCGGGCAGTTGGATCGGCAGCAACGCCGTCGTCCTGGCCGACGTCGGCCGCAACACTATCGTCGGCGCTGGAGCGGTGGTCACACGGCCGCTGCCGGACCACGTGATCGCGGCCGGCGTCCCCGCTCGTGTCGTGAAGCGGCGGGATGAACCGACGTCGGTGTCGGCATGAGGGTCCTCTTTCTCACGCACCGGCTGCCCTACGCGCCGAATCGTGGCGATCGCCTTCGCGCATTCCATATTGCGCGAACGCTCGCGCCAGTCGTCGACCTCGAGATCGTGTCGCTGGCGCACGACCGCGAAGAGCTCTCACAGGTCGGCCGGCTCGAAGCGATCGGGGCACGCGTCACTGCGGTCCGCGTGCCCCGCTTGCGGACCTACGCCAAGGCGCTGGCACACCTCGCCGGAGATCGCCCGCTAACGCACCTGCTGCTCGACGCGCCCGGCATGACCGGGACGCTGGAGCGCATTGTTCGCGATCGCCCTCCGGACCTCGTACTCGCGTACTGTTCGGGGATGGCGCGCTTCGCGCTCGAGCCGGCGTTGTCGCGTTTCCCACTCGTCGTCGATCTCGTCGACGTCGATTCTCAGAAGTGGGCGGCCCTGTCGCAATCGTCGGGATGGCCGATGCGCTGGATCTACGGACGGGAAGCGCGATATCTCGCGCGGTTCGAACGGCACATGGCGGAGCGGGCCGCGGCCACGCTCGTCGTCAACGATCGCGAACGCGACGCGTTACGCGCCGTCGCTCCGGCCGCACGAGTCGCGGTTGTCCCGAACGGCGTTGATCTGCGGCCGCTCGTTCCGCGAGGCGCGCCGGCATCGGGCGCCCGCGTCGTCTTCTGCGGCGTGATGAACTACACGCCGAATGTCGACGGGGTGCTGTGGTTCTGCCAGAACGTCTGGCCAGTCGTCCGCCGCCGGAGGCCTGACGCAGAATTGCTCCTGGTCGGATCGGATCCCGCCTCGCCCATCCTCCGGCTGCATGCGCCGGAAAACGGCATCCAGGTGACAGGCACGGTGGACGATGTTCGCCCTCACCTGTGGGGATCGTCGATCGCGATCGCCCCGCTGCTGACCGCCCGTGGCATTCAGAACAAAGTGCTCGAAGCGATCGGAGCCGGCCTGCCGACCGTTGTCAGCGCCGCGGTCTTCGAAGGGCTGCCGATGGCGGCTCGGGCTGCGTGTCGCGTCGGCGTTTCAGCGGAGCAGTTCGCCGAAGAAACACTCCGGCTGCTCGCGTTGTCGCCTGGCGAACGCCGGTCGATTGCGGCCGCCGCCGATCTGAGCGAGCTCACGTGGGAATCTCAGTTGCGCCGTCTTCACGACCTGCTCGCGGATTCCGGCGGCGGTCAGGCAATCGCCGTCTAGTGATCACCGCGACGCACGCCTACCGCCGGTAAATCACGCGTTTTCCGCGCGCGGTCTCGAACACCTCCGCCGGAGGCACGCCGACATCGATCGTACGGTTCATCACCAGCACATCGGCCTGGCCGTTCGACAGATGAGCGCCGGTTCTGAAGTCGTTGACCGCGTCTCGCTCGAGCACCGAGCTAAAGCGAGGTTCGGCATGATAGGTCACGATCTGAAAGCCGGAAGAGTTCGCCATATCCAACTCTCGGCGGCACCAATAGGCGTTGAACCGCTCGTCGTTCAACACCATCGATTCCATCGGTCGTTGGTGGTCGGCCGACGTCTTCGCGCCTTCGACCAGCCACTTCTCCTGGTACGCCGACACCGTCGTGACGTACTCCACGCATGCACGCAGCTCGTCCTGAGTCCGGGGCAGATACGCGTTCGCCTCGTCGTGTAAGGCGATGCGGCTGCCGGGACTGACGTGCTCTACCAACCAGTTCCTCACCAGCACATCGACGTCGGCTTCTCCGACGACGCGCTGCGCGCGAACCAGGCTCGTCGTCGTGACCAGAAGCGCCACCGCGAGCGCCACGGCAGCGGCCCGGCGAGCGACCGGCCGAGGGTGAGCAAGCCATTCGTCCCAACCCAGTCCGGTAAGAATGACCGCGCCCGGCAGGAGAACGATGGCGTAGCGGTCGAACACCGTCGCGCTCAAGACGAGTGCCGACGTCGCCAGCATCAGCGGAATCGCGATCGGACCAAACCGGCGTCGATCCTGGGCGCGTGGACCGCCGGCGCTGGCGAGGACTCCGCACCAACCCAGGACGCCGAACGCCGTGAAGATGATCACCGAGTTTCGAGTCACACCTCCGAGCCGGGAGCCATGCCCGATCTTGACCAGGACCACGCCGGCGAACTCTTTGAGGGCGAGGAGAGGATCGATCAAGAACCAAGGCACGAACGCCACCAGCACCCAGGCGACCGTCAGGACAATGCCGAGCGAGAGCAGCCGCTTTCGAGGAAACTGCTTCCGATCGCCCATCCACACACACAACAGCGGCGTCAATAACCAGAGGCCGAAATGAAACTTGCTCGACGCCGCCAGGCCGATGAGTGCCGCCATCGCGATCAACCGCCTCGACGTCGGCCTGGCAGCCAGGCCCATCGCGATCGTTCCGAACAGCAGGCCGGCAATATCGGCGAGCACGTATTGCGAGTAGGCGACAGTCACCGGCGACAAGGCAATGGCGAGCGTCCCGATCAGAGTCCCGACCGGACCGACCCACTGGCTGAGCGCCCACACCACCGCAACCAACTGCAGGATCCCGGTGACGACGGAGATCGTCCGACCCATTCGGTACAACGGCCGCCGATCGACGTATCTGTTTCCGATCCACGTGCTGACGATCTGCAACGCGCGATCGGGATGCGCACGCTCCGCCCACATGGCGCGGCCTTGGTCGCGGAGACATTGCGAGGCTGCGACGACGCTCAGGACAAGTCGAGTGGTGGATCCGGGCCACCCCACTTCACGCGGCGTGATGCCTTCCCACAAGGCGAGCGCCTCGAGCGGTAGGATGTGTTCGTCCGGCTGGTGAGGGCTCCATGGTTCGGCCCACCGACCCACGTTGATGCGCGCGAGCGCACCGATCAGAATGACGGCAACGGTCGCCAGCCGCAACGCTCTCGACCACACGTGCGCGGTTTGCAGCGCCTCGACCTCAGTGCGTTGCATTCCCGCCTCTCCCGGCGAGGCCCTGCTCGATGATGAATCGGCCGAGCACGTCTGCGTAGACGCGATGCCCCCGCGGCGTAAAGTGAAAGTCGCTCGCCAGGAACAACGTTGCCGGCGCCGCATCCTGCCGGAATGTGCGCGTGGCATTCACGAACGGGATGCGATGCGCCGCCGCGAAGGCCTCCAGCTTCTTGAACGGCCGATCGTTCAAGTGCACGGTGTTCCTGCCGACGCCATACTGATCGCGAATCGGTGGCGTCGGCGTGGCATCAGCCGACGTCTGCCACGGCTGCGGGTAGGTCGCCAGCACCAGCGGGATGCCGTTATGCGCGAGCAACCGCGCGAGTTCCACGATCGGCGCCATGGCGCTGCGGGCCTCGGCCTCCCACTCCTGTCCGCCGTCGAGCGCCCACAGATACCGGTCCTGATCGCGTACGAATGGAACGCCTTGCAGCGTCGACTCCACGCGACCTCGCGCGCCCTGAATGCGGCGGCCGAGCCATTCGAACAGCAACAGCTTCGGCAACGCGCTCGGCGCCTGGCTGCGGAGCGACGGTTCTGTGACGAACAGCGGCACGCCGTCGCTTCCGAGCACCGCATCGCGCGAGTACGCCAGGTGGTCCTGCACATCGGACATATCGAAGTTCAGGACGACGAGATCGGGTTCGAGGACGTGGAGATGATGGCGGTACTGGAGGTACTCGAGCAGCGGACAGTAGGACAGGACGCCCGCGCTCACGACTTCGACCGGGGCTGTCCCATACTTGCCGCGAAGACCCTCCTCGAGCCGCCGGCCAAACGTCTCGTCGTCTTTTACTCGCAATCCGAAAGTAAACGAATCGCCGAGCAGCAGTATGCGAATCGTGCCCGCCGGCTTCGGAACGGCCACCTCCGGCGAACGCAGACCGAACGAATTGATGTGAACCGCAGGACTGCTATAGCCCGGCCGCAGCGCGTGATGCACCGTCCAGCTGCGGATACCGAAGCCGAGGTCGGGCGCTCGCGACATGGAAAAGGCGCCCGTCCGCAGGTCGTACAGAATGAAGCCTGTCTCGATGATCCCGATCGCCGTGAATGTGATGGCGACAAGGAACAGCAGCCGAAGAAGCCACGATGCACGCCCGCCGGCGTGCTCGTGGTCCTGCGCGTCAGTGTCGTTGGTCAATCGCTGGACTCGCCGCCGCGATTCGGTAGACACGCAGGATGTGGGAGAACTGATCGAACCGGCGGGCGTAGATCTCGGACACCAACTGCAGTTGCCTTCCGGGAACCTGCGGCAACGCCGTCCACGCGTTCGATCGCGCGACGAGGAAGAATTCGCTCGCAGGAGGCGTCGTCACCTTGGTCCGCACCAGGAGATGACGCCGGAGATTTGCCGGCAAGTAGTACGAAATCGTTTCGGCATCGTCGCTGAGAATCGGTTGATCGTCGCGAGCGTTTTCCACGAGGACGGCCGCCGCGCGGCGATAGTCGTGGCGCGATCCGTCCCGATAGTGGCTGACCAGACTCGGCAACAGCAACGCCGCCACGCAACCATACCAGACCGCCGCGGTCGATCGGTACTCAAACCGCTGCGCGACGCGCTCCATCGCGTACGCGGCCAACATCCACACTGGCGGCATGAAGAACAGGAAGTAGCGGGGGTTCCAGCTCATGCTGGTGACCGGCATGAAGCAGAGCGTGCCCACAAGCACCAGTCCCCACCACACCATCGAGACGCCGCTCTCACGTCGCGTTGCCGCCAGCCACAGGCCGAGGAACGCCAACGCCAGCGACGGTACACCGACATGCGCGGCAAACGACACCAGAACCGGCGTGGGATTGCCGGTGCTATTCCAGCCGGTGACCAGGGGTCTGATCAGAACAAAGTAGAGGACGACGCTGATCGAGGCCGCGATTGCTGTCCGGACGACCAGAGACCACGGGGCTCGCCCGACGAGATAGGCGCCGCATGCGGCAATGAACCCGAGGACAAACACGGCGACCGTCACGTTGTGCGACAACACCGTGAGCGTCGCCAAGACCGCCGTCGCCACCATCATCGACATGCCCGATCTCGACGCCCACATCACCATGAGCGTCAAGGTGAGGAGCAGCAGCGGCATGCTGTAAAAGCGATCGATTTGCGCCAAGTACACGAACGGCTGGCTCAGGTTCAGGACGATCGCCAGCGCGAGGCCGAACCAGAGCCCCCGCCACCGCGCTGCGGCGACGAAGGTCAGTCCCGACACGAGGATGGCGCAAATCAGTGATGGGAGGCGGAAGCCGAACTCGTTCCCCGTCAGCAGTCGAAGCGCTGCGCTTTGAAAGGCGTACCAGACAGGCAGCGCTTTCGGAAGTCGCTCGAGCTGGACCGCCGGCACCGAAAACGCGTTGCCCGGGACCTCGTACAGACCCATCTCCACGAGAGACGGCACCTCGTCGTCCGCCATCGGCCATTGACGAATGCCGTAGGAATCGAGACAGGCGGCCATCACAACGACCGCGAACAGCACGAGCCACAGACGTCTGCCGAAGGGCTCGGCAGTGGGCAGATCGATCGCGGCCTCGCGTTCCGGGTGTAGGGCCTGCAGCACCGTCATGTCGTCAGTCGAGGACGAATTCCGTGCGCCACGATTCGTCCTCCACTACAGGCGCCTGCTCGCTCTTCTCCAGCACGAGATTCTCGAGCACCAGCACGTCCATGTCCGTGCGCATGAAGCACCGATACGCGTCCTCCGGCGCCCCGACGATCGGCTCGCCGCGGACATTGAACGACGTGTTGACGATGACCGGACAGCCAGTTCGCTTGTGAAACGCCTTGATGATGTCGTGGTACAGCGGGTTGGCCTCGCGACGGACCGTCTGCACGCGCGCCGAGTAGTCGACGTGCGTAATCGCCGGCACCGTCGACCGCGGCACATTCAGTTTGTCGATCCCCCAGAGATTCTCGGTTTCCGGCCGCGAAGGCAACCGGCGCGACGACTGCACATCCGCCACCAGGAGCATGTAGGGGCTGTCCTCGTCGAGCTCGAACCATTCGTTGACGTGCTCGCGCAGCACCGCCGGCGCGAACGGACGAAACGACTCGCGGAACTTGATCTTGACGTTCATCACCGACTGCATCTTCGGTGACCGTGCATCGCCAATGATCGAGCGGCCGCCGAGCGCGCGCGGACCGAATTCCATCCGCCCCTGAAACAGACCGATGACCTTTTCCTGCGCCATCAGCGCGGCGATGCGATCGGCGAGTTCCGCCGGCTCGTATCGATGCGCTTTATATCCGTTCGCGTCGATGAAGCGGGCAATGTCGTGCTCGTCGAACCTCGGCCCGAGAAACGACCCGCTCATCGCATCGGCGTAGCGCGGCACACGGTTCTGACCGCGAACCGTCGAAGGCCGTTCCCAGGTCCCGAGTGCTTCCGCGCTGATGCGCGGGTGCTGCTGGTAGCGGTGCGACAGCGCCAGCGCCACGCCGAGCGCGCCGCCCGCGTCTCCGGCGGCCGGTTGAATCCAGATCTGATCGAACGGACCCTCGCGGAGCACGCGTCCATTCCCGACGCAGTTCAAGGCGACGCCGCCGGCGAGGCACAGGTCGCGCATTCCGGTCTCGCGATGCGCGAACCCGGTCATCTTCAGCATCACTTCTTCCGTGATGTCCTGGATCGAGCGCGCGAGATCCATTTCGCGCTGCGTCAGCCTGGTCTCTGGTTTGCGCGCCGGTCCACCAATCAATCGCTCGAGGGCAGCGCCGGTCATGGTCAACGCATGGGGGTACGTGAAGTACTCCATGTTCATCCACAAACTGCCGTCGTCGCGGATCTCGACCAGGTGATCCTTGATCAACTTCACGTACTTGGGCTCACCGTACGGCGCGAGCCCCATCACCTTGTACTCGCCGGAGTTGACCCTGAAGCCCGCGAAATAGGTGAAGGCCGAGTACAAGAGGCCAAGAGAGTGCGGAAAGCGCTGCTCGCGAAGCATCTCGATTTCCGAACCGCGTCCGACACCAATCGAGGAGGTCGCCCATTCTCCGACGCCGTCCATGGTGACGATCGCGGCCTGTTCGAACGGCGATGGATAGAACGCCGACGCCGCGTGCGACTCGTGGTGGTCGCCGAAGTACACCTCGCCTTCGTAGCCGGCGAGCTGCTCCTTGATGTCGCCGGCCATCCAGAGCTTCTCGCTGAGCCAGATCGGCATCGCCATCAAGAACGACTGCCACCCCCGCGGCGCGCAGGCGGCATACGTCTCGAGCAGACGATCGAACTTGACCAGCGGCTTCTCGTAGAAGCCGACGAGATCGAGGTCCTTCGCGGTGATCCCCGCCTCACGCAGGCAATAGGCGACCGCCCGCGCCGGAAAGTTCGCGTCGTGCTTCTTCCGCGTGAAGCGCTCTTCCTGCGCGGCGGCGACGATCCGGCCGTCCTCGACGAGACAGGCGGCCGAATCGTGGTAGTAGGCCGATATGCCGAGAATTCGCGACGGCATTAGAACAGGGTGTAGATGAACGGTGCGACCGCACTCGACTGCGCGAACACCATCAACAGCCCGAATGCGACGAAGACGACCACGATCGGAACGAGCCAGAACTTCTTCTCCTGCTGCAGGAACTGGAAGAACTGGGACAGAACGCTGGTTTTTCTCATGATGACCTCAGAACATACGCTCGAAATGCGTGCGATCGCGATAGCGCGCGGGATACGGTGTCCACCCTTCGAACTTTTCTCGACGACGCGCGAGAGGATCTTTGCCGGTCAGACGCCAGATCAACGACAACGGCACCAGCAGCACCGAGAACAGAATCGTCAGGAGAATGCGCGCATTGACGTACGCCAGCACGCCGGCGAATCGCCACCAGAGGGCGCTCGGCCACTTGAGGAGCTGCGGCCGTACGACACCGAAGAACAGCAGCACGCCACCGATGCCGCCGACAATCTCGGCGCGGCCAACTCGCCCTCTCCACCACAACACCAGCGCGATGACGACGAGCACGCCGCCAACCGAGACGCCGAACGAACGTTCGGGATTCTTTGGACCCTTTGCCATGTGACTCAGCGCAGCTCCTCTTGTCGTGCAACACGGGCCTGAACGTTCACGCGGCCGTTCCGATTGAGGTCGTCGACAATCGCCTGCGCAATCAGGCGATGCCCGGCCCCCGACGGATGGTTGCGGTCGTATGGCACGAACAGACGGTCTTTCCGCTCTTGACTTGCCGCCAGCACCGGCAGCGGATCGATGACGAAGAACCCCAGCGGCTCGGCGATCGATCGAACTCGGTCCTGGTATCGCGCGTGCGAATACAGGCCGACCACCTGCTCGCGCGGAGGCAGCACGACAACGCCGACCGAGAAGCCGTGCGCGACGGCCAGCTCCCGCAACTGCCCAAGCTGCTTCTCCACCCTGTCCCACGCCGAGTCCAGTTGGGCCGTGTTTCTTCCTTCGAGAATGTCGAGCTCCATCGTGAACCGCGACATTCCCCATTCGCCCTGCTTGGCGAAGCGGCGCAACGCCCGGCCGATCGTGTAGGTCGCTCGACTCTTGCGAAGTTGAATGCTCCACCACGACGACGGCACTGGGTTCATTTGCAGTACCCGGCCCGGATCTCCGCTGGCCGCCGCCACGGTCGTCCCGCCCTCGCCGTCTTCCAGGGAGTCAGGAATGTCGTTCGAATACAGTCCCACCAGCACGAGATTCGGCTCGAGTCGCGACACGTTTCGGCCCAGCAGGGCGACCTCCTGACGCGTGTCGTACCCGGGGACCGCGATGTTCACCACGTCCAGGTCGACTCCCGGCTTTTTCGAGCGAAGCAGCTGCTCGGTCTGTGCGCAGAATGTGTCCTGATCGTTCACGCCGAACCCGAACGTCACGGAGTCGCCGATCGCCACGACTCGAAACCGGCCTGGCGGTTTGGGCGACGCCGGATCTGGACCGCGGAACCCCAGCGAATTGGTCGTGACGAACCCGTCGTCGATCCAGCCGCGTTGATTCGGCAGAGGGATATACCTGATCTCTGGATCGAAGCGGTACTTGATCTGCGGCTGTCGAGTGGGATCGGGCGGCGCCGGAAACGTGGCGCGCGCCGCCAATTCGCACGTCACCAGAGCAAATAACGTGGCCCCGGCCGCCAATCCGACACGCTTTTTGCCGTGTCTCGACATCGACTCCCTACTTCGCCAGCACGAGGCTGCCGAGCACAGCCAGGTCGAGGCCGGTCCCGTAAAACACACGAATCGCGTCGCGCGGGCTGCAGACGATCGGCTCGTTGAACCCATTGAACGACGTATTGACGAGCATCGGCACGCCAGTCAGATCTCCGAAGGCGCGAAGCAATTCGTAAAATATTCCATCGGATCGGTCCACGGTCTGGACGCGCAGCCTCGTCGTGTTCGCGGGCAGCAGGCTGCGCAGCAACTCGCGGTCGACCACTTCGTACTCGTACTCCATGAATGACGACTTCGCCGGCCCTCGAAAATAGCGTGGCAGCTCCTCCGCGCAGATCGCGATGCTGTAGGTCTCGTGAGGCGCGCGCTGCTTGAGGAACGTGTTGAGGTTTTCGAGCACGTACGGCGCGACCGGACTCGCCAGGATGCTGCGATTGCCGAGCGCGCGCGGGCCCCATTCCATTCGCCCTTGAAACCACCCGACCAGCTGCCCTTTGACGAGCGCAGCCGTCGTGCGATCGATGATCTGACCGTTCCGTAAATAGTCGTACGACAACTTGCAGTTGTCCAGAACCGCCTTGATCTCCTGCGGGCTGAACGCGGGGCCGAGAAACGGCGATAACGGCTCGCATCGCGCGAGAGGTGTTTCGGCGGCCGCGACGGCCAGAGCCGCGCCCACGGCCACGCCGGCATTTCCCGGATTGGTCGGAACGAACGTTTCGGCGTACACGCCCGACTCCGCCAGCAGCGTCGTGAAATAGCTGTTGTAAAACAACCCGCCGCCCAGGCACAGCCGCGAGCTTCCAAAGCGCTGACTGATCTCCGACACCGCCCGCAGCAGCAGTTCGCCCAGCTGTCGTTGAATCTGTTCGGCGAGGCTGGCCCGTTGAGCTCCCGCAGCGGTCGAACCGTTTTGTCCGATGATGCCGGCAATCGACGCCTGAAAATGACTCGGCACGTCGAGGTGGTCGCCGCGATACGCAATCGTCGGGACGGCCGGATCGCACCGCCGTTCGCCGACCCGTGCCAGCGCCTCGAGCCGGTGTTCGTCCCCGCCGCGTCCGAACCCCATCGCCTCGGCAGCCAGCGAGTAAACGCTCGCGAAGCCAGGTCCGGTCCACGAGAAGTCCTGCCGTCGAATGCCCTCTTCATCACCGCACCACACGGTCAGCTCGGGGCTCCCGCTGCGATCGCACACGACAATCGTCGCGTCCCTGT
>Ga0137365_10004716_pt1 | contig 10942 bp, 9 predicted proteins | sample SagtaG_9_FD_104799 | JGI IMG/M metagenome (GOLD analysis project Ga0137365, IMG submission 104799) | Vadose zone soil microbial communities from Sagehorn Ranch, Mendocino, California, USA - Sage1_L_40_16 metaG | ecosystem: Environmental > Terrestrial > Soil > Vadose zone | place: USA: California... | reverse complement strand
GGCTGTAATAGCGTTAGCAGAAATATCAGCTAATGATACGTAGTTATATTTTTCCAAATCCTGAAACTGCATCGGATCATTATCCCAGCCTCCAATCAGAAGCGAGTTCGGAGGAGCTATGCTGTAGAGATAGTGGGCACTATCAACCTCAGCATAGGTCATATAATCCATCCGTTCATTTCCGTAACGGGTGAAGAGAAAACCACCAAGTAATATCAGGCTTACACCAGTAACTGCCACTGTCATCTTCCGTGACCTTCCAGAGGCAGAGGTAATATAAAAGAGGGCGGCGGCGAAAAAGACCACCAGTGGCAACGAAAAGAGATAGATACGCAGCAGCATCTCACCGCCGTAGGAGTTCGCCACGATCAGTGAGAATGGTGCGATTGCCAATAAGATGTAGCTCGCATCGCGATACCCTCTCCGTAGGCGAAAGACTGCACCTATAAATGCCAGCCCCCATATAGCAACGGTCATAACGACACGCATTGCGCCTATGAAGATATGCTCCGGACTACCTACCACACGAGCAGCCACATTTGCCGTAATAATGTTATTGACCTGGCCCAAGTCGCCTGATACATCATTCAAGTGTCCGGCTAAATAGGCTTGTGCCATAAAAATGATCCATGCACCAGTCATGATAGCCATCAAGATAGGCAACCAACGTGGAGTACAGCGACGAAAGATGACAAGGGTGGTGACACTTGCCAACACAAAAAAAGGTGTAAGCGGGTGACTAAAAACCACGAGTGCAAAGATGATCACAAGGCCGATGAGCAGAGCTATACGTTGCCTCGGCTGGCCAGGTGTGCAGAGCGTATCTGGCGCTGTCAGCCACATATAGAGCTTCTGCATCAGAGGTAAGAAACGCCCCAGGCGCTGCCAAAGTCGCCCTGGCATGCGTTGCTGCGCGCCGTTTGTTACTTTAAACCATTTCAACAAGGTGGCGATAATGACCAGGTACAAAAAGAAGTTAAAACCTTGGGGTGAAAAATAATCCTGCCCGATCCAGTTCGCCAAATAAAAGAACCACGGCCCTAACCATACCAGTCGCTTATCGGTTGTAGCCGAGGTATAGATCATGTAAAGCGGCCCCAGGTAGATCAGGTTAAAGAAAACTGGCGCCCATGCTGCAAGGGGGAGTATATCATGATATCCAATGATCTGTGTGACGAAAGCACTCAACACGAAGAAGCCTGGCCAGTTAAAGTAAGCATCTAGACCTGGATCAACCGAGCCGGTGCGCATAATATATTCAGTATATCCCGCATGCCGGTACACTACGGCAAAACGGGGTGCCTTCTCAACGAGGGTTGTTATACCATACAACATAAAAATCAGCAGGAAAAGGTGGAGTAGGATGATAGGTACCCGCAGCTCAGGTTGCTGCAAGGTCAGACAGAAACTAATCGTCAAGATAACAAGAGCAATGATGATTGAAGCTGGTAATACTGAAACCAGGCCGAGATCAGTCGTATCTCGTATATTCACATATTGGAGCGAGATAGCCCACAGAAAAAGGGCACAGAGAGGGAGCAGAACGCTTGCAGCTTCCATAGGTTTCGGCATTTTCATACCATTGGGTAATTGCAGCCCGGTTACTACTTTGCTCGCACCCGGTGCGGTTGATAGTTGTGAATACTTCAATTGTCCCATATAATGATGGTTTCCTTCATACAGCTTACAGGTGGAGTTGATCGATATCGATCGATATCTCTCCGGGCCTAACAGCCTTAAACACTGTGCGTGACATGAACACTGCTTCAGCACACAGTGCTACAACCCAGCCGAGGCTTAACCCTGATAAACCGCCGAGTTGTGCACCAAGCGCTGCTGCACCCAATTCAATAAGCGTACCAGCCGCCATCGGCAGTATAGTATCTCGTATCCGGCCCTGAATACGACATATTGCTACATAGTGGCCCCTGATTATATACGGGAAACCTCCCAGTGCCAGGATGCGCAAGCTCCACAGAGCCTGTTCAGCGTAGATATGGCCAAACACCCCCAGTACCTGCCTGGTAGCAAATTGGAATACACAATTTGCTAAGATAGCTGTCACTGCTCCGAGGCCTAATGTCAGGCGAGCTTTACTTGCCAGGATAGCGGGACGAGCAGAACTCATTGCGTAGAGTACAGTCGTAAGGGCATAAGACACGCCAAAGATAACATTTACAAGCATAAAGGAAACGTAAAACCAGGCATTTACTGTCGCCGAGAGCAGTATCGTGACCAGCACGGGCAAGGCAAAAGGTGGTAGCTGAAGTATCAGATTGAAAATGTGATGCTGTAGCGCAGCAGGTCCTAGCTTCCGTAGCAATTCCCATTGCGGCAGATATGTCCTTCGCGACCATCCCTTCTTCAATATGACGTAGACGGTTAGGACTGCCAATGAGAGTGCATTACCGCCTATCCATGTCGTATAAATCGTCAAACCCACTTTCTGTGACAGCCAAAGACTCACCACAAAGAGCGCGGCAAGTTTTGCTATAGCAAAAAAAGTGTTACGCAAGAGTTGCAGCTCACCATGCAGTAGTCCGATTAGCGCCTGGTCAAGAACGAAAGAGATAGCAGAGAGGCTGACCCCAACTGCGAAAAGTAGTATATCTTCGATACTTGCTCCAAGTACCTGGAAGTCAGCCGATGCGAAGGGTGCAACAAGTGCAAATACAACACCAGTGCATGCTCCTGCTCCCCCAACTACAATCAAAGCCGTGCTGATAAGTGGTCCTTCTTTGCCTGGTTGGCGCGGTAACTCACCGGTTAACAGGGTACCCAATCCCAACATGCAGACTGTTCCAAGCAGCGTCATAGCAGAGATAGTTGCGGAACCAAGACCTACAGCCTGTGGCGAGAACCACCTTGCCGCTACCCACCAGTACCCGAAGCCGAGCACGGACGTTACTGCTGTTGTGCCGATTAACGACCCGGTATTGACCAACATAACGATATTAGTCTTGATCCATTCAAACAACATCGTTCCTACTGTGCTAAATTTCTTCGACTTCAGTAACGTGTTAGTACCTAGCTGCATTTGCTGTCGAAGCGCTGGACGCTTCTCCGTTAAATCTGATTGGTCTTCCAGCCTTGTGGATGGCTTGTTCTGGACCATCATGTGAACAAACGAATCATCTTGTTCAGGAATATTTCCCATTTTCATGCTCATGTATGTGATAGTTAAACACTGAAACTTCCTCAGCAGCGGTTGAGGTAGGTACAGCTTCAGCTGGTTCAAAGTCCTTGCGAATGTTACGCATTGTCCATCGACTATACAAATAGGCAAACGGCCCGTACAGCATTCCCTTCCGCTCAAGCATGGTCAACTCCTGCGGATAGTTTTTCGACTTCTTGCTGTTCTTTGGTGATCGAGCACTGAGGGCAAAATAGAGGCCGTAGGGTACTTTGGTGACGAAGTCAACCAGCAGCTGAGGATTATCGAGTATATTCTTCATCAAGAAGGCTGCCAGACCTACTCCATAGTTGTAGATTTGCTTTCGCAGGCCGGCATACTCACGATGGTGGGGGTGATACGCCAGCGATGCCGGCTCGTACACCAGCGTGTAGCCTTGCGTAATCGCCTGGAAGAATAAGGCAAGATCCTCACCGCCCTGGGACGGACTACCCGGCCCAAGAGCTGGATCAAATCCACCGATGCTGTGCAGGAACGCCGTTGTAAAGGCCATACTTGCACCAGTGCCGAGGCGTCCTGCTGTATAAGGATAGAGGGGCGTCTTCGGATGATTCTCTATCATATTGAAGATGTGGCGGGTGAACCCCTTGCTAAACCCACCATACTCCTCGATCCAGAACTGAGGTGGTGTCTCGAGTTCCACCGGCAGGACGAGGCCGGTGACGCAGGCGACTCCATCAGCTCGGCTGAAAGCTCTGACCAGTTCTACCAGCCAGTAGCGATCAATGACCACATCATCATCGGCAAACGCCAGAATCTCGCCCCTGGCGGCCATCATGCCACGATTGCGCGCCCACGAAGAACCTGGACGATCTTCGCGTACATAACGCACCCGCGGCACATTGCCATAGGTCTGCTGGATTAAATCCGCCGTGGCAGCGCTGCTGGGGGCGTTATCGACGACAATGATCTCATAGCGTGGATAGTGCAAGGCCAATAACGACCGCAAATGCCGTCGTACCTGCTCAGGGCGGTTACGCGTGGGCACGATGACGCTCACGAAGGGGGCTTGTGCGACAAAGCGTGCGCGCTCCTCAAGACAGGCAGGGGTACCAGGGTTGGACACACCCCTGGCACTCAATACAGTCAGCGCAGGCAAGTGGTCTTGCCGCAAATGTGTATTGATCTTCTCACTCAAGGCCTGCCAGATATGTGCAGCATACTCCTCTGCACTCACTCCGTGCTCATCTAGCTGTAACTCCACCAGGCCCAGGGGCTGCGTGTGCAAGCGCACCAGGCACAGGGCACGCTGGTAGTGCCGATCGGTCTGTGCATCGCAGGCCGGCACATCCGGGAGTGGCTGTCCTATCTCGACTTCAATGACGCGCGCCGGTTCAAAGCCCGGTGCTTGCTCGACGATGCCGGGAGCCCCCGGCTTCCTTGATAACACGTGCAAAGGTATACTCATTTATCTGCTCCACCTGCACAGACGAGGCAGGACTGTACAGAAACGTCTACAGGATTATTTATCAGGAAAGGGTATCGGGTTAGTAACAATCTAATTCTCCTTGATAGCGCATCAGCGAGGCTGAACCGCGCCGGGCAAGTTGCCATGCCCAGGTCATGACGCTTGCGTACATTCTTGTTACAGCCGTTGGGCTGCGCCTGATGAGTAAAGCGGCCAGAGCATCTAAATTGGTGTCTGGACTTACAGTAAGGCGTACTAAAGCGAAAGGATCGGTTACCTCTGAACTCATCTCATTTTTCACGGTGCAAGCCGAGGTGTAGCCTGCCTGCAAGACCAAGCGTTTTATAGCAGCGCTATGATACCCATAGGGGTAGGCATAGGTCGAAACCTCTTGACCTAAGTGGTCTTCTAAGAGTTTTTTGCAATGCACAATTTCGTCTTGAGCTTGAGCGAGAGGAAGCGTATCGAGTTGGTGATGCCGATGACTATGCCCGCCACACTCTATGCCCGCCGCGCTGATCTCAGTTAACTGGTTCCAGGTGAGCATCGGTCGCGTGGCTTCTCCTTCACGCCGCAACCAGCGGCTCGTGCCGTTGACAAAAGCAGTGGTAACGTACAGCGTCGCAGGAAAGCCATAGCGCAGAAGCGTTGGGAAGGCTCCAGTGAAAAAATCAGCGAAGCCATCATCAAAGGTTAATATAACAGGTCGTTCAGGCAAAGCAGACGAACCTTTGACCCGAGCATTGATGAACTGGGTGACAGTGATAGGCGTGTAGGCAAGTTGATGCAAGCAAGCCATATGCTCGGCGAACAAAGCCGGTGATACAGCAAACGGCTTGTATTTCGGAGAGGTATGCTCTGAAATGCTATGATACATAAGGATTGGCGCTTTTTTCTTTTCAGATGAGGTAACCATTGTGCATTCCTGTCTCAAAAAAGTACACTATCATGCTATTCCCTCAATTCCCTTTCTATCTCATGTTCGGCCCTGATAGACGGCGGTAAGTTATGGAGAGTAATTTTTCTCTAGCGATGACATTCTTTCTCTTTGTCCTCGACTTCTCTACTTGTAAAAATGTGCTTCCTACCACGTAGCCGGCAATTGTCACCGCTAATCCAAACATGATGACTCCTGCACGGGCGAGTCCAGTCAGATCATCTTTGTAAAGAGCATCAGTCAGGCCTCGCACGATGCCCCGAGGCAGGGTCTGGAGTATGTAGGTGCGTTCAGAGGCAAGGCCATCTTTTGCACCCACATAGCGAGCCACGGCCGCTTTCGAGAGGCCTTCCGCATAGCAGCGTGACCGAAAGTAGCGCCAATTTGCGCGATGAGACGGAATGCGATGGTGAATCCTGGCTCGCGGCTCGTAGAGGAAGAATTTCTGAGGCCACTGTTGTCTGGCTCTAATGCAGAGCTCTGTTTCCTCTCCGCCCATCGGATGACCACCCACACGCCCGATGCTGTGCCTGAACCCTCCAACAGCCTCAAATACTTCCCGGCGAATGCAAGTGCAGCCGCCAAATGGATTACGCACCACCGTTAGCTCTTCAGGCAAACCCCGATAGGTGCAGCCCACAACCCAATAGAATTCCTCTGGGAACCATGCTGGCAGTTTGCTCAACCATAATGGCTCGACTGAACCACCCACGCCCAGAACGTGGGAGTTCTCGCACCAGCCAGTCTGGTTCGGCTATAGTGTCGTCGTCAAGAAAAGCAATTAGCGCGCCTTGTGCCATGGCTATCCCGCTATTGCGTGCTCCAGATAAGCCTCGCGGTTCGTAGTTCTCCGTCACAATGACATCAGGTATGTGCACCCGCACTTGTTCTAGAAGACGCGCGTTGTGATCAATAACCACGATAATCTCGTGGGGAAGAACACTCTGCCGCCGGACCGACTCCACTGCTGCAACAAGATCATGCCATCGTTCCTGTGTGTAAGCGCAAATTATGACAGAAATATCAAGCGTTACATGCATCATTGTACTACTAACCTTCCTTCATACGTTCATGTCACTAAAGGTGAACAATACTATTATTGAGCTTTTTCAGGTACTGCTGATTTAGAATCGCGGTGAGAAAACCTGTCTACAACAATGTTCTTGAATTTCGTTATCTCTAACAAGACACTTCCTATTATGTAGCCAGCCGCCGTCACTACCAACCCAACCACGATAGCGCCAACCCGCGCAAATCCAGTCAGATCATGATAGAGAAGAGCATCTTTCAAGCTATGAATGACTCCTCGAGGCAGAGCCTGGATAGTGTAGGTATATTCAGATGCAAGAGCATCATTTATACCCACGTACTGAGCTACAACTGCCTTTGAAAGTCCTTCTGCATAGCAGCGCGAACAGAAATAACGCCAACGTGTGCGATTACTCGGTATACGATGCAAGACAGTAGCCTCGAGTTGGTAAAGGATTACCCTTCCAGGCCAATGCTGTCGGGCTCGAATGCACAATTCCGTCTCTTCACAGCCAACAGGCCACGTACCTACACGCCCGATTCCACTGCGAAAGCCACCCACTGTTTCGAAAACCTCTCGCCGGAAGGCCATATTGGCACCAATTGGATTACGTATTGCTTGTGTGCTTTCAGGCATACCCCGGTAGGTACAGCCCACAATCCAATAAAATTCTTTTGGTAACCAGGCAGGGCTTTTATCTAACCAGAGAGGCATAACCGGCCCACCGATGCCCAGCACCCGCGGATTAGTGAATTCGTCACTTATCGCTGCCAGCCAATCCGGCGTCGCCACTGCATCATCATCAAGGAAAGCAACAATCCGGCCCTTTGCTACAGCGATGCCGCTGTTCCGCGCGCCTGATAACCCACGTGCATCCGTGTTCTCCACTACAACCACGCCTGGTATGTGCTCCCGTACCTGCTTCAGCAAACCTGGGTTATGGTCGATGACCAGGATGATTTCGCCAGGTGGCAGAGTCTGCTGTAGGATCGATTCTACGGCTGCCAGCAGGTCGTGCCAGCACTTCTCACTATAAGCGCAAATTACCACTGAAATATCAAGCGCCATTTGTATTGCCTGCTGCATCGTGCTAACAATCTCCTTACGCGTGCTGTATCAAGCGAGCGTTCACAAAACAAGCTCTCCGGATGTCGAGGATTGCTGCGTTACACTATACGGAGTTGCTGGATAGTACAGTTCTTTTACAATCGTCCTCAAGACTCGCCAGCCATCACGAAACGTGTGCAGGTTGCTAAAGCCATGCCTGCGGGGATATTCGAAGCTGGGAACCTCGACAATTTTCAAGTTGGCTTTATACGTACGCAGGCTAATCAATGTTTCAATTTCGAAGCCATCGCAATCAATCTCTATGCGGTCGAGGAGATCTATAAGAGTCCGGTTTCGTTCGAGGGCACACCATGTTACTCTGTAAGAAGATCAAAATTGAGGTCAGCCAGCAGGATACCGAAGCGCTGGAATTTATGCAGGCCAAGTGTCGCGGGTTGTATAACTGGTGGGTGATGCGCCTGCGCAACGGGGAACGCTGGAACTTGGAGCAAGCCAAGAAGTCCCTGCGAGAGAGCAAGCACTATGACCCCGAGTTACGCGCCGTCTACGGCAAACTCTTAGCTGAAGTCTACTTTCGGCTGCAAGGAGCCATGCAAGGCTTCTTCCGACGTGTGGCAGCGGGGGAGAAACCGGGATTCCCCCCGTTTCAAACCGCGCCATCAGTTCTTTACGCTGTGTTATCCAGCAGCCTATCTGGAAGTCCAAGACAAGACGATCATCTTCCCAACCGGGGGCGGTGGCAACTGGGGACCGAAACGCTACCAGAACATCGCGGCACATCTGACAGAAGAACTTCCCAACCACTTTCACGAAGTGGCTGTGTCCAGGGATGCACGCTGGAACTATTACTGCTCGTTCGTTTACGACGATACTGAGCAACACGAAGACGATGACCAACAGAAGACACGCAAGAGACGAAAGACACACAAGCAACACTCTTTGCGCGATGACGGCATCGTGGCCTTTGACTTAGGGATAAAAACGCTGGCGACCGGCGTTACCGACCAGGGCCGCTTCTACCACATTGGCGGCTTTAAGGGCTATCGTTACTACAACAAGCAACTGGATAAGCTTCGTTCCAAACGGGACAAGTGCAAAAAGAAATCGCGCCGCTACCTTCATCTCTCCAACGTCTACAAGCGGGTTGCAGAGAAGAAGCGCCGCAAGCAACAAGACTGTCTGCACAAAGCCTCCCATCTCATCGCGCACCGACTGGCTGAAAGGGCTGTGGTGATCGGCGATCTTTCCCAACGGCAGATGGTCATCCAAAAGCATGAGGAAGAAACCCCCAAAGAGCGGCGCAAGCGTCAGATCCGCAACCGCATGGTGTATAATGACTGGGGGCTCTACAGCTTTGTGCAGATGCTGGTCTACAAGTGTCTGCGCTTTGGGAAAGCACTGCATATTATCGATGAACGCGATACGACCAGGACGTGCCATGTCTGCAAGTGCAAAAAAGACATGCCGCTGTGGGTACGGACGTATCGCTGTGCGAACTGCGGCCAGGTGATGGACCGTGATGAGAACAGCGCGGTCAACATCTACCAGCGGTTCCTTGCGGGGCCTCCGCCACACATGTCGGTGATCTGACATGCGGTGTACTGCATGAGCGTGCAGGAATCAATACGTTTTGATACGTTTTGAAAGGCAGGACCAGGTCATGTCGAGCTTTCCCACGGATAAAAAGCATGTCAACTCGGGTGAGGTTGCCGGGTTCTATGATTCGCAATTTGAACGAGTAGCTGGGGAATTCGTGCGAAATTTCCAGGAGAGGGGCGAGGTCGGGGCGTCGGTCTGTATCCAGGTCGAGGGCGAGACGTTTGTGGATATATGGGGAGGGAGCGCGGATCCTGCTTCCAATAAACCCTGGGTGGAAGATACGATTACCCACGTGTGGTCGGCAACCAAGGGAGCGACCGCCCTATGCGCGCATATGCTCATTGAGAGGGGGTTGCTTGACCTAGAAGCACCGGTAGTGCGCTACTGGCCAGAGTTTGGCCAGGCTGGCAAAGAGTCAATTCTGGTGAAAATGTTGCTCAACCACCAGTCCGGACTCGCGGCTATCAGCGAACCCTTGCCCGAAGGGGCTTTATTCAACTGGGAACTGATGGTTAAGGCTCTTGAGAAGCAGAAGCCTTTCTGGCAACCTGGCACCATGCATGGATATGATGGATTTACGTTCGGATGGTTTATTGGGGAGCTCGTGCGCAGGGTATCGGGCAAGTCACTGGGCACCTTCTTCCGCGAGGAAGTGGCAGAGCCGCTGGGCCTGGATTTCTGGATGGGACTGCCGGAAGCACTAGAAAACCGGGTGGCCACAATGTTCCCAGCAGATCCTCCTGACCCGAGTGGACCTATTAACCCCATGATGGCGGCAATATTAGCTGACCCCACCTCCGTGCAAGCACTGCAGCTGTTCAATACCGGCGGATACGTGATGCCAGGTCCCGATGGTGTGTTCGGCTTCAACACACGAGCCGCTCATGCCGCCGAAATGGGTGCGGTTGGCGCCATCTCCAATGCACGGGGACTGGCTGGAATGTATGCACCACTCGCCAATGGCGGCAGCCTGAAGGGCGTCAGCCTGGTGAACCGGGACACCCTGGTGCGTATGGGAGCGGTCTCCTCGGCAAGCAGTCTGGATATGGTGCTGCTGGCCCCCAGCCGGTGGTCGCTCGGCTTCACGAAATCAATAGACAACCGGCGTGTACCATTCGCCACCGAAAACGATAGCATTATTATGTCAGAAGAGGCCTTCGGACACCCCGGATTTGGAGGGTCTGCGCTGGGATTTGCTGACCCGGTAGCCAGGATGTCCTTTGGTTATGCGACGAACAGGATAGGCCCGGGTCTGGCTCTCACCAAAAGAGGTCAGAGCCTTGTGGACGCAGCCTATCTCTCACTGGGCTACACTTCCAATGCCGGTGGGAGCTGGATAAAATAGTAGCCGCCAGGCAGGGAGGATAGAAAGTCTTGCTCGCCCGCTGAAGTTCTCATGGTTTGGAAAAGGAGAGAAGCCGAATGACTGCTACAAATATCAGCTATGCAACGTGTCCCCTGTGCGAAGCAACCTGTGGATTAGAGATCGAAACGCGTGGTCAGGAGATTCTCTCTATCCGGGGAGATACGCAAGACGTTTTCAGCCATGGCTACATCTGTCCGAAGGCCTACAGCCTCAAGGAGTTGCATGGCGACCCGGATTGCATCCGCGAGCCATTGGTGTGGAGGGATGACCGGTGGTTGAGCGTGAGTTGGGAGGACGCGTTCGCTGAGATCGAGCATGGACTGGCGCCTCTCCTTCAAGAG
>Ga0137365_10004710_pt1 | contig 10948 bp, 10 predicted proteins | sample SagtaG_9_FD_104799 | JGI IMG/M metagenome (GOLD analysis project Ga0137365, IMG submission 104799) | Vadose zone soil microbial communities from Sagehorn Ranch, Mendocino, California, USA - Sage1_L_40_16 metaG | ecosystem: Environmental > Terrestrial > Soil > Vadose zone | place: USA... | reverse complement strand
GGTGTTGAGGTGGGCGGGCAACGGCGGCACGTTGCCAAGGCGCTTGGTGGTGCTCTTGAGGCTTGCGGCCAGCGGCACAATCAGCGGCAGTGCGACCACACTGCTGATCAGGGCGAGCGCGGTGATCACCGCGAGCATCGAGCCGAGCCGGGTCCCCAGCAGGGCGGCAAGTCGCGCCCGGCCCAGCGGGAGCTGTGGTTTCGGGAACGGAAGATCGGCCATTGGGCACCGGTATAGCACAAGTCGACGCTGACAGGAGTGGGGGAGCCCCCAGCCAGGCAAGCCCGGATGATAGGTTTTAAAGCCCAGATCCACAAGCCGGCCTCGGCAAGAGGAGGCAACTGAGACTGCTAGCACGTACCTTCGGCGCCGTTGTAGGAGCTTCCGGCGGAAGCTTCGGCGACGCCTTCAAAGAATTCGGCGACACCTTCGTCAAGCACCTGCCCAACCTGATCGCCGCAGTCGTGTTCCTGGTGGTCACCGTGGTGCTTGCCCGGCTGGTACGCCGAGGGGTGGAGGCCGCCCTGCGCCGCACCTCGACCGAAGCGTACGTGCACCTGCTGGTGGCCAAGCTCGCCTACTTCGGCATCTTCCTGCTCGGCATCCTGGTCGCACTGTCGCTGGGCGGCCTCAACCCGAGCGTGCTGATCGGCAGCCTCGGCCTGGCCACGGTCGCGCTCGGGTTCGCTCTGCAGGACATCGTCAGCAACTTCGTGGCCGGCATCGTGCTGCTGCTCGAGCATCCCTTCACCACGGGGGACATGATCGCGATCAGCGATGCCAACGGCACCGTCGAGGACATCCGCGTGCGTGCCACGCAGCTCCGCACCGTGGACGGCCAACTGGTGCTGGTGCCGAACAAGCTGCTGTTCACCCAGGTGCTGACCAACGCCAGCGCCACCATGCGCCGGCGCCTCGAGGTCACTGTTGACGTGCCGTACGCCCAGGACAGCGCCCGGGTGCGCGAGCTGCTGCTGGCCGCGGCCGCCAAGGTGGAGGGGGTCAGCGACGAGGACCCGCCGCGCCTGCTGACCAAGGACTTCGGGCAGGGCACGCTGCAGCTCCGCCTGCTGTTCTGGATCGATCCCCGCCGCGCCGACCTGCTGCGGGTGCGCAGCGAGGTGCTCGAGACCGCCGAGGCGGCGCTGGCCGCCGAGGGGATCGACCTCACCCCGCCGCAAGCGCTGGGAGGTCCGCATCCCGATGCGGCGCCCAAGGCTCCCGGTGGGTCCCGGTGACCACCATCAAGGGCCCGTCGCCGGCCGACCTGCGCGCCACCCTGGCGCGGCAGATGGAGACCCTGGTGAGGCGGCTGGCGCCCTGGACGCCAGGCGACTGGGAGGCGCCCTCGGCCAATCCTGGCTGGAGCAACCGCGAGACCGCGACCCACCTGCTGGAGGCGCTGAGCGCCTACTGCACCGGCATCGAGCAGCGCGGCGCTGCTGAGCGGCCGAAGTTCGGCACGGTCGAGGCGCCGCCTCTGGAACGGCTGCCGTGGCGGCTCGGCGACGTCGGCCGGCGCCTCGACGATCTGCTGGAGGCGACCGAGCCGACCGCGCGGGTGTGGCACCTCGACTACCGCTTCTCGGCCCGGACCATGGCCGCGGTGGCGCTGTCCGAGGTGGTCCTGCACCGCTGGGACCTCACCGGCCCGGGGGACAGGGGCCCCGAGCCACGCGCCGCCCGCTTGGTCCTGCAGGGCCTGTTCAGCTCTAGCGACGACTCCGGCGCGAGCCCGACCGCGCTGCTGCTGCACCTCTCCGGCCGGGTCCAGATCGAGGGTCGCCCTGGCTGGAGCGGCCCCGGCTGGCGCTACCAGCTACCCGACGCCGTCAGGCGTTGAGCGGCGCGAATAGCTGACCGGAGAGGCGCCGCAGGCCGGCCAGGTCATGGACGTCGTCGGCCAGGAGCGGCACCTGCACCACGCCGATGCTGGGGACGCGGTCGAGCAGCCTGGCGATACGCTCCTGCTCGGCGGTGGCCAGCGCTTCCAGGGCCGCGTGCTGCTCCAGCAGGCTGGCCAGCAGGCGCGCGTCGGCACCGCCGCTGGCGAGGCGCTCCGCGGCGGCCGGGGGCACCTCCGGGATCGGGTGGGCCTGGTGGACGCGGTTTACCACCAGGGCGCCGAGCGGCATACGGTCAGCGGCCAGCCGGTTGGCGAAGTACCCGGCCTCGCGCAGCGCGCCCGCCTCCGGGGTCGCCACCACCACGAAGGCCGTGCTGGGATGCTTGAGCAGCTGGTAGACGCGCTGCGCGCGGTCCTTGAATCCGTCGTACATGCCTTCGAAGGCGGCGAAGAACTCGCCCACCTCGGCCAGCAGCTCCGAGCCGGTGAGGCGGCGCACCATCCGGGTCATGGCGGTGGTGGCCAGGTTCAGGCCCTTCAGGTAGCCGCCGCCGATGCGCCGCGCCGGGGCGATCAGCAGGCGGAAGGCGCGCGCATCGAGCAGCTCGTTCAGGTGCTCGGGGGCGTCGAGGAAGTCCAGCGCCGAACGGGTCGGCGGGGTGTCGACCACCAGCAGGTCGTAGCGCTGCGACTCGTGCAGCTCGTAGAGCTTCTCCATGGCCATGTACTCGTGGGTGCCCGCCAAGGTGGAGGAGAGGCGCTGGTAGAAGCGGTTGGCCAGGATGCGGTCGAGCTGCTCCTCGTCCCGCGCGTAGCGCTCGATGACCTCGTCGAAGGTACGCCGCATGTCGAGCATCATCGCGTCGAGGCTGCCAGGGCCGTTGCCTGCCCCGTTGCCGGCGCTCGGCACGCCCTTGCCGCGCACTGGACTGGGCGTGTTCGACAGCAGGTCGAGGCCGAGGGCCTGTGCCAGCCGCCGCGCCGGGTCGATGGTGAGCACGCAGGTCCGCCGCCCCCGCTCCGCCGCCCGCAGTGCCACCGCCGCCGCGGTGGTGGTCTTGCCCACTCCGCCCGACCCGCAGCACACCACGATCCGGGCGCTGGTCACGATCTCCTGCAGGGGCGAGGCCGAGTCCTGCTTCGCCTTCGCGCTCATGCGTGGGCCCGTGTGGGCGCGGGCGCCGCCGAGGGCGCCCCCAGGGGCGAGGCCAGCAGCCGCTCGGCGAGCGTCCCGATGGCGTCCGGGCCGCTGGCGCCGCCGGCGAGCAGCGGCAGCTCGGCGACCGGAAGGCCTTCCAGGCCGGCGGCCAGCTCCTTGATCAGGCGGCGCTCGCGGTTGACCTGCCGCTGGCGGTCGCGGGCCTCGCTGACCAGCGCGCCGAGCGCAGCGGCCTCCAGCGTCGCGCCAGCCTCAGCGGCGGCTTTGGCCAGTGGCGCGGGGTCCTTGGCCAGCGCGGCCAGGCGGCTGGCGCGGCTGCCGAGCTGGTCGGGGGTGACCCGGCTGACCACCGCGCCGGCCAGCGGCAGCCCGGCGGCCCGCAGCGCCGCCGCTGCTTCCAGGGTCTCCGCGACCGGCAGCTCCTCAGGCAGGCAGGTGAGCAGCACCGCGCAGCGCTCGGGGTTGTCGAGCAACTCCTTCACCCGGTCGGCCTGGTGGCGGATCGGGCCGACCCTGGCGAGTTCCGCCACCGTCTCAGGCGCGCGCAGGAACGGCACCACCCGCCCCGTCGGCGGTGCGTCCAGGACCACTAGTTCGTAAGCGTCAGGTCCGGGCCGGGTGGCTGCTTCCCAGACTTTGCCGACCAACAGGACGTCGCCGAGGCCGGGGGCGGCGGCGGTGATGAAGCTGGTGAGCTTTGCCCAGCTGAGCAGCCGCGCCAGCGGCGCGAAACCGTAGCGGCCAAGGTATTCGCGCAGGGACGCCTCGGGGTCCACCGCAAGGCCATTGACCCGCGCCGCGACCCGCGGTTCGTCATGGCCGAGGGTGCGCTGCCCGAACAGCGGCGCAAGCCCTTGGCGACCCTCCACCTCGGCGACCAGGGTGCGGCGCCTGCGCGCCCCGGAGGCCATCGCCAGCGCGGCGGCGACCGTGCTCTTTCCGGTCCCGCCCTTTCCGGTGACCACGACCAGCCGGGCTCGGTCCAGCACGTTCAGGGGCGTCATATCGGGCCATCCTAGTCGTCCGCAAAGCGTGTTCGCGTGGCGCGTCCGCGCGCGCCCTAGTACCGTCCCACCACGATGAAGTCGCTTTCGCTCCTTCGGTTGCTTCCTGCCGGGCTGCTGCTGGTGAGCCTCGTTCTGCCGGGTCGGCCGGCCCAGGCGCAGACGCAGGGCCAGGGCGGGCCGAGGGTGGAGGTGTTCACCCTCTCTGGCGTCCTTGACCGGCCCACGCTCGGGGCGCTGCGCAGGGCGGTCGACGCCGCTCCGGGGCGCGGTACCCGGGTCTTCCTGATCCAGCTTGACTCGTTCGGGGGTCTCGGCGTTGACCCGGCCGCTGTCGAGGCGGTGGTCGCCGGGTCCCGGGTGCCGCTGGCTGTCTGGGTGGGGCCACGTGCGGCCCAGGCCGGCGGCGCGGCGGCGTTCCTGCTCGCCAAAGCCGACGTGGTGACAGCGTCCCACCAGGCGCGCATCGGCCCCGCGCTGCCGGCGGAGTTGGGACACGGCCGTCACGCCAGCGCCGAAGCGGCCCTGTTCGGCGCCTCCGGGCTGCCGGCGGCGGCCTCCACCGGCATGATCGGCGGTGCCGAGGCCGTGCGGGCAGGCCTGGCCGCCTACGAAGCGGAATCCCTGCCAGCCGCGATCACCGGCCTCAACGGCCGCCAGGCCGACGGTGTCGCGATCCAGGTGCCACGGTTCGAGGTGCGCTTCCTGTCGCAATCGCTGTTCGACCGGGTCCGCCACGGTCTCGCCAACCCGACCCTCGCCTACCTGCTGCTGCTCGCGGCCGCGAGCTGCCTGTCGTTTGAGTGGTTCCAGTCGGGCTTCGGAGTCGCCGGGGTCGCGGGGCTGCTGATCGGCCTGCTCGCGGTGTACTCCCTGGTGGTGCTGCCGACCAACTGGTTCGCGTTCGGCGCCCTGGTCGCAGGGCTGGCGCTGTTCACCGCCGACACGGCGGCGAGCGGCCTCGGCCTGGTCACCCTGGCCGCCACCGGGCTCAGCGCTGCGGGCTCCTGGTGGTTGCTCGCAAGCCCGTCGCCGCTGCTGCGGGTGGACGGCCGCTTGGCCGTGCTCGGCACCCTCTGGCTGGTGGCTTGGTTCGTGGTGATCCTGACGGTGGTGCTGCGCTCCCAGCGCCAGGTGCCAGCCGGCGGTGAGGCGCTGGTCGGCGCGAGCGGGCTGGTCCGCAGCGTTCTCAATCCCGGTGGCATCGTGGTGATCGACGGCGCCATCTGGCGCGCCGAGCTGGCCAGCGGCGGCCTGCTCCCGACCGGGCAGCGGGTCACGGTCGACAGCGTGGTCGACGGCATCCTGCGGGTCACCCCCGAGGACCCCGCGGCGCTGCGCCCGGCGCGGCGACGTCAGCGCCGCTTGCAACGCGCTCGTTGACGCCAGTTCAGTCACAATCGGACGCAATCGGCGGATAGATTTTTCTAGTCATCTACCGGCTGGTTCGTGAGAAACTGCATCGCACACGTCCCGCCGCTTTCGGGCGGGGTGATTCGAGGAGACTGAAGTGGGCATCGTTATTGTGGGGTTGCTGGTCCTGCTCGCGCTCGCCGGGATTGGGATCGCCACCACCGTCCGGGTGCTGCAGGAATATGAGCGTGCGGTGATCTTCCGCTTCGGTAACGTCCTGCGTGAGCCGAAGGGGCCGGGCCTGTTCTACATCCTGCCGTTCGGCATTGACCGGATGCGCAAGGTCAACCTGCAGACGGTGGCCATGAGCGTGCCGCCCCAGGACATCATCACGCGCGACAACGTCACCCTGCAGGTGGACGCGGTCGTGTACTCAAAGGTCGTCGACCCGATCAAAGCCGTGGTCGAGATTCAGAATTACCTCTTCGCCACCAGCCAGGCGGCCCAGACCAACCTGCGCGCCACCCTCGGCAAGAAGACCCTGAACGAGGTGCTGAGCGCCCGCGAGGAGGTCAACGCCGAGTTGTCCGCGGTGATCGCCGGTGTCACCGCGCCGTGGGGGGTGCGCGTCACCTCGGTCGAAGTCAAGGACGTCGACCTTCCCGAGGATCTGCAGCGCGCCATGGCCCGCGAGGCTGAGGCCACCCGTGACGCCAAGGCCCTGAGGATCTCGGCCGAGGCCGAGCTGCAGGTTTCCCATGTCCTGTCCGAAGCTGCGGGGGTGATGTCGCGCAACCCCTCGGCTTTGCAGCTCCGCTTCCTGCAGACCGTGACCGAGGTCGCCACCGAGCAGAACTCCACCTTGGTGCTGCCGATCCCGATCGAGCTGCTGAACTTTTTCGGCGGGTCGTCCAACGGCCATGGCGGCCCGAGCCCCTCCCGCGGCCGCGACGAGATACCGCCACGCCGCGCCGACTGAGGGCGGCCCAGAGGCGACCCCTTTATGCCCTGTTGACCCCCGGTATGCGATATCTAGTGTGTGCCGCCTCTCGGCGGCACCGTTGCAACAAAAGCGTTACGGACCTGGGGATTGAGGCTAACGGTGCCGGGGGTTAGGCTGCGCATACGGAGGTTGGCGACCCGATCGGGTGGTGTGCCCGACTCGTTGGCTTGGTCGCTTGATCCGGCCCCGACAGGCGCGAAAGCGGCCGGGGTGAAGGAAGGACGACAACATGATAGGCACCACCGGGAGCACCACGATCACGAAACCAGCCAGCATCGCCCGGGGCGGTCCCCCCTGGCGCCTGCAGATCGGCTGGCAGCACCACGCCAACTGCAAGGGACCGCAGTCCGAGCTGTTCTTCGCGCCGAACCACCTCGAGCGCAAAGAGGACCGGCTGGAGCGTGAGGCGGCGGCCAAGGCGCTCTGCCGCCGCTGCCCGGTGCTGGTCGAGTGTCGTGAGTATGCCCTGATGGTGCGCGAGCCCCACGGTATCTGGGGTGGCCTCAACGAATACGAGCGTCGTCAGCTCCTCGCCCGCCGCGCCGGCTAGATTAGATAGCCTTGGCGATCGTCACCCGCTGATGGAGAGGATCGCCATGACCACGTGGGAGTACGTCACCGTCCCGCTGCTGCCGCATAACACCAAGCAGATCCTGGACAACTGGGGCCAGGACGGCTGGGAGCTGGTCACCGTCCACACCCCGGAGGTCGGCGGCACCGTCGCCTTCTTCAAGCGCCCCAAGGAATAGCCGGGGGGTTCGGGGCTCTAATCCGCGTACAGCGGGAGAACGAAGCCGCCAGCGGCGGCGAGCCGGCTCGGCGCCGCTGTGCGCGGCAGCGTGTGGGTGGTCCCGGCGCGGGTCTCGCGGACCAGCACCTGGAAGCGGGACGGGACGTCGTAGGCGGAGCCCCCGGCGACGACCGTGAGGTGGGCGTCGGTGGCGGCGAACGCGGGCTGGCCGGCGGGGACCTGTTCGGCCGGGAACACCAGGCCGCCAAGGATCTCGCTGCGGGCGCCGCCGCTTGCCTGCAGGATGGTGCCGGCCCGGTCGGCGTCCAGGCCGAGGACCCACAGGGTCCCGCCGCGGTTGACGATCTTGGTGCCGCGCTCGTCCAGGTGGAGCTGGCGCGCCCACACCGCCTGGTGGTCGATGAGCAGCAGCCCGCTGGCCACGTCGCTGAGGAACAGGCGGCCGTGGCCGGTGTTGGAGTAGCGGGCGAGCCCGCTGTCCCGCACCACCAGGGTGCGGCTGGCCGCGTCCTGCAGGCGGCCCAGCTCCTGGAAGCGCTCCACCACCAGGGCGGTTGACGGGCCGTTCTCGAAGCGGAAGCTGGGCAGCGCCAGGTTGGTGGCGAGCTTGCCGGACAGCACCAGCCGCGACCCCATGCCGAAGAGGCGCTGCACGCCACCGCGCAGGTGGATGGTGTCGCTGATGACGTAGTTGCCGTGGGGCAGGTAGACGGTGCTCTGCCTGGCGCGCCCGGCGGCGTCGATGGCGGCCTGGATGCCTTTGGTGTCGTCAGCGCCGTCGCCGGGCCGCGCACCGAAGCTGGCCACGCTGACCCAGTCCCGCGCCACCGTCCCCGGCGGCACTGTGGGAGCATCGCGCACCGGCAGGCGCGTGGCGCTGGCCCCGGCCCCGGCCGTGCCGCCGGTGCCGGCCTCGGCGGGGAACAGGCCGAGGCGGGTTCCGGAGACGTACTCGGCGACTCGCGGGCCGCGTACCAGCTTGCCCCGGTCGTTGATGGCGGCGCGGTAGCCGCTGCTGGTCAGGTCACGCAGGTACAGGAAGCCTGGCATGCGGGTGGACGCCTGGTTCTCGACCGCCACGTTGCCTGGCGCGCCGCCGCGCAGGCTGCCGCCGGCCACCGTGACCATCCCCGAGTTCAGCGTCCCGTTGCTCCAGGCGAGCTGGCGGATGGCCGGCACGGCGTCGACGGTGAGCAGGTCACGGATGCTGACCAGGTTGGCGCGGTTGACCAGGCCGGCGCTGTGCTGGTGGAGGAGGCGCAGATGCTCGAAGGTGACCGGGTATTCCGCCCCGGCCACCTCGATGCCGGTGTCGAAGCCGTCGACGGTGACGTGGTCGAACAGGGCCGGCCCGACCCACGGCTGGGTGAGCTGCAGCCCGGTCACGCCAGCACGTGCCTGGATGCCGCCTCCTGCCAGGCCCTCCGCGTTGATCAGCACGTTGTGGAGGCCGCCGTCGTTGGAGAGGAAGCGCACCGCAACCACCCCGGAGTTCCCAGCGCCAGCGTCGACGGTCAGGTCCTGGAGCGAGCACCAGCGCCACTGGTTGGTGCCGCGAGTGCCGCCGTAGGTGGCCAGCAGCGGCCGGGGATGGGCCGGGTCCTTGAATCCGGGGGTCCGGTCACGCAGCTTGATCTTGGTGCTGCCGATGCCCTGGCCCTGCAGGGTGATGCCCGGACGCGGGAAGGTCACGGTGTCGCTCACCAGATAGGTGCCGGCGGGCAGGTAGAGCGTCAGCCGGTCGTCGGCTGCGGCACCCGCACTGCTGGCTAGCGCGCGGCGCCGTGCCGCCGTGTCGTCGCTTCGCCCGTCGCCCTTGGCACCGAAGGCGCGCACGTCGATCACCCCGCTGTCCTTCGGCAGCGTCACGCTGGCCGGCTTGCTGCTTCCGGTTCCAGCCGCCGCCGCGGCATTGATCGACCGGGTGCGGTAGTGGTGGCCGACCATCAACGCGAGCAGCAACAGCAGCACCGCGATGAGCACCAGCGCGATCTTGGAAAGGCTGACAGGGAGGACCCGCCGACCCTGGCGCGGATACGTCCGGGCCGAGCTGGCCGAGCGGGAAACTCTCGCCATGACTCACCCTCACGATGCGACGACTGTGCGGCAGGGGACGCTCGACGGGGGGAGAAACGATCATCTGCGCCCCATCGATTTCCGTCAAATTTGGACGAGCCAGACCTGAGGAGGCAGCGTCTAACGCCTGCGGCGCAGCACCCGGAACGATTCGCCGTAGGTGTAGCCGTGGGGAGCCCCGATCGCCGCCAGGTAGCGGGCCAGGAAGTCACGCACGTCCCCGTCGATCTGGGCCATCTGGCTGGCGTGGGCGTGCAGCGCCGCGATCTTGCGCTCGAAGGTGTCGGTCACGTCGACTACCTCGGTCCCGCCGGGGCCCATCAGCCAGGTGTCCTCCAGGCCCTGCCAGGGCTCCAGGCCCTCCTCGGTGAGCAGTTCCGGGAAGATCGCCGCAGTGGTGCCGCCGGTGATGGTGACGTCGATCGCCACGGCCCCAACCACCCGGTGGTCGGGGTGGTTGACGAAGCCCTCCGGAGGGAGTTGCTCGGGTCTCATGGTCACCAGCCGGTGTGGCCGGTGCAGGCGGAACTGCCGCGCCAGGTCCCGCCGCAACCGCGGTGAGTCGGTCACCTCGCTGTCCATGTAGCCGAGGAAGGTCACGCTCTCGACCCCGCAGAGCTTGGCCGCGACCCTCGACTCTTCCTCGCGGAGCCGCCCGAACTCCTCCGGATCGGCGCCGGGGTCCTGCACGCCGCGCTGCCCCGAGGTGGCGATCACGTAGCGGACGTCCCAGTCGTCATCAGTCCAGCGGGCGATGGTCCCGCCAGCCCCGAACTCGATATCGTCCGGATGGGCGCTGATCACCAACGCCCTGCGTCGCTCACTCATAGCCCCGAGGCTACCAGCCGCCCGGGGCCCCCTGTGGACGACCCCCGGACGACCGTCACAGCGATCGGATAGGGTGCCCGCTATGGATCTTCAGGCCGCCTTCGACACCCTGCCCGGACTGACCGACCGGGTGGCGCAGCGGCGCATGGCCGAGGCGGTCGCCCGCGCCCTCGCCACCGAACGGCCGCTGTTGGTGCACGCGCCCACCGGGGTCGGCAAGTCGCTCGGCTACCTGGTCCCGATCGTCGCCGCCGGCCGCCGCGCGATCGTGGCCACCGCCACCAAGGCGCTCCAGTCCCAGCTGGTCGAGCGCGATCTGCCGCGCCTCGCCGACGCCTTCGGCACCACCTTCGCCCTCGCCATGGGCCGCGGAAATTATGCCTGCCGTAGCAAGATGGATGGCCTGGTCGCCGCCACCAGGCTCGCCGCCACCAGGCAGGAGGAGTCCGCCCTTGAGCTGGTCGACTGGGCGCTCGGCTCCGAGACAGCTTCCCGGCTCGACGCCCCGCCCGGGACCCGCGACGACGCCTGGGACCTAGTGGCCACCTCCGGCGAGGACTGTCCGGGGCAGAAGGGCTGTGGCTTCTTCAGCCGCTGCTTCGCCGAGCAGGCCAGGGAGCGGGCACGCGGGGTCGACGTGGTGGTCACCAACCACCATCTGCTGCTGCTCGAACTGGAGCTGCGGGAGATCTCCGATGCCCCCGGCGTGATGCTCCCCGAGAGCGACGTGATTGTGATCGACGAGGCGCACCGCCTTGCCGACCATGCCTCCGACTTATATGGGATCACGGTGACCGCCGCGCGGGTGACCCGTGCCGGGGCCGCGGCCGACGCGGCGGCCAAGATCGTGGGACAGCGCTCCGACTGGGCGCGGCGCCTGCGCGCCCGCTGGGAGGAGCATGCCAGCGACCTGCGCCCTGGCCCGGTC
>Ga0137365_10004705_pt1 | contig 10955 bp, 10 predicted proteins | sample SagtaG_9_FD_104799 | JGI IMG/M metagenome (GOLD analysis project Ga0137365, IMG submission 104799) | Vadose zone soil microbial communities from Sagehorn Ranch, Mendocino, California, USA - Sage1_L_40_16 metaG | ecosystem: Environmental > Terrestrial > Soil > Vadose zone | place: USA... | reverse complement strand
TATGGGTGCCAGAAAATCGATCATGGGTGCTGAGCTGCGGGTTCGTCGGAGAGATCCTCGGGCCGCGATGATCGGTGCATGACCCTGCGACTGCTGTATCTGCTGTGCTGCCAGGTGTTGCGGTGGCTTGTGCTGCTGTCACGGAGTGCGGCAGCCAAGGACGCCGAACTGCTCATGCTGCGCCATGAGGTCGCTGTGCTACGGCGCCAGGTGGCTCGGCCTCGGGTCGACTGGGCCGACCGGGCAGTGCTGGCTGGCCTGGCGCGGCTGCCGCCTCGCCCTGCCTGGCACGGCTTGATCGTCCAGCCCACAACCCTGCTTCGCTGGCATCGGGACCTGGTTCGGCGTCGCTGGACCTATCCGCACCGGCGTGGCCGGCCGGCCTTGGCGGCCGAGCTGCGCGCCTTGGTGCTGCGGCTGGCCGGGAGAATCCGACCTGGGGGTATCGCCGCATCCACGGCGAGCTGTGCCGCCTCGGATACAGGGACAGGATCGGGGCGAGTGCGGTGTGGACCATCATGCACCGTGCTGGCGTCGATCCTGCACCCAAGCGGTCGGCGCTCACCTGGCGGCAGTTCCGGCGAGTTCAGGCCTCCAGTGTGCTGGCGGTGGATTTCTTCACTGTGGACACGGTCCTCCTGCAGCGGGTGTACGTCCTGTTTGCGATCGAGGTAGGGACCCGTCGGGTCCAGGTGCTGGGGGTGACGCCGAATCCGGTGGGGGAGTGGGTGACCCAGCAGGCCCGGAACCTGCTCATGCACCTCGGCGACGACCTCGGCCGGTTCCGGTTCTTGATCCGTGATCGGATACGAAGTTCACCGCTGCGTTCGACTTGGTCTTTGCCGCCGAGGGGATCGAGGTGCTGCGCATTCCGGTGCGGGTACCTGAGGCGAATGCCTACGCGGAGCGGTGGGTGGGCACGGTACGGCGTGAGTGCTTGGATCGGATGCTCGTCTTCGGACGTCGGCATCTGGCGTCGGTGCTGGCCGAGTACGCCGATCACTACAACAGGCACCGTCCGCACCGCGCCTTGGGACAGGTGCCGCCGCTCGGGTCCGTCGAATCATCTGCCGTCATGCCGGCTGGGAGGGTCGGACGGCGCGATCGACTTGGTGGGCTGATCCATGAGTATGCGCAGGTCGCATGAAGTGACCGAATACCTGGCACCCACAGGTCGCGTTCGACGAGCTGGTCATGGCGATCTGACACCGGAGGCACGCTGGCCTTCAGCATGCCGCGAGTTGGCACAACGCAACAGGCCATCCTCGACAGCCCGGGGAACCGCCTGGCAAGTGCGCCTTCCTGGGGGCGAGCGGCACCGTCGATGCCCGCATCGGCTATCTGCAGGCTAACGGGAGTTCCTGGGCTACGACATCGCGCTCATCAAGGCTGGCTGATCGCCACCGGCGTGATCGAAGGCCTGTCGCCACCCACCTGGCTACGAGCGGCTCGACATCACCGGTGCCCGCTCGGTGTGCAGGGAGCTGGGCGCTGGAGCATTCTAGGGCCAGCGCCTATGCAACCTTCGGATTGTGTGTCCCCTATCAGGAGTATGGCCGATCGAGTGGATAGTAACTGAATCACAAAGGGGAGCAACCATGGACGACCGCAGCAGCCGGAGCCGGCGGCCCTGTCCCCGCCGCCCAGAGCGACTGTGGGGATTATGGCAATCTGCCTTAGGTCCCGTGGAGGGCGGAGCAAGGGAGTAAGGAGGAGCGGATGCCCAAAGCTGTGGAGGAGTACGCCGTGGTGCGCAACCACGAGGAGCAGTACTCGCTCTGGCCGGCTAACCGCCAGCCGCCCGTCGGGTGGGAAGCTGTCGGCAAGCACGGTCCGAAGGACGAGTGTCTTGCGTTCATCGAGCGGGTCTGGACCGACATGCGCCCCCTCAGCCTGCGGCGCGAAGTTGCGCATCCCGACCGCTGACACTTGGTGGCTGTCGCCACCGCGGCTTGGCGATGGTGACATCCACGTCTGGTGGGCGCACCCGGTGCGCGCTGATAGCGGGCTGCTGGCGCTGCTCAGCCCGGCTGAGCGCCGCCGCTACAGCGCCTATTGGCGAGCGCCTGACCGCGGTCGGTTTCTCGCCGGCTGCTGCCTGCTTCGGCTGGTCCTCGGGGCTACCTGGGCGTCGCGCCTGCGGCGGTGCTGGTGGAGCGTGCCTGCAGGCGCTGTGGCCGGCCACATGGCAAGCCGCGGCTTGCCGGCCGGCAAGCCCGCCGCGAGGCTGGAGGTGTCGGTGTCGCACGCGGGCGACCGGGTCGCCGTGGCGGTGTGTCGTGGGCTTGCGGTTGGGGTGGACGTGGAGGAGGTCCGCGCGGACCTGGACGTGGACGCGATCGCGCCCGACGTGCTGGCCGCCGAAGAGGTGGCCTGGCTGGCCCAGCTCGACCAGCCTGACCGGCGAGCTGCCTTCGTCGAGCTGTGGGCCAGGAAGGAGGCAGTCTTGAAGGGGCTCGGCGTCGGCTTGGAGGCGCCGCCGCGCGACCTTCGGGTGTCCGGTCTGGGGAGGCGCCGGTTGTGCGCGCTTGGCCGGTTGGAACGGCACCGCCCACGGCCGTGGCCCTACGAGCGCTCGAGACAGGGCCCGGATATGTAGGCTGCCTGGCGGTGCTCGGTGCGTGCCACAGGGTGGCGGAGTTCGACGGAGCGCCGGTCCTCACGCGCGCTGCTGAGTTGTTCGCGCCGGGCAGCTCGCACGCAGGCCGAGGTCGCCGCGAGCTCGATATCTCCCGCACGGTAAGGTGAGGAAGCGGCAGGCCAACCTTGGGGGGTATGGAGATTCGGATCGCCGAGTCGGTCGTTGAGGCGTTTCCCTCGGTGCGCGTCGGATTGCTGGTCGCGCGAGGGATCGACAATGGCGGGCACGCCGCCTGGCTCGCCGACATGCATGCGCAGGTCTGCGACCACCTCACCCGGGCGTTGCGAGGAATAGAACTCGACGAGCACCAGCACATCCGCGGGTGGCAAGAGACGCACCGTGCGTTTGGGTCAAACCCAAGACGGTTCCGGCCAAGCGCCGAAGCCCTGGCACGCCGGATCCTCAAAGGCAGAAGCCTGCCCCGGATCTCCGACGCCGTCGACGTCTACAACCTTGCGTCGGTCAGGCATCTGCTCCCAGTGGGTGCCTACGACCTCGACAAGGTTGACAGCTCGATCGAGCTGAGAACCTCCCCGGGAGGGGAGCCGTTCGTGCCGCTCGGCGAACCGGAGGCGGCCGAGGAGACGTTTCCAGGGGAGGTGGTCTACAGCGACCGAAGCAGAATTCTGTGTCGCCGCTGGAACCACCACGACAGCGAGCACACCAAGGTGACAGCCGGCTCGACCGACATCCTCGTCCTCTGCGAAGCCGCGCATCCGATGATTGCCACCAGGTCGATCGTCGAATGCCTCAGCACGACTGCCCAGCTGCTCCACGATGCCTGTGGTGGTGAGAGCCAGGTGGTGCTGCTGGACGGAGCCACTCCCGCAGCCTCGCTCACGGACCTGGCTCGCTCGCCAACTCCTCTAGACAGCGGGTAAGCCGCCGCCGGTCTCGCCGTTGCGCGTCCCAAAGCCGGACAACGTACGCGGCAAGCGTGGCAGGCGTGAGCGACTCCAGCACGACCTCCACCGGGACCGGCAGATCGAGGGCGCTCTCCAGGACGCTGGCGACTTCCGCCGCGCGCAGTGAGTCGCCGCCGAGCTCGAACAGTGTGTCACCTGGGCCACACGCCGAAACCCCACAAACGGCCGCGAAGACGCCTCGGACGAGCCCGACGAGCTGGGCTGGCACGCCATCCGTCGTTGGCGTCGGATGGCCCTCGAGCGTAGCCGCCATAGCCCCGTCGGCGAAGCCGATGGTGAAGCCGATGTGGGCGGTGAGGTCGCCGGCGAGGAAGCGCGCGCGGCACGCGCTTCGCTGCACCTTGCCACTCGATGTCCTGGGGATCGTCCCTGGCGGGGCGACCACGACCACATCCGGCGCCAGACCGGTCACGGCGAGCGCGCGTTCCCGGACCCGGGCTGCGAGTTCGCCACGGTCGACGCTTGTGGACCGGGCCTCGACGACCAGCACCACCGCCGACTCCTGCCCATCCTCGACCTCGACCGGGAAGGCAGCTGCGACCGGACGGACCTCAGCGTCGCCCGCGACCGCCGCGTCCTCGAGGTCGCCCGGATGGTAGTTGACGCCCCGATGCACGATGAGGTCCTTCAACCTGCCGGTGATCACGAGCTCGTCGCCGGCGAGATAGCCGAGGTCCCCCGTGCGCACGTAGCGGGCGCCGTCGAGCAGCCCGAACGAGTCCTCCTGTGACGACTCTGACGACCAGTACCCCGTCGTCACGCTTGGGCCCCGAAGCCAGACCTCCCCGTCGACCCCGGCGGCAGCGCGCCTGCCGGTGTCCGGGTTGACCACAACCAGCTCCTGGCCCAGGAGGCTGTGCCCGCAGCTCACCCGGGCGGGCGGGGCGTCCCCGGAGGGCGCTGGTTCTTGCCGCGGCAGCTCCTGCACTGGGATTCGCTGGGTTCCCCGGAACACCGTCCCGTCCCAGTGGCCTCCGGCGACGATCAGGGTCGCCTCGGCAAGGCCGTAGCACGGGTAGAAGGCCGACCGCCGGAAGCCGGCGGGGGCGAACTTCCTCGCGAAGGCTTCCAGCGTCCTCCACCGGACCTGTTCGGCGCCGTTGAACGCGACCGACCAGCTCCGAAGGTCGAGCGCGGCGAGCTGATCCTCGCCGATGGGTCGGCGCACGCAGAGGTCGTACGCGAAGTTCGGCCCACCGCTCGCCGTGATCCCGGTCGCGCTGATCTCGTGGAGCCATGAGATCGGGTTCTTGAGGAAGTCGAGCGGGGACATCAGCCCGACGGGGATGCCGACGTACATCGGGGTGAGGATGCCGCCGATAAGGCCCATGTCGTGGTAGGGCGGCAGCCAGCTGAACGCGCGGGACCGCTCGGTCAGCCGGAAGCACCGCGCGATCGCGGCGATGTTGTGCTCGAGGTTGCGGTGGCGGATGACGACGCCGCGTGGCGAGCGCGTGCTCCCGGAGGTGTATTGCACGATCGCGATCCCGTCGCCGCCCGGCCGCGCCCACCTGCCGGCCTCGTCGGTGTCCTCGTCGAAGTCCTCGTCAGCCGGGCCGACGAGCGCCCGCGTCAGCTCGGCGGCCCCCACCAGTGAGAGCACCGGCGCGAGCGACTCGTCCGCGAGCACCGAGGCCGGGCGCGCGTCAGCCACGACCCGAGCGAGGCGCGCGAGCGCGACCTCCGGCCGCCAGGGGTCTGGTGGATACGCGGGGACAGCGCTCACTCCGGCAGCAAAGCACGCGAAGATCGCCACCACGTAGTCGAGGCCGGGCGGGTACAGCAGCAGTGCGGGTCCCGGCCCGGACGACGCCTGCTGCCGCAGCAGCGACCGGCTGAGGCGTCGTGCCCGGTCGGCGAGCTGCCGGTAGGTGAGGGTGTCGACGACGCCGTCGTCGTGGGTGAACCAGTAGGCCACCTGGTCGGGCGTGGCCGCCGCCCGCTCCTGGAGCAGTGTGACCAGCCGCGGCTCTCGCATGGTCTTCCGCATGCTCATCCCCGGTCGAGGTGCTTCACGGCGACCGCGGTTGCGGTGGCGACCACGGCGATGCGCGCGTAGTCGAGGGTGTCCGGCGTGTCGGTCGGCTGGTGGTAGTTGGGGTTGCGGAAGTCGGCGGTATCGGTGAGCTGCACCGCGGGCACGCCAGCCTTCCAGAACTCGGCATGGTCGCTGCGGGCGAAGTCCCGCACCCAGGGAGCGACCCGAGTGACCATGCCGCCGAGGACGGGGAGATCCCCTGGGTCCCGGATGGTCATCACGGCGTCGGGCCCGGCCAGGGAGGCGAGCGCCTCGGCGAACGCACACGCGATCGGCAGTGAGGGTCCGCGGAAGATCACCAGCGTCCAATCGCCCACGAGGCGCCGGCGCCGGATCCGGCCGACCTGGGCGGGGTAGAGGAGGCCAATGCCCGGCAGCAGCGTCTGGCTGCCGGGCCGGTTGCTGGTGTAGCCGATCGACTCGAAGACGATCACCGCGGCCAGCTCGGTCGTACTTGCGCGGATGAGCCAGCGCGCCCCGAAGGAGCCGATCTCCTCCATGTCGAACGCCACCAGCAGCAGGTCGTGCTCAAACCGGGCAGAGCCCAGGACCCGTGCAAGCTCGAGCAGCGCGGCGACGCCCGACGCGTTGTCGTCCGCGCCCGGGCTCGCGCTGACGGTGTCGAAGTGTGCGCCGACCAGGATCGCCCGCCGGCCGCTGGTGCCGCGCTTGCGTGCGACCACGTTCGCGCCTTCCAGCCGCTCATAGGTGACCGAGGGGTCGGCGACGTGCTCGGCTCCGTCGCGGACACCAATGACATCGCTGAAGGCGAACGGCTCCACCGCCGTCTCCCAGCCGGCGGCCTGGAGGGCGGTGGCGATGTGCTTCTCGGCACGTGCCATCCCCTCTGGTGCCGTGAGCCGGCTCCGAGGCTCGGCGATGGCCTCGACGTCATCGCGGATTCGCTCAGCCGAGACCAGCGAGGAGATCTCGGCCGCCCAGGTGGCGAGCGCGGTCGGGAGGGGGGCGAGCCGCAGCTCTCCGCTCCCGATGATCCGGCCGCCCACCGTTCGCAGCGCCACGCGTCTCCTCCTCCCTTGACCCGACTGGCCGGGACGAGAAATGAGGAGGCACATTCTAGCGGCGGCGGGTGCGGGTCCAGGTGCGCGATCATGTCCTTGCCATGCGGGTGCGCGACAGGCTGGGCGCGCTGACCGAGCGGGAGTTCCGCCTCCTGTGGCTCGGGCAGTCCGTCTCGGGTCTCGGCGACGCCATGGCGCTGGTGGCGCTCGCGTTCGCCGTCCTCGGGATCGCGGGGGCCAGGGGCGCCTCGGATCTCGGTTTCGTGATGACCGCATGGGTGATCTCCAGGACCGCGCTCACGCTGGTTGGGGGCGTCTGGGCCGACCGCCTGCCGCGCCAGTGGGTGATGGTTGGCTCGGATCTGACCCGGGCGCTCGCGCAGGCCGCCGTCGCGGTGCTCGTGGTGACCCGCGTGGCGCGTATCTGGGAGCTGGTCGTTCTTGTTGTTGTCTATGGAGCTGCCGACGCGTTTTTCCACCCTGCGGAGACCGGCCTGGTACCGGCAACGGTGAGCGCGGCCCGGCTCCAGCAGGCGAACGCGTTGATGGGGCTGTCGCGCAACACCGTCGCGCTGATCGGCCCGGCCCTCTCCGGGCTGATCGTCGCGGCCTTCGGCCCAGGCTGGGTGTTCGCGGTCGACGCCGCCAGCTTCCTGGTGAGCGCGCTCTTCCTCACACGGCTGCGGGTGCCCGCGATGCAACGCGGCGTGGAGCAGGCAAGCCTGCTCGCCGAACTGCGCGACGGGTGGCGCCAGGTGATCACCCGCAGCTGGGTGTGGGCCAGCATCGTCTACTTCGCGGTCGTGAACGCCGCCACCACCGCGATCTTCGTCCTTGGGCCCGTGGTTGCGGTGCGGTCGTTCGGCGGGGCCAGGGCGTGGGGGATCGTGGGGTCGGCGGCCACTGCCGGCTCCATCCTCGGTGGGCTGGCCGCGGTGCGGCTGAAGCCACGCCGGCTGCTCTTGGGAGGCACGCTCGCCCTGGCTACCATCGCGCTCGAGCCCGCGCTGCTCGCGCGCCCGTTCCCGGTCGTCGTCATCGCCGCGGCGGCGATGGTCGGCTTCGCAGGCGTGAGCTTCAACACCGCCCTTTGGTACACGGCCCTGCAGGAGCAGGTTCCCGAGCAGGTGCTCTCCCGGGTGAGCGCCTACGACTGGATGGGTTCGTTCGTGGTTCAGCCCGCCGGCTTCGCCGTTGTCGGTCCGCTGGCCGCGAGCCTGGGACTGGGCCCGACGCTGCGGCTGTCGGCGATCCTGGTCGCGGGCTCGTCCGCCGCTATCCTGCTCGTCCCCAGCGTGCGGCGACTCGAGCGCGTGGAGGCCGAGCCCGAGGAATCGTCGAAGGCGTCGAAGGCCGGCGCGCCCCTGCCCGGCCTAGCCGAGGCGGGTGGCCACGTTGCCGACGACGGGGCGCGGTGAGCGCCGCTGGTCTGCCGGCTCCGGGAGGCGATGCGGGCTCGGGGGCGGCTCCTCGAGGATGCGGGTGCGCCGGCGGATCCGCTGCGCGTACCCCTCGGGGTCGTGCTGCTCGAGCAGCCGGTGGAGCTTTCGGAGCTGGTGGTGTGGCACGCCCGGCCACAGGTGGTGGGTGAGGTGGTAGCTGTCGTTGTGCGGGTGGATCAGGAGCCGGTGGATGCGGCCGTCGTTGACCATCGTGGCGTCGAAGAGGGTCTCGGCACCGACGTACTTGTGTTCCCCGGCCTCGCCGATGAAGCGGATGACGGGCAGGGCGATGACGAACCCGGCGAGCCAGTCCGCCCACACGGCGAGCGCCCACAGCGGTCCGGCGAGCAGCGCGACAGGCAAGACGATCACGAGGCCGTGCCAGGCAAGTGACTTGAGCACGGTCATGCGGTTGGTCCCGATCGCTCCCCACCAGCCGACCAGATAGCGGGGCAGTCGCCTGGCGATGCCCAGCGCGAACCGGATGCCGCTGGTCCGGTCGAGCGCCTCGACGTCGAGCGCGAGGTAGCGCTCGAGATCGGGGTCCTCCCGGGTGCCCAGCTTCCGATGGTGCACGAAGTGCCCGACGCGGTACTGCCGCACGGTGCTGATCACCGGGGCCGCGGCCAGCACGGCGGCGACCCGGTCGTTGCGGCCGGGGTGCCGCCGATCCCAGTTGTTGTGGGAAGCTTCGTGGACGAGGCACTCGAGTCCGCGCTGGAACCTCCCGATGCCGATGAGGCTGAGCACGGCGACGGTGGCCGCGAGCAGGAGGGCGAGCGGGGCAGGGAGCGCGCCGCGCGTCACGAGCAGGCGGTAGCTTCCGAGGGTGAGCGTGATCAAGACGAGGATTGCGGCGTGGTCGGCTGCCGCGGTGGCGACGCTCCTTGGCAGCGACGTCCCGTGGAGCCGGCGGATCTCGTCACGAAGCTGCGCCGGTGGAGCGTAGGCGCGGGCGAACGGGATCGCCGCCGGTTGCGGCTTGGGGAACGACATCGGTTCCACCTCCTCCCCGGACCTCCCGGACCTCCCGGACCTCCCGGACCTCCCGGACCCGGACGGCACTCGCTTGGCCGCGAGAGGGTACTCCCGTGAAATTTCCAGGACTATTAAGTCAAGCTCTTTGGTCAAGCGTTCCAAGCAATTAAGCACCTCAATCGATCGTTCGCGGCGCACCGAGCTGTTTCTGAACACTCTGTGTTTCCCACGCCCGGAAGTTGGGGAGGGACCGCACTTCGAAGTCCCGTCACTTCAAGTCCCGTCGGTCACATCGATTGCAGCATCGTTCGCCTGAAGCGCCGCACCTAACCTATGGGGGTTGAAGCATGGCGGAGGCGGCTGGCCTGATGCGCGGATCATCTGAAGCGGCGTGCAGGCCAACGAGAAAATTCGCGCTCGACAGGTTCGCATCCGCCAAGCGCAACGGCCTGTTCCTCCCCGACCGCCTGCCGCTGCCAACGTGGCAGCGCATCGGCGAGCAGCTCCACCTCATCGGTGACTCGTCGTCGTGGTGGCTTGGCGACTGGCTGGTCTACGGCCAGTCGCGATATCCCGACCGGTACAAGCAAGCCGTCGCCGCGACCTCGCTCGACTACCAGACGTTGCGGAACTACGCCTGGGTCGCGCGCAGGTTCAGCGTGTCCCGCCGGCGGGACACGCTGAGCTTCCAGCACCACGCCGAGGTCGCGATGCTCCCCGAGCGCGAGCAGGACCTCTGGCTCGACCGGGCGCAGCTCTTCCGATGGCCCAGGTGTGAGCTGCGCAAGCATCTACGAGCAAGCAGGCGGGCGTTGCAGGCGGACGAGCTGGACCCCGAGGCGGAACTCGTGCTCCGGATCACCATCCCTTCGGAGCGTCGGCATCGATGGTACGAGGCAGCCGCGAGGTTGAACGAGAGCCTGGAGGCATGGGTGGCCTTGATCATCGACCAGGCCGCGAGTTCCGTGCTGGCGAGCGCCGAACCCGGGGGCTGTGGGCCGTACGACACCGAAGTCGCTGACATGTCGCTGGGATGAGAGCTGGGATGAAAGAAGGTGCTCTCATGCAGCGAGTGATGCTGAAGTCGAAGATCCACCGGGCGACGGTCTCCGCGGCCGCGCTGCACTACGTCGGGTCGCTGACCGTCGATGCCGCCCTTCTGGAGGCCGCGGACATCATCGAGCACGAGCAGATCCATGTCCTCAACGTCGCCAACGGAGCCCGGTTCGAGACCTACGCCATGGCCGGCGAGCGCGGGTCCGGCGAGATGAAGGTGAACGGGGCGGCGGCGCGCCTCGCCCATCCAGGTGACACGATCATCGTTCTCTCCTACGGCCTCTACGACCGCGACGAGCTGACCGGCTACCGGCCGGTGGTGATCCACGTGGATCAGTTCAACGCGCCCACGACCCGGGATCCCATGACCCTGGATCTGGACGGGGACGAGGCGGCGCTGGGACGCACAGGAGCCCGGCAGTGAGGCGTCGTGCTGGCGGCGGCTACGCCTTTCCCGCCTCGTTCGCGCAGGAACGGCTGTGGATCCTCGACCAGTTGGAGGCCGACGGCTCCGTCTACAACATGCCCGCGGCCGTCCATCTTGCCGGCGAGCTTGATGTTGAGGCGTTGGACCGGGCGCTGAACGAGATCGTCAGCCGCCACGAGGCGCTGCGAACGATCTTTCGCTACGCCGACGAGCAGCTCGTCCAGGTGGTGCTGCCTGGGATGCGGGTGGGGTTGCCGGTGGAGCCGGTTGCGGGCGGGCTTTCGGCGGCGAGGCAGTTGGCGGCGGTGGAGGCGCAGCGGCCGTTTGATCTCGCTGAGGGGCCGCTGCTGCGGGCGCGGCTGCTCAGGCTGGGCGAGCGGGAGCATGTGCTGCTGGTGACCATGCACCACATTGTCTCCGACGGC
>Ga0137365_10004701_pt1 | contig 10958 bp, 9 predicted proteins | sample SagtaG_9_FD_104799 | JGI IMG/M metagenome (GOLD analysis project Ga0137365, IMG submission 104799) | Vadose zone soil microbial communities from Sagehorn Ranch, Mendocino, California, USA - Sage1_L_40_16 metaG | ecosystem: Environmental > Terrestrial > Soil > Vadose zone | place: USA: California... | reverse complement strand
GGCCAGCGTCCCATCCGGCAATCGTACTGCTCCGTTTTGAATCTGAATGGATCTTTTATCCAGTATATACTCCCCGTCGGGCAAGCCCGCGGCGCGGATAGCATCTGTCACCAAAATGACACCGGATGGAGTTTTCACATCTACTAGGATTTTCTGCGCAGCAGGATGCACATGGATGTTATCGGCAATCAATTCACAGGAAATTTGGGGCAATGTCATCGCCGCGCCGATCGTACCAAGCTCACGATGACCCAAGGGCTGCATAGCATTGTAGGAATGAGTCAGATGGGTGACACCATGCGCAACAGCCCTTTGCATTTGTTCATAGTTTGCGGTCGTGTGTGCGGCAGAAACAGTGATTCCTCGCCGAACACATTCATCGATCAGCCACAGGTTCTCGTCAAATTCGGGAGCCAAGGCAAGCAGACGGATCATACCGGTATCGAGAATCTCCAAGGCTTCTTCTTTTTCGGCCCTGCGAATGAGATTCACATCCTGCGCGCCGCAACGTGTTGGATTGAGATAAGGTCCCTCCAGATGAACACCTAATAATGTTGCCCCACCTTGAATGCGACCCTGCATCTCTTCCACCAGTTCGAGCGCCTTCATGATCGACTCGCGCCCTGCCGTCCAAGTTGTCGCGAGGAACGATGTTACGCCATGCGCGGCATAAAAACGCGCCATCTCCTCAAGACCAGAAGGCGAGGCATCCATCAGTTCATGCCCATTCGCTCCATGGACGTGCAAATCGATAAAGCCAGGCAATAAATTGTGCCCTAGCGCATCTAACAATTGAATCGAAGCATCATCTGAAAAGTCCGGTGTGTTGCCAAAGCCAAGCGCACGAATCAACCCACTCTCAACTAGCAGCCAGCCTGTTAAGCCCGCGTGATTCGGGGTGAACAAATGTGCATTATGAATAAGCAAACGTTGCGCGGGAATATTCATGTTTTTTTGACCTGAACTGTTTCACCAGTTCGATCAGATTCATAAGCAGCCAGCGTCGCCTCGACTGCTCGCAATCCATCCATGCCTGTCACGCGCGGCGGTCTGTTTTCGCGAATAGCAGTAGCAAAGTCACTGATCATCGCCTGGTTCATATCAGAACCCCAATACGCCCAATTCGAACGCTGCCACTCGTGACGATAAATATTCAAATTTTGCCGAAATGCGTCTACAACAACAGCGCCGCGCTGGGTGACCATTTCAAAGGTCAATCCGCCCCATGTTGGCCAATATGGCGGGCGCGACCAACTCGTATCTATGGTTGCAAACACACCATTTTCAAAAGTCAACATCTCCAACGCGCCGGTCTCCACCTCCACTTCTTCTGCATGGAAAATCCTGTTGCTGCGCGCATACATGCTCTCCACTTCAGAGCCGGTGAACCAGCGCATAATATCCACCAGATGGACGGTATGATCCATGATCGCGCCGCCCCCTGCGAGTTCAGGATCAACAAACCAGGCGCGATGTTTTGTTGGCAATTCCCCTTGATTTGTGGCATTGAAACAATAAATGTCACCAAAGTCTCCATGCTCCAGACGCGCTTTAATTTCCAATAAGGGTGCACTGAAACGCATCGGGAAGGCTGTCATCAGAATAACACCTGCTTTGTCACATACCTCTACAATGGCGCGCGCGTCTTCAATGGTTGTCGCGATGGGTTTCTCGCACAATACGTGAATTCCGCGCGAGGCAGCCATTTCTACAAAAGCGCGATGACGATTATTTTCTGTACAGATGATTACACCATCAGGCTTGGCTTCAAGCAGGTCTTCGTATGTATGAAAATAATGCGCATGGTTTTGAGCTGCAATTGTCTGACCGCGCATCGGATCATCATCTGCCACACCGATCAGTTCTACATCTTCCATTTGACGCAGGTTGGAAATATAAGCTTCGCCGTGGTGATGCGCAAGCGAAAGAATACCAATCTTTATCATGATACCTCCACCATGGATTGCAGTCTTACCGGTTGGCCGCTGTGAGCAGATTGAAGCGCCGCTTCCGCGATTTGAACAGCGACCAGTCCATCGGTCGCGCTGACACGTACAGTTTTTCCTTCTGCAAGTGCACTATAGAATTCTTTGATCTGTGTTGTGTAAGGACTTTCGCTCACCGGGCTGGAGGGTAGGGCGACGTCAGGTGCGTCGGATCTGTTGGACTTGAGAATCAAATTTCGGATCGGAGCTGTTCCATCTGAGTCAAATTCGATCAGACCGCGGTCTCCTGCTATCTCAAGATGTGTGCGGAATGCGGGAGGCGGGTAAGCCCATCCACCCGCGATATGTGACAATGCGCCGGAACGATGACTGAGAATCACCAGGCCATAATCCACAGGCGCATCGGGATGAAGTTCGGTCACGCGGCGGGCCGAAACCGATTCCACTTCACCGGCTACCCAGCGGGCATAATCGTAATCATGGATCATCAGATCCATAAGAATGCCGCCCGATTTCTCTTCATCGAGGAACCAATTGCCCGCTGGTTTCTTAGGCCGATAACTGCCACGGTGGAGACGAATGACGCCGGGTTTGCCAATTTGGCCTTGTGCGACAGCAGAACGAGCGAGGGCATATTCAGGAAAAAAACGGACCACATGTGCCACCAGAAGTTGAACACCGGCTTCGCGACAAGCTGCCACGATTTCCTGTGCCTGCTCTGTAGTGCGCGCCAGTGGCTTTTCGCAGACAACATGTTTTCCCGCCGCGGCAGTTTTCAATGCCATCTCATGATGCAAATGAGTAGGTGAGCAAATATCCACAACTTCCACGTCCGGAAGCATTTCCTCCAGAGACGAATAAACCTTGGCATTATATTTTTCTGCTAATACGCCCCCCTCTTGCTGTGTCTCGGCGGTGAATCCAACGATTTCAGCAGGTGTTTCAGCCCAACCTGCGGCATGAGTCGTTCCCATGAATCCAACGCCAACAATTCCAACTTTCATCGAGGTTTCCTTATTTAATCGCCCCGGCGGTGATGGAGCGAATCATTTGCCGCGAGAACAAGATGTATAGAATAAGGATCGGGATCATCGCTAATGTCAGCGAGGAGAGGACTGCATTCCAATCAGAGACAAATTGACCGAGGAATTGCTGAACACCAAGGGTGACTGTAGCCGTTTTACTCGAGGGTGAAATAATGAGAGGAAACCACAAATCGTTCCAAATGGGAATCATCGTGAAAATTCCTATCGCTCCAAGAGCAGGTCGTATAAGGGGCAAGACCATACCAAAAATGCGATACTCGCTGGCACCATCAATACGGGCCGCGTCCTTCAGGTCTTTCGGCACCTGCCGCATAAACTGTGAGACGATAAAGACTGTTAACGGTAATGCTTGTGCGACATAGATTAAGATCAGGCCTGTCAATGTATTGACCAACTTCAAGCTGACCATTAACCGCAATATGCCGACTGTACCAAGACGAATGGGGATCATGATGCCAATGGAAAGATACAATGCCATCAAGGCATTACCAGGGAAGTCGTACTCAGATAGCGCAAATGCAGCCATGGCGCCGATGAACAGGGTCAATATCAATGCAACGAAGGTAACAATAGCGCTGTTGAGAAAGTAATTCTGAAAATTGGCTCGATCAATAACGGTTTGATAACCAATTAAACTGAATGTTTCTGGATTTGGGAATCCAAACGGCGCACCGAAGATCGCTTTTTTGGCTTTGAAGGAATTTATCAAAACCATCATAATAGGGAAAACCGCAATTAAGGAGTATGCCGAAAGAATAACAATTGGAATACTTTTTCCGAATATCTGTTGCAGGCGATAAAGGGATGATGATTTCATTTCGTACCTCACAGCTCGTATGTCTGGACGCGGCGTGCCCACAGGAACATATAAATTAATACGCCGGTGAGGATGATCAAGAACATCATCGCCGCGACGGTAGCACCCATGGTGGGATTGCCTAGTTGGAGTTGCTGACCAAAAAATGTGCGATAGAAAAATGTCCCCATAATATCTGTAGAAAAGTCAGGGCCCGCATTAGCACCCTTCATCGTATAAATTAAATCAAAAGCGTTGAAGTTACCCACAAAAGTAAGAACCCCCACAATCCCAATAGTTGGCAGGATCAAGGGAAATTTTATGCGCCAGAACGTGTCCCAGGCTGTTGCGCCATCCACGCGCGCGGCTTCGGTCAGCTCATCTGGAATACCAATCAGTGCAGCGTAAAACAAAATCATGGGAATGCCAACAAATTGCCATACAGAGATTAGCGAAACGGTGATCAAGGCTGACTCCGGTTTGCCCAGCCATGGACCGAACCAGGCTCCCAGTCCAACCGCTTTCAACATGCTTTCTGCAACACCCCATAATGGATTCAGAATTAACTGCCAAACAAAACCAATGATGACAACTGATAATACAGTCGGCATAAAAATGATCGTGCGAAAGAAGTTGCGTATCGGTCCGCCCTCAGCCAGCAGCGCAGCCAGCAGTAGACCAATTGGGTTTTGTACGAGCATGTGCACTGCAAAAAAAACAAAGTTGTTTCGTAAAGCCCTCCAGAAAAAAGGCGCAAAATTTGAATCTGTAAATAATTTGATGTAGTTTTGCAGTCCTGCAAAACTCTGCTGATTTTGATTCACGGTTTCAAAGAAACTTAACCGCAGGGAATTGATCAGGGGGACCACCATGAAGATGGTGTAAAGTAAAACTGCTGGCGCAAGAAATACCAGAACATGAACGGGAAATTGCGATCGTCGCTTTGATAATTGCACGAGGCGCCTCCTGAAAAATAAAACTGGGGAATGTTTCCAAAAGTCTTCATCCCGATGGACGCCATTAACGTGCCATCGGGATGAAGTATCAACAACAGCTTATTGAGGCTTATACCACTTTTCCAAACCAGTCTGGATTTCCTGACCAGCCTGTTCAGGAGTCATCGAGCCATTCATCACGGCTGCACTGACGCGCCAGAGTTCATTCTCGAGGCTTGGTTCACCGCGCGAAAGGATCTGGTAGGAGTTGCGGATCGTGGATTTGCATTCCTGCCGCCAGCTAAGGAACTCGTTGGCAAGCGGATCATCCAAGGTCACCTTGGCGTTGCTCAGCGGGAAGAAGCCTGGCAGCGCATTCGCGTACAGCTTGGCAAACTCATCGGAAGCGACCCAACTCAAGAAGGTCTTTGCCTCTTCAGGATGCGCCGTCTTGGCGTTCATGCCCATCGCGATGTCAGTATGATCGCTGATATAGCACTGATCGCCAGCTTTTTCAACGTAGGGCTTGAAGATGCCAAGGTTGAAACTGGCATCCTTTTCAAATTGACTAATTTCCCATGAGCCGGTTGGGTAGATAACACCCTTGCCGAGTGTGAAGAGAGTCTGAGAGTCAGGATATTTCTCAGCTTGGTAACCCTCAGGCAGGTAGGGGGCCCAATCAGCGAGGTCTTGCCAAGTCTTAATATAGGGTTCGTCAGTAAATTTGGCAGTACCCTTAATCAAAGCCTGGCGGCCCTCCTCACCCTTCCAATAATTGGGACCGATGTTCTGGAAGCCCATCGTGGCGGATTCCCACTGGTCAGCAGTGCCCATCACAAGCGGAGTCTCGCCCTTGTCTTTGAGGGTTTTTAATATGGTCATGAATTCTTCGCGGGTGGTGGGTTCCTGCAAACCATACTTATCGAAGATGTCTTTGTTGTAGAAAAAGCCATGGATTACCGAAGCCATCGGCACACAGAAAACATCCTTGCCATCATCTGTAATCCAGGCACTCTTGGCGACATCGCCAAAATTCTCCATGCCGGGCAGGTCGTTTAGTGAAGTCAGGTAGCCCTGCTTGAAGAGCTCAAGAGATGCATCGAATGGACGGCAGGTGAGCAAATCACCGGCGGTACCACCCTGCAATTTGGTGTTCAGCACACCGTTATATTCAGCAGGAGCGGTGGGCGCAAATACTACATGGATGTTGGGATACTTGGCTTCAAAGGCTGGAATGATCTTATCCGTCCAGATGGACAGATCGTCGTTGCGCCAGCTTTCGATCGTTAATGTAACTTTCTCACCAGTAGTTGGCGCCTGAGTTGCCGCAGGGGCCTCAGTGGCTGCAGGTGCTTCTGTAGCTGCAGAGGGCTGGGTGGCAGCTGGCGCTTGAGTAGCTGTAGTTGCACCTCCACCACAAGCGGTCAAAGCGAGTGATAAGGCAACGAGCAGGCTAACAATGGTCAACAACTTACGCATTTTCTTCTCCTTTCATATTGATCGTGCAATCGTGCATTTGCTAAACAAACTTCATTGATTAAGAAACACCACCTCCTTCCCATTCTTTCAAAATCTTTCCCGCAATCGTTTTGTTACCTCTTCAACTTTCCTGATCGCGCGTACCAAACAAGACAGGCAGCGCCAATGGCCGATGACTCAACCCGAGAGGGAACTATATCCATTTGGCCTCGGTGATTTGGGAGGGTCCTCCGGCTCATTTGCTCACGGTCTGCTGGTACGATGAAAGCAAACCCTGCTAACCCGAGACCGCCACCAATCACAAAGCGCGAGGGATTCAAAATGACTGTGCAAGCTGACATAACGATGCCCAAGATGCGCCCGACTTCCCTTAAAGCTTCTAAGGCGAGTGTATCACCATTATCGGCAGCAGCCAGCACATCTGCTGGTGTTAATTCAACCTGATCTGTAAGGATGCTTTTCGCTGAAGGGTTGACGAGCATTTGGCGTGTCACGCGCACCAGCCCTGGCCCCGAAGCAACCAGTTCTGCACAACCGTGCCCGCCACAGACGCATAATGGTCCCTCCGGATCGACAGATAGATGTCCCACATCGGCAGCATACCAGTCGCTACCAATAATGAGGTGACCGTTGCTAATAATCCCTGCCCCTAACCCGGAACCCAGACCAATGTAGATAAAATCATCGCAGCCCTGGCAAGCTCCAAAGTAATACTCACCCAGCGCATTTAGATTCGTATCTTTTTGAATCCAGACTGGCAAATCTGCACCAATACGCTTGGAAATTTCTTCGACAAGATGCGCTTCTTTCCATCCGAGGTTGACAGCGTCATAGACCATGCCATAACTTGAATCCACTTTCCCAGGTGAACCAATACCCACGCCAACGATAGCGCCCGGCTTTTGCCGCGCGAGATCCAGGATCTGATCTGCCACTTTATCAAAGACGAATTCTGGCCATTCGTGAGCACGTGTGAGAATCTGCGATGAATCAACGAGTTCTCCTCTTTCTGAGAGAAGGACAGATGCGATTTTCGTTGCGCCTATATCGATGCCGATGGCAAAGTTCTCAATGATTGAAGACATATGTTCCTATAAGTGGATATTGCGTGGGCGCCATTTCTCAAGAAGGGCTTGGTTATGTTGGGCCGCGCCGGCTACGTTTAGACTAGCGAATATGGGCGGTGTGACACCTGCCTTTAGTAACAAGCGAGCTGTTTCAGCAACCAGAGAGTTCCAGATCAATGCGCAGATCACCGTTGATGAAGGGGCGATACGCCAGGGAGAACCTTCCAATTCAAGGTATGCGTCACCGGGGATGCCGCCGTTATCCAGAGCAACATCCACACTTTGATCGAGGCGCAACCCAATACTTGAAATTGGAGCCTGACGGGCATACGCAAAGGAGGATATACCCACAACGAATAATCGCCTTTCATGCCCGCGAATTGCCATTTCCACTGGCAACTGATTCACTCCACTATTTGAAATGACAAACAACATTTCTTGAGGCTCTGGATTATATCGATCGAGAATCATATCAGCTAACCCTGGAGTACGTTCGAGGCGTGAACCCAAGGCTGGCAAGCTATGCAGCATCAGATGTTCGGCTAATATAGGCACAACGTTTGCCAATCCACCTGCGCGATAGAAACCTTCTTCGGCAATCAAATGAGAATGACCGGTACCGAAGATAAAGATCCGTCCATCTCTTCGTGTGGTTTCAGCCATCCTTTCGGCAACTTCCAGCAATTGCACGCGTTGACTTTCCACAACGTGTGCCTGCAGATCACTGATTGCACGCAGGTAATGGTCAAGCGCCGTGTCGGAGAATGCCATATTGTTTGTTGCCACGATAGTCTTCGATCGTTCCCACAGTCAAAAACGTAGAATCGTCACCACAACAGGTATGTTTTACTTGCTGGAATTGCTCATGTGATGATAGCACACGAGAACTAATCTGCACTTCGATATGCAGTTTGAGTTGAGTATCACGGGGAATGAACTTCTTGATGCGGAGCATCATAGTGAGCTATGGGTGATGAATTGTTGTAAGGATGAGTCCATTTTACAAAAGAACATTGTAAAAATCAATAGGGTGTTTATTCCACATAATAAAGGAACGAGTGTCTTACGAAAATAAGACCAACGGAAGGAATGAGCGCTTCTCCCTAGAATTAAATACAAACCTTCTTGAATTGAGCTCTTACCATCCAACGGGTAGCCAAATGGGCAGCGTAAGTTTTAGTTTCGAGCAAAATGGGCAATATCTGGATTGATCAGTGCCTTTGAAAGGCATCCAATAAAATCTTTACGGATATTCATCCTTTATCGAAAGGCTGATAAGATTTCCAAAAATGCCAATCGAGAAAGCGACACTGAGTGCAGTGAATAATACTTGGGTCAGAGGCCAAGTGTAATCGTATCTGAATATGGGAGTCAGTTCCAGTTGGGAAGCTGCTAAGTTTGTATGAATCAACCATGTTCCTATGATCGCAATAAGAATTGAAACACTGGAAAAAAACATTTTAATTAAGCGTGAATGGATCAAAGTGCCAACTGCAAAGGTCAAAGCGATCATCATACAACCGAGCGTAAGGAGAAAGCCTTGGGGGGGAGTGTCAAGGAAAAGGACATAAAGTATGAATAAGGCAATGTTCATTCCAATGCCTCCCGCAATCGTTCCAAGAAAGAGGCTAAGAATAGCATTGGAGGTATGGAAGCGCTCCGTAATAACCCTCGTCAGAAAGATACCCAATCCAAAAATGGAGCCAATAATCAGCCCACGTTCCAGAGATGTCGTAATACGAGCAGTATCGAGAAAACTCGGAAAGTTGTATGTCAGATACACTTGGAGGCCTATACCCAAAGCCGCGCCCAGGAACGCCATCATATAAGCACCGATGAGGTTCACCGGTTGTTGCATAAATCTTTGCAAACTCCATTCAAGCGATAGTCGCAAGCGAACTCCAGCCGGAACAAAGGAAGGCAGACTCTCCGCCACTTGCTGGATCAATAACAGGGCAGCAATTTTTCTGCCTTCTTCCCGATGATGCAGGATCACCTGAATGGCAGTAGGAGAGCGAAGATGACCAATCAATTCCGCCGTCGTATCGCCGGCCTCCGAATCTTCAAGCGCCAACTCTCCCAGGCGCTTGATTTGATCCGGATTAAGCGATGGATCGCGCCAGGCATTTCCAGGGCGTACCAGGTTCTGCATTCCGGCAAAGATTTTTTGACGAAGCGCAGAATCATTCGTTTTCGTTCCAATCGTTAACAGGGCTGCCACCATGCTTTTAGGTAATCCCCTCGCAGAGGCACGGATGTCCGAATCACTTGTCAAATGTCCAAGAACACGTGCTGCGATCGCTTCATTCTCTTTCTCAAGCAATACTGACGAGACCAAAAGCCTTGCGCGGGGATCGCTGACTGTTGACCACCATTGATCATCGTCATAGCCATAAGTCAATGCCTGAGATAACATAAATCGATTGAAAATATCCGTGTTAAATTTCTTTCCCTCTAAATTAATCAGAGCGAACTCGGTCAGGCCCATGTCGAACTTGCCCTTGGTGGATTCCCATTGTGCCAAACCATGCTTAATTAATTCCTCTGCATCCTTGCTGCGGGCCGCGGACTCATCACGCCGTGTCTCATCTCGCAAGGACTCAGCCGGGACATTGAAAACGTAACAGATCATCCGCATGACTTCGCTCGCCGAACGCGGGCGTACCTCTGGGTCGGCGGAAGTCACGCGTCGCAATACATCTGTTATCAGCGGAGGCAAGCCTGGGACATACTCACGCGGATCAGGGAGTTCTTGTTCAGAGTGGAGTTGCTCTACACCCAATTGTCTTTTCCCATTCCAGGGCAACTGACCTGTGAACATTTCAAAAAGCAGGATGCCAAAACTGAAGATGTCGGATTTTGGTGTAATTTCCTTTGACCGCACTTGTTCAGGAGGAGCATAAGGAGGCGTTCCATGCCCGGTGTGGAATGCCAGCGTAGATGTGGAAATCAGGCGAGCCAAACCAAAATCAGCCAAGTAAGTATGCTGGCTTAGATCTAGCAAAATATTTGATGATTTAAGATCGCGGTGGATGACTCCCTGACTGTGAAGATAATCCAATGCAGATGCAATTTCCATTCCATACCACAAGACCTCATCGGAGGCTAAAGGCACTGTCTTGATCCTTGCGGCTAATGTGCCGCCAGGAATGTATGGGCTAACCATGAAACGTACTCTCTCTTCGGATCCGTAGTCATGAAGTGGAAGAATGTGGGCATGCTGAAGCTCGACCAGTTTTTCCAACTTTTGCTCTATTCCAATCTCCTCCGCGTTGGTTTGATCAGAATCCAGAATCTTATTGAACTTGATTGCATAAACACAGTTGCGACTCTGACCCAGGGCTGACCACACTACTGCCTGCCCACCAACGCCGATCTGCTCAAGCAACTGATATTGACGGAATGACCCTCCAGGCGTAAGCAAATTTAAAGAGTCGGAGAGAGCGGCCGCGGTCATGATGATTCTAAGGGATGGTTATGGATCCGCTAACCTGACAACCATTATCAAAGGTATTATCAACCTGATAATCACCGGGATTTAGACTTAATTGATCCCCAAATCGAATTACAAAGTTTCTTGTAATCGCGTTAAGGATTGTATGGTCAGCACCATTTACGAAGTTACCTTCGGTTGGAATATCACTTGGTGGAGTAACATCTGATATATTCCATATTTCGTTACCGTCAAG
>Ga0137365_10004697_pt1 | contig 10961 bp, 13 predicted proteins | sample SagtaG_9_FD_104799 | JGI IMG/M metagenome (GOLD analysis project Ga0137365, IMG submission 104799) | Vadose zone soil microbial communities from Sagehorn Ranch, Mendocino, California, USA - Sage1_L_40_16 metaG | ecosystem: Environmental > Terrestrial > Soil > Vadose zone | place: USA... | reverse complement strand
GCCGAATACGACAAGCTAAAGGCGGAACACGAAGCGATGAAGCAGGAGTTGGACGCATTGAAAGCAACCGTCCAGCAAATGACCGCTCGCGCCGCGCCAGCTCCCGCTGAAGCGGTACCCGGCAAGGCCGTCAGTGAAGGGAAACAGGTTGTCGCTCCGGCGCCATCTGAAGCCGCCACGGAGGAACTGCGTCAAGAGGTGGAAACGTTGAAGACACAAGTGAAGGAAACGTTTCCCGGCACGACGAAGTTTCTGCTCGCCGGTTACGGAACTGCCGGATTCACCGCGCGTAGTGGGGAAGACCCATTCTTCGATGCTGCGTTCAACGCGCTCTTTCTCTGGAAGTTGACCGACCGGCTCTTCTTCGAAGGCGAAATGGAACTGGAATTCGAAGACGAGGCCACGACCATCAATCTGGAAGTGGCGCAGGCCTCTTATCTCTTGAATGACTACATGACGATTGGCGTCGGCCGGTTTTTGAATCCGACGAATTTCTTTGTCGAACGGCAACACATGAATTGGGTGAACAAACTGCCCGACAAACCGCTAGCCGTATACGATGGCCTCTTTCCGGAATCGGAGCTCGGCGGGCAATTGCGCGGTGTTATTCCGATCGGCCCGACCAAACTGGAGTATGCGGCGTTTGTGGCCAATGCTCCGGGACTCATCACTGAGTCAGATGATTTCAGCGAGATCGGAATGCTCGATTTCGATAACGACGCCAACTTTGGAGGACACGTGGCAGTTGGAGGCCACATCGGGTTCATTCCGATTCCACAACTCGAAATCGGTTACGGAATTCAACGCTCAAACGTCGGACCGCGCGACCATGCCGTAGAAAACATTTTGCAATCCGCCGACTTTAATTTTGTGAGCGATTCACCGTCGCTCAAAGGTTTAATCAACTTTCGGGCGCAATGGGGCTGGTCTCACGTTGGGCATTTCGTGTACGACCCTGACGGCAGCCAGGGCTTCGGTCCGCTCTCGTTTAACAACAACCGCAATGGTGGTTACGTGCAACTGTCCTACCGGCCAACCCGCATTGACAACGATTATATCAAGAATTTCGAAGGTGTGTTCCGTTATGATCGCCTCAATCAATTGCACACACCGGTGGGCTTCGACGAACAACGGTGGACCCTTGGACTGAACTACTGGCTCACCCCGAGCGCTGTACTAAAGCTCGCTTACGAGTTCGACGATAAAAATGGAGGCGCACGCGACCAGGACGCTTTTATGATGCAAGCAGCCGTCGGGTTTTAACTATGAAAGAAATTCCAGTCAGGATTTGCAACTGGATCGGCTTGCCCGGAGCGACGATCATTATTTTCTGTGCTGCCCTGACGTGGCTGATTGGTTGCGCGACGAATAAGCAATCGGCAGAGGTGGCCGCCGCTGGGACACCTGCAAAAAGCGGCGCGCAGCTTTGGGCGGAGAACTGCGTGCGTTGTCATAATATTAGATCGCCCAGTTCTATGAGCCCCGTCCAATGGGAAGTCGCGCTGATGCACATGCGCGTGCGCGCCAATCTCACACCTGAAGAGCACAAAAAGATCCTCGAGTTCCTTAAATCGGGATCCTAAGTGCGGCAGCCAAATCACTCATCAAGCTAACGCCAATTTGGAGAAAACATGGAACTTCGCGTGCGACCGGACGAAACGTGACTCCACAACGCGACGTGAACGAAAGCAATAGGGTTGCGCTCGGCCGGGCTCAGCTAGAAGCGCAAGTCGCGGCCCATCCGTTCTTTATCGGCATGAGCGCGCATTACATTTACTCACTGTCGCATTGCGCAATGGCGACGCGCTTTGAAAAAGATCAGGTCATCTTCCGCGCCGGCGAAACGGCCAACCGTTTCTATTTGATCGAGAGTGGCAAAGTCGTCCTTGAATCAGGAGAAGATGCCGGCGGCGACCCTGTGATCATCGATACGATCGGCGCGGGCGATTTGTTAGGATGGTCTTGGATTTTTCCTCCCTACATCTGGCATTTCACCGCGCGAGCCGTGGAACTGACGAACTCGATCTTTTTCTACGGCACAATTCTGCGCGAGTACTGCGACAAGGATTCGGCGCTCGGCTATGAGTTGTTCAAGCGGATGAGTGAGGTAATGATACGACGGTTGCAGGGCGCCCGCAGCCAACTTCTCGAGGCAATGGTAAAAACCCGACCAAAGGGATAGGAAGCAGCTACGCGCGGTCTACGTTTTTCTGACCCGGGCGAACAAAAGAATTAACTAGCAACCGCAGCTTGCCCGGACAAGTTCAGTCCTTCGTACGTTTCGGCAACAATATGGTCGACCACCGCTTTCACGTCGTGGGTCTGTTCCCATATAGCCAATTGCCGATCCGCTCCGGTGCCTTCGCGCATGATTTGCTCGATGTGCGCCATTTCTCTCTGAGTGCCCAGTTCGTTTACCTCGGCTGAAACAAACTCGAGCAACTCGTTTAACAAGCTACGCGCCTCCACTTCGGTTTCTCTGCCGAAATCGATTAGTTTGCCATCGATGCCGTAACGCGTGGCGCGCCACCTGTTTTCATCAAGTAGGCGGCGGCGATAAACCCGGAAGGTAATATTCTTGTGAAGCAGCTTGTGCAGCTTGACGATCACCGCCTGGATCAAAGCTGCGATGGCGAGGGTGTCATCGACCCGCGACTGCGCGTCGCACACGCGCACTTCCAGGGTGTCAAAGAATGGGTGCAGTCGAATGTCCCACCAGATTTTCTTTGGATTGTCGATGCAGCCGGTCTTCACCAGCAGTTTGCAGTAATCCTCATACTCCGAAAGCGATTCGAACGCGTCGGGAATGCCAGTGCGCGGAAAGCGCTCGAAAACTTTGAGGCGATAACCTTTCAAGCCCGTGTCCTGCCCGACCCAAAAAGGTGAGTTGACCGAGAGCGCATAAATGTGCGGCAGAAAATAGCGCGCCTGGTTCATCACGTGGATGGCCATCTCGCGATCAGGAATACCGACGTGCACGTGCAACCCAAAAATGAGGTTCGCGCGCGCGAGCAACTGCATGTCACGCACGATTTCCTGATAACGGTCTCCTTGCGTGATTTGCTGGTCGCGCCAGTGCGAGAAAGGGTGGGTGCCCACGGACGCGATTTTTAGTCCAGCTTTGGCCGCGAGCTCCGCCAGCTTGCTGCGAAGATCAATAACATGCGTGCGAGCGTGCTCGACCGAATCGCAAATCTCAGTGCCGAGCTCCACGACCGATTGATGCATCTCCGGCTTGACCTGCTCCTTGAGCACGACCTTGCCTCCCTCAAGAATTTCCTGAATGTGCGAGCGCAACTCGCGTGTCTCTGGATCGACGATGGCGAATTCCTCTTCGATGCCGAGGGTAAACGTGTGCTTCTTCGCGCTCATGGCGAGTGCCAAATGTCCTCTAAAAACAATAGCCTGTCATCCCGAGTCGCGAAGACGACGAGGGATCTCACATTTGCTGACGGAGCACGCGAACTGCTTTGAGTAATTTACCCGCTTTTATGAGATCTTTCGCTTCGCTCAGGATGACAGCGCGGGGCTACGCGAGTTCGCTGAGTGAACGCCGCTTCACTGCGGCTTGCAGGAATTTGCCCCAGCTCAGGTTGTCGCGGCCAGATACATGTTCGCGCGCCTTGCGAATGGCCATTTCCGAAATGGCCTCGACGACCCATTCGAAGTTTGCCTGGCCTACCGAGGCTGCTTCCGCATCTGGCGCCGGATTGCAAAAATCGATCGCCACCGGCACGCCATCGCTCACAGCGAACTCCACGGTGTTTAGATCGTAGCCGAGAAATTCGTTTAACCGCAGAACGCCCTCTTCAACTTTTTGCAGAATCTCCCTCGGCGCGTGCCACTCGGTTTGGTAACGCAGGTGATACGGGTGCCGCGGCTCATACGGCATGATGCGGACGTGGCGCTGATCGATCGAGTAGCAGCGGAAATACATTTCGAACTTCACTTCCTCCTGGAGCATCATCACCAGCTGTCCTGTGTCATTGTAAGCGCGGAAAAATTCGTCGCGGTTGTGCAATCGATAGACGTTTTTCCACCCCCCACCTGCGAAGGGTTTGAAGAATGCGGGCCAGCCCACGTAATTGAAAATCCCTTCCCAGTCGAGCGGGTAGCCAAGATTGCGAAATGATTTGTCGTTGGTATCTGGCGGCGGCTCGTTCGAGGGAAGCAACACCGTGCGAGGAACTGCCACTCCGATTTTTGTTGCGAGCGCGTTGTTGAAAAATTTTTCGTCAGCGCTCCACCAAAACGGATTGTTTACGACAGCCGTCCCGGTGAGAGCTGCGTTCTTCAGCCAGGCCCGATAAAACGGCACATCTTGCGAGATACGATCGATCACCACGTCGTATTCGCACGGCTCGCCCTGAATTACTTTGTCAATCCTGACAAACTCCGCGACGATATCTTTGCCGCCGGTTTTTTGATTCACGCGCTCGACGAATGCCGGCGGGAAACTGTATTCCTGGCCAAAAAGGATTCCGATTTTTTTCATATACAAACAACCGCGGATTACGCGGATCACACGGATGAGGTCGGGTTCGGAGCACGCGCTGATACACCTACTCCTTGACTGTCATTAACACCGTGGCTTTCAGCCCGGTGATTTCGCGTGCAGCGGAAATAAGCCGTTTCAACGGCTTTGTCCAGAGGACTGCGTGACATTTGAATCCATGTCCCCGCTCAATAAGATAGGCCATGGTCAAGAAATTCCTGCACACGCGCTATCGCGTGCATGACTTGGAGAAGACAGTTTCTTTCTACAAGGATGTTCTCGGACTCGAGGAGCTTCGCCGTCACACCTCTGGTCGCGGATCGCAGCTCGTGTTTCTAAAAGCGCCCGGCAGTGATGAGGAAATCGAGATTTGCAAATTTGACCACAGCGGCCCGGTAGTGGTCGGCCCCGACCTGACGCATCTCGCCTTTGAAGTGGACGATTTGGACAAGTTCGCGAAGCACGCAGCTGCAAAAGGCTATCCCTTGTCCGACGGGCCGCATTCAAGCGGTAGCGGTAAAATCGCCTTCATCGATGCCCCGGAAGGCTACGAGATTGAACTCATCGAGCGCGGCACAAAATCGTAGCGCTCGCAATCCAACATGTGCGGGGCAACGCTTGCGCGAGTAAAAGTTTTACCCGTTATTTCGCGTCCATGAGGTGGTGGAAGCGAATTTTCGTTCTTTGCGCATTGCTCTCGGTGTGCGCACTGACCTCGTGGAGTCAGGATGCCGCAGACTCCCAGGCAGTCCGCCCAAGCGGTGTCGCCGGGCCAGTTCGCAAGGCCAAGGCGGTCAAAGCGAAACAAAGCGCCGACGAGGACACTGAGTCTTCCGCTCCGAAAGCAAAGAAGTCGAAAGAAAGCGCCGACGACGACACTGAATCTTCTCCGAAAGCAAAGGCATCAAAATCGACGCACGCACGCTCGCGCCGTGCGCGCGCAAAATCGAAGGAAACAGAGGAATCAGCGCCTGCGCCGACTGAGTACACTCCCGAAGGAATACCAAAGACAACCGCAGCCTCCGTGATCGTGGTCGACGCAAACAGCGGCAAAATATTGTACGAAAAAAACGCGGACCAAGTACGCCCTCCAGCGAGCACGCAAAAATTGCTGACAGCTCTTATCGTGGCGGAGAGCGGTTTTCTGGATCGGGCGGTCACAGTGCAGCCAATAGACACAATGGCCGACCCAGTGAAGTTGAATATCAAAGCAGGCGACACTTATCAGCGGATCGATCTTTTGCGGGCGTTGCTGGTGAAAAGTCCTAATGACGTTGCGCGATGTCTGGCGCGGGACAATGCGGGCAGTATCGAAGCGTTTGCGGAGGTAATGAATAGGCGCGCTCAGCAACTTGGCGCCGTGCATTCACACTTTGTGAATCCAAATGGGTTGCCAGTGCCCGGGCAGTACTCATCCGCGCGCGACCTCGCATTGATAGCGCGCGCGGCGTATGCGAATCCGACGATACGCTCCATTGTTTGTCTTCCGCAGCTTGTCTTTCGCTACGCTAATGGTCGCACGCGTGAACTTGAGAACACGAACAAGCTTCTAAGACGGCTCCCTTACTGCAACGGGATGAAGACCGGGTATACCGACGCCGCCGGCAAATGTTTGATCGCAAGCGGCACGCGTCCTGGCAGAGATGTGATTGTGGTTGTGTTGGGGGACACTTCAAGCCGCGTCTGGCGCGATGCATCCGCGCTACTCTCCTGGAGCCTCTGGATGTAAACCCTCTGCTGCGCCAGCCAGGCTGGCGCTTGTGTCACGCCGAGGCGCACTGCGGGCGAGATGCTCGACCATCGCGTGCAGCCAGTGGAAAAAAAATCGCAGCGCGACGCCGAACGACATTTTCGATTTCCCGTGTACGCGTTCACGAAAGACGATGGGAATTTCGCGTACGCGCAGCGCTCCGCGGGCGCGTACCATTGTCTCGAAAACAATTTTAAAACCGCTGGTTTGTGGCGCGAGTTCGAGCAACCGCGAACGACCGATCGCAAAGAAGCCGCACATGGAATCGTGCAAGCCAGTGAGGGGATAGGCAAGCACCGCCCCTGTTCGAGACACAACCCTGCGCCATACTGCCCAGCCTGGCGTCGATCCACCTTTTACATAGCGGCTCCCGACCACAAGGTCTGCGGTGCCGGCAAACAACGGCGCCACCAAATCTTTGATCCGATCAGCCGGATGACTCAGGTCCGCGTCCATCACAAGAAGAATTTCTCCCTGTGCGGCGCGCGCGCCTGACATAATCGCAGCCGCTAATCCAGGACCTGCGCCGTCCTGTTCGATCAAGCGGATCGGCTGGCTTCCCGCGAGAGCGCGAATCTTGTCGCGAGTTGCGTCAGTAGAATGATCGTCAACGAACAAAATTTCCCGAAAAGGAACAGCGCACGCAGTAATTTCCGAAACCAGCGGCACGATATTTTCCTCCTCGTTCAAGGTTGGAACAATGATTGAGATGGAATTCTCGGTGATTCTCATTCGCGAAATGCTTCTGTGAAAGAAGTGAGCCGACGACGGGATTCGAACCCGTGACCTGCGGTTTACGAAACCGCTGCTCTACCAGCTGAGCTACGTCGGCAGTTCATAGGTAAAATCGCTTAGGCTGAAAGATTCCTGTCGCGTTTTTCACGGTGCTATTCTACGGTCGGCCTTGTGGAAAGAGCGCAAAGCGACGAAAACATGGGAAAGAACAGGACACCGAAATCTCCTTCGGCATAAGTCCGGGCGCTATTATGCCAGAGCTTTCGCGAACGGCAAAGAAATCTGGAAGTCGCTCAAGACATCACATTTTAGCGTAGCGCAAGCCAAGCTCGCGGAATTTCTGAGAGAGCATCGGGAGCGCGTAAGCAATGGCAACGGTGAAGGGTCGGCTAAAATTATATTCGGCGAGGCCGCTGCGATTCACCTACGCAATCTTGATGACAACCCGCGCATCAAACCGAGCACTCGCAAGTACTGGCGGGAATGCCTTACTGCGCTTCAAAAAAGCGGGGCGGGCCTGAACGAAACGGAAATCCGCAAGATCACGCAAGGCAATTGCAAAGAATGGGCGCGGCCTACGGCAAAACGGTATCGCCGACTCGCTACAACGGCACGATTTCCTGTTCTGCGGCATGTTCTGAACGTCGCTGTGGAAGCCGGCGTGGTTTATAGCAATGCCGCAGCCGCTGTGAAACGCGCACCGGTGGGGTGCAAGGAAATCAAGTTGCCGAGTATCGACAAATTCAATGCGTTGATTGCGGAAATGCGTGCGGGCCACAGTCGCGACTCAATCAATTGTGCCGATTTCGCGTCCGGCTTGGCATTCACAGGATGCCGCATTAGTGAGGCGCGAGAGATTGCTTGGCGGATCGTTGATTTTGACGCGGGCGAAATTGTTGTGCGTGGAGACGCAACCACCGGCATAAAGAATTGGGGATTGCGCCGTGTTCCGCTGATTCCAGATGCGCGTTGAATGTTTGAACGAATGCGGAGCGAGCGTCATGGCGAATCGCTGGACGCAAAAGTATTACGCGTCGCTCAGTGCCAGAAGTCACTTGATCGTGCCGCGAAGAAAGTCGGCGCAGATCGCATTACGCATCACGACTTGCGGCACTTGTTCGCAACGCGGTGCATCGAAAGCGGGGTGGACATTCCGATCGTTTCCCGCTGGCTGGGACACAAGGACGGCGGCGCATTGGCAATGAAAACCTACGGCCACTTGCGCCGGGAGCACAGCATTGCGCAGGCGCAGCGAGTTACCTTTACACCAGCATCGACAAGGCAGGGCGATTTCATTCCGTTCCCGGCCAGAGCATAGGATGCAACTGGCGATCCATACAGAGCAGCCGCCCAAGTACGCGAGCAAGCGGGTAAAACATAAATCCCGATTGCGAAACTGTGTCGCTCAACCAAGTTCTCTAACTCGCGCTGCTCCTGTTCACCCTGCGCTTGACGTTGCGCTTCGCGTTGGGCAGATGATCCTACCCGGTCATACATCGCCAGAGCACTAAAGAACAAGATTAATAACCCCAATCCAACGAAACCACGCCAGTCGATTCCGGTTTTCACAACGAAGTTCCGAGCCCAGTGATTTTCATTTCTCTAAATTTGTTCACGCAATAGTTGGAGACAAATCGCCCTTTCCAATTCCAAGAAGGCAGTCAGTTTTTCATCGGCGTGCACAACGAAACGCTTTCCGTCGCCGCGATGTGCATCTGCAATCCAGATTGTTCGCCCTTCACGATCCACCGCTGAGACACAGCCCCAACTCCAACCGGCTTTGCTCAGATTGTCCGCGATGATTCCCAGTACTTCATGATCTTGAAAGCTGTTTAGAATCGACAGCAAGGCGGGCTCTCGCTAAAAATTAGAGGTCGGATGGCTTGGCTGGTTCTGAATTGCGAAGGAGCTGATCCCGTAGCGCATGAGTTGGTTGAAGACATTGTCATGATTGGCCGTGCTCCATCGAACCACATAGTTATTGACCATCCCACGGTATCAGCGCAGCATGCGATACTCGCGAGAGTCGCCGACTCCTATCGGCTGAACGATTTGCATTCAACAAACGGGACACAGATCAATGGCGTTTCTATTACTGATGCTGAGTTGAAGGATGGCGACAAAATTCGATTCGGTTCCGTCGTAGCGGTTTTTGCGGGATCTTGTCGCAAAGATTGAGCAAACTCAAGCGAGTGGTGAGCGATCATGTTTGGGTTGCTGGATGAAGTGATCGCTTTGCTTGAGTAGCCTGCCCCCTCCCGAATTATGGGACTCTTCTCCCTGCCACGTGCGGAGAACAAAAAAGATCAGGCCCATCACCATGAAGAGAAAAAACAGAAACTTGGCGGCTCCAGCGGCCGCGACGGCGATTCCGCCAAATCCAACCAGTGCGATTGGTAGAAACATCGCTGGCGAACGTAGCATCTTTTCACCTCTTCAAATTCAATCGACTCGGGCGATCACTCTGTGCGTCTCTTGACTTTCAAAACTGGGCAGCAAGTGATGAAGCGGGCAACGTGATCGAAACGCACGAGCAGAGTGGCGACTTTTCCTTCCAAATCCCTGTCAGCACGTGCAATGCAGGATAGCGTACGCCTGGCCCTTCTTCACTTCCTCCAGCAGCTGACAGACTTCCACCGTAGGCGCCGCAATGACCTCGATACCGCGCCGTTTCGCCTCCGCTAGGACTTCATCCATTACCGGAAGCGCGCCCTGGGCGCCGGTCCCGACAATGAGCCGCTTGCCTCCCCAAGGAATTTCTTCCTCGGCCGAAAGTGGCGTGTGGCCGAACTTTTCGCGGAATTGCTTGGAAGGTCCTTTCTTCCGTTTCCACACTTTGCCGCCGTCGATCACCACATCATGCGTATAGCGCTTTCCCTCCACCTCGATCTCGCCAAATTTGACCAGTCGTGCTTTCATGTCTCAATGTTCTGCTCGCTCGAGCCCCAAGGCAAGAGACAGGGATTCTAAGACGTCGCAGAGCGCTCATGCGGTTCGTGCACTTCACGCTCGGCGGATTGCTCTCTACATAGCAATGACAGCATAACAAATCCGCCAATTTCCGCCCTTGTTTGGTGTTGTGCACCAAGTGTAACAACAGGGCCAAAGATTGATCGAAATACTGCGCAACCCCTCATGCCGAGGGCAGTTTAATCACGTAAAGGGATTAAAAAGGGATTAAATAGATTGCATAGAGGGCACTGTCGAACCTTGACAGAAGGGGAATGGCAAATGCACACTCTCGGGCCGACGGCCTGTACAGCGCATCCGAAAGTCTTAAAAAATATCGCAAAGCAGTTGGACGAGCACAACATCGGCTCCACTCAGGAGCTGCAAATCGCGCGGCGAATGGGGATCATGGCGGCTACTCCGGTCGAGCGGCCCGGTTTTAATGACGGAATAGTTTTCCCTTACGAATGCTCCACCGGTGGACCTGCTTTGGAGCCCGTCAGTCCAGAGCTGAAGAAACCGAAGAAACGCAAGATACACGCCATTGCACTGCTGGTCGATTTTTCCGACAACAAGGGGGCGCGGTCGGCGAAGGATTTTGAAAAACTACTCTTTGACAAAGCGAAGCAGAATTCAATGACGAATTTTTACCGGCAGCTTTCTTACGGCGCGTTGGATGTAACCGGAGAAGTCATCGGCTACGTGCGCGCCCCCCAGCCTTACAGCTACTACACAGCAACCGAAAGCGGCACCGGAAGTAATTATCCCCAAAACACACCAGGGCTGCTCAACGATGCCCTGACGGTTTTTTGTCAGAACGATAACCTGACGCGCTTTGACACGGACAAGGACGGGTTTGTAGATGCGATTTTTCTGATCCATGCTGGCAGGGGTGCGGAGGCGGAACCAAATCCCACGAAGCGAAAGAACATGATCTGGTCGCATAAGTGGACCCTTCCGCAGCCGTTCGTAAATCAGGGAGTCAAAGTCTTTGCCTATTCCACCGAACCGGAAGACGGGCGCGTCGGCGTT
>Ga0137365_10004696_pt1 | contig 10962 bp, 9 predicted proteins | sample SagtaG_9_FD_104799 | JGI IMG/M metagenome (GOLD analysis project Ga0137365, IMG submission 104799) | Vadose zone soil microbial communities from Sagehorn Ranch, Mendocino, California, USA - Sage1_L_40_16 metaG | ecosystem: Environmental > Terrestrial > Soil > Vadose zone | place: USA: California... | reverse complement strand
GGACGCAACTATCGGCTCCAGCGCCCGCGGGGAGCTCGACGCCGTCATCGTGCAGCCGCTCGACGTCCCGTCCCGACCGTCGTCGTGTCCCTCTCGGCGGTCAACGCACTCGCGGAGGCTCCGGATCCGACTGTCGATGCCCGCGGCGAGACCTCGGACCTGCCTCCAGCGGCATGACCGGCATGCCGCTTCGCCGCCGGCCGCCTGGCCAACTCGTCCCATTCGACCAGCCGCCGGCGCTCCTGGCGACCGGGGCCATCGGCTACCTGGATGCCACGGAGGACGACCGCAGGCGCTGGGATCTGAATTTTCGGGCGCTCCTCGACGGCCTGGACGCGCCGCTGCAGGTGCTGATGGACTTCGTGCCCGGCACCGGCGCCCAGCCCTCGTCGCAGGCGCAGCCGGGGATGCCGACGGGAGTCGCGCGGCGCGGGCGTGACCTTGCATTCGCCGACGCGCTGCGCGACTCCGCATCGGCCCAGCGCCGGAACGTCTATCTCAGCGTTCCGCCTTCCGCGGCGGAGCGCGTGGAGCGAGCGCTGCGTGACCTCGGCGTTCCGGGCGTTCGCCGCGTCGAGTGGCGGCCTCCCGAGGGCCTGCTCTTCGGCGTCGAGAGGCCCTCGGCCGTCAACGACTCCATGGGATGGCATCGGACCTGGTGGATGGAGCGTTTCCCCGGCATCGACCTGGCGGCCGGCTGGCTGCTTCGTCTCGTGCCGGCCGGGCTGCGGATCAGTCTCAGCTGGCACGCGGAACGCCTGTCCACGGCATGGGTCGTGGAATACCTGCAGCGGCAGCTCGTCCACATGCGGGCGACCCAGATGCATCATGCGGGCGGCGTGGGCGATCCCAAGGTCCAGGCCGCCGCACCCACCGCGGAGCGCCTCCAGCACAGACTGACCACGAGCCAGGAGAGCGCCTTCCACGTGGCCCTCTACCTGACGGTGACTGCGCCCTCCGTCGCCGAACTGGACGCGGCCGCCGAGAGGGTCGAGGCCGCGGCTCGCTCGGCGCTGTGCAGCCTGCTCCCCGCGACGCTGCGGCAGCTGGACGGCCGGCTCTCGACCCTGCCGCTCTGTCGTGACACGCTCGGTCACCGGCGTGTGCTCGACACGTCCGCGCTGGCCACGATGTTCCCCTGGTTCGACGCGGACCTCCAGGATCCAGGCGGCCTGGTGATCGGTCGCAGTCGGGCGACGGGGCAGCCGGTGATGGTCGATCCGTTCGACGACCGTCGCTACGCGAACGCCAACATCGGCATCTTCGGTCACTCCGGAGCCGGCAAGACGTACCTGATGTCCACGCTGCTGATGGGGGCGCTCGGCCTCGGCGCCCAGGTCTTCGTCATCGACCCGGAGCACGAATACGGAGGCCTCGCGCGCCTCCTGGGCGGCCTCGACGTCCACCTCGCCCTCGGCTCCGACCACGCGATCAACGTCCTCGACCTTCGTGGGGACGTATCCGACGAGTCCACGCTGGGTCCGGCGGTGGCCGACGCCGTGGACCTGTGCGCGGTCGTGTGCGGAGACCTCGACGTCACCGAGAGGGCCGTTCTGGAGCACGCCGTGCGCCGGACGTTCGAGTCCGTGCGCGCTCCCGTGCTCGGCGACGTCGCCGCCAGGTTGGCCCGCGACTCACGGGTCGGCAGAGTCCTCGCCCGCTGGGTGCAGGGCGGCCTCGGCCGGATCTTCAGCCGGCCGACCAGCGTCGACATGGAGGCGCCTCTTGTCGTCTTCGGCATGCGCGAGCTCCGTGCGGAGATGGTGGCGCCGGTGCACTACCTGCTGGCGGAGGCGCTCTGGGCGAGGATCAAGAATCGCGACCGGCGCCGGGTCCTGGTCATCGACGAGCTCGGCCTGCTGTTCGAGGACCCGACGGTTCGAAGCTTCGTGGTCTCGCTGGCGAGGCGCATCCGGAAGTACGAGGGCAGCCTCGTCTTCGCCACGCAGAATCCGGGCGACCTGCTGGGCAGCGATGCCGGTGTGGTGGTCGCCACCAACCCGGCGCTCCACTTCTTCGGAGCCCAACGACCCGGCGAGGCGGCCAAACTGCAGCGGGCCTTCCACCTCAGCGACGCACAGCGCGTGGGCCTGGAGACGGCGCGGCGCGGCGAGTTCCTGCTCGCTGCCGGAGCCGATCGGCTCCCCGTCCATGTCCAGGCGGCGCCCTGGCAGGCCGGCGCGATGGACGAGGCGCGTGGCCCGCCGTTCGTAGAATCGACAGCATATGGGCGCGGCCCAGGCGCGAGTTCTCCTGACGGGCGACGGCCTCGATCTGGAATGGCCGGCCCTCGCCGCCTGCACCGTCCTGACGGCTGAGTGCAGGCTGGGCGATGGCGCCGTCCACGAGTCCGGCGGCTGGGAGGCCGCACCGGGCACCGGCGTGCGATACGTGACCACGTGCGGACCTCTGCGCATCGAGCTGAATCTGACGACAGCCGATGGCTGCGTCAGCATGCGCGTCGATGCGAGCGTCGTGGACGAGGCCGACGTCGTCCAGGTGGCCGTATCGGCGAGGCCGTCGGTGCGGGACGCGGCCCCGGACTGGATGCTCTACAACGGCTACCAGTCGTGGGATCCGGCAGGGTACGTGTCGGCCCAGGGCGGCCCTCGCGAATCCTGGTGGACGGTGGGTCTGGGCGACTCCGGCGGGGCCGGCATCGTGGCGGCGGCGACGGAAGCCCGCTCCTGCTGCACCAAGTTCGCCGTGGCCGACGGCCAGCTGCGCACGATCTGGTGCGAGGCGGAGGCGCTGGAGCTGTGGCCCAGGCTGTTCGGGGGGCCGCCCGGCACTCGCTGGCGAGGCGAGGAGGTCCGCCTGTCGGCCGGCCCGGACCTCCGGTCCGGCTTGAGCTCGCTGCTGACGGCCGGGCCGCGGCTGTCCCCTGTCCCCGTTGGGTGGGTGAGCTGGTATCACTTCGGGCCGTGGATCCGGCGGGAGGAGGTGCTGGCGAACGCGGAGCTGCTGGCGAACGACGAGTACCGCCGGCTCGGCTACCGGCTGATCCAGATCGACGACGGCTGGCAGCAGACATGTGGAGAGTGGCGGGTCAATACCAAGTTTCCCGGCGGGCTGCCGGCGGTTGCGCGCGAGCTCGAACGGCATGGCCAGGTCGCCGGCCTCTGGACGGCGCCGTTCCTGGTCAGCGCCAGCGCCGACGTGGCCGACCAGGCACCGAACGAGTGGTTCGTCCTCGATCCGGCGACCGGTGAACGAGCGATCGATCAGCGTCATCGGGCGTTCGGACCGATGTACGTCCTCGACGCCTCCGTGCCGGCGGTGCGGGAGCACCTGAGAGAGCTGTTCGCCGGCTTGTACGAAGCGGGGATCCGCTACTTCAAGATCGACTTTCTCTACGCGGGCGCGTACGCCGGGACCGGCGCGCTCCGAGCCGGGATCGAGGCCATCCGGGAGGGCGCTCGGGACGCCCAGATCCTCGCCTCCGGCACGCCCCTGCTGCCGGTGGTCGGGTTGGTGGAGGGATGCCGAGTCGGTCCCGACACCGCCACGCCACTGTATGACTTCGAGACGGGCGTGTCGAAGCCGACCATCTTCGGGGACGAGGTGGTGGCGGTAGCGCGAAACGTCGCTGCACGGTCAGTGCTTCACCGCTGGTTCCATCTCGACGCCGACGTGGCACTGGTGGGCGGCAACCTGACCCTGGAGCAGGCTCGCCAGCTGGTCTCGATCGCTGCGCTGTCGGGAGGCCCGTTCTGCGCCAGTGACGACCTCCACCAGCTGCCGGAGGACAGGCTCGCCCTGCTGACCAACCCGGAGGTCCTCGAGCTGGTCGGCGGCGGCACGGCCCAACCCGACTGGGAGCCCAACGCGGCCGATCGGCCGGCCACCCACTGGCGGCGAGAGGACGTGCTGGCGGTGTTCAACTGGGACGACGAGGCCACCGAGGTCGCCGTCGTCGCTCCCGGTGCCGGCGGCGCGCGCGACCTGTGGGCTCGTCAGGAGTTGGACGACCTCCGCGACGGGACGATCCTGGCAATCCCGCCATGCGGCGTGCGGTTGCTTCGTATCCGCTAGGCGGTACGCTGTAGCTCGTGGCCCGGGTCTTGCACCACCGCGTTCACGGGTTGCCCGGCGAACGCTTCGAGCGGTTGCATCGTCAGTTCGAGGACCTGGCGTCGAGCCGCACCTGGCGGGGGGACGAACCCTGGGTGGCCAGTGACCGCTCGACCGGCCTGTTCGAGATGGAGTACCTGAGCCACGTCCGCGAGTCGGACGGCGCCGGCGTGTCGGCCGCCGGCTTTCTCCGGACCGGCGGCGACGAGACCGATGCCCTGGTCCTGATGCTCTTCCTCCGCGACCTGAGCGCCGAGTACGGCGTGCGCGTGGTCTGGCGAGACGAGGACAACCCGCTCGCCAAGCTGCGATACCTCGAGTTCCGGCACGGCAGGCTGCCCTCCGGCAACTCCCTGGAGGAGCTGCTGGCGAGGCGGGCGGTCATCAAGAAGGTCGATGGCCAGGCGATCATGTTCTATCCCCCTGCGCATCGGCTGAACCGGCACGCGCCTGCTCGTCCGGCCCAGTGGGGATACGCGCTCTGCGGGCTTCGGGCCTATGCGCCGACCCTGATGGAGGCCGAGCAGGAGGCACTGAAGATCCTGCGGGCGATGCGTCACCTTGGTCGCTGAGCCGGCCGAGCCCGCGGCCGAGTCCGCGGAGGACCCGCCGAGCCGGCGGACGCGGATGCAGGAGCTCGAGCCCGGCCACCCCGGTCACGACCCCCATGGCCGGGCGTTCGACGACCGAGAGACCGAAGGGATCGCTCCTGACCTCGGGACACGGCCAGACGGCCACCCTTAACGACTGGGGTTGCCAGCCCACCGGAGCGGCCAATACGCTCAGTCGTGCCACCAGCCCCCGAGGGTGGGGGGCTTCGGTGGAGGGTCAGTAGGCCGCCGATTGTTCAACAGAGACGAATGCGAGTGATCGTGCAGCGAGTGAGCCAAGCCGCCGTGAGCTGGGAGGACGACGCCGGCCGGCTACAATGCGAGTCCATCGGGCCGGGCCTCGCCATCCTGGTCGGCGTCGGACCGGCAGATCAGGTCGTTCATGCCGAGAGGCTGGCCGACAAGGTCGCCCAGCTCCGCATCTTCTCCGACGCGCACGGTCGCTTCAACCTCAGCCTCGAGGACGTGGCCGGCCAGGCGCTGGTGGTGTCGCAGTTCACCCTCTATGCGGACACCAGTCGGGGCAGGCGGCCCAGCTTCACCGGAGCCGCCCCTGCGGGACCGGCCAGGGACCTCTGCAACCGCTTCGCAGACCGCCTCGCTCGGCGTGGCATCGTCACCCGCACCGGACGCTTCGGCGCCCGCATGACCGTGAGCCTGGACAACGACGGCCCGGTCACGCTTGCCCTCAGCACCGAGCCCTGGGAGACACGGATCAATGGCTGACGGTCAGGGAGCCGTCAGGCAGCCAGCCGCCGGGGCCCTCGGCCGGCTGGTGCCCTATGGCGGGCTCGGTCTGCTCGCGCTGCTCTGGGGTTCCTCCTTCCTCTTCATCAAGCTGGCCGTGGTCGATCTGGGCCCGCTGGCCACCGTGTTCGGACGCTGCTGTGTGGCCACGGCAGCGCTGGCGGCCGTGCTCGCCGCTCGCCGGCGCTCGCCGTTCACGAGAGCCGGTCGCCTCGTGCCTCGCTTCGTCGGCATGGCGGTCCTCAACAGCGTGATTCCGTGGCTGGGCATCGCCTTCGGCGAGCTCACCGTCTCCAGCGGCCTCACCAGCATCCTCAACGCGACGACGCCGCTCTGGACCGCTGTGCTCGCCTGGTGGCTGATCCCGGACGAGCGGCCCCACCTCCTCAACTACCTGGGCGTCACGATCGGCTTCGGAGGGACGCTCCTCCTCATCGTGCCCGGCCTGCTCGATCGAGGCGCCGGTGCCACACTGTTCGGACTGGTGGCGATCCTGGTCGCGGCGCTCAGCTACGCGGTCGCATCGATCTACCAGCGCCGATGGCTTCGTGATGTCAACCCCGTCGAGGCCAGCTTCTGGCAGATGTCGCTGACCGCGCTGATGATCCTCCCGCTGGCCGTGCCCACGTTTCCGTCGGTGCACCTGCAGTGGACCAGCGTCCTCGCACTGTTCGCGATGGGCGTCGGCGCCTCCTGTATCGGAATCGTCATCTACTACTGGCTGCTGAACACACTCGGGGCGGCGGGGGCGGCGAGCGTCAACTACCTCCTGCCGGTCACTGCCGTGCTCTGGGGCGTGCTGATCCTGCACGAGGCGGTGACCGTGCTGATGATCGCGGCGGCGGTCACCGTCCTGTTCGGCGTCCTGCTGACGGGCCTGCGGAGGCGCGGCCGGCAGGGAATTCCGGAATCGGAGGCGGCATGAGCTACCTGACGGACCACGCGGCTGAGATCGACGCGGCGGCGGAGCGCATTCGGCCGCACGTCCGGCGCACACCCCTCCTGACCGCTGACCTCGACGGCCGGCTCCGCCTGAAGCCGGAGAGCTTCCAGCGCACGGGCTCGTTCAAGGCTCGTGGCGCCTTCAACGCGGTGCTCAGCCTCAGGGAGCGCCGCGGAGCCAAGGGCGTCATCGCCGTCAGTTCCGGCAACCATGCGCAGGCGCTCGCCCTCGCGGCCCAGACCGCCGGGCTGCCGGCTGTCCTCCTGATCCCGTTCGACGCCAATCCTGCCAAGGTGTCCGCGACGCGGGGCTATGGAGCGGAGGTGATCCAGGACGGGATCACGTTCGAGAACCGCGAGGAGCGACTCAGGCAGGTGATGGCGGCGCGCGGGCTGACGCTTGTGCACCCCTTCGACGACTGGGACGTCATCCACGGCCAGGCAACCGTCGCCCGAGAGATCCTCGAGGACGATCCCGACGTCGGCACCATCGTCGTTCCCACCGGCGGGGGCGGTCTGCTGACCGGCACCGCTCTCGCGGCAAAGGCCCTTGACCGGCGGATCCGGGTGCTCGGCGTCGAGCCCGAGACCGCCGACGACGCGCGCCGAACACTGCGGACCGGGACCATCCAGGTGCTCGGGCACGCGCCGGACACGCTGGCGGACGGCGTCCGCGTGACCGCCATCGGGAAGCGGAACTTCGAGGTGATCGTCGAGAGGCAGCTCATCGACGACATCGTCACGGTGAGCGAGGCGGAGATACAAGATGCCCTGTTAAGGGCGTGGCTGACCTGCAAGCTGGCGATCGAGCCGACGGCCGCGCTCCCGCTGGCCGCGTACCTCGCGGGCCGGGTCCCGGCCAACGGCCGCCCGGTTGCCCTCGTCCTATCCGGAGGCAACGCCGATCAGCGACTGGTGGCTAGACTGCTGAGTACCCGATGATCCCCGTCAAGGACGTGATGACCACCCACGTCATCAGCTTCCATGAGGACACCCCGGTCGCCAAGGTCGCGGAGCGCCTTGCCGAGAGTCACATCACCGGCGCACCGGTGGTCACCAACGACGGCTTCGTCGTCGGCATCGTCTCGGAGGTGGACGTCTTCAGCAAGCGGGGCACCGTCGCCCGCGACATCATGTCGCCGCAGGTGATCTCGATCACCGAGGACACCGGGATCGACGAAGCCGCTCGCCTGCTGGCGGGGGAGCGCATCCGCCGCCTGCCCGTGCTGAAGAACGGCCGCCTGGTCGGGCTGATCAGCCGGTCCGACGTGCTCGAGTTCTTCGCCACCCGCGTCTGGTCCTGCAATGCATGCGGCAACAGCGAGCACGGCCTCGAGTCGCCCGAACGCTGCTCGTCCTGCTCGGGCACGACCTTCACCCTCGAGCGAGCCCATCCGCGACACTAGCAGGGTGGGAACGACGGTTGGTCTGAGCCTCAAGGCCGGAAGGTTCACGGAATCGGTCATCCGGGAGATGACCCGTGTCAACATGGCCCGCCACGGTCCGGAGAGGGCCGTGAACTTCGCGCAGGGCTTCCCCGACTTCGAGCCGCCGCCAGCGATCGTTGAGGCGGCACACGACGCGCTCGGCGCCGGCGGCCTCTATCACCAGTACGCGACGACGTGGGGCGCGCCGGTCCTGCGCCAGGCGCTCGCGGAGAAGAAGGCGTCCGATTGGGGCCGGCCGGTCGATCCGGACGCGGAGGTGACGGTCGCCTGTGGCGCGACCGAGTCGATGATGGCGGCCATGCTGGCGGCCGTCGATCCCGGTGACGAGGTCATCATCTTCGAGCCCTTCTACGAGAACTACGGTCCCGACTGCGTCCTGAGCGGTGCCGAGCCACGCTATGTCGCTCTGCGGCCGCCGGACTGGTCGTTCGACATCGACGAGCTGCGACGCGCCTTCACCTCGAGGACCCGCGCGATCGTGATCAACACGCCGCACAATCCGACGGGAAAGGTCTACACGCGCTCGGAGCTCGAGCTGATCGCGGAGCTGTGCCAGCAGCACGACGCGATCGCCATCACCGACGAGATCTACGAGCACCTCGTGTACGAGGGTGAGCACGTCAGCATCGCCACGCTGCCCGGCATGGCGGAACGCACCATCACGATCAGCGGTGCGAGCAAGACGTACGCGGTGACCGGCTGGCGGATCGGTTGGCTGATCGCGCCTGCCGTGCTGACCGGCGGCATCCGCAAGGTGCACGACTTCCTCACGGTGGGCGCCCCGCACCCCCTGCAGATCGCGGTGGCCTCCGCGCTCCACTTCCCCGCCGCCTTCTACGACGCCGTGCTGGAGGAATATCGTGAGCGCCGCGCGGCGATGCTCGCCGGGCTGCGCGACTGCGGCTTCCATCCCAATCCACCGGCCGGCGCCTACTACGTCATGGCCAGCATCGAGGAGCTCACCGAGCTCGACGATGTCGCGTTCGCGAACCGGCTGGTCGAGACCGCGGCCGTCGCCACCGTCCCAGCCTCCAGCTTCTATGCCAGTCGAGAGCTCGGGCGCCGGCATCTTCGCTTCAGCTTTCCCAAGCGTCGCGAGACGATCGAAAGGGGCATCGGCGCGCTGCGCGCGGCCCTGACCCGGTAGCGCCCGGCCCTGGCGCCGGCTCTTAACGGGTCGGGTTCCCTTCGGTGACAGTCCTCCCTACCGTGCCGGGCATGAACATCGTGCTCCTCTTCCGCCCACCTCTGGCCTGGCTCCTGGTCGCCGAGACGCTGCTCGTCGGCGCCATCGGTGCTCTCGCCTGGCACAGCTGGCAGGGCCGCCACGCGCCCGCCGCCGTGGCCGCCGCGCCCGGCCCGGCGGCGACCGCCGGTGCTCCCGCACTCGACCGCGACCGCCAGGCCGGACCCGAGCCCACGCCCTCGACCGGCGCGGCCGACCCGAGCCCCAGGGCCGGGCTCCCGCCGGGGCTGCGCACGGACCCGGAGTTCCTCTCGGGGCAGCTCGCCGAGCTGAACCGGGTCGAGTCCACCTTCGAGAAGCTCGAATGGCGGGCGACCAGCGCCATCGTCGATGCCATCCAGCACTACGTCGAGCGGGTCGTGCTCCCATCGATCGAGCGAACCGAGCACGCCGAGCAGTGGTCGCGATGAGCGCCCCGATCGGGCGGCCGGCAGACCGGCGGCGGCGCCGCGGAGGCTCAGCCCGCGGCCTGGCTCAGAGCCGTCCGCATCAGCTCGGACAGCGTGGGGTATGCGTGCATGGCTCCGGCGACAACGCGGACGGGTGCCCGGCACGCCATGATGGCGACAGCCTCGTGGATCATGTCGCCCGCCGTCTCGGCGACGACATGGCATCCGAGGAGCTCGCCGCTCCCCGCGTCTGCCACGACCTTCACGTGGCCGAAGACCTGCCCATCGATCTGCGCCTTCTCGGCATCTGCCAGCGCCGCGAATCCGATCCGGACGTCGTGCCCCGCGTCACGCGCCTGCCGCTCGGTGAGCCCGACCGACGCCACCTCCGGGTCGGTGAAGGTCACCCTGGGCAGCACACGCAGATCGGCGACCTCGCCGCCCGCCGTGAGCGCGTTGACTCCGGCGATCCGCCCCAGCTCGGATGCGACGTGGGTGAACAGAGGCCCACCGATCACGTCACCGGCCGCCCACGCCCAGGGCTGACTGGTCCGCAGGTGGTCGTCCACGCTCACGCCCCTCGGCGTCCAGTCGATCCCGGCCGCATCCAGCCCCAGCGATCCACCGTCGAGCGAGCGGCCGACGGCCACCAGCACCTCGTCCACCTCGATTCGCCGGCCGCCAGCAAGGTGCAGCGAGCGCCTGAGGCCGACCTGTTCGACGCGTTCCAACCGTGCGCCGAGGATCACGCTGATTCCCTCGGCCTCGAACGCCTCACGGATGGCCTGTCCGGACTCCGGCTCCTCCGGCGGCAGCATGCGATCGAGCAGCTCGATGACGGTGACTCGAACTCCGAAGCGGGCGAATACCTGTGCGAACTCGCAGCCGATCGCTCCCGAGCCGAGCACCGCCATGCTGCGCGGCAGGTTCTCCAGGGCCACGGCCGCCTCGTTGTCGAGGAAGCCGGCCTCGCGCAGTCCGGGAACGTTGGGCACCGCGGGCGAGAGGCCTGCCGCCAGCAGGACCGCCCCGGCCTCCACGGGATCGCCGTCCACCTCCAACGTGCGCTCGCCCGTCAGCACCGCTCGACAGGGATAGCAGACCTCGATGCCGGCCTCGTGGAACGGCTTCAGCCCGAATCGAAGCATGTGGTCTCGCACCGCGTGGGCGCGGCCGATGACCTCGGACCATTCGACGCGCGGTGCCTCGGCGTAGATCCCGTAGTGGGCGCCGGTCCGCATGGAGTGGACGACCTTGGCGGATCGGACCAGGGCCTTGGTCGGAACGCAACCGTTGTTGGTGCAGGTGCCGCCGAGATGCCGCGCCTCGGCCAGCAGGATTCGATGCCGGCCGCGATCTGCGACCGAGAACGCCGCTTCGGAGCCTGCCGCCCCGCCGCCGATGATGACGAGGTCATATGCCGGCATGCGGAGCAATATAAGCGTGTGACACAGGGTGACTCGGAACCGATCGACCCCCGCGCTCGGATCGGCCACGTCCATCTG
>Ga0137365_10004695_pt1 | contig 10963 bp, 10 predicted proteins | sample SagtaG_9_FD_104799 | JGI IMG/M metagenome (GOLD analysis project Ga0137365, IMG submission 104799) | Vadose zone soil microbial communities from Sagehorn Ranch, Mendocino, California, USA - Sage1_L_40_16 metaG | ecosystem: Environmental > Terrestrial > Soil > Vadose zone | place: USA... | reverse complement strand
CTGGATCGCGGCCTGAAGCAGCTGACCGTGTTCGGCGGCCAGTTCTCCACGTGGTTCCCAGATGAGGTCGGCGATCTCGCCGTGGGCGGACAGCCGCCGCAGCGTCGTGTTATCCACGTCGCCGCCCAGCGCCAGGCCGTGATCTTGGCAGGCCAGGCCGGTCCACGCGCCGGAGGGCTCGTCGGTCTCGCAGTGGTCCAGGACGTGCGCCAGGTGATCCTCGACCCAGGTCAGCCGCATGACGCCGCGCAGTCCCGCGCCTTCGATGCGGCTGCCTGCCATCGCTCCCCTCCAGTTTCAAGCGTGCACCTGGACGCCGCCAGCTGGCGGCCTCCACGTCCGGGTCTTGATCGATGGCTCCCGCCACGATGCGGGCTGGGTTTCGGAGGGTTCCATACCCGACTCCGCCGTTACGGGCACGCGGCAGCCTGGACCGGCACGCCGCCTGCATCGTCGCCGTCTACGTCGCCGGCCCCCGGGCCACGCCGTCCTGACACGGGTGCAGGCGGAACGCTGCCTGACGGTGATCGGCGAAATGCCGGGGATGCGACGTAGAGTCGCTTGTCTGAGGTTTCATGAAGGATGGACGAACCGGATGATCGCCGAGCATCTGGGGACTAGGCCGGGCACGGCGGCAAAAGCACGTATCCGATTCGTGCGCTGATTTGAAGAAGGCCCTGCCCGAGCTGGGCATCGCCGATGACCCGGGCGGGGACGCTGCAGGCGGGGAGGAGGCACCATGAGTCAGCAGGATGATGCGGGTACGGAGCGAGAGCAGGTTCCGCCGTCTGCCGTTTACCGCCAGCTAGATGATCACCTCGGACCCGGGGAAGCCCCATACGACGCCGAGAGCGGGCTCCAGCGGCTGCGTGGCTGGATGGGTGAAGAGGAGCCGCCGGACGAGGCCCGGCCGCAGGTGGAGCCGGTGTCGCAGACTGAGCGGCTCAGGCTGGCCGGCATGAAGCTGGATGCGGTGGAGCGCCTCGCGCAGAAACGGGTATCGAATGCGCGAATAGCGCTCGGCGCGGTGGTTCTCGTCAGCGTGCTGGCAGGTCTGGGCCTGCTGTTCCGCTTGTCGTATGTACCCGCGCGCGTTGCCATGCCGGTGCTCGTGGCCGTCGGTGCTATCGACGGTGCCATGACACTCGCGGTCGTCGTCCTGTACCGGACCGCGATGAGGGGTCTGCACGACGATCTGCGGCTGGTCTTCGGCGAGCAGGCCGGTCGGCGCGAGAAGCCGGACCAGGCAGGGCAGGAAACGACCAGGCCGGCCGCGCGGCGCAGGGGTGGCAGACCCCTGGTGGTGCGGTCGGGAGGCGGAACGTACCCTCCGCTGCTGAAGTTCCTGGCGATCGTTGCCTTCCTGGGCTTCGCGGCTGCCTGCGTCGTGGCGTACGCCAGGGATAGCGTGGCGCCGTTCACCATCACCAGCATCGTGCTGGCCGGGCTATTCCTGATCTCGGTTCTGCCTGTCGTGATTCCGGCTATCTGGGCCGGCGAAGGACCCCGGAGGGCGGCGCAGGCAGTCCTCTATGTGATGCTCGGGGGACAGCCAGTCTCGTATGGAGAGATCACCGCGAGACATGCGGAGACGGCCGGACTGCCCCTGGCGGACGAGCGCGATGCCGGCTCTACGATCGCCTCGCCGCGCGAATAGCGGCCGGGCCGCTTCGCGATCTGAAGATCATTGGCCCGTGCAGAGGCTGCCTTACCTTGCTCAGCTCATCAGGCGTCAGCTGGCCGGGTCGGCGATGATGCCGGCCCCGGCGGCTGTGGTTGCTTGTCCTGTTCCAGGATGCGCCGCTTGGCGGCCGCGTAGGCAGCGTCGGAAAGCACGCCCTGGTTGTGCAGCTGCGCGAGCTGGTGCAATTGCGATATCCACGATGTCCGGTCATCCGCGGCCGGGGGCGGGGGCGGGACAGGGGCGGCTGATCTGAGGGACGTGGCTGGCTGGACAGGCACGGGAGCACCGGGGCTGGCCGGAGTCGAGAACTGCTGGCCCGCGGGGTTCACCCCGAGCTGACGCCAGAACCGCTCGGCCTGCGCCATGTACCGGGCCTGGGAGAGCCGGCCCGCGCGGAACGACGCAGTCGCGCCGGACATCGAACGTACGTGGCGCAGCTGGGTGTCGCTGACCTGAAGGCCCCGGCTGCACACGGGACAGACCAGGTAGTTGTCCGTCCCGTACGGCACGACGGGCACGAAGTACAGGCGCACCGACTTCTTCGACCGAACGTAGTGGAGGAATACCTGGTTATGACAGTTCGGGCACACGCACGGCGCGACCTCGCCCTGATCTTCCGGACTGCCTGGCCCGAAACCGAAAATCACCACCATGCGGCAATTGAAGCCGAAGCACCCGGCGCCGCGGTTCACCCCTGACAGGTGAGAGCGGGCGACGGTGCCGCGCGCTCGCACACCGGCCGGTCAGCTAGTGCGATGCCGGATAGCGGCCTCGCGGGCCGCCTCCGCGTCTCGCGACCTGATGACCGCCATGATGTCGTAGTGGACCCGCAGCCGTTCCTCGCTGTCGAACTGGAAGCCCGGCAGCGAGAGCGGAGCCTGGAACTCCTCGCCCTCAATGTAGTCGACCATGTTTTGGTAGAAGGCGCGCAGCACGGCGTTCGGCGTGATCTCGGCGATCCTGCGGTGCAGTTGCCAGTTGCAGTAGCTGCCCTCGGCCGGGTCGTGCCACGCTGCCGCCAGCTTGGCCATCAGCGCGTCCAGGTCCTTGAGGTCGCGGGCGGTGCGGTGCAGCGCCGCGTCGCGGATAACCGCCTCGTCCAGCGCGTCGAGCACACCGACAACGTCGTTGACGGTCGCGCCGTCGTCGCGCAGCGCCAGCACCGTCTGGGCCAGCCGGATCAGCGGAGACGCGTTCGCCACGAACGTCCCGCCGCCGGGGCCCGGCCGCACGTCGATGATGCCGCGGGCGCGCAGTACCCGCAGCGCCTCGCTGAGCGTCGCCGGCGCCACGCCGAACTCCTCGCACAGTTCCTGCTTGGTCCCGATGCGGTAGCCGGCTGGCAGTTGTTCCCGCCTGATCCGTGCCTCGATCTCCAGCACGATCTCGTCGGCGGCGGATTGGCCGGCCCGGCGCCTGCCGTGCCCGTGACGCGCCGAGCCAATCATGAGCTGGCCTCCTCCGCCTGGTGCACGCCTCATCCAAGGGAGCCCTGGCCACGGGACGCGCATCTCGCCATTGCTGACAATTAATTGCTGACAATTAACGATAACCATTATATTTAATTTATGACGCGACGGACTGGCGGGCAACTGCTCGTAGACGCACTTGCCCACCAGGGTGTCCGGACCATCTTCGGGATCCCGGGCGTTCAGCTGGACACTGCCGCCGACGCGCTGTACCAGGCCGCCGACCGGATCAGCTTCTTCTGCGCGCGCAACGAGCAGGCGACGACGTACATGGCCGACGGCTACGCGCGCAGCACCGGAACGCCCGGGGTGGCGATGGTGGTGCCCGGCCCTGGCGTGCTGAACGCGCTGGCAGGGCTGGCGACCGCGTACTCGGCGAACTCACGTGTGCTGCTGCTCGCCGGGCAGATCGACTCCCGGCTGATCGGCAAAGGGTATGGCGCGCTGCACGAGATTCCCGATCAGGCCGGAATCCTGTCCCGGCTGACCAAATGGACCGGCACGGTGCGCCGGGCGGACGACATCCCCGCCCTGGTCACCCGCGCGTTCACCGAGCTGCGCGGCAGGCGCCCGCGGCCGGTGGCGCTCGAACTGCCACCGGACGTTCTGGCGGCGAGCACAGGTGCAGGAACCGGGGAGTACGCGGAGCCGTCCCCGGTCCCGCCGTCTGATGCGGACGTCGAGCGGGCCGCGCGCCTGCTGCTGGCTGCGAAACGCCCGCTCATCTACGTGGGCGGCGGCGTGCTCGCGGCCGGCGCATCGGCCGCGCTGACCGAGCTCGCCGAGGTGCTCGAGGCGCCGGTGCTGGTCAGCGAGAACGCCCGCGGCGCCATCGACGCGCGGCACCGGCTCGCCTTCGACGGCCTCGCGCTGCGCGCCTTCCGCACGGACGCCGACCTGGTGCTCGGGGTTGGCACCCGGTTCATGACGACCTTCGGCCGGCAGATCGACGTCGGCCGGGCGGCGCTGGTCCTGCTCAACGCGGACCCCGCCGACCTAGGCGAGCCGCGGGCCGCCGAGCTGGCCATCCACGCCGACGCCGGCCTCGGCCTGCGGGCGCTGGCCGCCGCGGTCGGCAGCCCGCACCGGGGGTCACGCGAGGACGAGTTCGAGCAGGTCCGCAAGTGGCTGGAGGACTGCCTCGCCGACATCGCCCCGCAGCGCGGGTACCTGGCCGCGATCCGGTCCGTGCTGCCGGACGACGGCGTGTTCGTCAGCGAGTTCACCCAGGTGGGTTACGCGGCCAGCGTGTGCTTCCCGGTGTACCACCCGCGCGGCTATATCGGCCCCGGCTACCAGGGGACGCTCGGCTACGGCTTCGCCACCGCACTCGGCGCCAAGGCCGCCGACCCGTCCCGCGCGGTCATCTCGGTCACCGGCGACGGCGGCTTCTCCTGGACCATGCAGGAGCTGTCCACCCTCCGGCGCTACGGGCTCGGCATGGTGACCGTCGTCTTCAACGACGGCTACTTCGGCAACGTGCGGCGGATCCAGAAGAACCGCTACGGGGGACGCTACTTCGCCAGCGATCTGACCAACCCCGATTACCAGCAGCTGGCCGGCGCGTTCGGCATCGGGTTCGCATGCGCCCGGGACCCCGACTCGCTGGCCGGCGTGCTGCGCGACGCGGTGACGGCCAGCGAGCCCGTGCTGGTGGAGGTGCCGGTCGGCGAGTTCCCCTCCCCGTGGCATCTGATCCACGAGGGCATCCCCCGCCCCGCGCCGATCGCGCCCGGGGCACACCTGCCGACCGAGCGGAGGCACGCGTGACCGCCTCCCCGGCGGGCGAGGCCATGACCGAGCCGTGCGTGACCACGCGGCACGCCATCGACCTGCCCGGCGGCCGGCTGGAGTACCAGGCCCGGGCCGGCACCGTGCGGGTCGGCAGGGACGACGGCAGCCCGCTGGCGGACGTGTTCTATCTCGCCTACCGGGCGGAGTCCGGCGCGACGCGGCCGGTCACGTTCGCCTTCAACGGCGGGCCCGGCTCGGCGAGCTTGTGGCTGAACGTCGGCGGGTTCGGGCCGCGGCGCGCCCCGACGCTGAGCCCGCACGCCACTCCTCCGGCGCCGTACGCCTTCGGCGACAACCCGCACACGCTGCTGGCGGTCAGCGACCTGGTGTTCCTCGACGCGGTCGGCACCGGCTTCTCCCGGCTGGTCGGCGACGGCCGCCCGGACGAGGTGTGGGGCGTGGACCAGGACGTGGAGGTGTTCGCGCGGGCCATCCTGCGCTACCTGACGATGACCGGGCGCCGCGGTACCTCTTCGGCGAGTCCTATGGCACTTCGCGGGCGGCCGCGCTGGTGTACCGGCTGCAGAACCTGGGCGCCGACTTCAACGGTGTGATCATGCTGTCCGCGCTGCTGAACTGGGCGACCACCCAGCCCGGGCTGGACCAGGGGTACATCAACCTGCTGCCGAGCTACGCCGCGGCCGCCTGGTATCACGGCAAGGCCAGGCCCGCCGACCAGCCGCTAACCGGGTTCCTCGACGGCGCCCGCGAGTTCGCGCACGGCGACTACGCCGCCGCGCTGCAGCAGGGCGACCTGCTGCCGGCCGCGACCGAGCACGCGGTCGCCGCCCGCCTAGCGGACTTCACCGCCCTGGACGTCGTGATGCTGCGCCGCAAGAAGCTACGGATCGAGATGGAGAACTTCCGCCGGGAGCTGCTGGGTCAGGAAGGGAAGCAGATAGGCCGTTTTGATACCAGGTTCTGCGCTGATCATCAGTACGTGATCGGGACCGGGGCGTTCGACCCGGCGACCGACGACGCCGCCACCGCCGGAGTCAACAGCGCGCACCTGTCCGGCTTCCACCAGCACCTGGCGGCCGACCTCGGCTACCGCTCCCATCTGCACTACCGGCCGCTGAACAACGTGACGATCGCCGCAGCGTGGGACTGGCGACACAAGGCGCCCGGCATCGACGCGCCGCTCCAGGTGCCGAACGTGGCGCTGGATCTGTCCGCCGCGATGCGCCGCAACCCTGCGCTGCGTGTCTACATCATGGGCGGCGTGTATGACCTCGCGACGCCGTTCGCCGGCGCGGAGTTCGACATCTCGCACCTGTACCTGAGCGAGCGGCTGCGCCGCAACGTCCTGTTCAGTTGGTATGAATCCGGCCACATGACATTCGTCGACGAGAAGGTCATCCCGGTGATGACCAGCGACCTGGCGCGCTTCTACGCCAGCGCGCCCGAACAGGCCGGGTAGGCCCCGAGCGGCGGATGTTACCAGGACGGCGGCAGCTCGGGGCGGCTGCGCTCGACCAGGACCGCGGCCAGGGCTACGGCGTCGCACAGGAGGCGTTCGTCGTCCGCGGCGATCTCGGTGACCCGGGCCCGGACCAGGCCGAGCCAGGCCTGCACGGCAACGGCGGCGGTCTCGGCGTCGGCCTGGTGCGTGGCGGCCTCCTCCTCGTATGCGGCGCGGGCCCGGTGCCAGCGCTGCCGGGCTGCCAGCAGGCTGGGTGATTCCATGTGGGCCATGAGCACGGCCGCCCCGGCGGTCAGGACCAGGATGAAGGCGCCGGTCAGGATGCCGAAGACCGTGCTGTCATGGTCCTGTGCGCCGGCTGGGGTCCCGCCCGGGCTGAGGCCGTGCAGGGCGACCAGCAGAAGTTCGAGCAGGATGGCGGCGCCGATGACGGCGGTGACCAGGGCCCAGCGCCGCCGGAGGACGGCGAGGGCGGCCAGCCAGGCGACGGTGAGCCAGACCGCGGTGGCGGCCAGTGCGGGCAGCGCCGATCTGGAGCCGCCGAGCCAGTCGCTGAGCTCGATGAGGACCAGCATGGTCAGCCCGGCGGCCACGACCAGGAGCAGCAGTAGCCCAAGGCCGAAATGGACTGGATGGCGGCGGCGCGGCTCCAGGCGGTGCCGCAGCTCCTCGTAGGCGAGCCGGGCGGCCTGGGCCGCGGTGAACTTCACGCGGGTGGAGACAGCGGAGCACATGGCCAGCGCCCGCCAATGGCTGGCCTCGGCCAGCAGGCTCGCCGCCTCCGGGTGGCTGGTCAGCAGCTCGCCGATGATCGTGGCCGGTGTGGGCCGGTGATCGGGCGACATGATGGTGTCCCTTCTCGCTCTCTGTTCCTGCCTTTAGTGAGGGGCGGATTCTCACTTCCTGACACAGGCCCATGACAGGAGCACGCGCGGGGCTTTTCTTCAGCGACGGCAAAGGAGGGCAGAACCATGAGGGACTTCGTTCATGGCGAGGCAGGCGGGTGATGGTTCAGTCAGAAAAGTTCGTCGCGCGTGATGAAGGCTCGCAGGAGGGCCTTGATGTCGTCGCGGGCCCGGCTGAGGCGCTGGTGCAACGTGTTGGACGCGGCTCCTGGCTCGTCGAAGTACCCGGGGTAGACAGCTCGGAGGACGTTGGGGAAGGCGGCGTCATTGGGTTCAAGGCTGAGATGGCCGAGCAGCACTTGCTTTGCGGCGGCGTAGACAACCTCGTGGTATCGGGCGGGATCAGTCGAGCGGGCCGGGACCGCGGCGACGAGCCGATCGCGCTGCCTGGCGTGGCGCTTGAGCCAGATCTGAGTCTGCAGCGTGGTACAGGCCTGGTCGTCGACCGCTGGCTCTGCGGCCGGACCATTGAGTGCGGTGCCAGGCTGGGGTGGGTTGAGGTTTTCGACGTTATCCACCAGCACCGGCCGCGGCAGGGCGTACAGGCCGGTGATCTCGTTCTTCAGCGCCCGGAGGAAGTACGCGCGTAGGTTGACGATGCTCCCAGGGTGCTGCACCGAGGCGACGCGGTAGTAGGCCGTCTGCAGAGCATCCTCGGCCAACTCACGGTTGCCCGCCCACTTGAGGGCGAGCCTTATGACCTTGGGATCTTGCCGGATCTCCTGCAGCTGGTGCAGGAGATCCGGCGATCCGCCGGAGGCTTCCGTGTCGGCCAAGTCTCCACCGCCTGACGGTAGTATCTTTGGAGAGTTTACCGCTAGAGACTGTCTCCGTACAGGCATCGATGAAGATCGCCTAGAGTTAGCTAAATCTTCCTGACTCTACCAAACTCTACCGAAGTTGCGTAGAGTAAGGGAGATGATCCTAAATCTCTGGCCTATGCAATCGAGATGCTCTATATTTAGGAGATCCGTTGGCGATCACTGCTCGCTGGCCAAGGCACATCCAACGACGGAGCTGGCTGTGCTTCCCGGGGAGGTGACCGATGCAACCTATACCTCCCGCCGCCCTGCAGCTCGCTCAGCGACTGCGCCAGCTGCGCTTGCAGTGGGTTGACGCGCGCCTGACGCAGGGAATGCTGGCCGCTGCCTTCAGCGCCGAAGAGAAGCTGGCGCCCGCCACGGTGTCCTCTTGGGAGAGCATCAGTGCCCCGAAGCTGCCCCCGGCTCACCGGCTGCGCACCTACGCACGTTTCTTCGCTACACAACGGTCAGTCGAGCAGCCGGCGCCCGCGCTGCTGCCCATCGAAACGTTCACGCCTGAAGAACTGGCCGTGTACCGCGCACTCGAGACGGAGCTGCTCGGGCTCAGGAGCTCAGTCACCGGGGATTCGACCGAAGAAGAGATGGCCTCCAACAGATCCTGGCTTTTCAACGACGTCGGTCGTGTTACCGTTATCTGCGCGGAGCTGCCCGACAAGGAGAAGGGACCGCAAGCAGAGCCGTCCAATCCAAACTATACGGAACTGCAGCGGTATGCCGACGTAGATGCACTGGCCGAGCTATTCGGACATATACGGGCAGAAAACCCGCTGGTGGACGTGCGCTTCAAGATCCCTGACGCGATCGAAGACGATGATCTGAAGCAACACGTCGTCCTCGTCGGCGGCGTCGTCTGGAATGAGATAACCGGGAGACTATCGGAGATGGCCCGCCTGCCAATACGGCAGTTTGCGCATCCAGATCTCCTCACCGGGGAGATATTCATCGTAGACTCGGACGGTCAGGAAATAGAGTTCTGGCCGAAATGGGAGGACGAGGGGCGCACGATGCTCGCGGAAGATGTTGGCCTGCTCGCCCGGGTGCCGAATCCGCTCAACTCCAGCCGAACCCTGACGATATGTAACGGTATTCACAGCAGAGGGGTATATGGCGCCGCGCGCAGCCTGACCGACGCGGAACTCCGGGATGCTAACGAGCGTTATATTGCCGCACACTTCGGGCCGGCCGATTCTTTCGCCATACTCATGTCAGTGCAGGTGATAAAGAACAAGGGGATGACTCCTGAGTTCAGCCGTGGCGGGGTCGTCCTGTACGAGTGGCCGCAGGACACGACGTCATGACGACCACTGACGGTAAGGCAGCGCAGCCAGTTCGCCAGCTCACCACGCATCGTAAGCTCGTCAGCCGGACAGAACAGCGGAAGATCGACAATAGGCTGACCCTTGACGCCATCGTCGTCCCCGCGTCACGGCAGGCCCGGAACCTGGATTCGGCTATTACGCTGGCTCGGGCCGCGCGCTGCGCGCTAATCATCCTGTGTAGCCATCAGGCGGCGCCGGACGAGGTGCAGCGGCTGCTCGAAGACCGGTCATTCGACCGCGCCGTCGTGGTCGACCTGCCAGACAACTACGGTCATAGGTTGCTTGAGTTCCGCGCCCTAGGGTCTGTTAAAAGCAAACTTCCTGCGGCCTGCTCGTATTACACGACAAATCTCAGCACCAAGCGAAACCTGGGACTTCTCCTCGCTCTCATGGTGGGGTGGGAACGCATATTCTTCCTGGACGACGATATCAGGGATATCGGCCATCCTGACTTGCAGAGTACTGTGTCCATGCTAGCACGCTACCGGACCGCAGGCATGCCAGTTACGCGGTTTCCGGACAATTCGGCCGCCTGCCATGCCCACCGGGCAACCAGAGGGGCGCAGGATGTATTTCTCAGCGGGTCGGCCCTGGCCGTAGATATGCAGCATAACGTCGGATTTTTTGCCAACATATATAACGAGGATTGGCTATTTTTCTATGACGACGCTGCCCGTGGGCGGCTCGGCAGCTCAACGCGCAAGATCACGCAACTTGTGTACGATCCATTCGCCGACCCGCAGCGCGCGGCCTGGCAAGAATTCGGCGACGTCCTGGCGGAAGGCCTGTACGCACTGCTCGATCGTGGCCTGGGCCTGGAGCAGGCCACCCAGGAGTACTGGAGCGATTTCCTTCGCGCCAGGGAAACCTTTCTAAGAGCGATTCTCCGTCGCGCCGACACGGCCAAATGGGAGATAAGAGACCAGCTGCTGCTCTCAGTAAAGGCTGCGCTGGAATGCTCGGTTACGATTGAACCCCGTGTTCTCGAGCGCTATGTCCGGGGGTGGCGACGAGATCTCGAGGACTGGCAGCAGCGGGTGGCCTCGATACGCCAGATGTATACGCTGAGGCTGGCACTGAAGGAACTGGGTCTCGCGCCGTCGGTTTACGGCCAGGCCGTTGACACTGCCCGCCCGCGGCCGGAGGTTGTTTCCGGGGGACCGCCGACGGTGCCGTACGAGCCGACGGTGCCGTACGAGCTGAGCGACCTGTACGAGTTGCTCGACCGTGCCGAGATCAAGGATGGCTCTGCGGCGCCGGATCTACCAGAATGCGGTGCGGGTGGCTTGCCGCTGCATCGGGGCTCACTTGGAGTCCGGCAGGGCGCGCGTGCCGCTACGACCTGGCGAGGGTTCCGCAAACCACGACGTGCGTACGGTCAGCATGAGACCGGCCCGGCATCGGAGGCAGCTGGCTGAGCTGGCCTAGTGTCCCGGTCTTGAGTTCCCTTTTCACCACGTGAGTCGTATTTGGCCTCAGGGCGTAGCCAGGTGGTGACGGCGCCCTCGGTCCGCGGTCTGCTGGTTGTATGGGTGATAACAGGCT
>Ga0137365_10004694_pt1 | contig 10963 bp, 11 predicted proteins | sample SagtaG_9_FD_104799 | JGI IMG/M metagenome (GOLD analysis project Ga0137365, IMG submission 104799) | Vadose zone soil microbial communities from Sagehorn Ranch, Mendocino, California, USA - Sage1_L_40_16 metaG | ecosystem: Environmental > Terrestrial > Soil > Vadose zone | place: USA... | reverse complement strand
TCTTCATTCAAACGTGTTACAGAAAATACCTCAAAAGGCCCTGCAACGTCCAAGACCTCCACTTGATCAAAGATTAAAATTCCGACTGTCAGCTGCAGATTGTTGAGATTCAAGGCAAAAACTAGAGACTCAGTCCTCTTATAAATCACCGTGGGGGAAAAAGATTACTGAACACACCTTCACCGAGATGCAAAATCATAACTATTTCTTAAGAAAGTGTAGATCATATGTTGTAATAATTCATATACATAGCCATAGATTTCTATCAATAACTTTAACCTTCTTAGCAGCGAGCCGCTGAACCTAATTTTTGTACTCGCATCATAATAACTGGGATTATGGGCAAGTTCAAGTCTCATTAGAAAAGTAGTGAACTATGATGGGTGTAGAACGTATTAGGCTCTTACAGAATTAAGCAAAATAATCTGGCATTCCTCAAAGGCCAAAAAAATGAAATATTGGAGCGTTGAAGACGAATGTTCTTCTTTTCCTCTATCGTAACGCCATAGTAGAATTAGGAAATGGATTCTTTGTTCAATCTGGCGGTATAGGATCTTTTATCAGGGCACTCCTTATGTGCATTCTTTACGCTATTGTTACGCATTATTGTTTTTTGGTTATCGTTACTAGATTTAGTATTATCTGGAGCTAGATTAGATTTGACCGCAGATACATCAAGTGTATAAAAAAGTACGAATAGCGAAATGGCAATTACAGACAGCACAGTGGGACATTAGCTATATAGGCTACAGTAGGCTATGGTCTATACGCAAATGCATTTTCCTCCTATGCAGTAAATCCCAATTTAGATAGTGAAAAGACAGTTTGCGTAAATAAAGTGCTTAGTTTAGCCGCGGTAGGAGTAGTCAGATCCGTAAATGATTACGATACAGCTATTGTTTCCTGTGTTTAAAGAAATAAATAAAGAGGAAAAAGAACAAGAGTCTGTGTCTCTTTAAAGCAATCCGAGTATGATAGTTCTGAACAGAGTATATACGATGGGTAGAGGGCACTGAAAGCTCAGCTCTTCTCTATTTCACTTTGAATCTAAAATACTCTGAATTTGTTACCTCCTTTTGCCCCTGGATATGGAGGAGGAAAATTCATCTCTCTAAAATTATAGTAATACACGTGTCCGTGTATAGATTCTCCTCTTAGAGCTCTTTGTCCATTATAGTCTGCTAATTTTTCCCATGCTTTAAAACCATCATCAAAGTTATTCAAGTCGACACTAGATGAAGAAAAAGGAGAATCGGAAGTAGATTCTGTATCAGTCCCTAAGTGCTCAGCCCATAATTTTGACCGGAGCCGCTGTGCAAGTGATGTAGATATTATACCTAAATCAAATTCCGTTGAATCTCTGAATCCATCCTTATCTGTATTTGCAGAGCCAATTGTAATCCACTTGTCATCAACTATCATGATCTTTGAATGGACGTAGATCTGTTTTCTGTTTTTCTTGATTGTATTATGCTGCGATATCAGAGAATATGTCCTAACACGATTCTTTCCAGCTTTTCTCAGAGCTGCCAAATTATAATTGATATCATTAATGCTTTCCTTTGATATTACACTAAAAATAAAACCTGGGAGATTTGGCTCCATTGGACCTACTGTAATAACCTTTAGATCTTTTTCTTCTCCAAGCCGATTAAAAAGAAGCTTAGTTATTTCCTTATCTTGAAATAGGAATTGGTCCTCTATGTATATACTATGTTTTGCTTTTCTAAACATGGTATTATACCATGCTAATATAGTATTGCCGCCTTCGTGTCCACTATTTTTTTCATCTAACTGTTTCCAAGTGCGTAGAGCAGTAATCTCCACACTTCCTTCATTATGATAGTTGGTAAATGACGGTATGGATAGAGAGGAAGAGGGTGATGGTGATGGTGATGACGACAGATACGAGTCTATTGTCTCAGCTCTGACTATTTTTTTAACCTGCTTGATATCTTTCCAAATAGAATATACCCATCTTTGATTAAAATGGTAAATCAAATCCCACACTATTGGACCTTTAACCATAACATGCATGTCATGCCAAGGCTCTCCGCCTTGATCTCTTAGCATGTTGTCAAAATTATGATCGCTTGTATCCCATTTAGCTTGTGAAAAATCTTGTCCACCGCAAAATCCTATTTGATTGTCTATTATGGTAATTTTTTCATGGAAGCCAGAGGTAAGTGTAGGCGCTTTACTGTCAAGTCGTATTGATATATAATCCTCTAGACCATATCGCTTTACGAGTTGTGATATGGTTTTAAGCTTTTTCTTTCTTTCCTCTAATCCTCGTTTTTTAAGTCCCGGCAATTTTCTGATTATAAGTCTTCGTTCCCATACAATGATTTTGATATCTACTTTTTGTTTTGCCTTTTCTATCAAAAGATTTTGTAGGTTATAACTATTATTTGGATTTTCATAACTGTTATTATTTGTTATTAAAGATTCTGGTTTAAAAGATGAAACAACTAAATCAGATATCCGAAACGAATGCGGATCTCCTCTTACAAGGGATAAAGCCGGATCAAAATCATAATTTGCTATATGAATTGAGGTTTTCGCCTGCCTCAAAGCTTCGTACATTAATCTGAGGGTTACCTGACCATCGACGGTGAATATTACACAATTGCCAAATGTAGTTTCACCAAACCTCCTGCGTGTTTTTGATGTATTGTCATAGCTATCAACATCCACAGTACTGCCACACAATTTACAATATTACAATCTACTAAAATGACTAATATGTATATAATGACATTATGTATGAATATATCTCTACAATCTTTGTTCCTATTATCATTTATATACATACTATCATGAACATGTTGCAAAGACATCCTCTATAAATTGTCAACATCCTTAGCTGTCAATACGGGCTGGTATAATTTTGTGAGCTGTTGCAGATATCCTGAAGATACTCCCTTTACTCAAAATTGAAAGTATCTATGTCTTATTGTTGTATGTGATTAATAGGTTACTTAGCGGGCCAGTCCCAAACTTTTACTAAACCTATTTCATCTTTGTTTTCTATCCTTGAATATTCCAACAGAATTGCTGATGGATTTGAGTGCCTGTAGCGTTTGAATAAAATACTGCACCACTTCTGTTCATTGTTTCAGCTGGATTAGCATGATCTATTCCATAGAATTTAAAAGATGGAGGGCCACTAGCCTTTCCTCCTACTCCATTCGTAAGAATCACTTCTTGCCCTTGATCTCTTGATATTTGATTTGATATTCTGATAGATATTATGAGAGCTTTGTCCCTTGGATTCATGCGATTTATAGTTCCACTACTGGTGAAGGTCATCATCAATGCTTGTCTTCTATTTATGATGACTGGTCTGCCAGTAGGTTTGACTTGTTCAATTACAATACATTTAAAAATAACAAATTGAGATACAAATGGAATGCCAAAGTTCCTTGATGTTCACAGTTTAAAAGGCCTTGATGAGGAAGCCTTACGAAAAACACAAAACTCTCCTAAAGATGAATTCGGTGTAACACATGATAACATACTCTATAACAAAGAAGAAGATAAGTTTTTTTGTCTTCTGGATGCTCCAAGTAAAGAGGCAGTAGCGAAACATCATGAGAAACATGGTTTCAAGTGTGACTGGATTACAGAAGTTAAAACAACCACAACTTAAATTACGGTAAAATCCTTAGGCCCAGTCTTAAGACATATTTTGGTAATTGTAGTAGTACAGTATCCGTCTTCAGCTATAATAGATAGTATCGTATGAGTGGATAATCCTTAATAAATAACTAATGATCATAAGGATCTGACGTCAAAATACAAGAATAGCATATTATCAATTGAACGTTTACATATCAGGTCAGAGAGGGTCGTACTACTAATTAGCATCATTATTGTATTAAGTGTCTCTGCGGCTTTTACCTTTGTTCTTAGTACTACCACTAGTTCTCCAGTTCATGCCCAAAAGGATCAAAAACAAAACGTTACTCTAAGAGCCATGCTTGATGACTTAGGTCTTGTTGGTGACTGGAAAGATCTGCTTGATCATGCACGTGATGAGCTAAGTTCTAGACATCCTGATATGAATATTCAGATAAACTACATGGAGTCACAATACAATCAAACAAGAAACCTATTGTTAACAGCTTTGGCAAATCAAGCTCCTATCGATCTAATCTCCTTAGATCAGATTTGGCTTGGAGAATTTGCTCAGAAAGGGCTTTTAACAGATCTCACAACTCGTGCACAGATTTGGGGAAGATCTTCTGATTGGTATGAGGAGAATTGGCAGGGCGGTAATTATGAAGGAAGAGTATACGGGATTTGGACTTGGACTGATGTAAGAGGAATATGGTATTGGAAAGATCTATTGATTAAGGCTCATGTTGATCCTAATATGCTTAAGACATGGGAAGGATATGCAGGAGCTGCAAAGAAGCTTAACACTGTTCTACGACCTCAAGGAATAGACGGAATACATTTAACTGGTGCTAATCATTCTCCAGACCTTTGGTATCCTTATCTTTGGATGTCAGGTGGAGATATACTTGAATTCAAGAATGGTCATCCAACTAAAGCAAATTACTGGTTTCCAGCATATAATAGCAGCAAAGGAATTAGTGCGATGAATTTCATTGCTGAGCAAGTTAAAGATGGAATAAAACCTCAGAAGAATCATTTCTGGGGTAAGGAATTTGTTAATAGGAAGTTTGCTGTTATGATAGAAGGCTCATGGCTGCCAGACTACTTTCCACACGAACAATGGCCAAGTCTGAAACAAAGAGTTGGCTTTATACCAATGTTTCCTGTCCCTTCTCTAGCTAACAAAACATCTACGATGATGGGAGGATGGGAATTAAGTATTCCTAACACCTCAACTCATAAAGATTTAGCATGGGAGTTAATTACAATAAAGCTAAAGCCAGAAATACTTGATCCTTGGCTAGCACAAAATGATTTTCTCCCAACTGAGATACCTATAGGTCAAGGTCTGATATCGAACAAATCAGCATCGTCATTGTCATCCTCATTATCACCGGTTCCATATTATGAGGAAATGGTCTCTTTGATTCCATATGGCGGAAGTAGACCTAGCATACCTGAATATTCGCAGATAGCAGATCATATTAGGCAAGCTATAGACGATGTTTACTATGGCATAAAAGATCCTAAGCAAGCATTAAATGATGCTGCAGCAAAGTCAGCAAAAACGTTGGGATGGTAGATCGGCTGTTAAGTTGAACTTTTACAATGGAATATCTCCAGAAAGATTAGCAAAAATACAGATGTCGATGTTGAGGTGCAGAATATTATCTTATGAACCCTAACAATAGTAACCATTGATAGTATCTTTCCATCCTCTAGATTTCAGTTTCCAATGAATCAGTAACTAAGTGAACCACATTTGGCCATTGTGGTAATAGTTCAGTCATAAGATGTGTGATCTACAATTTATCCAGTCTGTCGACAAACAGGCTACTATTTTTGTAAACGCCACTAATACATAATAGACAGGATACCCGGAAGGGCTGTCGATTGCGAGAACTTATGATGAAAATAAGATTATTTTTTACATGGACTAGTTCACTTTAACCATTCGCAGTATGCAAAAATACTAATTATGCACATGAAAGGAAATCATATGACCAGTGACCGCACACTCTCCATCTCGACCGTTACTCACATCATCAACGTTCCCCTGGAGAAGGTGGACATTGCAGATTGGCTGTTCAACCTTCCTGACGCCGAATATCAGCGCTGCTCGCTCGCACACATCGGAGCCGGCACAACTACTAGCGACGATGGACGTCCTATGACAATCAACGTCGAGACAATCGGCGATGCACTCATGGTTCAGCACTTCGTGTCAGAGGTCCGGGAGTTGAAGTACTGCCGCTTGGTCTCAATCTCCGACGCTATCACCCCCAAAGGACGTACTAAGGTCCAGGTTGTGTGGGAGTTGAGCGCCAAGAAGATCAATGATCACACATGTGAGTACAGCAATTACATCCATGCGAGTGCGACGGATGAGTTCCTGGCATTCATCGAGAAGAATGGCGTCACCTTTGAACAAGCTAGGGCTGCTAGGCAGGAGGCATCGAACTCTCATAACCACGAAGAAACGCCGAACTTTGCCAAAAGCATCGAACGCAGATCCCTATTGAGGGATTAATCAGCGGAAGCCTTCACTTCATCAAGGGTACGGGAAGCGGCTCCATTTAAAAAAATAAAATTAACAAAATTATTCCTTCGCCTGAGTCTCATCAGGCTCTATAGATTTAATGAACGTGTGCTCTTTGAACGACTTGTATCAGTATGTATCTCCCATCATGTAAGATAACATAAGGTAACACTTCAAACCCCATCTATTTGCGATTTATGAGCTATTGAATATTGAATAGTCCATAGGTAGTCCGTGCTCATACATTGTGATCTACTGAATGATTGTAGCGTTAGATACGATAATGTTATTACCGTTATTATTATCATTGTATAACAAAGATACATTTCCCCCAACTGTTTCTGCTATTTCTGTTTTTGCTGCAGCTGTAGCAACCAATTTGAAAATCTATTATAAACTTTCAGCTACATACTTTTCGAATTGATAGGTTTTTATGCATTATCTATCAATCCATTGCTATACATGGCTCAAAATAACTTTGTTGAAGTTGGAAAAGTAAATGAAATTCCTGATGGAAAAATGAAACATGTTGAAGTTGATGGAAAAGAAGTATTAGTTGCTAATGTAGGTGGTAAGTTCTATGCGATAAGTGACAGATGTGGTCATATGAATGCCCTACTTTCAATGGGCAATTTAACAGGAAACACTGTAACATGCCCTTTTCACGGCGCAAAGTTCGATATTATAACAGGAAAGAAGCTTACGGAACCAATTTTAACTCCACCCCAAGAGATGGAACCATTACCACCAAGCTGGCAAAAGTTTTTTGAATATGTGGGTCAACTTATGGCTCACATCAAGACATATGATCAATCAACTTATGAAATAAGAATTGATGGAGATAGGATCATGATCAGGATTTAGCACACAACTTGCATTTTGACGCTTCAGCTATACAACGCAGAGCAGATGAAAAGGAAACTCTTTATTGCGCAGATGAATACCGTTTTTTGAAATAACGTTAATCTACTTGCTATATGTAAGAAAACTTAGAAGCCAACTCTTATTAATATAAGAACAGTAACTACGCCCTTGCCTAGGCTTAGCATCTTTTATTCTTAATATTGCAAAAGACTAGAATGTCAAAAAAAATTGCAATGACAGATTTTGAGGACACAATGACAAGATATTGCCATTGAAGGGAGCAAACAAATTGGGTGTAATACTATTACAATTACCTCCAAGTATTACATACACCAGCCTAAGAGCTATGAAGAAGAATCAATTTCTCTTACACTCAAGTCTGTAAAATCCCATTTCACATTATCTGATCTAAATGTCACAATAGGTCCAGAATTTGTTATTATGTAATCTTTCGGTCTACCGCAGCCAGCACTATAAAACTCCTTGTCTGAACTTCGAGCATACCAGCCACCATCATCGATTAGTTCTGTTACTTTTTTCCATTTATTATTATTTCCATCATCGAAATACGACTCCATCTTTACTGCTGTGTTGTTATTTATGTTATATATCGCTACTTTCCATCCTACCCATCTGCCTAAAAGCATAGTATTAGTAGCAGTAGCCTCGGCTCTTTCTGCTGTATATCCGCCTGTATGCCATATCTCTTTTTGCCAAAAAACTTCACCATTTATGCGTATAGAACCTTTCAAAGAAGTTCCTTCGCATGGAACAGTGTCACTATGTTTGCCCCCTCTCGCATACCACGTCAGTGCATCCTTTGGAGATGACGACGAAATTACCTTAGCGTAACCAGTAATTTCCATATTCTTCCACTTTTTTTGGCCTTTAAGAGTATTTACATTCATTCTCACTTGATCTTCGTATTTACCAGTTTTACCTTCTATCTCCCATGAATCATCAGAGTTTTTTGTTATAGAGGACCCCAGATCAAATATTCCATCTCTTGTTGGATCCTTGATGTTAATAAACCACTCTCTTCCACCTTTCGATGTAGGATAGATTTCCTTTGGTTGAAACTTGTGTACTACAAGGCTAATAGGTGTAGAGGATACTAAAAAGTAATAGTAATAAACAAAAATGCTAATTGTACTAATTGTGATCCCAAGTAATACGATTAATATTCGCAAGTTAGTTTTTGTCAAGACTTATTTGAATGAGCATAATCTTACAATAGTTCAAATGAATTTATCATATCAATGATAGTTGGGGCATAAGTCGGGTATTTAGATATCTCTGCACTATATCGAATTTGATATATTTTACCGTTTTTGATAGTCCAAACTATACTAGTTTTGTAGTTATGTCCAGCATCCGCATTCGTTCCGTTCAAAAATACTATTTCATGTCCTGGATTACCTGAAAGTAGATGTGGAGTTGAGTCTTGAAGCTTAAAGAAGTTTCCGACTCTGTTACTTTCAACTGACTTAATCGTGTTAATTTCATTTGATGAGTATTGTTCTAATGTAAGATTTGTGTTGGAAGATAAATTAGTAATAGATAATGTGACTAGAGCCGCCTTCTGCGGCGCACTAAAGTAAATACCCAACTCATTACTGGTAAAATTCCAATCGGAAGGATATGATATTCTGAAGCCGAGTGTTGGTTCTTCTACCGTTAAAAATCGTGTCGTTTTTGTTGTCTCCTGCGTGTTTATCTTAAGATCCATTACGGATAATAATAAGAATAAACAAATGCTTGTGATCCCAATTAAATAAAGAATCTTCAATATTTTAGACATCATACAAGTTCCTTCTGATAAATATTGCGTAACCCATTGACACTGATAAAAATGTTTTTGATTCAGATTTCAAAAAAGAATCTTAAGATTATACAACAATCGCGAAAACAATTAACGACAGATATTAAAGTATACATTGACGAAAGACTGCCAGAAGAATATGAGAAATGTCTTGCTGATCCAATTCAATCTTAATGGAACCATAGAATATTGCTGCAAATACAGAGGATAAAAGAGAAAAAATACATGCATTCTCTTTAGCTAAAGAATGTTATGTAATAGGATTCGATCTACTACAAATGCTGATATAATTCATGATGCCATCAGATTCGTAGCAGAACGTCAAAAAAAAGAGAGATTGAAATTGATTACTTCAGATAAAGAAGACGAATCTTACAATGTATACACAAGCCCAGCAATTGATCCAACGACGTACTAAACTATCGATCTGTTATAGTGATGTAAATCAAAAACACACTTTGAGCATGAATTCAAAAATCTGGAAAATATATTACTTTCTGTACGGTCCATAGATCAATGATAGAAGATGTTATTAGTAGCAGTTGAGGAAGGTGTAGCCCATATTTCCTTCCATTGCGAATTGCAGTTATGGCATTTGATCACTTGAAGAAATTGATTGCTTCTGTTTGTTTGATATTTTTGAATGTATATTTCATGATAAGATTTGTTATTATCATTGCATTTGGAATAGATAAATGGATTCATAATAATATTTTTTTTAGTTTTCAAAACATCCTTACTGTTATTCAATTCTGCTGGGATGAAACCGTATAAGATATACAATAAGCCATATTAAGCAATGTACATTAAAAAATTATCTATTCTACTGTTGTAGTAGTAGTATTACACTACACTTACCAATCTCCCTTGTTCCATACGACGGTTTATCTAACGACGTATCGAATAGATACGCTCATTCAATATGAAACATAAATTGTACTCTTGTTTAAATTTCTTGCATACATGACTGAACATTATAAGTTAAAGTATGATTGATTGATTAGTTAGTATTGCTATAGGTCTATGTTCGATTTTGCTATTCCTACCTCAATAACTCTACTCTTTACAAGATATGGATTATTAGGTCTCTTTGTAAATGGAATGCTATCTTCCGTTATCCCTATTCCAACTGAACTGACAATATCTGCTTTGCTGGCTTCGGGACAGAGCCAACTGAACGTGTTAGTCGTTCTGACTTTAGGATCAGTAATTGGAGGATTTCTTGCCTATTACTTAGGGCATACTGGAAAAAAGATGTCGCATATAATATACAAAAAATCTAAGACTGAAGATGATGGCATCGATAATGATAATAATAGTAATTATTATTATAACGACAAGGAGAAAAAAAGCCATATTCTATTAGAAAAATACGGCACGTTAATTATTTTTTTATCGCCATGGATACCTATTGCTGGAGATATAATACCTATAATTGCTGGAGTAAAGAAATATAATTTCAAAAAATTTGCTGTTGCTATGGTAGTAGGTAAAACAGTAAAGGCAGTAGCAATAGTCTATTTTCTTGCCATAATTTTATCTCTTGTTTTTCATTGATTTGGATCATGAATTAAAGGACATACGTGATGTTTTTAGCAGCTGGTGGATTAGGGCCGTAGAAGGATTATCCCTTCGTATCAAAGATTTGGAACTAGAATCAAAGCCAGCTAGAGTTTTTCTGAGAGGTGAATACACGAAAACTAAAACAGACAGAGTAATATTTCTAACTGATGAAGTTACCCAGCAATTAAGGCTATGGTTAGATCACAAGTATAGAACACGAAGAGTTTGCTTCAAGGATGAAAGAACAGGAAAAACAATTACAGAGAACAGAACCCCAGAAAGAAAAGAAACTGACTTACTTTTTGCTATTTACCAACAAAGGCCTGATCCTAACCGTCTCTATGATGATTTTGGTAAATCTTTTGCAAAGACATTAGATCGGGTTGGTAAAGGTGCTAAGGAAGACGGGAATACAAATCGCAGGCAAATTACTTTTCACTCTTTTAGACGATTTGTAAAAACTACTATATCTGACCTTGGTTATGCTGACTATTCTGAATATTTCATAGGACATTCTGGCTCGACATATTGGCGCAAAAAAGATTCAGAGA
>Ga0137365_10004689_pt1 | contig 10966 bp, 20 predicted proteins | sample SagtaG_9_FD_104799 | JGI IMG/M metagenome (GOLD analysis project Ga0137365, IMG submission 104799) | Vadose zone soil microbial communities from Sagehorn Ranch, Mendocino, California, USA - Sage1_L_40_16 metaG | ecosystem: Environmental > Terrestrial > Soil > Vadose zone | place: USA... | reverse complement strand
TCCCCTTTCTCTCCACCACCTTGACCACCGCCGGCAAGGCTTGCCATTCTTGTCCCCGCTGGCTTGGCCGGCTTGGTTTTGTCCACCTTGACATTCATGCGCTTGAGAACCTCATGAGTGTTCTTTGCTATTTCCTCGAAGACCTTGGTTTGTGTCGGTGCTTTGAAGCCTTGGCTTTCGAGTTTCGCTGAGACGGCTTCTACGACTTCTTCGTACTGCTCAAGCTCCGGATTTGCCGTGTAGAAAGCTTTCGTGGTTGCTTCGGCACGCTGTTCTGATACATACGAGCGCAACTCCTGAATCTCAGCCTCACGCTCCGTAAGGAGCTGCTGGATACGTGCCTCGGACATCGTGTTAGCCTGGCGCACGAGGGCGTCTCTCATCTCGTGGATCGCCGCAAGCTGCTCCGCCGTCGGTTCTGCAAAGCCCATTTTCTTGAGGAACGAGGCATCTGGCTTCCAAACGTTTAAGATTTTCTCGATTTCTTCCGGCGTGTACTGCTTTTCTGGTTGCTTCGTTTCAGGAGCACCGCCGGCGGGGATGACACGAGAGAGTATATCAGTAATGTCGTCTTTCGTAAGGCCCGTCGACGGCGCAAGCTTAGTCTTTCCTTCGCCCTCGTCTTCACCTTCGCCTCCATCACCGTCTTCCTGGAAGGTTTGGTCTTTACGTTCCTCCCCACCTTCATCGCCCTGACCTCCACCCCCGGCGTCACCCTCCGGGCTGAGTAATATTGGGTGCTTCTTCACGTTGTGCCCTCGCTTTCTCGTTGTAGAGTGTTATCTGTTCGTTCAAAATATCTGCAAAGCGTTGCAAACCGTTCACAAAGCCGATTGCTTTGAAGTGGACTGGAATGTTTTCGCCAGAGTCTTCCATAACTTCACGCAACTGCTGCTGCGCCAGTTCCATTGCCTCCTGCACCAGGTGACGGTAAAACAGATTCTCCGCCAGGTTCCTGAGACCCCGAAGGCACTGCTCCGGATCGGATGGCAGTGGTTGGTCACTCAAAAACGGCCCTTTCTCTCTCGTTCTTAATGTCTCTAACACTTTTGTTTGATCCAGGAAAGTAAGGTTCTGGCAAACCTTCAAAATTTCTCTTCGAGAAGTTTATGTAGAAATACCACGCAGCAGAATCGTAACGCTTGGCAGCATCCACTTCATTATCGAACAAACCTAACCGAATTAACTTTCCATCTACCATTATTCTGGCGTGCCAAAGATTAAGGTGAACGTTCCAAGAAACACCTTTGTAGATCGAAGAACACCCTTTCCTTTTTCTAGCATTAGCTAAGTTCTGAGAGTGAGTAGCAGTCCTAAGGTTTTTCTCAGTGTAGTCGTTAAGATCCCCGTCCACATGATCGGTAACGAAACCTTTAGGAGTCTTATTGATAATCTGAGCAAGACTAACAGACTTAATACCATTAACACGTCCACTCTTATCCCGAGACCACGTATAATCCCTCAAATCAGAAAGCCTATGCGCGTCAACTATCACGTAGCCACCATTAGACAGCTTGAGGTACACCTGGTTGTTCGCTAGCAGCTTCATTTCCGGTTCCTCCATTTCCTGTTACACCTGACCTCATAGCGGTTATTATATTAGACATGGTGGCGTTGTCAAGGGCAAATCTTTCTGGGTTTTTGATCCCTCTAAGGATCATAATTTCACGAAGAATCTTTTTCGGGTCAAGGCCGAACAGAACGGCAGCGTTGGGGTTTTGTAGTAACATGGTGAGCACTTCTTCGAGAGCTTGGGCAGTGTTGTAACGCTCCGAGGGTAGCGTGCCGTCGAACAACTCGAACTCATAACTGCCGACGAGGTCTTGTTTTGTCACACCAACAAAGCGTTCCGCGTCGAGGGAGTTTTGCAGTCCCACAAGCTTGACAAATTGTTCTTCGTCGAGTCCATCTTGGAGGTTCGACAGCATTTGCCGCGCCATTGGTTCGAGGGCAATTTTGAACAGGACAGAGGCGCAGGCTTTCAGTCTGGCGGCGCTTCCGCTTGTGACATTGCGGTGTTCAGTGGCAGAGCGTCGCCCTGGCTGGAACTGCCCTAGTAACGAGTCATTGATCCCTGTTACAATCTGCACTATCTCTTGCAAGTATTTCGTGTCCGCAATGTGGTTCGCAGTGACGTCGGTAAGCTGGAGTTGTTTGAGACTACGGTCGATGTCACCCGTGGCGGACGAGGTGAGTCGGATCACCGGACGACGTTGCTCCAGATCGTCCATGTTGACGTTCTTTGGCTGCACGATCAGCTTGTCGCCGATGACTTTGCGGACGTTGGTGATGCGCGAGTTAATGAACCAGGTGATCACGTCAGCAAGCATCCCGATCGTGTCCATGAGGCCATCACCGACATGGACGTTGTCGTCATAGACAAACGGGGCAACTATGTAGGTGAACTCGTTGTGGAGGTAGCCGAGAGGCTCGCACTTGATCACGCGTTGGTTGTTGGCGAGCCATATGACGTATTTAACGGGGTAGTCCTCTTTGCCAAGCGGAACGCCGTCGATCTCATACTTTGCCGGGACGATTGTGCGCTGGATTTCCGTAACCAGCACGGTCTTCTTCACCTGGCCATCCCCACGCATCCCGGAACCAGGTGAAAACGCCCCAAGGCTTTCTTCGCCAGTGTCGAAGCGGTAACCACGGATCATTTCAAAGTCCTTGTTGATGGGCTTAATGTTGTCCACGCCAGCCACAAGGCCCTCGTGCTCCCATTGTTTGAGTTGAGACATGCTGTAGAGGTCCTCTGAAGCACAGAACTCGCCTTCCTGGTAACGGGTAAGTGGAAGACGGGTATCGGGGAAGAAACGGTAGGGCGAGATGTGGGTTAGTTTGTTACCTTGGTACGACACGACCTCCTTCATGGCTTCCGTGGTGCTTGGCGACATCAAGCGAACGCCCATGAACGATTTGCCAGGGGTGGTGGTTTGCTCACGAATCATTTGCTTCTCGGTGACCCAGTGAACCTTGATGATGCCAAGGCCGAAACGTGCGATGTCTAGCAGCCACAGGTTTAAAAGGGCTTCAAAGCGGTTGTGGGATAGGTTCTGAGCCAGTAAGGCTTCCGCTACCTTAGCTGGCTTATCATCCTCCGCCGTGAAGCCCTCGAGTTCGAAGATACGGTCCCTTTGAGTATAGAGTGAATAGCAAAAGGCAATGAAGGTCATTACCTGGGAGTAGGGGATAGGCACGACGAGTTTCTCAGGCTCCCCCCGTTCGCGGGCCTTTACGTCGTCAGCGTCACGTGGCCGAATGTTGCGAAAGATTTCATCGTTGCGATCCCAGCGAGGGTAATAGCCCTGCATTTTGCGACGTGAGATCATCACGAGAGCACGGCAGTCCGTGAGCATTTGCGTCTGGAACTTCGATTGTTCCTCGTTCGAGAGGTCCTTGTAAATGGAATCGTCCATGTTACGTCTGGGTGGACTCGAACAGGGCCTTCTTGCGCTTTGCAAGGTCTTCACTCACGTAGTCTGCAAGGCTTTTCTCGCTCGCTTTTTGCAACGCGTTGATAGCGTCATCTATGGTTGCGCCTCGACTCTGCAAAAAGGCCATCGCCGCGTCTATGCCGAACCTTGCGGCAAAGTTCAGGATCGCTGCTAGGAGGACTTCGCTCATAATGCGGTAGCTTTCACAAGCTGGGTTTGCAGGCTTTGGGCCTGTGGTTTGGTTAGTAGCGGTACGATGAAGTCTACAAAGTTCTTCGCCGCCTGCTTCGCAGCATCGAACGCGGTAGCGTAGTCACGTGAGTCACCGCTAGCTTTGTAGGCCACAAGGGCGTCGTGGGCGACCTTGGAAGCTCGCTGGTAGGCCAGGTGAGCCTCTGCGGCTTTTGCTGCAACATCCTGTGGCACAAGTCCGTCGTTGTAAAGCTGGGCGTATTGTTGAGAGGCCGAGTCCACGACCTTGGTCAAGGTCACTGCACCAATGTAAAGTCCCTGGCAAGCTGTGAGCAGGGTTAGTGCAACCAGGACTGTGACTTGGACTCCAAGTCGTCGAATAGCTTTTGCTGTTCTTGGAGCAGGGTGAGTAGACTGCATAACAAAATCGCATCGGGGTAGGAAAGGCGGACTTCTGTGCCTCGTTCCTGACCACTCAACTGATCCATGATTTTCCCGATTATACGCTTTGAGGCTTCCTGAATTGCCATTAGTCATTGTAGTTTAGGCGATGTTTGCGGAGGATTTCGTGAGCCACGGAGACGGAGAATGGCTTCATTAGCACACCGATGTATCCTAGCCCTTGTGCCTTGGTAAGCATGTCGGGAAAGCCAGAGGTGATGATGACCATGCAGTTGCGGGAGACCTCTTTGATCTTTCGTACGATCTCAACCCCGGAGCCATCGGGCATTTGTAGGTCTATCAGGGCAAGGTGGAAGAAGTATTTATTCACGACTTCGAGGGCATCCTTGATCTTGGTAACAGCGGTGATCACGGTGTTTTGAACCTGGAAAAGTTGAGTTAGCAGTTCTAGAATGTCCTCGTTGTCTTCGACGATTAGTATCTCAGCCTTCACCGGGTGAAGTTGCTCGCGTCTTGCTCGGGTCTTGTTGAGTTCCAAAGCTACGGCAATAGAGTGGGCTAACCGGCCTATGTAGCTTTTCAAGATGTAGTCTGCCGCGCCCATACGGAGAGTTTTTGCGGCAACCCTGTCATCGAGCGTACCGGTGACGTAGATGAGGGGAGTGTGTTTCGCAAGCCGGTCACGGATTGTGAGGGCTTCGTAGTCAACGAAGCCAGGCACGGAGAAATCGGCAAGGATAACGTCATTGGTAAAAAGGGTTAGCTCGCTTTCGTAGGATGCTCGGTCACGGACCGTGGAAAGGTTCGCCAGATCACGAAGCTCGTGGCGAATGATCGTGGCATCGTTTTCATCGTCTTCAAGCAGGAGGACTCGCCACATTGGGCTTTTCGCGTTTTTCGAGTTCAGAGACCTTTTTGCTCACGAAAGCAAGCCAGTTCGTGAAGCCAACCCAGACACAGGTGGCCCAAAAGATTTGCACGTCGAGAACAGTAATGTTGGCTTCGTGAGACTTCCATTCTTTGAGGGTGATCACGACAATGCCCGCCACGGCTGCACCGACGTAGAGGAAGCCGTGAAGGATAACGGGGCTGTAGTACTTTGCCCATGCAGCCTGGCGTTTGAAGAATAGTGCTGTGTCGCTCACGAAAGAATGCAGAAGACGGCGATGGCCGCAACGATTATTATGATGAGAAGAATCACGCCAGGGTGTTTGTCAAGCCAGGTAGAGGCTTGTTTTAGTTTGTTAACGAGGAACATAGAAGAAGCGCAAGCAGTGGCCACGGACACAAACGAAGCGTTTGTGAGAGTGTGGTGAGCCATAGACACGTTCATCTATGCGCCGCCATTTGTGGAGGCCGACGAAACAGAGGATTTTGCCAAGGATGCGTTTCATCGTCCCAGGGAAGTTTGGAACTTTTGACAAGCGGTGGTGTAACCTGCGGCCTCCGCAGCAGTGAGGCCAATCCCGATAGAGTAGCAGCCCACGACCTTTGTCGAAAATTGCCCTATAACCGGGATCGTATCGTGAAGTCCGAACATGGTGAAGCTTAGGTCAGGCAGGGTCGGGCCATCATCGGTAGTGTTCGTGCCGACCGATGTGCCATTCTTGTAAAGAGTGTTGAGTGTCGCAGAGGTGCGGCTTGCCAGGTACATCCCTGTCCCGTTGGAGTCGGAATAGGCGATGTAGCTGGTCGCAGTGATAAATGGCTCGGCATAGGTGTTGCCATCGACGTAAGGTCCAACGGTCAGAGCAAAAGTGCTGTTGACTCCAGTTTTCTGACAGCCGCAAAAGCCAGCTTGGTTTGCAGCAGTGCGGACGTAGAGAAGAATATGCCCGTTCGTGGCGCTAGCGTAGACGGTGGAGGGTACGAGGCCGGTTGAAAGGTAAGACCCAGCAGAGGACGAAAGACCACCACTTGAGCCTCGTTCGACGTAGGTCCAAGTGCTGTTGGCAGCAGTGCTGTCCTCGACGGCAAGACCGTAATCGTTGATGATGGGTGCTTGGACGGCACCCATGACGGTGCTCGAACTGGCCGTGAAGGCGTCACCGGCGAATTGGTTGTTGCGATAGATTTTGGCTCGAATGCCTAGAGAGTAGATGTCACGGATCAAGACTGTGGCATCGGCAAGCGTTCGGGCGCTAATTGATCCAGCGTTGGTGGTAGCAGCGTAGCTCCAACGGTTGACCTCGGTCGAAAAACCGGGGCGCATTGCGGCCTGCGCGTTGAATGCGATGAGAAGAATGACCAGGGCTGCTTTCATCAGAAGTAAGGAGTCTGCACCACGCTGAAGATGTTGTTGGTGAAGGCGTGTGCGGAGAGCGTGTAGATGTCGATGGCGTTAGCGTTGGTCGTTTGCTGCGGGGCCGTGCGGTTCATGAATGCGTAGTTAGTGGCCCAGGTGACGGACCAGGTGCCGATGTTATTCTCCAAAATCCACAGCTCGATGTTTTGCGGGGTGGTTGTGCTAGGCAGTGTTGTGGGGGCTGGGATGAATGCGGTGTTGGTGATGGTTAGCTTGAAGTAGTTACCGAGCGATGGGTCAAAGCCGAAGATGTTGGTGCCGATTTGGGTGAGAGTGATCCAAGTCAACGCCGCTGTGGAAGCAGTTGCAGTGACGTTCGAGCCGCTAATTGCCCAGGTGACTGTGGAGCTGTTCGTGAAGTTGGGCGTGGAAACATTCGTAGCGTTAACCGAAACCGTTGTGCCCCCAGCGGCTGAGGTTGCCGTGATGTTGGTGCCGTTGATGGACCAGGTGACCGTGGCAGAGTTGGTGACGTTGGGTGTGGGGACGTTCGTGGCGTTGACGGAGAATGTGTTCGTGAGGTTGATAGCAGCTTTCAGATTGGCGTAGGTGATGTTTTTGTTCGTGGTACCGGACTCCACGACGAAAAGATCGTTGGTCGCGGGTGTGGTGACGGCGGGGTACTGGCTGATCTTTGTGACGATGGTTGCAGCGATAAAAGCTAGCGCGGCCAAGACCGTGGCGGCTGCTAGGATACGTTTGCGGGTCAGTGAACTCATGGCGTGCCTCCCCCGATTTCCTCACCACCTGCTCCGCCGATTATTTCGCCTTGTGCACCACCGATGACCCAGACATCCGTGGTCGCAGGAGGAGGCTCCGCAGCAGGCGTCTGGCTCTTAATCATGACCAGGTTACCGATTATTAGTATCATATGCGGTAGGCAATAATCTTACCCGTTGCCAGTTTGATGACCGTGAAAAAGCCCCGAATCTCCATGCCCGCGCTTAGTGCCACGCCCGCAAGTGCGCCGGTCATGCACACGGTAGCAGGGATGGACGGGAGGTTGCCGCTGGTGAGAGTGGTGAAGGTACAAGCTGAGAGGCATTGGATTATGCCCCACGAGCCGGAGTGGGAGCCGGTGTCCTCGATGAAGTCCGAGCCGAGTTGCCCGAGTGCCAGTGACTGTGGAGCCTGTTTGCTGAGCATTTTGTTCTATATGGTTAAGGTTACCTTGCCAAGATCAAGCAAGGGCTTGTCGATGACTTCGTCTCCGATTGGCCTGTTGTAATTTTTCTCATCCACCCAACATGGTTCGTCAAGCACGAGGCGGTAGAGGTTCTCCATCGCATGGTCGTCCTTGTCAACGGGCTTGTTCTTTTCCTCGTTCCAATACCAACGCTGGATTTCCCACAGTGTGCGTCTGGCGGTCTCGGTGAAGAAAAGTATGGGAGGGTTGTGAGAGAGAAGTTCCTTGACACGGGAAATGCCGCGCATGGGGTCCTTCACACCTTTCTCGACCGGGAAGCCGTTCATGGCGAAGTCGTCGGACCATGATTGTTCGGTAGTCTGGACTTCGATGAAGGCGAGAGGGTCGGCAATGCCGCGAATGAGATTGCGGCCATTGGTGACTTTTTTCATCATCTTGCACAAGTCGCCCACGTTCCCGTGCTCGAAAATGTCGTTGAAGATGTAGAAGCGTCCACGTGGGTCAACGGCGAGAAAGAGCACGCAGTGGGGGACTTTAGGATGGGGGTCAATGGCGTAGTAGATTGGCCACGACTTCGGGGGAGAGTCTGGCGCGCTCCAACCGGTTGGTAGCTGCTGAAGCACGTGCTTGTCATAGCGGAACTCTTTGTAGACCAACCCAGCCAAATGTAGTGGTTTGCCCCATAGACGGCATTCCTTTTCCTCGTCCGTTAACGAGTCCTCGAAAATCTTTATCGCTTCGCTTGAGATGTAGGGGTTGTCGTAGATCGAGCACTCTACTTTGAAAGCAGACCTCTCAAACGTCCCGCCTGGTAGAAAAGCATCAGTAATCCAAGGCTCAGTGAGAGCCGTGAGCGTGAACCAAGCGTGGCCATCGCGGTCAATAAGGCCCCGTGAAGCACCCACCCATAGACCCTCCGGGCATGGTTCGTCAATGTGGATGAAGTCGTAGTCGGTGCTTTCCACACTTTGTGGATCGTTGAGCCAGGAACGAACGGTTGCGAACCGGAGCACCGAGCCATTGCTGCACTCCACAATGTAGATTTTGCCCTCATGGTTGCGTGTTGTGCGCTTGATGAAACCATCGCGTGGGAGAAACTTCCAAAGTTTACCCTCATCGCCACGGTTGGACGTGTAGACTTCATCAATCTTTTCCCAGTTTGTTCCTACGACTAACCCCTTGACGGGGCGTTGGGGAATGCCGTCCCGTCGTGCTGGATCGTCCTCTGACATCCAAGCACGTTCGCCACGGAGCCATGCACAGTCTTCGGCACAGCCTGAGGTGCTTTTGCCCGAACGGTTGCCGCCAAAGATGGCTTTGCGGCGAACGATGGAACGGTGAAATGCATCTTGCTTGGGGTGTGGCTTATAGTAAAGTAAACCGTCATTACGTATCGCTGCTATCTTCTCCCTAAGAAGTTTTACCTTCTTACGACGTATTAAAGACAGCTCGATGTTGTCCGTGGCGATCATGCAAGGCTACGTTCCACCAATTTGTCTTTCAACCACTTGTAAACCCGCCATGTTGCGCGAAGGTCGTGGAGAGCGTTGTGTGCGTGCTCGAGGGTTTCTCCAAAGGCGAATTGGTAAACTTCGCTCAAGCGTGGCCACTTTGGTCCGTACGGGCCAGGAACGTTGCAGACGTCCGTGCTATTACGCATTGTGCAGAACAAAGGTCGCTCGACAAACGGGTCAGGGAGTCCGAAGCGAACAAATTCACTTTTCAACACGAAAGAATCGAAGTCGATGTTGTGGGCAACGAACCAGTCAGCATGGACGGCAAGGTCTTGGAAAAGCACAAGGGCGTTATGAAGGCCGACGCCGGTTTCGACAGCTTTCTTCGTTGTGATGCCGTGGACGCGCGCAACGTCGTCGGGGATGGAGAAAGATGGAGTGATGACAACGTTGATGCAAGCTAGCTCGTCGAGGCCCTCAGTGAGGAGGCAGGCCAGTTGGACGAGCCGTGGCTGGAGAGGGTCGGTGAGAGGGCGCTTGAAGTCGGCCTTCCCGGTTGTTTCCGTATCAAATAACAAAACCTTGTCCGGCATAACAAAGGAAAACTAACTAGCTAGCGCGACTACGTCGCACGGCCCTTGTGACCCACGGCCGCATTGATCGCGTCGTCCTGGTCGCACATGCAATCACCTTCGTTGATGTTCTTGTCCAAGTCGATGCCAGGTGTCGCTATCTCCTCGGACAGGTTCTCAGCCTTCGGTGTGTCTTTCGCTAGGCTGGTGTACTGCTCTGAATCACGTAGTTGCATACGGTGTCCTTTCGCTCGTCGGGCGGTGAGTGTCGCTCGATAACTCTCACTTAGCTCTTCTTTACCATCTTTCCAACCCTGTGTCCCATTTTACGTTCTTGGTTCAAGCCAATGGCTATCGCTTGACTTCGATTTCTGACCAGGGGTCCCTTCTCGGACCCACTGTGTAGAGTTCCTTTTTTGAACTCATGCATTGTTGGTTTTATTCCGGGCATGGTTTATCCTCCTCTTTACACAATTCCAGGTACTTTGCAGCCTTTCTCGCAACCTCTGGATCATCGCGTAGAAACCCTATAGCAATATTGCATCTTTCGTGAAGAAGACCCCTGATTTTCCCGGTTGCGTGATCATGATCTATAAAGGCGTCGCCATAACCACCAAAAGGCTTTCCACATAGTTTACAGCAAAACCCTTGGTTCATATACATCTTTACGAACTGTTCCCAGGTTATGCCGTAATCATGCTTCATCCTGGCCTTGCGGTCCTGTAAAGGGTTTTTCCTACGGTACTCCTTAGCTTTTTTCTTATAAACCTCCCTATTTTGGTGATAGTAATTCTTGGTCCAAGCGTTGTGCTTCTCCTTATGCTTTAGGTGGTTTAACCGTGACCACTCTTTATGATGTTCAAGGTTAGCCTCCCTCCACCTTTTTTGGTAACCATTGGGGTCTTCGGACGGGGAAATTCCGTACTTTAACTTTGACTTCTTTTTTTCTTCAGACTCCTTTTCCCATTGCTGAAGTTCGTTTAGTTCTTCCATAACGGACTCCGTTAAAGTACGAGTGCTGAAAGATCAACCTCTGTCACAGTAGTCACAGGGTCGCTTGCTATAGCAGGACCTGTGGGTAAGCTCCTTATTTCCTGAGTCACCACAGTAAGAGTTAGAATTTTTGTCTCCCCGTTCCATTCCATCGACACGTCTGTTACTACGATCATTTTTCTCCTTTCTTACTCTCCAGGACCAACAATAAACACATTTACCGTGCTTTCATCCACAATTGGTCCGGTATGCTTAAGCGAACCCGGTATCAGATCCGTGTGCTGCACGATCATAGCTATCACCATACTACCTACACCCTCCTTAAGTTTTGCTGGATCAAAATGTCCATTTGTGGAATAGAACGGGTCAGTATGATCCCATGTAAATGGTTGTGAGGCGAACAAAACTCTTGTAAGGACTTTCATAGTCTAGTGCGAACCGCCTTCTACATCCACCACCGTCCC
>Ga0137365_10004688_pt1 | contig 10967 bp, 10 predicted proteins | sample SagtaG_9_FD_104799 | JGI IMG/M metagenome (GOLD analysis project Ga0137365, IMG submission 104799) | Vadose zone soil microbial communities from Sagehorn Ranch, Mendocino, California, USA - Sage1_L_40_16 metaG | ecosystem: Environmental > Terrestrial > Soil > Vadose zone | place: USA... | reverse complement strand
TTCATCCGTTTCTTTCCTTCCTTTTGTTTCTCCAGCAGCTTCCGCTTGCGCGTAATATCGCCGCCGTAGCATTTCGCGGTTACGTTTTTTCGCAATGCCGAAACGCTCTCACGCGCAATAATTTTTCCGCCGATAGCTGCCTGAATCGCCACCTGATAGAGCTGTCGCGGAATCACTTCCTTTAGTTTAGCCGCCAATTGGCGTCCCCTGGCCTCCGCGCGATCTTTGTGCACGATCGTCGAAAACGCATCGACCGGCTCCCCATTAACGAGCACGTCCAGCTTTACCAATTTCGCCGCGCGATAGCCGGAGTGCTCGTAATCCATGGAGCCGTATCCACGCGTAATGCTCTTAATCTTGTCGTTAAAATCGACCAGAATTTCGTTCAGCGGCAATTCGCAATGCAACATTACCCGACGTGTATCGAGCGACTCGGTGCGCTTCATCTGGCCGCGTTTCTCCAGAATCAATTGCAAAATGTCGCCGATATTTTCATTCGGGCACAGCACGTATGCCTTTACAATCGGCTCACGAATTTCCTGGATCATAGTCGGATTAGGCAGGTGAGCAGGATTATCGATCAACGATCTTTCTCCGCCCGTTCTGATCACCTCATAGACGACGCTTGGACTCGTCGCGATGATGTCCATGTTATACTCGCGCCGAAGCCGTTCCTGGATGATCTCCATGTGTAGCAATCCCAGGAATCCGCAGCGAAATCCGAATCCGAGCGCAACGGAACTCTCCGGTTGATAGATAAACGCGGCGTCGTTCAGACGCAGCTTCGCGATTGCCGTCTTCAAATGTTCGAAGTCGCCGGTATTGATGGGGTAGATCCCACTGAAGACCATGGGATGAATTTCCTGAAAACCCGGAAGCGGTTCGCGCGCGGGATGACGCTGATCGGTGATGGTATCGCCGATCTTCATGTCCGCAGTCGACTTAATGTTTGCGATGAAATAACCGACATCGCCAGGATTTAGCTTTTCCTGTGCGAGCATCTTCGGCGTAAAGACGCCCACCTCTTTGATCTCATAGCGCGCGTTATTACTCATCAACGTGATTGCATGATTCGCTTCCATTGTTCCCGAAACGACACGCACATAGCCGACCACGCCGCGATAAACGTCAAACACCGAATCAAAAACTAGCGCGCGCAACGTCTGGTCTACGGGCGGTCGCGGCGGTGGAATACGTTTCACGATTGCCTCAAGAATTTCATCAATTCCGATGCCCATCTTCGCGCTCGCGTCGATCGCTTCCTCGGCTGGGATCGCGAGAATTTCTTCCAACTGGCGATGCACCGAGGCCACATCGGCGTTCGGCAGATCGATCTTATTGATGATCGGAACAATGGTGAGCCCCTGCTTGTGAGCGAGGTGAACGTTCGCTACCGTTTGCGCCTCGACTCCCTGCGCCGCATCGACAACCAAAAGGGCGCCCTCGCACGCGGCAAGGCTACGCGAAACTTCATAGCTGAAATCAACGTGCCCAGGAGTATCGAGCAGGTTCAAGCGATAGTTTTGCCCGGATTTGCTCGTGTAATGCATCGTCACTGGATGCGCTTTGATTGTGATCCCGCGCTCCCGCTCCAGATCCATCGAGTCAAGAAGCTGGTCCTGCTTGTCCCGCTCGTGGATCGTGCCGGTACTCTCGAGCAATCGGTCCGACAACGTCGTTTTGCCGTGATCGATGTGCGCGATGATGCAGAAGTTCCGCGTAAACTCAATTCCCATGGAAGTGGGCACTATGCGGGCGCGGCTGCGCATGGTCAATCGGGTAGCGCACCCGCGACGCAAATCCAGAAAGGGCGGCGCTATCTACGGTCAATATTTTCCGGGGAGGATAGACAGATACGAGTTTACAACCGAGCGTCGAGCGCTACTGAAATCCAGAGCGACATGAAACACCCCGATTACGCCGTAAGATCAGGGGCTACGCCTTCTCCAACTGCTAAACCCAACGCGTGCACAGCTGATCTCACGGGATCGTCGCATGAGCCACGCCCCTATCGTTGAAATCATCAGGATTAGCGTTTGGAAATTCGTTCCAGGCACCGCCGCAAGTGAGCGGACGGCTAGAACTAAGCAATCCCGCACCGCAAACGGTCGTCAATTACCGCTAAATCGCTAAGTGCCAAGAGTCGGCGCTCAGGGCTCCCTAGCCTCGTTTCGGAATATCTTCAGGAACTTTGCTTCCCGATTTCCGGAGAAGAATGATGAAAGCAGGCACAGTGAAGTGTATAGCAATGTTTCTGATCGTTTCTTTTGCGTGCTCATCGCACACATTCGCGGTTTTACGGCCGCTGTTTCCGATCAAGCCAGAGCCACCATTTGCAAACACAGACCGTAAGCAATGAACCGCCCTGCGAGTAAAACCGACATCTGGATTTTGCCACAGGGAACGCTAACGCTCGTTAGGCCGCTCACTCAGCGGGCGAATGAATGGATTAGCCAACACGCCCAGGATGATTCGCAGTGGTTTGGCCCTGCGCTTGTCATCGAACACCACTACCTCGCAAACCTACTCAGCGGGATGATCCAGGACGGACTGCACGTAACGCAATGATTCTGGAAGAATTATTGGAACAGTGGTGGCAGATACTGCGCGCAATCCGGTCCAACGCCAACACCCAGTCCTACTCCAACGCCTAGAGTAACACCGAGACCGAGCCCGACACCGTACGTTCGTCCGACTCCTCGCTAGGCCATAGCCAATGACGATGGAATGGCGTCAGAGCTTGCTCTTACTCAGCAGCGTCGACGGTAAGTGCCGCCCCATCCCGCACTCCTCGGACTCTCCCCCTCGTCGGGCTCGCAATTCCAGAATCTGCCTCATCGTAATCAGGGAACCTTGGCCAGGATTTTCTCCATCTCGGACGCGGTGAAAGCGCGTAATGTCTGCGAGCGAATGTTGCCCAGCATATCCGCCGCCAGCAACACGCTGGCGGCCGTCTCGTCGTCTGGAGCGTCGAAGACGCAGACTTGGTCATATTCGCCAAGTGTCCAATACATTTGCTTGATGCTTACTCCCATCGACTCCACCTTGGAGGCCCAGTCGGCTACCCGCTGGGTCGTTTCTTTTGCGGCCTGGATACCCTTGTCGGTGAATTGAACCAAACTGATGTACGTCGCCATAATGTCTCCTTTAAGTATTCTCGGAATCGCTTTCGGTCCGAACAAAGTAAAACTAAGGCTACGGATGCCGACTCCGAGCGTCAAATGTCCAGGAATAATCTAATCGCCCTGAAATGGGAACGCGTCCAAATTACTTTCTTCTATCTAAAAGAGGATCAGTCGGCGTTGGGCTGCGCTGCAGGTATAAGAATCGCTCGACCACATGCCGAATTTCCGGATAGATTATTTCTAACATGCCAAAGCTCATTATCAGCGGGACTACGTATGAACTTGTTGACGAGCTGATCACAATCGGGCGCAGTCCGGACAACACGATAATCATTAATAACCCTTCGGTCTCGGCGCGGCACGCGCAGTTGCAGTTGGCCGGCGAAACGTATCGGTTGAAAGATCTCGGTTCGACCAACGGGACACACGTCAATGGTAAGCCGGTCACGGAAACGTTGCTGAGCTTTGATGATCGGGTCCGATTTGGCGCGACCGAAGCCCGCTTCGAGTCGGAAGCGAGCGGATCGCGACCGCTCCCCCTGCTCGAGGAGATCAAAGCAAGACCGGCAGAATTGAGCGCCGTCCCTGCGGATTTTACCAATGTTTCTCCGTTCCGACGCCAAAAACAACAGAGCGACCCGCTTCGCAATGGAATTTTTATCGGTTTGGCGCTTGTGCTGCTCGTGTTCCTGGGAAGCATGATTGCAGTGCTGATGATGCACGCCCCGAGTTTGTAAGTCCCGGCGACCTTGTGGCACACTCGAGGATGATGCACCGGGATCCCTCGACTTCGCTCGGGATGACAGCACGAACAAAGCGCCTGCTACTTTTCGACATCGATGGAACGCTGATCCACTCTGGCGGCGCGGGTGTGCATGCGCTTAAATCTGCTTTCAAAGAACGTTTCGGTATCGCTGACGACCTGCACGACATCGAAATCGCCGGCATGACCGACTCGGGCATCGTCGTCAGCATATTGAACAAGCACAAAATTCCCGCGACGAACGAAAACGTGAGCGCCTTCCTGGATAGCTACGTTCATTTTCTTTCGCTCGAATTGCCACGTCGCAAAGGCAAACTGCTTCCGGGCGTTCTGGAATTGCTTCGGCGTCTCAAGTCGCGGCCGCATCTCGTGCTGGCGCTTCTTACTGGCAATGTATCCCGCGGCGCCCAGCTCAAGCTCGAGCATTACGGTGTCTGGCACTTTTTTGAATTTGGCGCGTTCGCCGATGATCATCGAGACCGTAACCGGCTCGGGCCATTCGCTCGCGCGCGCGCATGCGAGAGACACGGCCGCGAATTCTCCGCCTCCGAGATTGATGTAATCGGAGATACACCGCGCGATATTGCTTGTGGGAAGGCTTTAGGCGCACGCACGGTCGCCGTAACGACCGGCACCTGGAGTCGCGATCGACTTGCCGAATATCATCCGGATTTTTTGATCGACGATCTTTCAGATGTGGAAAAAGTGATCGATACGCTCGGATGGTGATCCATTGACGAATGAAGGGTTGAATGAAAAAGAAGAACGCGTCCCCATCTGCTCCAAAGCCGCATCGAGACCAGCCCAATGTGTTGCCACTCAAGGGCGAAATCGATCTGCACGTTTCTCCCGTAGTCACGGCATCACTCACCGCAATGATCGAGAAAAAACCGGAACGCGTGGTGATCGATCTTTCGGATGTGACTTACATCGATAGCGCAGGCCTGGCAGCTCTTATTCAGGCGATGCAAAAAGTGGAAGCCTACGGGGGAAAATTTTTGCTGGCTGGCTTGCAGGAGACGGTGCGCTCAATTTTCGAGATCTCGCGGCTCGATCAGGTGTTCCGGATCTTCCCGGACACGGATACCGCGCTGGCTGCCACGTGAGACGGCCTCAAGGGTAGAACAAGGCGGACGGATCGCGCCTCTCCTGCTGCTATACAATGGGCGTCCACGCCTATTCGTCAGGTCTCGGGGTCATTCGTGTCTGTTGGATAATCTTCATAATAGTCTGGTTGCTGGGAGCCGTTTCGACTAAGCGCACGATCTACCGCGAAAGCACTGCGGAGCGAGCCCGCTACTGGCTAGTGCTCGTGATCGGTTATTTTCTCGTGATCAAATCGAGCAGTCTGCCGCCCCCATTCGATTGGCTCGTCGTTCCGCACACAACATCAAGCGCCTGGGTCGGTGCCTTTCTGTGCGTTAGCGGCCTTGTATTTGCCATTTGGGCTAGAGTGATACTCGGAAGAAACTGGAGCGGCGTGGTCACGTTGAAAGAAGGACATGAACTCATTGAGCGCGGTCCATACCGTCTTGTGCGTCATCCCATTTACACAGGAATCCTTGCCATGTTTGCCGGCACTGCCATCGCCACGGGGTATTTCGGCGGATTCTTAGGCTTGTTGCTCGTGTTCGTGAGTTTCTGGCTGAAACTCAAACGCGAAGAAGATTTGATGCTAAAACATTTTCCGGACAAATACGCCGCTTATCAGCGCAGAGTAAAACGCATTATTCCGTTTCTGGTTTAGCCACGCTGCATAGGACTGCCAGCGTCTCGTTAATGTTTTGTGAAATGTCGAATTGCGCCGCGAGTTGGCTGTTTGTCGATCTTGCTGCAGCGCGACGCGAAGGATCGGACCAGAGTCGAATAGCATCGCGCAAAGCGAGGAGATCCCCTGCATGATCGACAATTGATCCTTGGACGCCGTTCTCGATGATTTCGCTAAAACCGTTGGAACGCGTGGTGATCACAGGCAAACCGCAGGCGAGCGCTTCCAGACAGGCATTGGAAAATGGATCGTAAATCGTAGGCAGAATAAAAATGTCCGCAGCAGCGTAAACACGCAGCATGTTCGCAACTTCACCGAGAAATTGCACCGGCTCTTCGCTCCAAAAGCGCAGGCGCCTCGTCTTGTAGAGCCTTGCATTTCCGCGACCGGCCACCAACAACCGCATCTTGCGATCCTTGCAAAGCGCCGCTGCCTCGATAGCGAAAAGCAGCCCCTTGCGCTCCCACCCAGTGCCCGCAAATAACAGTGCTATTTGGTCTGGCTTTAAATTCAATTCCTCTCGCGACTTTTCGCGGAGCTCCGGATCGAACCGGAATTTCTCAAGGGGGACACCGTTGCGAACAATGTCGATCTTGGCTGCTGGATAACCATAAAGATTGATGATTTCATCTTTGACCATTTGCGAGGCAGCAATCACGCGCTTGGTGTTGCCACCGGAAAAAAGCGATTGTTCCAGGCGTAACAGATCCTGATGCTTGGAACTGAGACTCCGGACAAATCGTTTCAGAGGCAGTTCGAACTTTCTTCTCCGCTCAAGCCAGGCGCGATGGACTCCATCGCCAGCCCGATAAACGTCGCAGCTCCAAACACGCTCAAGACTGAACAGCACATCAAACCGAAATTGGGCGCGCATTCGTTCAAGCTCGCTGGCAAATTCGACCGGCGATTTAGAACGCAAGTGCGCGATCGATCCAAACGGCCACTCGCCGTCCGGCCAGTCAGTAGTCGCTACAAGCTGCACGTCATGTCCGGCCTCGATCACGCCACGCGCGAGGCGTTTTAAGTACGCCTCCGCGCCGCCAGTCGGTGAATAACCGCGCCGGACAAAGGCGATACTGAGATTCCTGGTCATATGTCTTTTGTCATTTCGACCGGAGCAAAGCGCAGTGGAGAAATCTCTTACTATTCAAATCTGCTACGCCAGAAAACTAAACAACGAGAGATGTCTCGACTCCGCTCGACATGACACAAGAGGCCACTTTACACGCCTCATGTTCACCAGAATAGTTGTAAGCCGATGCCGGGTGAAACCTTAAACGCTCCGCCGCCGCTACGCTCCCCCTCGGCCACAGAGCGTACTTTACCCAGGCATTTGCTCTATTCGATTTTTGCCCGCATCGGGGGTTCCGGCCTGGATACGGATGCATTTGAGACCCTGCGTGCATCTTATCGCGGGGGATTCCTGGGCAAAGCGATCGCTTATGATAACAGGCAGAAGGAAATTCCTGCTTCGTTGATCCATTCTTTGCGGTGGCATCCGGTGCGACTTATCTCATTTTTCGATCGGCCCTACTACTACGGCGCGAAAAAAAAGTACCTTGATTGGATCGCATCCCGGCACCTGGCCACCGGCCGCTACGATCTGTTTCATAGCTGGTCGGGCGACTGTTTGCGATCGCTGCAGGTGGCCAAACAGCGCGGCATTCCTTCGATCGTTGAAATACCGACCTGGCATCGTGACGGTGGCAAAAACAAGGTCGAACGCCGGAAGATTGCTGAATCGGCAACCACGAGCCGTGGCCTTGGAAAATGGAAAGCCAGACTGTTGCTTGAGCGAAAGCGTTTCATAGAAGAATACCAGCTGGCTGACCTGCTGCTGGTCTTATCAGAGAGGGCGGCTAACACCTTTCGCGTACGTGGTTTTCCGGAGGAAAAACTTTTTTACCTGCCCCGCGGAGTGGATGTAGAACGATTCAAGCCGGGACATCGGCCGGCTAAATTTCGCGCTGTCTTTGCGGGCGCTCTGATCAAACGCAAAGGCATCCAACATGTGCTCGAGGCATGGCATCGCCTCAACCTGCCTGATGCGGAGTTGTGGTTGGTTGGGCACGTGCACGATGAAGCGAAGCCTTTTCTCAAACAATTCTGGCGCGATAACATCCGGGTAGTGGGATTTGCGCGCGACCCGGAGAATTATCTTAGCCAGGGCACGGTACATGTTTTTCCGTCACAATGGGAAGGCAGCGCCAAAGTGACATATGAAGCTGCGGCATGTGCGCTGCCCCAAATCACCACCCGTGAAGCAGGCGATGTGGTGCGCGATGGCGTGGAAGGAATTATCGTGAAGCCGGGCAATGTCGACGCGATCGCAGCGGCACTCCAGCATCTGCATCGACACCCTGAAATCGTTCAGCAAATGGGCAGCGCCGCGAGACGTCGCGTAGTTGAAAATTTCACGTGGGACCATTTTCGGACGCGATTACTCGGGGCATACGAAACCGCCATGCGAATGGCTCGATAATTATTTCACACATGGAGTGGCGATCTCCAGATCGCCCCCGGTCGCCGTGGCGACCGCTCCTTGTTAAGGCGAATGAAAGTTCTTCTCCTGCAACTGAAGCGAATCGGCGATCTGATCCTGACAACTCCCGCGATCGCGGCTTTGCGCGAACGCTTTCCGGAAGCGGAAGTGACGATTGTTGTTTCCAGCGAATGCGCCGATCTGCTCCCAGCCATTGCAGGTGTCGACCGCATTTTGATGGCGCGACGTAATCTGAGTGATCTCGCCGCCTTTCTCGCCGTCGCAGGCAATAAGTTTGATTACTGCATCGATTTCACACGAAACGACCGCTCCGCATTTCTGGCGTTCTTGTCCGGAGCCCCGAAACGCATCGTGTCATACCGGGTGCGCGATCAGTCGAAAAGCCGCGCCCGGCTTTACACTGATTTTGTCAACGTCCGTATGCGCGACCTGCACACGATCGATTACAATCTGTCTCTGCTTAAACCGCTGGGCATCGGGGATGTTTCCTCCTCGCTGCACTTGCAGTTGCCCCCATCGGCGCACGAAAAAGCCGACGCGCTCCGACGGAATTGGAACGTCAGCAAGCCCTACATTGTTTTGCATCCCGGTTCGGCGCGCCAGGAAAAGCTTTGGGAAGCCGGACGATGGGCGCGAGTAATCGAACGGTTCCGCCGAGACAACGATCTGGACCTCATTCTGACAAGTGGGGCATCGAAGCACGAGCAGGCGCACATCGCGGCGATTAAGAACGAGACCAAAATCATCGATCTTTCCGGGAAAACAGATTTGCTAACCCTCGCGGCGTTAATTGGCGAGGCACGGCTCTTGGTCACGGTCGATTCCGCGCCGACGCATCTCGCGGCGGCGACACATACACCACAGGTGATCCTGTTCGGGCCTACCAATCCATTTCATTGGCGACCGAGGGAAAGTCCTGCACTCATTCTGCAGGGAAAAACACCTGAGCCGGTCACTGAGTTTTCCCAAGTCCAGCCGCGCCTTCCACTGAGTCAAATCTCGACGGAAGCAGTGATTAGTGCTATGGATTCCCTGCTGTCGCAGCATGCGGCGGCCCGAACGTCATGAGCGACGCAAAAGCGGGTAAGAAAAAACAGTCATTCTGGCAAACGTTACGCGCAGCCTCCGGTGCTTACCGACGGCTGTACGGTTACGTCAAACCGTACAAGGCCCGCTTTATCACGGGGCTGGTACTGGGTCTTGCCTACGGCGGCGTCAATTCGCTTTTCCCGATAGCGATTGCCCGGGTGACAAGCACGATTTTCCACGGCACCGCTCCCAATCCGATGGCTGTGGGCTCCAATCTTCACGCGCTCGATACAGGCCCAAAAATTAATTCAATCATCCTGATCTGTCTCGCTATCCCGGCGATTATGATGGTGCGCAGCCTCTGTTCCTATGGAAGCACCTACTGCATGCAGTGGGTCAGCAATAAGGTGGTGAGCGATATCCGGAGTCAGCTTTTCAGCAAGATGCTCCGCAACTCGATGGATTTCTTTAACAAGGCGCGCTCAGGATTTTTGATGTCGCTTATCACGAACAATACCCGTGTCATGCAGATGGCTTTGAGCACCGTCGGCAGCGATGTTTTCAAGCAGCCGATCACCATCGTCGGAGCAATCACTGTGCTCATGGTGATGGATTGGAAGTTTACCCTGGTCACGCTGATTCTCTTTCCAACATGTTTGCTGCCGCTTCGCATTTATGGCCGGCGCGCGCGTAAGGCAGTGCAAAACGAGCAGGAAGGCATGGCCGAGATGGTCGTGACGATGCAGGAAACATTCGCTGGCATTCGTGTGATCAAGTCCTTTGCGCGTGAAGCGCATCAGGAAAAGGAATTCAAGCGCAGCAATCAGGTGCAGTTTTCGCAGATGATGCGCATCATCCGGTCATTGGAGGCTGTAGGTCCGCTGGTCGAAACTATGGCCGCAATCGGGGTGGGAATCGCGTTGCTCTATGTTTATGCCGCAAACCTGAGCGTCGGCAGATTTTTCGGGTTGATCTCGGGAATTTTCATTCTCTATGACCCGATCAAAACGCTTAGCAGGATCCATCTCGTCATGCAGCGATCCATCGCCGCTACGACTTCAATTTTCTCGATTCTCGATTCGCAGCCAACTGTCCAGGACGCGCCAAATGCTGTTACGCTCAGTTCGTCACAGGGCCGGATTGACTTTGAAGATGTGACATTCCGTTATGCCAACACGGTTACGGATGCGATCAGCAATCTGACTTTGCATATCGAGCCCGGCAAAACCTATGCCCTCGTCGGCGCCAGCGGCGCAGGAAAGAGCACGATTCTCTCGCTGATCCTGCGCCTATACGATCCGACTTCCGGGGCAGTAAAAATCGATGGTCGCGACCTGCGCTCGGTGACGCAGAAATCGTTGCGCGAACAGATCGGGCTCGTCACTCAAGAGACCTTCCTGTTTCACGATACGATCTTTAGCAATATCGTGTTCGGACGGCTCGAGGCCACGCCGGAAGAAGTTCGCGAAGCAGCTCGAGCGGCCTACGCACATGACTTCATCATGGCCCAACCGAAGGGCTACCAAACCGTGATTGGCGATAAAGGCTGCCTTCTTTCTGGCGGCCAGCAACAGCGCCTTGCCATCGCGCGCGCGGTGCTGAAGAACGCGCCAATTCTTTTGCTGGATGAAGCCACCTCATCGCTCGATTCCGAATCGGAAAAACAAATTCAACGGGCGTTGGCTGAGCTGGCGACTGGACGCACGGTAATCGCTATCGCCCATCGGTTATCGACTGTCTTATCCGCCGATCAAATTATCGTGATGGACAGTGGTCGCA
>Ga0137365_10004685_pt1 | contig 10968 bp, 6 predicted proteins | sample SagtaG_9_FD_104799 | JGI IMG/M metagenome (GOLD analysis project Ga0137365, IMG submission 104799) | Vadose zone soil microbial communities from Sagehorn Ranch, Mendocino, California, USA - Sage1_L_40_16 metaG | ecosystem: Environmental > Terrestrial > Soil > Vadose zone | place: USA: California... | reverse complement strand
TGATCGCGAGAGCCCGCGGAGTGAACGGTTTTTGGAGAAAAGCCACACCGGTTTCCAGAACGCCACCGTGAGCGATGACGTTGTCCGTGTACCCGGACATGAAGAGAACCTGCGTTCTTGCATGGTTGGAAGTGATGCGGCGGGCGAGGTCACGGCCGCTGACCCCCGGCATGACCACGTCGGTGAGCAACAGGTGAATCTCGCGTGAGCCGTTGGCGGCAAGCTGTTCGGCATGCGTGGCGCTTTCCGCCACCAGGACGGAATAGCCTTGAGCGGCGAGAATCGTGCGTGCAAGCTCGCGGACGGCTGCGTCATCCTCGACGAGGAGGATGGTTTCCGTTCCCCACCGATTGACTGACTCCTCTATCTTAACGGATGCTGGCACGATGGATTCCTCGACGCGCGGGAGATATACCTTGAAGGATGTGCCTTTGCCGGGCTCGCTGTAAACCCAAATGTAGCCGCCGCTTTGCTTGACGATGCCGTAAACGGTGGAGAGGCCCAGTCCGGTGCCGCGGCCGCTTCCCTTGGTGGTGTAGAACGGCTCGAAGATATGCGCCTGGGTGTCGGAGTCCATGCCGATGCCAGTGTCCGAGACGGCGAGCATGACGTAAGGGCCGGGCTTCACCGTAACGTGATCGCGGGCGTAGTTGGCGGATAGGTCGACGTTGGCGGTTTCGATGGTGAGGCGTCCGCCGCTGGGCATGGCATCGCGAGCGTTTACGACCAGGTTCATAATGACTTGTTCGATTTGCGTGGGGTCAGCCTTCACCGTCCCAATGCCGGGGCTGCATGAGGTTTTCATCTGAATGTCAGCCCCCATCAGGCGATTGAGAAGTTTGTCCAGGCTTTCCACAATGGCGTTCAAGTCCAGCGACTTCGGCTGCAAGACCTGTCTGCGGCTGAAGGCCAGCAATTGGCGTATGAGCGTTGAGGCGCGCTCGGCGGCGTTGCCGATTTGCTGGATGTCGGAAGAGCGTTCCGGAGGAATGCCGGGTCGGTTCAGAGCCAGCTCGGCATAGCCCTTGATAATGGTAAGAAGATTGTTGAAGTCGTGGGCGATGCCGCCCGCGAGGCGTCCGACGGCTTCCATGCGGCGCGATTGCTGCAATTGATTTTCGAGGAGCTTACGATCGGTGATGTCGACGATCAAGCCTTCCATGACGGGATGGCTGTCGCTGCCGCGGACCACCACGGCGTTGTCACTTACCCAAACAATCTTGCCGTCTTTGCGAACGATGCGGTATTCCGCCTGGAAGGGCAGGCCGCGCTCGCTCGTTTCTTCCGCGGTTTGAACGACATGGTGGTCTTCGGGAAAAACGTGGCTTAGCCAATTGCATGAACCAGCGAGCCATTCATCCGGGGAGTAACCAAGAATCGTTTCAACCTGCGGGCTGACGTAGAACCATTGGCCATTCACGCCGAGTTCCGCAATATAGCTGATGGCCGCGACCTGTTCGACGAGCAAACGATACTTGATTTCGGCTTCGTCGCGAGCGCGCTGTTCGCGGACTCTTTCCGTAAGGTCGCGGGTGACGCAGATGGTGCCGCCATCGGGCAGCAAGGTAATCGCCGCTTCGATGGGGACGACTGTTCCGTCGGTGTGGCGCACGGTGATCGGTCCGAACCACTTGCCGTGATCCCTCAAGCCACCGCGAATATCGGCCTCTACGGGCGTCACATCCTGGGCATCGGACATCTTGTCCCAACGTGTCCCGATGAATGGTCCGGGATCTCGATACCCCAGCATGTTTGCGTAAGCAGGGTTGACGTAGATGTAGCGCCCCTCGGGGTCAAGAATGGCCATGCCATTAATGGCCGACTCCATCGCCAGAGTATGTGTCTGCACGTCGCCGGCACTTTTTGCCTCGTGAAACTGACTGATTCCCAGGCGCGCGGCGAAGCAAACAATGGAAACGGCAAGCAGCGAAAAACGCACGGCGCGCCATTCGGGGCCGAACTGTGCAACCTGCAGGAGAACGAGCAATGGCGCAACGGCGAGGGTTGCGTTGGTGAGCATCAGATGCGTGAACGTTTCTCGCTTGCGCTGAAGAACAACTCCCGCGTCGGCCGGTGGTTGCCAGCGGGCGGGCCACATGGCGGCGGCGAGCAGGGGAAGAGTCCAAGCCAAGTCGAAGAAGGTTCCCGTAGGGGTCTGCCCGGGGCTCTGCACAAAGTCGGAGAGAGCCGCACACAGCATGTAGAAAAGCACGTACAAAGACAGGCCGGCGAAAAGTTTGCGGATGTGGGGAAGGCGCGCGCGCATCGCCTGAATGGCGGCGAGGACCACGAGGAGCAGGTCTTCCCCGGTTTCCACGCGCATCTCTCGCATCAAGGCGTCCTGGTCACTAAAGTGATGGGCAGGGAGGTAATAGAAGGTGACGAAGATAAAAAAGAAAACAATGGCGATTTGGATGAAGTCGAGAATCGACTCCACGTCGAGCCGGGGGGAATCCTTTTCCTGGTCGAGAAAGAGAGCCATCGCGAAGGGGACGCTTTGCAACCCGAATAGAAACCGCACGATGGACCCTGTCGGAGGCTCGCCATGGAGCACCACTTCGTAGTATGTCCAGCCCAAATTCGCGATGCCCCACATGCCGATTCCGGAGGCGAACAGGAGCCAGAAAGGGCGGCTCAGGCCGCGCCCACGCCGGTACGCCGCAAAGGCCATCACCACGGCAAACCCGCAAGCGAAGTTCTGCAGTGTGTTGGCTAGAAAAGATCCGAGCGTGGAGGTGCCCAGAGTCAGCGCGATGCACACGTGCAACGCGACGATTACCAGCGCAATAATGAGGGACTTCCGGGGCATCCCGCGCTGCTCCTTCGGTGTACCGTTGCGTTTCGCAGCTTACTTTCAGTTTAGGAGGAGGCGCCCCTGGCGGGCAAAAAATCGCCAGGCGGACGTACCGAAGACTAAACGCCTGGCATTCGGGGAAAGGCCGCTGACAACGTAGGCGTTCGTGAGTTAGCGCCCTTCGAAGGGGTAGCGGTCCTGCGACTGCACGGCTGCGGCAACGCGGCGGCGAATGGCGATGGTATCAACCGGAGCGCGCTTGGCGAAGCGCTTCAGCACGGCCATTTGTGTGGTCAGCATGTCGCCTTCGTGGACAGCAGCGATGGCGCGCTTGGCTTCGTGCTCGACGCGTTCGGCGGCGTCGCTGATGAAAACGCGCGCGGCATCGATCATGGTCTGGGTCGCGGGTGTGCCTTTCGCGGCGGCGGCTTTTTGCGCGCGCAGCAGGCAGGACTCCATCGCGTAGATTTCCATCACTACATTCGAGAGCGCCCCAATCAATTCCTGTTCCTCCGCCAGCTTTTCGCGGAATTTTTGGACGGCGCCTCCGGCCGCTTGCAAAAACATTTTCTTGGCGTTCGCAACGACGCGGGCTTCGTCCGCAAGAACGCCTTCTGGAGCTTCGTCGAAGGACGGTCCCGCGAGGATTTCATCCGCCAGCTTCATGGCCGCGGGAATCAGCGCGAGCTGCCCGCCCATGGCGCGCTTCATCAGCATCTGGATGATCAGCATGCGGTTGATTTCGTTGGTGCCTTCAAAGATGCGATTGATGCGCGAGTCGCGATAGGCGCGGCACACGGGGTACTCTTCGTGGAAGCCGTAACCGCCGAAGATCTGTACGCCTTCGTCCACGACAAAATCAAGCATCTCGCTGCCGTAGACCTTGGCGATGGAGCTTTCGATAGCGTATTCCTCAAGCACTTTCATGGTGTTCTGGATTTTGTCGCCAGAGCCGGAAGCCGCGGCCATGGCCGCCTCGATGTTTCCCGCCGAGCGGTACACCATCGATTCCACGGCGAAAATCTGAATGGCCATCTCCGCCAGTTTTTCCTTCATCAAACCGAAATCGCCAATTTGCTTCCCGAACGCTTTGCGCTCTTTGCAATACTTCGCGGAGGTCATGAGCACGTGCTTCGAGCCGCCGACGGCGGAAGCACCTAGCGTGAAGCGCCCAGCATTCAGGATATTGAACGCCACAATGTGCCCGCGCCCGATTTCGTGCAGCAGGTTTTCCTTGGGCACTTTGCAATTTTCCAGGAAAATCGGCGTTGTCGAACTCCCGTGGATGCCCATCTTGTGCTCTTCATTGCCGGGCTTGAAGCCGGGGAACGCTCGCTCCACGATGAACGCCGTGAATTTTTCGCCGCCGACCTTTGCAAACACAATGTAAACATCCGCGAAGCCGCCATTGGTGATCCACATCTTCTGCCCATTCAAAATGTAGTGCGTGCCCTCGGCGTTAAGCTCCGCGCGCGTCAGCGAATTCTGCGCGTCGGAACCCGCTTGCGGCTCGGAAAGGCAATACGCGCCAATCCATTCGCCAGTCGCGAGCTTCGGCAGATACTTTTTCTTCTGCGCTTCCGTCCCGAAGTAAACGATCGGCAGAGTGCCGATGCCTGCGTGCGCGCCGTGCGTGACCGCAAAGCCGCCGTAAATCGAAAGTTTTTCGGTGAGCACCGTCGTGGAAATTTTGTCGAGGCCAGCTCCGCCGAATTCCTCCGGCACTCCGCCGCCCATCAAACCTACTTCGCCGCCCTTTTTCACCAGCTCGGCCATCAACCCGGGCTTCTTGTTTTCGAGGTCCTTAATGAAGGGGAAAACCTCCTTGAGGACAAATTCTTCCGCCGTCTGCCCAATCAGCTTCTGATCGTCAGTCAAGTCGGCAGGCGTAAACACATCGCTCGGCTGCGGCGATTCGAGGAGAAAGCTCCCTCCCTTTGCTGCCGGCTTCGTCAGAGTGGCAGTGGCCATGTCGGTCGCTCCTAGTGGAATGTCTCTGGTACTGGGTTTCGTCTAACGGCTGCACGAGGTACACAAGGCAATCAGTTCGCCCTATTTTACTCCCGCCCTGATTCGCAGTAAACACCGTTAAGTCCTCTGTGTCGGAAGAGTGTTCGTCTCTCCTCCGGGCGTGACTCTGTCCTGTTGGCCTGCTATCCTCTAGCTCTTCATTTCATTCGGGGGCAAATTTATGCGCAACACTCTCTCGGTAATTCTGTTCCTCGCTTGTGCCGCGAGTTCCCTTGGCCAGCAAAGCGGGCCAGCAGCTCATTTCGACGGCAACTCCTGGTGGTCGCACGTTAAATTTCTTGCCGACGATTCACTCGAAGGCCGCGACACGGGCAGCGAAGGCCTTCGCAAGGCGCAGGCTTACGCTGTCGAGCAACTCCAGAAAGCTGGCCTCGAGCCGGCCGGCACGAACGGTTTCTATCAATCCGTCCGTTTCAATCAATACCAAGTCGACGAATCCAAATCTTCTCTCGCCCTCGCCGCCGGAAACCAATCCGTGCCTCTTTCCTTCGCCGATGATGCATTTATCGGCACCCGGTCCACCCGAGTCTCTGCCAATATTTCCGCGCCCCTGGTTTTCATCGGCTACGGCCTAAAAATCCCTGAAAAGAATCTTGATGAGCTTGCCGGCCTTGACCTTAAGGGAAAAATCGTCGTTTATCTCGCCGGCTCTCCTTCGGACATTCCGACCGCACTCGCTTCGCACTATCAAACTCCCGCTGAGCGGTGGAAATCTCTGCATGCCGCCGGCGTCATCGGCACGATTACCATTCCCAATCCCGCGTCCATGGATATCCCGTGGTCACGCATTTCAGTCAATCGCAACCATCCTTCGATGGATCTTGCTGATCCCGAGTTCAATGAGACTCCCGGTCTTCAACTCGGCGTCTCTTTCAATCCTGCTTCCGCGGAAAAACTTTTCGCCGGCTCCGGCCACACCTTCGCGGAAATCGCCGCCCTGGGCAAAGATCGCAAGCCTCTTCCGCATTTCCCCTTGGCCGTTTCGCTGCAAGCCAACGCCGTCATCCAAACTACGACGCTTGAATCTTCCAACATCGTCGCCAAACTCCCCGGCTCGGATCCCGCGCTCAAGAGCGAATTCGTGGTCCTCTCCGCGCACATGGACCACGTGGGCATCGGCGCGCCCATCAACGGCGATCGCATTTACAACGGCGCCATGGACGACGGCTCCGGCAGCGCCCTGGTCATGGATATGGCCGCGAGCTTGAAGTCTCATCCTGAAAAATTGCAGCGCTCCATCCTTTTTCTGCTGGCCACGGCTGAAGAAAAAGGTCTGCTGGGCTCCAAGTATTTCGCCGCACATCCCACCGTCGCGCTGAAATCCATCGTGGCCGATGTGAATGTGGACATGTTTCTGCCGATTGTCCCGCTGAAAATTTTGAAAATCGAAGGTATCGAGGAGTCCGACCTGGGAACGCGCGCTGCGGCTATCGCGCAGTCCATGGGCGTGAAACCCATCGCCGATCCCGAGCCGCTTCGCAACGCCTTCATCCGCAGCGATCAGTACAGCTTCATCAAGAAGGGAGTTCCCGCGGTAAAAGTCGACGTCGGCTTCGAGCTCGGCACGCCCGAACAAAAAATCTTCAAGGACTGGCTTACGAACCGGTACCACGCCCCATCCGACGATGTGAACCAGCCCGTAGATCTTAAATCCGCCGCAGCTTACGAGGAGTTCACGCGCCGCCTGCTCCTCGACACGGCCAACACGCCGGCGCGTCCGCGCTGGAAGCCCGATTCCTTCTTCCGCCGCTACGCTGCCGACTAAGCATTTTTCTTTTGCAAGGACCGGGCTTGCCCGGCCCGTCTCAACTCAAGGTCGGACTATCCAGGCCTTCAATTTCCACTAGCCTGCGGCGCAAAAACCGGCGCTCAATGTCGTTGGTTGCCAGCGCCAGCGCCCGCCGGTACGCTTGCGCTGTTTCGGCCGTTCGCCCCAGCCGTCGCAACAGGTCGGCACGTGCCGCCGGCAATAAATGAAATTCGTGCAACTCCTCTCGCCTTTCGAGTTCGTCGAGAAGCGCGAGCCCTTCCTCAATGGAACGGCCCATGGCCACCGCTACGGCACGGTTGACTTCGATCACCGGCGACGCATTGCTTCGCAACAGAACGTCATACAACGCCGCAATTTGTGGCCAGTCCGTGTCTTTCGCCGTCTTTGCGTTGGCGTGCAGGGCCGCGATGGATGCTTGCAACGCATACACGCCCGCTGCCCCACGGCGCAACGCCGATTCCACAAATTCTGTCCCTTCCCGAATCTGCTCCCAATGCCACAAACTCCGGTCCTGCTGCTCCAGCAAAACCAACTCCCCTTCGGCGCTCACGCGCGCGTCCCGCCGTGAATCATGCATCAGCATTAGCCCCAGCAACGCCTGCGCCTCCGGCTGCTGCGTAAGAAGGCTACACAGAACACGTCCGAGCCGAATCGCTTCCGCGCAAAGTTCCCTGCGGATCAGCGCATCGCCGCTGCTGGCCAGATAGCCTTCATTGAAAATCAAATAGACGACCAGCAGCACGCCGTCCAAGCGGTCACCCAACTCTTCGTGCGAAGGCACCCGATAGGGAATGCCCGCCTCGCGAATCTTTCCCTTCGCGCGCACCAGGCGCTGCGCCATCGTCGCGACTGGAGTTAGAAACGCCCGGGAAATTTCTTCCGTTGTGATTCCGCAAACGGTTCGCAGCGTCAGAGCCACTCGCGCTTCAAGGGGAAGAGAAGGATGGCAGCAAGTAAAGATCAAGCGCAAGCGGTCATCAATGAGCATTTCTTCATCCAGATCGCTCTGCGGTTGCACAGCGATCTCCGCCATTTTCGCAATTTCTTCGGATTTCCGTTCGAATCGCTGTTCGCGCCGCAAGCGGTCAATGGCTTTACGCCGCGCCGTGGTAATTAGCCATGCGCGCGGATTCGCAGGCGTCCCCTCCGAAGGCCATCTCTGCAGCGCGACGGCGTACGCCTCCTGCAACATTTCTTCCGCCAAGTCGAAATCGCTCAGCAGACGAATCAAAGTCGCCAGAATCCGTCCCGACTCCTCGCGGTGCAGTTTTTCAAAATCCATTAGGAAGGAGCTTCAACACCAAAGTTTGCTAAGAGTTCGTGAAAGCACTTCGGGGCGCTAAGTCTCACCTGCTAGCGCCCCGCTCCTCTAGTGCACGCTTGTCGGACTCTACGCTGGCCTGGCTTGTTCGCGGACCACGATGGGCCGCACCTCGATGGAACCGTGCCGCGCCCCGGGGATCTTCGCGGCGAGGGCGATGGCTTCGTCCAGGTCATTGGCGTTCACCAGGTAATAGCCGGCCAATTGTTCTTTGGTTTCAGCAAAGGGGCCATCCGTAACCACTCGCTTGCCGTCGCGTACGCGAACCGTAGTTGCCGACGAGACGGGCTTAAGTTGGTTGCCGCCAACGAACTTGCCCTTCTGAATGATTTCTTCCGTAAACTTGCCGTACTCCTGCGACAAAGCGTTCTGCTGCGCGGGAGTCAGCTTGGTCCAATCCGCTTCCGTGGTGTAAATAAGCATCAGATATTCCATGGTATTGCCTCCTGCTGGTTAGACGAACGGGGATGGCGCAAATCGACAATCCTACTTGCCCTGCTTTAAGAAGGTTCCTTTTTCCAGCTCCTGGAAGGCTTGGCGGAGCTGCTCTTGCGTGTTCATCACGATAGGCCCGTACCACGCCACGGGCTCTTCGAGCGGCTTGCCCGAAACCAGCAGAAACCGTATGCCTTCGTCGCCCGCCTGCACCATTAACTCGTCGCCGCGATCGAACAACACCAGCGAACGATTGTCCGCCTCGGCCGGTGGTTTCGTGTCCGCCCAGCTCACCGGTTCTGTCGGCACCGCCAGCGGCTCGGAGGCGTTGCAAAATTTTCCGTTCCCGGCAAAAACGTACGCGAAGGCGTGCCGCGTGATGCCCACCGGCAGAGTTTTTCTGTGCCCCGGAGGCACGGACACATCCAGATAAATAGGATCGGCGGCGATGCCGTCCACCGGTCCGCTCTTGCCCCAGAATTTTCCGCAGACCACACGCACGTGCGTGCCGTCGTCGTCCTTGATCTCCGGGATATCCAGCGCTTTCACTTCTTGATACCGCGGCGCGGTCATCTTCAGCGCCGATGGCAGGTTGGCCCACAATTGAAACCCGTGCATCCGCCCGGCTTGATCGCCCTTGGGCATTTCCTGGTGAATGATCCCGCTGCCCGCCGTCATCCATTGAACGTCGCCTGCCGCGATCGCTCCGTGATTTCCCATGCTGTCGCCATGCTCCACCGTTCCTGCGAGGACGTAGGTAATCGTCTCGATCCCGCGATGCGGATGCCATGGAAATCCTGCCAGATAATCTTCCGGCACATCATTGCGAAAATCATCGAGCAGCAGAAACGGATCGAAGTCCGTCGTGTTGCCAAATCCAAAGGCGCGGCGCAGGTGCACGCCGGCGCCTTCCATCGTTGGCTTGGACTTGATCAACCTCTTCACCGGTCGTATGGACATGGCCGTCTCCTCACAACAGTGTACCCATTGGATGCGCGACGGCCAACGTGGATGCAAGATCCTGAAGGCAATACCGCCGGCCCGTGGAAGGTCAAGAAGTAACTGGAGTTTGTGACTTTTAACTGGTGATCCAGAATTCACCAGGGCTACTTTGCAGCCTCACCGTCCTTGAATCGGATCAAGAGAAAGCGAGTGAGCTTATGCGGGCCGGGGGTATCAATCGTCCATGCTTTCCCTGCCTGGAGCCACAAGAATTCTCCGGCATGCAGAGATTTAGAGACTTCCCCGAGCCGTTCTACTTGCAAATCAGAGTTGTCGTCTACGATTAGCAACCGCGCTGGCTGCGAACCCGACTCGCTGTAGTTTTGTTTTAGGGCTATCGAGAAAGATGTCACAAGAATCTCGTCCGTCTCAAGCAGTCCTTTCTGGCTTATCGCTTGAGCAAGTGCTATGAGGGGAGATTTCGGGGGAGGCCTGCTGAAGTCGGACGAGCACTCCTTGACGGGCCCATCGATTACTCTTTCGCAAAGATTGTGCACGTCGCCTTGGGGATGCAGCAATTCGATGGTGACGTTGTTGAAGGGGGCGTCGGACAGGTTACGGGCGATGTGGGCAAAGTGGCCGGGGGAGTAGCCGAGTTGGCCGTCGGCCAGTACCAGGTGGACCTCCGGTTTGTCTTGCACGGCGTTGATCACGTCGGCGGAGCCGAGCGAGACGTAAAGATAAGGCACGTCATGCTGATGGAGAAGGGTGGACTCGTGCGCGGGGACGCTTACGCGGAAGACGCGGACGTAATCATTTTCAAGGACGAGATGGTGATGGGGTTCTTTGGGGATAGGAACGGCAGTGGGAGCTTGTGCGTTGAGAGAAAATGCGAGCAAGAGCAGGAGCGAACTAAGAAACGGCTTCATCTGTCGAGACCTCCGAATAGGAGCGGTCAAAAGAAAGATGGCGAGATAAACCCACCGCTGCAAGAACAATCCCCGCCGAGCCGAAGGCTGGAATCTGCAAAATCAAAAGCACCGGTCTGAAGACCGGCCACTACAAAATCAAACCCGCCGGGCTAAAGCCCGGCCGCTACACAGAGAAACCTTAAAGGCGCTCGAAGATGCCGGCGGCGCCCATGCCGCCACCGATGCACATGGTGACCATGCCGTAGCGCCCTTTATCCAAGGGGCGGCGCTGGAGTTCGCGAAGGATGGTGGCGGTAAGTTTTGCGCCGGTGCAGCCGAGCGGATGGCCGAGGGCGATAGCGCCACCATTGGGATTGACGCGCGAGGCGTCGAGCCTCGCTTGCTGGATGACGGCGAGTGACTGCGCGGCGAAGGCTTCGTTGAGTTCGATGACGGCGATGTCATTGAGCGATAGGCCGGCGAGCTTCAACGCTTTGGGGATGGCTTGGACGGGTCCGATGCCGAATTCTTCAGGAAGCACTCCGGCAGTGGCGTAGGCGACGAATCGCGCGAGCGGTTTCAGGCCCAACGATTTGGCGCGCGCGTCAGACATGACGACGGTGGCAGCGGCTCCATCGCTCATAGGCGAACTGTTTCCTGCGGTGACCGTACCCTTGGCATGGAAGGCGGGTTTGAGTTTGGCGAGGACGTCGAGATTGGTGTCGGCGCGGGGAAGTTCGTCGGTGGCGAACGTAAACGTTTG
>Ga0137365_10004682_pt1 | contig 10972 bp, 7 predicted proteins | sample SagtaG_9_FD_104799 | JGI IMG/M metagenome (GOLD analysis project Ga0137365, IMG submission 104799) | Vadose zone soil microbial communities from Sagehorn Ranch, Mendocino, California, USA - Sage1_L_40_16 metaG | ecosystem: Environmental > Terrestrial > Soil > Vadose zone | place: USA: California... | reverse complement strand
GACCAAACAAAAAAGCCCTGGTTATCGTTGGAATCGCAGCAGTCTCCATTTTCGCGCTTGCCGGTTTGTATCTCGGAGCGCTTAAGCGCCAGACCAAACCGGTGTCACAGGCGTCGGGCATTCCCGAAAAATCGATCGCGGTTTTACCCTTCGAAAATAGGAGTGAAGAAAAAGCAAACGCCTACTTTGCCGATGGAATTCAGGATGAGATTCTGACGCGCTTATCAAAGATCGCCGATCTAAAAGTGATCTCGCGCACATCCACACAGCATTACAAAAGTGCGCCGGAAAATTTACCTGAGATTGCTCGGCAGCTCGGCGTCGCGCACATCTTGGAAGGAAGCGTGCAGAAAAGCGGCGAGGCAGTCCGCGTAAACGTGCAGCTAATCAAGGCAGCCACTGACTCTCACCTTTGGGCCGAAACGTTTGATCGCAAACTTACCGACATTTTCTCGGTAGAGAGCGACGTCGCAAAAGCAATAGCAGATCAATTGCGAGCACGCCTAACGGGTCGCGAGCAGCAAGACATTTACTCTAAACCAACGGACAATCCTCAAGCCTATGATGCCTATCTCCGCGGCTTGGCTTATACTCTCAAACCTGCTACGACCGCCGCCAACACCCTTGGTGCGCAGAAGTATCTTAGGGAAGCAGTAGGGTTGGATCCAAAGTTCGCTCTTTGTTGGGCGTTGCTCTCTTATGTTGATGCTGTCAGCTATCTTTCGTTCAATGTTGAGCCAACAACTATTCTCCGCGAAGAAACGCGACAGGCAGCTGAAACGGCTCTGACTCTTCAGCCGGATCTAGGCGAGGCAATGCTAGCCAAAGGATACTATCACTACGCATTTTTGAAGGATTACGACACGGCTGTGAGCTATTTTGAACGAGCACGTCCTCTCCTGCCGAATAGTAGCAGGATTCCTGAAGCGCTAGCTTATGTCGCTCGCAGAAGGGGTCAGTGGGATCGAAGCGAGACATACTTCAACGAAGCCGAGCGGCTGGATCCACGAAACGTAAATCTTCTTACGCAGCACGCTCTTTTGGATATTGAGCGCCGCAATTTTTCACTGGCCCTACGAAAGCTTGACCACATTCTCGAGATCACGCCGGGCGATGTTGACACGCTGGCGCTAAAAGCCGGTGTGGCACAAGCGGAGGGCGATCTTCAACGGGCATCCGCCATACTGGACGGATTGCGTCCAACTGCTGACCAATCCGGCGCGTTGGAAACGCAAGTTTACCAAGCGATTTTAAAGCGGCAGCCCGCACCGATGATCCGGCGACTAACGGAAATTCTAGCCACCCCTGACCGATCCTTGGGCTACATCAACGGCGAGCTTTATTTTTGGTTGGGTTGGGCGCAAGAAGTTGCAGGTGATAAAGCCGCTGCGCAGCAAAGTTGGCGCCAGGCACGCAGCGAACTCGAATTCTTTTTTAATGAACAGCCGGAAAACATTAACATTATTGGAGATCTCGTTTGGACGAACATGGGCCTCGGCGATCAATCCGCTGCATTGGCGCTTTCGGAGCGAGCCGCAGCCACTTTCTCAATCGAGAAAGACGCAATCGACGGAAGCACAGCGCTTGAAATTGTCGCTCGTTGTGCGGCGCATATGGGAGATCATGATCGTGCGATCAACGCGTTGCAGAAACTCTTGTCGATGCCACATACTGGGGCGCTCGCTTCAGGAGCGCCGCTCACGCCCGCACTTCTTCGACTCGATCCAATGTTCGATGGGCTGCGAAGCGATCCCCGGTTCAAAAAAATCGCGGATTCGCAGCCCCATCACTGAGCCAACCACGCAACGACCGAGCCGAAAATTACTCGAAGCACTTACGCGAGGACACTTCACTCATCCGCATTTCTCGGCTGAGGTCTCCTTCTGGTGTTCACATCTCCGATACAAATATTCCTTCAGCAACGCTCGACGAAAAGCGTCAGGGCTCGCGAACCCCATGTCTCGAATGTACTTATCGATGTCGGCAGGCACCGCCTGGCCCAGGACTGTCTTGAAATACCATTGTAGCAGTTCACTGTAACTAAGGCCGATACTTTCAAGACGCGGATTTCGTCTGCGTGCAGATTGCAGCACGCGGTGTTTACTCACAGCGCGTGCGACTAACCGCGGATAGTCGCCAGAAAGCCGAAGTTGTTCAGGCAAGCGACTACGCGATGCGAAGTCAGCAAGCTTCTGAACCCACTTCACGCGTGTCTCATCAATCATCAATGTATCGAAGCGATTATCTCTCAGGTCATTGTCATTTAACCAGCGCTCGAACGCAGCGACATCGATTAGGTCGCGCTCCTGACGAAACTCCATCGCCGTTGTACTTTTACGTTGTTCATCCACATTCAATCGGAGCCGCTCCGCCTCGCGTACGGCGAAAAACCGTTCCAGTGCCGCGATGCGGTGCTCCTTATAGTTTGGCCCTTCGAGTCTGAGCTCATCTAGCAGCGACTCCAGCGTAACTGAATCGCCGCGCCCGTTTACATCGAACCTGAGTTCGCCGGATTGACGCGACGCAGTCTGCCACATGACAGTTTGCTCCAACTGGTAGGAGACACTCTTTGGCGCCAGCCCTTCTTCAAGCCGACGGCGAATAATTCGTAGCATCAGGAGAGCGTCTTCCCGTTTTTGATTTACCTGTTGGTTTGGCAACCATTCTCTCAACCTCGCCAATTCAGCTTGTGGGGATCCGTTCTCAGATGCATGCCGGAGCAGCGCTGAATAGTTGCGGTCGGGATAAAACAGCTCTTTTCCGATCTTTTCCAGCGCCGCGCGCAACTCGGTTGAAATCACGCCGAGTCGCTCCGCTTTTCGTAGAGTTTGCCGAATATTAACCATGGCTTCGGATGCAGATACAAAGCCCGTTTCGGCGGGCCCATGAGCCACAGCAACCTCGTCATCATCCTCCAAAATTCCGTCGCGATAGAGTTGGAACACAGCTCCTACGCCTTCCATTCCAAAAGGAAGTAATTCGGCTGCACGCAGCGCTCCTATGCTGCCGCTACCGAATACATGAATGCCGCAACTCATTGCCCACAAGATCTCCTTATGACGCACACTCGGCACCGACTGGAAATAGCCATCGATAATTCCGATTACTTGCGGACGATGTAACGCCACTCGATACACGTCACCTTCAGCCGCAGGCGGCAAATATACTGCCTTTAGCTCAGCACTCGCTTCTGCGGGGGAAATCGTAGGCCCCGTGAAAATGTACGCATTCACAACGTCCCTGCAGTTGCCGCCTGTGCCGGCGATTTTGGAACATAGCTCGATTCGAGCATCGGCTGAAGGCCAGGGACAATGATGCGAACGACCGGCAAACCAAATACCGGTTTCGTAAGATCGACCGCGACCACTCGCCGAACACCAGCCTGCCTGAGGCACTGTAGTTCCCATTCCAAATCTTCTTCGAATGTCTCCACGTCGAAGTCAGGGACATCACAAAAGCCGCGTACCGCCTTCGATGTCGTAACGCGATCGCGGATCGACCTGACCACGTCCATGTCCTGCAACTGTTCATAGGTATCGCCGCGGAAATCATCGCGTAAACCCGATATTACCGTTAGCCGAGTCTGCGCAGTCTCGGTCAGCGCCCGCAGCAGCGCGATCTGACGAGCCGGATGGCAGCCGTAACCCGCAGCTGCCGCACAATGCCATGCGCTCTCGTTCTTTGGGATTATCAAACAGGCAAAAGCAGCAATTCTGATATCGGTTGTGATGTCCCAGACGGCGACAAGCAATCCAGCCGATTCAAATTTCTCGATAATCTCCCACGAAATTGGGTCGTGGACGCTTGTTAAATCAAGCCGGTCTTCCTCGAGTTCTCGGCCGCGTTTCCATTGCTCGGTAGCATGCCGCTCAATGACTTCGCAGATTCCCTGGCTGATGGCTTCGATTAGAGTGTTTCCGGAAGCTAATCCATTTGAGCTGACTGCAAAACAACCATGACCATCCGGCAATGGCATCGTGTAGTCCGTATGAACCAGTTCGTAAGGTACAAGCAGAGTTGCTCCGCTCAGGAGGTCTCGACCTTCGCACCAGAGCACGCGCAAAAGTGAATGAAAACGGGAATCGACGCCGCGCGGAAGATCGTCAGGTTCAATTACGTCGTATTGATAGCGAAGTTCCTCGTAAGCCGCCAAGCGGAGGGGCAAAGTAATCGTCTCGGCATGGTATAGTTCAGCGGCCTCCATCAATCCCGATGCACGCGCGCTGGCGAGATCAATTCCTTTTCCTTGCGAGACGGCCACAGACCGCGAGTTGGGCCGACACACCATCACCACCGGAATACCTACCGAGTCCAACCCGGTGACGTTTGCGACGCGCGTAATCCCCATCACCGGTGCAAGGGGCAGCACGCGGTCCAGTGTGTTGTTAAGGCTGGCCGATCTGTGCGTGCCTCGGCGCAACGCCTTTAGCGTTACTCCCATTAATCAGGTTGTTGAACGGCTCGGGAGCGGTCGCGGCACTTCTTAGCAGGCTGTAGCGATTCCGATCTTCACGCCAGATGCCAGCGGCGCCGTTTGATCAAAAAGTTTTTTCAAGTCGGCCTCCGCACCGTCGATGATGGTTTGTACGTCTTTCGCCTGGGTGTCCACTTTGTACGGCGCTGCGTTTGGAATACAAACGTAGTACGTGCCGTCTGCTGCACGAACCAAAGTTTTCGTGGAATATTGTGTTGGCATAAGTGTAATCCTTTCTAGTCAGGTAACATTGAACGTGTGGTCGTTTATCATTTCTGTGGAGATTATCCAAGCTTTTAATTTCATCAGCAGCCAGCCATCAACGGGTTGTTCACTTCACTCGTCTATCCGAAATCTGCGGGTCCAAGTTCTCGAGAAAACGCAGAATTCTTCGATTTGATCCCTAACCGAATGAATCCGCAGCAGCGGCTGCGCTTGGTCAACCAATCCGGAATCGGATGTCGCGAATGGTTTTGCCGCCGAAGCGTTGCTTCAATTTTCGCAGGATTTCAGACTTCGAAATCTGCTCGAGTTCGTAATGCAAAGCTGGTTGAAGGACGCGGACGTAGAGTACGCCTTCACGTAGTGCGACCGGCGCGGAGTGCGCGGCGATGAATTCGCCGACGATCTTTGACCAGGCGTCGATTACTTCTGTTTCGTGCAAGCGCTCGCGAAGCCCTAAGCGCTGCATCAGTTTTGGAACGACTTCTGCCGGCGATTGCCAGCGGTCGGCTTGCATTTTTCTGTCCGGCAAACCGCGCCACTCGGCGATCACGGCAGCGCGAAGGGAGCGATTCATCGAGAATTATTTAACCACAGGTCAACACAGATTGAACACAGATTCTTGGAAGACAAAGACGCGGCGGCGCGCCCGGCGGTCGCGCCCTACCATCTTGCGGTTGACCCATTCGACAAGCTCAGGGCAAGCTCCGCCACCACTCCAACTTTCCCCGAATTTGCTTCCCGCTTTCGTCCAATCGCCTAATACTTTCGCCGCATGTGGCTCGGCAGGATATTTAGTTCGGTGCGATACTTGGCTACGGTGCGCCGGGCGATTGGAATGCCGCGCTCGCCGAGAATCTCAACGATCTCGTGGTCGCTCAACGGCGCGCTGCCGTTCTCGTGTTTCACCAATTCGAGAATGGCTTCTTTCACGCTGATGTTGCTGAGCGATTCGCCTGTCGCGGTTTGATAACCCGAGGTGAAAAAGTATTTCATCTCGAAAACGCCCTGCGGCGTGGCCATGTATTTGCCGGACACAGCGCGGCTCACGGTGGTCTCGTGCACGCCGACTGTATCGGCAACATCTCCCATGGTCATCGGCTTTAGATGGGACGGGCCATGCTCAAGGAAATCGCGCTGCCGCAAAACGATCTGCTCTGCAATGTTGAAAATTGTTTGCTGGCGTTGATGGATCGAGCGGATCAGGAATTTTCCGCTCCGAATCTTGTCACGGATGTAATCTTTAACTTCGCTGCTCTGGGTATTGCCGGACGCGATGATGTCCTTGTAAAGATTGCTGATCCGCAGATGCGGAATCTGCTCATTGTTTAAGATGATCTGATACTCGCCATCCACCTTTTCCACCACCACGTCGGGCAACACGTAGTTTTGCGGCGCAGCAGCGAAAACCTGGCCTGGCCGGGGATTTAGTCGCGCGATGTTGTCCGCGGCCTTTTGCACGTCTTCAATGCTAATTCCCATCCGGCGCGCAATCTCTGGAAAGCGCCGTCTGCCCAAATCCTCCATGTGCTCGGACACGATTTTGTACTCGAGGCCATGCTCTCTTCCTTCTCGCTGGAGCTGAATGAGCAAACACTCGCGCAGATCTCGCGCACCCACGCCCGCCGGATAAAAACCTTGGATCAGCGCCAGCATCTTCTCGAAATCCTCCTTCGGAATTCCCGAGTTGAGCGACATTTCTTCCGGCGTGCTTTGGAGAAATCCGTTGTCATCGATATTGCCGATGATTAGCTCGGCAGCTTTGCGATCGCTGGTACTGAGCACGCCTTGATTTAGTTGTCCGATCAAATTTTGCTGAAGCGTTTCCTGCACGGGAATCGAATCGAAAAGGAACTGGCGCTTGTCTTGCGCTTCCCTTGAACTGCGAGATCCGTCCGAACTATAGCTGGCCGACTGCGCCATGTAATCGCGCCATTCCTCATCCAGACTCGCCAGCTTCTGGAATTCATCTTTGAAATTGTCGTCTGCAGAAGATTCATCGTCGCTGCGTTCGTCGGCGCCGAGCTGGTCTGGCAATTCCTCGAGCACCGGATTTGTCTGCATTTCCTGTTGGACGAGGTTGCGCAACTCAAGCAGTGGAGTCTGGAGAATGAGCAGGCTTTGTTGCAGCTGCGGGGAGAGAACTTGTTGCAGGGCAAGACTCTGTGTCTGCTGCATTCCTTGTCCGGCCATACGCGAGTTTACCGGGATCGCTCACGACGAGCAAGCGACTTAGAGAGTTATCGCCGCAGCGCGCCGCTGCGACGCGCGTTGCTTAGCGTCGCATCACGTGTGGGATGAAAATGACGAATGTTCTATGATGAAGGAACCGCGAAATCGCAGAGACAACACTCGACGCTCAAGGAAACGCAAAATAGGAATCCCGGCGGCGCAGCAAAAAATATTCGTTGTAAGGATGGTCGTCGGTAATGCGAATCTGCGGGTCAGGATTCAATGCCGGTTCGATCGGGATTTCGTTGAACAAAGCTTGCTGAATATAATCAACCAAAACCTCCGAAGGATGCCATTCCAACAGATCTATCGCAGCTGCGGCTGGCATTCTGGATGCGAGTTGGTTGGCCGAGACATTCGGGATAGGTTCCTGGGAGGCCAGCATGTGTACGCCCATGTTATCGATGGATAGGAAACAGCGTATGGATGCGAATGAATTCACAAGCGATCGAAGGATCGCTGCGCGCGAGTCCGGAGGAGTTTCGTCCTGAAACCAAGTCGCCAGAATACCCTTTGGCTTCAGGTGGGCCTTGGCCAGGGCATAGAATTCTTCGGAGTACAGCAGACTCGACCCGGCAGCTTCCGCCGGCGGAGGCGGATCGATCACGATCACATCGAACTTTTCACTGGTTCGACTCAGGTAACGCCGGCCGTCGTCGATGATGATTTGTCCTTTTGGATTTCGGAGAACCCGAGGCGCGTCGGCGTGATAAAACCCGAATGCCTCCTTCACACTTGGGACCAATTCCACCGCGGTAGTTTGAACGTTCCAGCTCAGAGCCGATCGGTAGCTCGTTCCCATTCCAAAACAGATGATTAAGACCGACTCCGGTTCGCCGGTGTGGAACCCCAGCGGTAAATGAGCCATGAATTTGGTTGCCGGCACGAGGGACGTCATCCCAATCCCGTTAACAAACAGCCTTTTTTCCAGATCGCGCCCGGTCGAAACAACTGATGCCGCATAGTCTCGACGAATCTCAGTGTTCTCGAAATTCCTGGAAACGAAACGGGCGAAATCCACGGAATAAAGGAGCGACCAAACGAGCAGTACGCTGGAAATCGCTCCGCTTGCCCACCGATACCATGTCGGAAGGGATTTTGCGGTCAGGATAAACAACAAAAGAAATGGCGCGCCGAGAACGACCAAACCAATACGCTCCCCCAGCCACGGCAACAAAAGATACGACGCAAAGAGTGGTCCCAAAATACAGCCAAAGACGTTTACGGCGTAAGCACGTCCAGCCTCCTTAGGATCTCCCGATCCGTAGCTGTCAATCAGGTGCGGAGTCAGATAACCCAGCGCACCGCAAAACGGGCAAATACTCAGAAGTACGACGGCCCTGCTCCACGTTGCCACCGTGTATGAGGAGGAAATGAAGAGCCGCAGGTCATTTAGTACGATGGGAAGAAACGACGCCAATGAAATTATCGAGACCAAAGCCGCCACGGAACGAACCGAATTGGTTCGCAGGTCGCGTCGATAGATGGACGCTCCAAGAAAAGTCGCACCCAAGTATGCGAAGACAATTAGCGCAAAAGAGTAGACCTGCGTTTTTAGAACGGGCGTGAACGCGCGCGCCCAAATCACCTCCATCCCGAGCGCAGTGAAGCCGGTGAGAAACAACAGCGACAGAACGAAACGATCCGACCCGAATTCGTGAAACGACGGTCGCCCCTCAGTTAAGATCTTTATCTCTTTTACGACCGGAGCGCCAGGAGGGCCGCGGCTTAGGGCGAGAAAAGCGGCGATAATCGCCACGCTGAAGTTACCTGCTGCAGCTACGCAAAACGTGTAATGCAACCCCAGTAACTCGATGAGAACGACCGCGCTCAGCAATGTGCCACCCATCGCGCCAAGCACGTTCGCCCAATAGAGGAAACTGAAGCTTTCCGTGTTCTCGCTGTCTTGTTCTCGAACAAAGGCCATCATGAATGGAAAAGTGGCCCCCATGGAAATGCACCACGGCAGGATCGAAAATCCCAGCGCGAGCGCTGAGAGGAAAAGATAGGGCGTAGAGTCCGCCTCACCGGACGTTAACAGCATTTTCTGCCCAATCGCGAACAATGCCGGCACGGCAAACGCGCCGATCCCAATAACCAGTTCGGTTCCAGCGTAAAACCAGAGAGCCGAGCATCCAGTTTTGCCGACAAGAAGTTTCGTTAACCGACCGCCAGCCCACGCGCCGAGGGAAAGTCCCAGCATGAAAACGGAGACAACGACGGAGAGAACAGGCGCGATAATCCCAAAAGCGGCGAACGCCATTCGTACCCAGACGACCTGATAGACAAGTCCGGAGAAGCCCGACAAGAAAAACAGGGAAAAGAGGAGACGCCGTGTGAAGTGGCTCATATTCGACGGCGGTGAAAATGCCATCTCCACCACTAGCTGTTGTTCGTTGACTTTAGCTTTGCTCATGCTCGCAAAGTCATATCGGCCTATGGGACTTCACCGGCAATCATTACCCACGGATCGCCCGTAAACGCGATGATCTCTTCAACGGTCTCGACGGCATTGCACGGCACGGCCAGCAGATCCGCATGCGCGCCGCGGCATATTTTTCCCAACGCGTTCTGCTGCCACAACGCACGTGCAGGATTCACCGTCACCATTTCTAGAATTTCTTCAGCAGAAACGCTCGGATATTCCTTTTGAAACGCGCGCATCTCGGCGAATAAGCTCAGGCTCTCGTTACTCGCGAGGCTATCGGTGCCCAGGCAAATGTTGAATCCCAGAGAGTGCAGCCGCTTAAAAGGGAATTGGCTGTGCTTGAAATAGTCGTGACTGCGTGGGGAATGCACGACGTGGAATTGTCTCTTTGATCTTTCCAGCAGCTCGAAGTCGCTCTCCGTCAATTCGTTCAGGTGTGCAACCAACCAGTCGTTGTCATTCCGAGCGGAGCGGAGCGTAGTCGAGGAATCTCTTACTCTTAAAAAATGTTCCAGCGGCGTCTCATTTCCGCAGTCATCCATTGGCCGTCCGATCCCCTTCAGGAATTCGTAGAGCGGCCCCGACGCGTCGTGGAACATCTCCATCTCCTCTCGCGATTCGGCCAAATGCGTGGTCAACAAAACATTCGCGCGGCGCGCGATTTGCTCGCAGCGGCGATATAGATCCTTCGACGCTGTGAACAAGGCGTGCGGGGCTAGCCCCCAGTTGCCTCCGGAGTTCACCGATTCAATTGCAAGATCGACAATTTCGCTTGCATGCTCCGGCGCACGCACGTCGATCAGCTCCGCAAACCACCACCTGCGAATCGGCGAAGTAATGTGCTGAACCAAATCTGGAAACGCGGTGAGATTCGCGATTGTCGTGGTGCCAAATCTTCTGACCTCGGCGAAACCTTCATTGATCGAGGCGAGATAATCTTTTGGCGAAAGCTTTGCTTTCTCCGCGTTAATTGCGCGTATCCAATCGGTAAACGTTTTTTGCGGCGGGATTTTGACGCGCAAGCAGGTGTAATCGAGGTGGCAATGCGCGTTGATCAGCCCAGGCAACAGCGCTTGCTCGCCAAGATCGACAATTTCACCGGCGTTGCGCTTCTTGATCTCATCAAATTTTCCGACGTCGACAATTTGACTCTCGGAAACCGCGACCGCGCCATTCTCGATGAGCGGTCCATCCATTGTAACGACTGTGCGGGCACGAACGATCATGCTGTGCTGTACCGGCGGTCTATAAAGTCACAAATATCGACCAAACTGTAGCCACGGCACTACGCGCCGTCATGTGCATCGCCGTGTCAGTATTCGACAATTGAACCGCCCGCAGGGCGGTGGCTACAGATCGAGCGCTCTCTCCCCTTTCACCACTTTCCGGCATTCGGCGATCAGCAGATTGCACGCTTCCTGGCAAGGCAGCGGAACTGTAGCCGGAGTCGCTGACACCGGCCCATGCAGCGCCTTGAGCTGATCACACGCGGGATCAAATTTGTCTTTCGGCAACTTTGTCGAAGCGATCGCTCCATCCACATCGCGTTTCCACAAGATGGTCCGTAAACATCCGCCACTAGATCGGCAGAAGTCCGCAACGAGCTCGTCGATCTG
>Ga0137365_10004680_pt1 | contig 10976 bp, 10 predicted proteins | sample SagtaG_9_FD_104799 | JGI IMG/M metagenome (GOLD analysis project Ga0137365, IMG submission 104799) | Vadose zone soil microbial communities from Sagehorn Ranch, Mendocino, California, USA - Sage1_L_40_16 metaG | ecosystem: Environmental > Terrestrial > Soil > Vadose zone | place: USA... | reverse complement strand
GCACCCGAAGCCGAATCCACTCCAACCGGGACGCACACCGAAACAAACTCAAGTGTAGATGGCGCGACGGAACCGACAGCTCCTGCACCAAGCGAACAAGCCGAAGCTGTGAACTCCGGACAAGAGACACATGCAGCGCCCGCGCCGGAACAGGCGAACGCTTCTTCCGACAAAAGCGAAGCTCCTGCAGTTGCCGAAGCGAACAGCGAGGTGCACGCAACGGATGCCGATGCTGCGGCTGCCGCAGAGGAGGCGGCCGGTTCGGAAGAGATGAGCAAGCTGATGGAGCAGTACGACGAGAAGCAGGAAGCGGCGGCGGCGAACGAGATCATCAAGGTCAAGGTTGTTGCGTACACGGAACATGGCGTGGTAGTGGATCTGGGAGGAAAAACGGAAGGGCTGATTCCCGCGGCGGAGTTCAGCGAGACGGAGATCCCGCGTCCGGACGCCGACAGCACGATTGAAGTGCAGCCCACGGGCGAGCACAAAGACGGGTACGCGATCGTGTCGTACCAGAGGGTGCTTCGCCGCAGGACGTGGGAAAAGATCGACGCGGCTTTCAAGGCCAAGGAGACCATTACCGGCAAGGTGGTGGACCGCATTAAGGGCGGGCTGGTGGTGGATATCGGCGTGCGCGCGTTCCTGCCGGGGTCACAGTACGACCTGCGGCCCGCACAGAATCTGGACAACCTGGTGGGTACGGAAGTGCACGTGCGCGTCACCAAGCTGAACCGCCGCCGCGGCAACGTAGTGGTGAGCCGGCGCGCGTTGCTTGAGGAAGAACTGCACGCCAAGCGCGCGGCTCTGATGGAAACGCTGAGCGAAGGCCAGATCGTGCACGGCCACGTAAAGAACGTGACGGAGTACGGCGCGTTCGTGGACCTCGGGGGCATCGATGGCTTGCTGCACCTGACGGATATGAGCTGGGGCCGCGTGAAGCATCCTTCGGACGTGGTAAAGCCGGAGCAGGAACTCGACGTCATCATCCTGAAGTTTGACAAGGAAAAACAGCGCGTTTCCTTGGGCCTGAAGCAGTTGACGCCGGATCCCTGGGTTGGCGCAGCGGAAAAATACCCCGCTGGCGGCAAGGTGAAGGGCAAGATTGTCGGAGTCGTGGATTACGGCGTGTTCGTCGAACTGGAACAAGGGATTGAAGGTCTAGTGCACGTCTCGGAAATGAGCTGGAACAAGAAAGTGCAGCACCCTTCGAAGCTCGCCAAGGTGGGCGAAGAGGTTGACGTCGTGGTGTTGGACATTAAGCCGAGCGACCGCCGCGTTTCTCTGGGAATGAAGCAGGCCCAGCCCGATCCCTGGCTGCTGATTGCGGAGAAGTATCCGGTGGGCACCGTGGTCACGGGCAAGGTTCGCAACATTGCCGAGTTCGGTGCGTTCGTGGAGATCGAGGATGGTTTTGACGGGTTGGTGCACGTCGGCGACGTGAGCTGGACCGGCCGTGTGAAGAATCCGCACGAGGTGTTCAAGAAGGGCGAGCCGGTGACCGCGAAGGTGTTGAAGATCGACCCGGAGAATCGCCGCGTGTCGCTCGGGATCAAGCAGGTCAACGATATCTGGGGCGAGTGGTTTAAGCAGCATAAAGTGGGCCAAATCGTAAAGGGCAAGGTTTCGCGGATCGCCACGTTTGGCGCGTTCGTCGAATTGGGCGAAAACATCGAAGCACTTTGCCATAACACGGAGATCGAAGACCGGCGGCGCCGCGACGACGGGCCATCAAGTTTTCGTCCGACCACCGGGCCGCTGAAGAGTGCGGGGCCGCTCGAGCCGGGCAAGGAATATGATTTCAAAATCATCAAAATCAGCCCGGAGACGCGGCGCATCGGCTTGAGCTACCGCGCCGCGGTAAAGCAGATCGAGCGCAAGGAGATCGAACAGTATCGATCGACGTCGAAGTCCTCGTCGACGGCGACGATTGGGGACGCGCTGAAGTCCAAGCTGTCCGCGCGTTAGCTCATTCGGGAGTGGGCTCACCGGGGCGGGCATCATAATTTCATTTACCTACGGGTCATTTTAGTGATAGGAAGGGGGCAATCCGGCCAGGGACCAGCCCCCTGTAAGCCGTTTCGATTCACCGTTTAGAGCGACCCCAGAGCGACGAAAGATGCTGGCGGCCGCGTGGTGGTTGAGGATTCGCAACGGTCTCAACTTGGACTGTGCGACGAGGCATAGCGACGATGACCAAGCAGACTACACTGACGAAGGCCGATCTCATCGAGGAAGTTCTGCGCATCACGGAACTCCCCCGCAAGGAATCGGAAACCATCGTCGAAACCATTTTCGATAGCATCATCGGAGCCCTGCAGAAGGGCGAAAAGATCGAGATCCGCGGATTTGGCAGCTTCCGCACTCGGGAACGCCGCGGCCGCGTCGGCCGCAATCCGAAGACCGGCGAGAAAGTGGAAGTGCCTCCGAAGAAAATCCCCTTCTTCAAGCCAAGCAAAGAGCTGAAGGACTTTGTGAATAGCGCAGAGGCACAGGCTTCCGCTGCGGCGCCCGCAGGCGGCGATTCACCTCGCGCGTAAGTGGCAGCGCCCCTCCTCGTTGTGCCGTTTTGATTGCTGTAAGAAATAAAATCCACGCCTTTACCGCGATTTCCGGATAAATGAGCGTTAGTTTGCTGCCCGTTCTGCGTTATCCTGTGTGCGCAACTCTTGGGGTAAAGGAAGCGTTGCGATGGACTATATCTGGACTCCGTGGCGCTACCAGTACATGGCGCAAGCCGCCGCCGGCAAGCAACCGGAATGTATATTTTGTGATGCGCTGGCGCTCAACAATGACACCGAGACGCTCATCGTCCACCGGGGCGCGAAAACATTTGTCATCCTGAACCGATTCCCGTACACCTCCGGTCACGTCATGGTCGTGCCGTACGCGCACGTCGCGGAATTGAATTTGTGTGACGTGGAAACCCTGAGGGAGATGATGCAGTTGGCACAGCGCGTGGAACGCGCGTATCGCGCGGAATACAAACCGGACGGGATGAACCTTGGAATGAATCTGGGCCGCGCCGCGGGGGCTGGCGTTACCGGGCATTTGCACCTGCACGCGCTGCCGCGCTGGATTGGCGATTCGAATTTTATGACCGTGACGGGTGAGACGCGGGTGCACCCGGAGGACCTGAAGACTACTTTCGAACGTCTCTCCAAGGCGCTGGCCTGATTCGCAAGGCCCTGCAAGTCGCGCTAGAATGCAAAATTTCAATGTGTGTTTGGCTGGAAGGGAGTTGCAGACGGTGGACCTCGAACTGACAGAAGAGCAAAAGCTGCTGCAAAAGAGCGTGCGCGAATTCGCGGAATCGGAAGTGCGGCCGCTGGCGAAGGAACTCGATGAAACGGGGCATTTTCCGCGCGCGCTGTTCAAAAAAGCGGCGGGGCTCGGGCTGGCGGGCGTGGCGGTTCCAGAAGCGGAAGGCGGTGCAGGTTTCGATCACGTCGCTTACACCATGGTGATCGAAGAGATTTCGCGATGCTGCGCTTCGACAGGCGTGATTCTGTCCGTTCAGAACTCGCTCTTCTGCGATCCGATTCATCGGTTCGGGACGGAAGAACAGAAGAACAAATTTCTGGTGCCCTACGCGCGCGGAGAAAAAATCGGGTGCTACGCGCTGACCGAGCCGCAGGCAGGTTCGAACGCGGCGGCGCTGCAAACCAGGGCCTTGAAAAAAGGCGACAAGTACGTCATCAATGGAACGAAGGCGTGGATCACCAACGGTGGCGCAGCGGACGCGGGGATCGCATACGTGAACACGGATCCTGCAAAGAGAGAGAAAGGCATCACCGCGCTGGTCGTTGAAAAGGGCACGCCGGGATTCAAGGTCGGCAGGGAAGAAAAAAAACTCGGCATCAACGCGACGGCCTGCAGCGAACTTGTCTTCACGGATTGCGAAGTGTCGGTGACGAACCGCATCGGCAACGAAGGCGAAGGCTATAAAGTTGCGCTCTCGACGCTAGACGGCGGGCGCATCGGCATCGCCGCGCAGGCCACCGGGATCGCGCAATGCGCATTCGAAGCGGCGCTGAAATACTCGCAGGAGCGCATGGCGTTCGGCCACCCCATTTCGCAGTTTCAGGCCATCCAGTTCATGCTGGCGGACATGGCTACGGAAATCGACGCCTCGCGCCTGCTCGTCCGCAAGGCCGCGTGGAAGCAGGATACTGGAGCTCGTTTCAGCATGGACGCCGGCATCGCAAAACTATTCGCCAGCGAAATGGCCACACGGGTCACGCACAAGGCCATTCAAATCCACGGCGGCAATGGCTACAGCCGCGAGTATCCCGTCGAGCGCAACTACCGCGACGCCCGCATCACGGAAATCTACGAAGGCACCAGCGAGATTCAGCGCCTCGTGATTTCTTCCTGGGTTCTGAAGTCTTAGGCGCGCCGTAGTATCCTGAGCGCGTGCTGGAACTTGACTGCAGACTCGAGTTTAACGTTGCTCATGCGGATGAAAACTTCTTCCCTGCCCTGCCACCGCGGCCGGCCGTCTGCTTAATTGAACCGCGAGAAGAAAAAGCCGAGCCGTTCCTGATTCGCTCGCAGAATTTGCAGAGGCGACTGCATCGGCTGCTGGGTCCCGTTGACCCCGCGAGCAAGCGATTGAATCTGAGCGCGTTCGCGCGCGGCATCCGCTACCGGCTGACAGGCTCGCCGTTTGAACAAACGCTCACCTACTACGTCTACGCGAAGCAGCTCTTTCCTAAGCGCTACCGCGACCTGATGCGCCTGCGGCCAGCCGTGGTGTTGAAGGTGAATCTCCGGAACGCCTATCCGCGGTGCTATGTGACACGACGCATCCCAGTTGACGAAGCGGGCGTGCCCACGGGCGGCACGTATTACGGTCCATTTGCGTCGCGTCGCTCCGCGCAAGCGTTCGCCGAACGCGCGCTCGATTTTTTCAAAGTGCGGCGCTGCCAGATTAAGATCCGGCGCGACCCCGCCTTCCCCGGTTGTCTTTATTCCGAGATGAAGATGTGCCTCGCGCCGTGCTTTGCGGGATGCACAAAGGAAGAATATGACGTGGAAGTGCAAAGGTTGGTGAACTTTCTGGAAACGAGTGGCGGGTCCCTGCGCTCCACTTTCGAAGAGGAGCGCGAAGAAGCCAGCGAGCAATTGGACTTCGAACATGCTGCTGCACTTCACAAGAAAGTAGAAAAGCTCGACGACGTGCTGCGTTCGAAGCCGGAAATCACGCGGCGGATTCAGGAACTCGACACTGTGATTCTGCAGCGTGGTGCGGAAGAGCAGGCGATTGGCGTTTACGCCGTGCGCGGGGGAAGGTTTGCCGAGCCCTTTTCTCTGCGATTCGCGGAGATGGCCAGTCAGCCGCGGTCGGCGGAAGAAATGATCCGGGATTACTTGCAGCCTTCGGCGCGGAAAGACGAAGAGAGGTTCGTCGGCCCGGCTTCATCGGTGTTCGGAATGACGGGGCAGGCTGATTTGGGAGAGCATCTGTGGCTGCTGGCGCGGTGGTATTACAGCAATCCCCGCGAAGGCGAGATTTTCTTCAGCGAAAAGGACTGGCCGTATCGTAGGATTCTCCGGGCGTGTTCGCGCTTGCTCGCGCCGAAAACAAGCGAGACGGAAATGAACAAAATGCCGGGACCGACTCAATCGCCTCAAGGAGCGTCATGAGCAAATCCGCCACCAAAGAAGGAACGGCGCGGTACGCGCAGAAGTTCTCTGGACACGCGGCCGATGGCCATTTTCGAGAAACGCAGAGGCTCACGCTCTCTTCCATCGGGATCGGCACGTATCTCGGCCACCCAGACGAAAAGACAGATGCAGGTTACACGGTGGCGGCCGTCGCAGCTGTGGAAAACGGCGCCAATGTGATCGACACCGCGATCAACTACAGATTTCAGCGCAGCGAGCGCAGCATCGGCGAGGCGCTCCAGCAACTCGCAGGAAAAGGCATCGGTCGCGAAGAAATCGTGCTCTGTACCAAGGGAGGGTATCTGACTCCCGATGGAGACATGCCCGCGGACCCCAACGAATATTTTTTCCGCGAATACATTCAGCCCGGCATCTTCAGCGCGAAGGACATCGCCGCGGGAAGTCATTGCATGACTCCGCGATTTCTGAAAGACCAGCTCGGGCGCAGCTTGAAAAATCTAGGCGTCGAATGCGTGGATGTCTATTATCTGCACAACCCGGAGACACAGCTCGGCGAAATTTCCACAGAAGAATTTCTTAACCGCGTCCGCGAGGCCTTTACGTTTCTCGAATCGGCAGTGGAGGCGGGCGAGATCCAGTATTACGGGGTGGCGACCTGGAACGGCTTTCGGCACGATGCACGCACTCGCGATGCCATGCAGCTCGGCGAAATTGCGCAGATCGCGCAGGAAATTGCGGGAGGAAGACACCGCTTCCGTTTCGTCCAGCTTCCTTTCAATCTGGCGATGACCGAAGCGTTGACGCTGGGCAATCAGTCGCTGCGCGGGCGCGAGCGGACGGTGATGGAGGCGGCGAATGAGTTGGATATTACGTTGATTGCCAGCGCTTCGCTGCTGCAAGGACAGGTGGCGCGAAATCTGCCGGGGTTTGTCGCGGAGGCACTGGGATTGGAGAACGACGCGGAGCGCGCGCTGCAGTTTGTGCGGTCATCGCCGGGAATCACGACGGCGCTGGTGGGAATGTCCCGCGTGGAACATGTGAAGGCCAACGCACGGCTTATAGGCGTGCCGCCAGCCACGGCGGAAGACTTCAGCAAACTCTTCTCGCGCGGCGAAGGCGCATGAAGAAGACGGGATTCAACACGGAGATCTTGGAGGACACAAGAATCACGGAGAGCACAGTCCGAGACAGCAAAGCTCTGGCTCTAATGGCGGAGGCGAAAAATATGATCGGTGAACCATGTATTGATGGCACCGTCGAGTTGATCGAGTTTGCCGGCGAAGAAGTGGTCGGCTCCTTCCACGACAACCAGATGGTTTTCACCGGGTAAGGATGCAACGAGTGTTTTGACCCTCTCGATCGCGCCATATTCGTCGTTGCTGCCGTGCACGAACAGTCTTGGTTTGTCGCACCGGCATAAGAAAGAAAAATTAGAATCATTCACGGGAATGCCCAGGCCGATCAGGTGGGAGACTCGCGAATCCTGGCAGCCGGCTGGCAAACCCACCCAGGCTCCAAAACTGAATCCTGCCAGTAAGAGCGGCACGCCGGGAAATTCAGCCTTAAGAAAGTCGAGCGCCGCGCGGACGTCGTCCTGTTCGCCACGGCCGCCGTCGTGAACACCGCTGCTCTGTCCCGCACCGCGAAAATTGAATCGCAGTACGGGAATGCCGAGGGCATCCAGAGTTTTCGCGGTTTGGTAGACCACCTTGTTGTGCATTGTGCCGCCAAAAAGCGGGTGCGGGTGGCAGACGACTGCGGCCAGCGGTGGACGCTTGACGAAGCTCGGCTTCCAGAGAATCGCTTCCAGGCGTCCGCCAGGTTTTTCGACGAAGAAACTGCGGGAATCGTGTGTGGCCGTCATCGGTGCGCTCTGGAGAAACGTCTAGTGTAGTGCATCGAGGGAAAAAGACCGAATCCCGGCGAGTATTCCTGAATCGCTTATTCGATCCGGCAAACGCTCACGTCGAGGGCGAAGCTGTCGGGAACAGGAACCACGCGCACAACCATAGTGCGAAATTCGCGGCTGCCGGGCCAAGGCGCGGAAGCCGAATCTGCAAACGTGATATTCAGATGATCCCCCGGCTGGTATTCGCGGTAACTGCGAAAACGCATGCCGTGCGTCGAAAAGTCGATGGCCATGGCTTCTTCAAACCAGGGAATCCGTCCTGGACGCACGCGAACGGGGAGGGCAAGCACACGCCGGGGACTGCGGCGTCGTTCCGGTTCGCGACGGTGGCCGTTGCCATTCGAAACGGAGTGCGCATGCTGCTCAAAATGGAGGGCGACTGCGAAGCTTGCCGGAGCATCGGAAGTGCCGAGTGCGGGAATGGGTTGATCCAATTTCGCGGAGCACTCCTGCTTCGAGGTGCTTTGCGTTTGAAGTTTTTCGGGCGCGTTCATGCCGCGAATGACTTCCAGCCGTTCACCACAGCGAACAACATGTGCCAGAACCTCCGGCTGGCCGTCGGGCGGCGAAGCATCGTAGGGAAATGTCACCCAAAGGGGCACGCCAGTGACGTGCGGCCCTTTCGTAAAGACCAACAGACCGCTACGAGAGGCATCGAACGTTTCACATAATTCGATTTTCTGGCCGAGAGGCGCGGCCCAACGCAGGCGAACCGGAAGGCTCATCCGCACACGGCGATGCTCGCGGCGATCCATAGGCGTAACAGTACTGCCTCCGGACCGGGGACACACTGAAGTATATAGCCCGCGTATTTAAGCCTTCAACACCTCGTACTAGGACAAAAATGTCCGATTTTCGCGTTGCACTTTGCATGAGCCGATGCTAGCGTTGCGCCCAGTAGGACAGCCCCAGGGGGTATTGATGGGTGACGGAGCGGAACGCCGCGAAGCGCGGCGATTCACGATGAATCTGCCCATGCGCGTTCTCCGGCGGGAGGACAAAGAGCGCGAATTAGACGCCCACACGCGGGATGTCAGTTACCGCGGTCTCTACTTCCTCGCCGACGCCGATTTCGAGGTCGGCAGCGAGATCGACTTCGTGATCACCCTCCCTCAGCTGGTTACGCAATCGGGCGATGTCAATGTCCGCTGCCAGGGGAAGATCGTCCGTGTCGAGCCGACCGACAACGGCCGAGTGGGCATCGCGGCGAAGATCGCGCGATACGAATTCATGCCTGCCACCGCGACCGCTGCTTAAACGATCCCAGGATCCACTCCTTGCACGAACTCGCCCGTTGCGGCCCAGTGTGAGTACAATACCATTAAAGCATCTGTGCCACTGGGGGAAGCCATGTATCACTACGACGCCAGGATCGCACTCGAGGAATTGCAGGAAGACGCGGTGCTTCCGCATCCTGTAAAACTGCGCGACATGATTCTGCGAACGCAACTGGGCCCGCAAGACGCGCAGCTCTTGAACCACGATTTTCAGGGCTACCTGGCGCGCTTTGGGGAATTGCAGAAAGTCGCCCGCGGAATTCTGGAAAAGCTCGCTACCGGTCAGCGGAAGGCCTCCTGATGCCGCGAGCCTTCACAGAAATTTCCTGTAAATGAAAACGAAGCCGCGGGTATTGCTGCTGTCCGCAACGTCCGGTGCGGGACACGTACGCGCGGCGCAAGCTCTCGAAAAAGCATTTCTTGCGCGCGGCGACTGCGCCGTCGAGCACGTCGACGCCCTTCAGCACGTTAGCAAGCTTTTTCAGCGCGTCTACGACAAATCCTACATCTCGATGGTTCGGCGCGCCCGGAATTGATAGGCGTCCTCTACGACCGCACGGACCAGCCGTGGCTGCACCTGCGGCGGCGCCCTGGCGCTGGATCGGCTGAACACTGGACCGATGATCCGTCTGTTAAAACGCATCCAGCCGGACTCTGTGTGGCAACGCATTTTTTGCCGGCGGAGATCATCGCGTGGCTGATCGCCAAGCGCAAGCTGCACGCGCGGCACGCCATCGTCGTCACCGACTACGACGTGCATGCGATGTGGCTCTGCCGTACGGTGGACCGCTGCTACTGTACTTTTCTGTGAAAAGTACTTTACAATGTCAACCAAGCGAGGTAGGCTGGGGTTGCGGCGGAGAGAGTCGAGAGACAACAACCATGTTCAAGCGCGTTGCGGCGATCATCGCGATTTTCATCTGCACTGCGGTTGCCTGGGCCATTCTCGGATCCACCATTTTCTACCGAACGTACGACGCGGAGTCGGGTCTCTCGGGGCGCGTAGCTTCGACCTGGGGAGCGCCGCAAGCACAGGCGCCGCCAGCGATCGCCTACGAATGGCAGGAAGAAAAAACCGTTGAGGTTGAAGAAAAAGGGAAAAAGACCACCCGCACGGAGCGACAGATTCACTCGGAGCCCGTGAGAATTGACGCGAGCCGAGTTGCGGCGACCTTGCACCTCGATTACCGGCAAAAGGGCCTGCTGTGGTTCAGCACGTACAAAGTGGATTTCGACGGAGCCTACGCGTTTCAGAATCCCACTTCGCGGGAAGAAGAATTTGTCGTTCGACTGCCCTTTCCGGCGCAGCAGGCGGTGTACGACAACGTGCAACTGCTTCTGGACGACAAGTCACTGCCTTTGACATTCAACGGTTCGCAAGCGGTGGCGCGGACGCGCCTGCCTGCCAGCGCGAAAGGCGTGTTGCGCGCGGCCTATCGCTCGCAGGGGCTGGACAGTTGGCGCTACACATTTTCACGCGCGAACACGGAGCGTTCGGCGTCCGGCGAAAATGCGGAGCAAAGCGGCAAGGAGATTTCGCAGGCGCGCGACTTCCACCTCCTGGTGAAGACGGATTTTTCCGGCTTCGATTTCCCGGACAGTTCGCTTTCGCCAACTGAAAAGCGGCAGACGGCGAGCGGCTGGGAGCTGGAGTGGAATTACCAGAATCTGGTGTCCGGGTTCGACATCGCGTTGAAGATGCCACAGAAGCTGCAGCCGGGACCGCTGGCGGGGCGGATCAGCTACTTCGCGCCCGTGTCGCTGTTCTTCTTTTTCTTTCTGGTGTTCATTTTGTCGACGCTGCGCGGGAACGATCTGCACGCGATGAATTACTTCTTCCTGGCATGCGCGTTCTTCGCGTTTCATTTGCTGCTGGCGTACCTGGCGGATCATATTTCCATTCATGCGGCGTTTGTGATTTCATCGGTGGTTTCGATTGCGCTGGTGGTCAGTTATTTGCGCCTGGCGGTGGATTTGCGATTCGCGTTGGTGGACGCGGGATTGACGCAATTGATCTATCTGGTGCTGTTTTCATACGCGTTTTTCTTTGAAGGATTCACGGGATTGGCGGTAACCATTGGAGCGATCCTCACGCTCTTTGTGGTGATGCAAATGACGGGACGGATTCGCTGGGAGGAAAAGCTCGGCTCATCCTTGCTGCG
>Ga0137365_10004674_pt1 | contig 10981 bp, 8 predicted proteins | sample SagtaG_9_FD_104799 | JGI IMG/M metagenome (GOLD analysis project Ga0137365, IMG submission 104799) | Vadose zone soil microbial communities from Sagehorn Ranch, Mendocino, California, USA - Sage1_L_40_16 metaG | ecosystem: Environmental > Terrestrial > Soil > Vadose zone | place: USA: California... | reverse complement strand
GGCGCGCACCTCCTGCCGCGGGTCCGGCTGCCCCCGCCGCACCTCCTGATACAACCGTTCCGCCTCGGCGTCGCCGTGCAGGCGCGTCTCGAGCAGGTGCGCCAGCTGCAGCCGCGCCTCGTGATCGTCCGGCGCGATACGGATGTGATCGCGGAAATAGTCCGCCGCCTCCGCGTACTGCCCGCGGGCGATCAGCACGTCCTGCCGCGGATAGGTCGGCGGGGGCGGGATGTCGCCCGCCGCGAAGATCGTCTTGACGAGGCCGGTCGAGGTCGCGCCGGCCACGCGGTGGATGGCGAAGATCCCGGCGATGGTGAACGGCACGTTGAGCGCGAGCAGCAGGAGGAACACGCCGCGGGAGATCCAGTCCTGCCGCAGGCAGAAGTACCAGGCCATCGACAGGATCGCGAAGCAGGCCGGCCCGAAGAACACGGCGACCTTCAGGAGGTACGCGCGCTCGGCGGAATCGACGTCCTTCAGGCGGTCGTCTACGGAAGCACCTGCCCCCACAAGTCGCGATAAACGATCGGCCCCTCGTTCAGCGCCTTGAGACCCGCCTCGATCTGGCCGCGATCGCCGACGATGACGATGTCGAAGCGGTCCGGGTCGATGTAGCGCTGCGCCACGCGCTGCACGTCGGCCGCCGTGACGGCGTTGATCCGATCGGCGTAGCCGCTGAAATAGTCGAGCGGCAACCCGTACACGAGCAGGTCGCGGAAGCGGAACGCCGCGCCCGCCGTCGTCTCGAAGTCTCCGGGCAATCCTAGATTGATGTACTGCTTCGCCTTCTCGAGCTCGGCCGCCGGCACCGCTTCATCGCGAATGCGCCGCAGCTCCTTGAGAAACTCGATCAGCGCGCTGTCGGTCTTGGCCGTGACGACCGATGCCTGCGCGACGAATGGACCGCCGGCGCGGCGCAGCGCAAACTGCGACCCGGCGCCGTAAGTGTAGCCGTGCGTCTCCCGCAGATTCTGGTTCAACCGCGACGTGAACGCCCCGCCCAGGATCGTGTTCAACACCTGTAACGCGAAGTAATCCGGCGTGCCGCGCGGCGGGCCCACGTGCCCGATGCGCATGACCGACTGCGCGGCGCCGGGCTTGTCGATCAGGTAGATCGTGCGGGGCGACGGCTGGGGAGCGGCGCCCACCGCTGTGGCCGGCGCGTCACCGCGCGCCCAGGCGCCGAAGCGCGCCGTCACGAGCTGGCGCGCCTCGTCGAGCGTCACGTCACCCACCATGAGCAGGCGCGCGATGTTGGGCCGGTAGAACGAGGCGTAGAACGCGACCACTCGCTCCCGCGACAGTCCCGTGACCGAGCTGTCGTTGCCGGCCAGCGGGCGGCCGTACGGATGCGCCGCGCCGTACACGATCGCCGGAAACGCGACACTCGCCACCTGGGTCGGCTCGTCGCGTTGCTGGATCAGCTGGGTCCGGCGCAGCTCGCGCTGCCGCGTGACTTCAGAATCGGGGAAGGTGGGGTGCAGGACCACGTCGGACAGGAGATCGAGCGCCGCCGCGAGGCGCCGCTTGGGCACGTGCAGCGAGACAGTCGCGACGTCGAACCCGGCGGCGCTCGAGAGTTGGGCGCCGAGGAAGGCGGCTTCATCGGCGATGTCGAGCGCGCTGCGCCGACCGGCGCCCTGCTGCAGCATCGTGGCCGTGAACGTCGCCAGGCCGGGTAGATTCGCCGGGTCGCGCACCGCGCCGGCATCCAGCACGAGCGAGATGTCCACCACGGGAACCTTGTGGATCTCGACCACGGCCAGCTCGAGACCGTTGGGCAGCGTGGTCGTCCGGACCGGCGGCAGCTTCAGCGCGGGAGGCGGCGCCAGCGTGGGAGGCTTGGTGCGATCGACTCCGCCCACACCTTGCACCAACAGGAGCGCCAGGACGACGCCGCTCATGGCTGCACCGGGGCCTGCACGGCGAGCTCGGGTTTGCCCTGCGGCACGACACTCAGAATGACGCGGTGCGCGTTGGCCAGGTAGTCGCGCGCGATGCGTTGCACGTCGGCGGGTGTCACCTTCAGATAGCGGTCCAGGTCGCGCTGGAAGTAGTCCGGCGTGCCCACGAAATACGCGTAGAAGCCGAGCTGGTCGGCCTTGCCGCCGAAACTGCCGACGCGCTCCATGCGCGAAAGGAACTGGGCCTCGAAGGTGTTCTGGGCGCGCTGCACCTCGCGGAGGGTGGGCCCGGCATCGGCCACCTTGCGTACCTCCTCGTCGACCACGCGCTGCAACTCTCCCAGCGCGTGGCCCGGTCGCGCCGTGACCCAGAGCTCGAACTTCCCGTCGAGGCGGCTGCCGTCCTGGAACGCGACCACATCGCTGGCGACCTGCAGCTCGTACACGAGCCGCCGGTAGAGCCGCGACGAGCGCCCACCGGCGAGCACGTTGGCGAGCACGTCGAGCCCAGCGTCGTCCGGCGCGAACGCCTTCTGCGTGTGCCATGCGTTGTACACGCGCGGCGTCTGCACGCGATCCTCGAGCGTCGCATACACGTCCCCGGGCAGCACGACGGGCGGGGGCGTGGGCCGCGTCACCGTGGGGCCGCGCGGAATGTCGCCGAAGTAGCGCTGCGCCAGCTGCCGCGCGTCGCGCGCCGTCACATCTCCCGCGATCGTGAGCGTGGCGTTGTTCGGCGTGTAGTACGTGCGGAAGAAGTTGCGCACGTCTTCGAGCGTCGCGGCCGATAGGTCGGTCATGGAGCCGATCACCGGCCAGTTGTAGGGGTGCGACGGCGGATACAGCCGCTTGAGGATGTTCTCGTCGGCGAGCCCGTAGGGACGGTTCTCGTAGCTCTGGCGCCGCTCGTTCTGCACCACGCCCCGCTGCAGGTCCACCTTCTCCGCGGTGATCTCGGGGACCAGGAAGCCCATCCGATCCGAGTCGAGCCACAGCATCAGCGGCAGGGCGTTGGCCGGGGCATCCTCGAAGTAGTTGGTCCGATCTTCGGTCGTGGAGCCGTTGTTGTCGCCGCCGGCCGCCTCCAGGAGTTTGTCGAACTCCCCGGTCGGCACGTGTTGCGAGCCCATGAACATGATGTGCTCGAACAGGTGCGCGAACCCGGTCCGGCCGGCGCGCTCGTCGCCCGAGCCGACGTGGTACCAGATGTTGACCGAGACCACGGGCACGGAATGGTCCTCGTGGACGATCACCTGCAGGCCGTTGGGGAGCGTGAACGTCTCGTAGGGGACGCGGAGGCTCTGGGCAGCAAGGGGGGCGCATGATAGCAACAGCACCAGCGCCGGGCACAGCGTTCGGAGAGTCATGGTGGAAGATTTGCGTATGAAACGCCGCCGCCGCAAGTTGCGTACGGGTCGCTACTGTCAGGAGGCTGCAATGTTGCTCTGGTTGGGTGTGACCGCTGCCGCGCTCGTCGGCGGCTTCGTCTTGAGCCGCAACTTCGTCCGCCGCCGTTTGCGTTACGTGGACGCCTTGCAAAAACCGTCGGCCCCGCTGATCGCCGGCGTCGCCGCTGCCGCCGTCGTCCTCCCTATCGCCGCACTCCCCATCATCACGGTGGGCACCGCGGTGGCGTTCGGGGTCGGTGTGGCGGGCGGAGTCGCGAGCGGGCGATCGGGCCCGCCTCCGGACTCCAGCGCCAGCTAGCCGACCCGCAGCTCCTTCTCGGGGCGGCCCGCGATGATCCGCAAGCCGCGCACCGCCTCACGGGCGAACGTCTTCCCCGCCCCTTTCTCCACTTCTTCGAGCGCGCTCCAGCGCGTGAACGCCGGCCGCACCGGCGTCGCCATCTGCAACGTCTCGAATGCGTCGGCGACCGCGAGCACTTTTACCGTGAGCGGAATCGGCAGGGCTTCGATGTCCCAATCGTCGCCCACGATCTCGTAGTAATGCGCGTACTCCGCGATGATTTCGGCCGCGCCGCGCAGCGCGCGCGCCACGGCCAAGGTCTCGTCGGTCACCGAGCGTGACAACAACCGCAACAGCCGCTGGTCCGCCGTCCCCACTTCGTGCAGCAGCGCCGCGATCCTGAGGTTCTCGATTTCCGTCTCCGACAACTTCATTTCGTGGCCGATCGCCGCGGCCAGGTCGGCGACGCGGTTCGAGTGCCCCTGCTGGTGCCGCTCGCTGGCCTCGATGTGGAAGGTCAGGACCTCGAGCGTGGCGAGGTACGCGTTCTTGAGATCCGAGAGCCGTGCCGCGCGCTGCTCCGCCAGGCCGCCCACGACGTAGCCCGTGAGGATCAGGAATCCCGCCCACGGGATGAGCGTCAGCAGCGCGTCCTCGGCGAGCCCCGCCTCCATCCCCAGGCCCTGAAACAACTGGAAGAAGAAGACGAGCAACACCACGAACACGCCCGCGAACACCGCGAACCGGCGCCCCCCAAAGAACCCCGCGAGAATGATGGGCAAGTAGTAGAAGCTCAGGAACGCAAACTTCTCGTCGATCAGATAGTTGATGCAAAGCAGAGAAGCGACGAGCAGGAGGACGAAGATGCGCTCGAAGTACCGGAAGAAGAACTGCTTCGCGCGCTCAAGCGAACGCGGCTGAACCACTGGCACCTCGAGGCACGGGATGTCGGGGGCGCGCGGCAATCAAAGTGGGGAATGAAGCGGCAGACTGCAAGGTGAGCGCGATCACACGGCCCCGCGCCCGCCCCCTAAGCATCGCCCCGCGAGAGAGATACGCCGGGCTCCGGACTTGGGCACGGATTTCGCTTAAAGCTGGGGCCGGGGACCGGCCGCCGCGCCTTAGGGGCCGGCCCCAGGTGGTCGTGGGCCTTCCCGTTCATAACCAGAGCATGTCAGGACCGGCAGCGCCGGGTAGCGGGGGAACTTGGGGTCATCATCGGCCCGCCCGCAGCGGTAAAACACCGAGCCACGTCGGTTCGACACGGTCCTTGCCCAGCGGCAGGTGGCGCAGAGCCCTACGGGGCCCGCAGGAACGGCATCGGTCATTAGGTCCCAGAAGAAGCTAGCGATATCTTGGAGGACGTGAGCCAAGACGACGACCTCGGGCTCCCTCCCGGCCTCCGGGACGAGTACCTGCAGGGAGCGCGTGACCAGCTGGGCGGGATCGCCGAGCTGGCCGAGCGGCTCATCGACGCCGGCGACGACACCGCGGCGATCGAGACCCTGCGCCACGAGGCGCACAAGCTCCGGGGCTCCGCGGGCTCGTTCGGGTTCGCGCAGGCCTCCGTGGTCGCCGCCGAGCTGGAGGACGCGGCCAAGCAGTGGCTGGCGCGGCCCGCGAACGGGGCAACCGCCCGCGGTGCCGCCGCCCGCGGCTTCGTCCGCCGCCTCGCCGCCGCCCTCTTCACGAAGCAACCCGCGGCCCCGGCTTCACCTCCCACGCAGGACGGACCACGCACCACGCACGATCCTTCCCCGGGCGACGTTCCCGAGGTCATCGTAGTCGAGGACGACACCGCGCTCGCGGACCTGCTCACCTTCGGGCTCGAGGCGCGCGGGTACCGCTACGTGCACTACCGCAACGGCCGCGAGGCGCTCGACCAGCTGCGCTCGCTGGACACGCGTGGCACGGTGCCGCTGCTGCTGCTCGACGTCGATCTGCCCGCGCTCGACGGCTACTCGATCTTCGAGGCGCTGCAGAAAGACTTCCCGGCCAAGTTCCGCGTGGTGTTCACGACGGTGCACGGCAGCGAGGCAGAGCAGCTGCGCGGCCTCGAGGCGGGCGCGGTCGACTACATGGTGAAGCCGATGAGCCTCCGCGTGGCGCTCGAGAAGATCCGCCGCTGGGTTGGGAGGTGACGAGCCGCCAGGTTCTCCTCGTCGTCGCGCTGGTGCAGGGCGTGCTCTTGGCCGCGCTCGTCGCGCTCATCATCCTCAACCGCTGGTTCCGGCTGCGCCGCAGCGCGCGCCTTGATCCCCGGCGCGTGGCGGCCGACGCCTCGATGCGACGCTGGGCCGCGGAGGCCACGCCGCTCGCCGCTGTGCTGGTCGGACTGGCGCGCCTGCCGGTACCCCTCGCTATCGACGCTCTGGTCGGCTGGTCGGCCCGAGTACCGGGCGAGCGCTGGCGCGAGCTCGCGGCGGCCCTGGAACACGAGTGGTGGGCGCGGCTCGTTCGGACCAACAGCAACTCCGGGCGCTGGTGGAAGCGACTGGAGTGCGCGCGGTTCCTGAGCGTCGGCGCGATGCCGGCCGACGTCGCCCGGCTGGTGCGGCTCGTCAACGACCCCCACGCCGCCGTCCACGTGGCCGCGGTGGCGTCGCTCGAGCGGATGGAGAGCACCCCCCTGACGCTCGCGGCGCTCGAGCGGCTCCCGCATCTCGCTCCCACCGTTCAGGCCTACTACGCGAGCATGCTGCGCCGCTCGCGCCCCGTCGTGATTCAACACCTGCTCAAGCGGCTGCGGCGCGGCGACGATCCCGCCCTGCCCCGCTTCGCCGAATTCGCCGTGCGCCTGGCGGAGCCGGCGCTGCGCGAGCGCATGACCGCCCTCGCCGACCACGCCGACCCGGAGGTGCGGATCCAGGCGGCGCGCGCGCTGGGCAGCTTCCCCCATCGTGAGTCCGTCGCGGCGCTGACCCGGCTCGCCGCGGACGCGGCGTGGGAGGTGCGGGCGCAGGCCATGCGCTCGCTGGGGATGATCGCGGACGCGACCACATTGCCGCTCGTGCGCGCCGCGCTGCGCGACACCGTCTGGTGGGTGCGCCTGCGCGCCGGCCTCGCCTTGATGCGCTTCGGCGCGACAGGCCGCAACGCCCTTCTCGAGGTCGAGCTGGGGGCCGACCCGGACGCCCGCGACGTCGCCAAGCTGATCCTGGGCCTGCCGGCGCAGGCGCTGGCGGAGTTCGCGGCATGAGCATCTTCGGCGGCGTGGTGACCGGCACAGACCTCGCGATCCTCGTCTACTTCCTGGCCCTGAACTCGTTCTACGCCCTGCTCCTGCTGCTGTCGATCCCCGAGATCTGGGAGCAGACGCGGCTCGCCGAAGACGACGACTTCCAGCGGCTGATGCAGAGCGATGCGTTGCCGCCGATCACGATGCTCGTCCCGGCGTACAACGAGAGCGCCACCATCGAGGCCAGCGTCACGGCGATGCTCACGCTCGAGTACCGCAGTTACGAAGTCGTGGTCGTGAACGATGGCTCCAAGGACGATACGATCGAGCAGCTGCGCCATGCGTTCGATCTGTATGAAGTGCCCCGCATCTACCCCGAGACGATTCCCACGAGGCCGCTCCGGGCCGTGTACCGCTCGCGTACCCGCTCGCGTTTGCTGGTGCTCGACAAGGAGAACGGGGGCAAGGCCGACTCGCTCAACGCCGCGATCAACGCCAGCCGCTTCCCGCTCGTGATCGCCGTGGATGCCGATACGCTGATCGAGCCCGACGCGCTGCTGCGGCTCACGCGGCCGTTCCTGCTCGGCCGCGAGATCGCCGCCGTGGGGGGAACGGTGCGCGTCGCGAACAACTGCATCGTGAAGGATGGGCGGGTGACGGACGCCCGCGTCCCCCGCCGCCTGCTCCCGGGGGTTCAAGTGGTCGAGTACCTGCGCGCCTTCCTGTTCGGACGGCTGGGCTGGAACCGGCTCGGCGGCAATCTCATCATTTCGGGCGCATTCGGGCTGTTCCGGAAGGACTACGTCACCGCGATCGGCGGGTATCGTACCACCAGTGTCGTCGAAGACCTGGATCTCGTCATCCGCATGCACCGCTACCTGCGGGCGCACAAGGTCCGTTACGTCATGCCGTTCATCCCCGACCCCGTCGCCTGGACCGAGGTGCCCGAGTCCGCCAAGATCCTCGCACGCCAGCGGGAGCGGTGGCACCGCGGCCTGATCGCGGCGATGTGGGAGTACAAAGGCATGCTGTTCAATCCCCGCTACGGGCGCGTCGGCGTGCTCGCGATGCCGTTCTACGCCTTCGGGGAAATGCTGGCACCGCTCATCGAGGTCCTTGGCTACGTCGTGACCGTGCTCGGCCTTTCGGCGGGGATGGTCAACCTCTCGTTCGCCCTCTTGTTCATCCTCGTGGCGTGGGGCTACGGGATGCTGCTCTCTATCTGGGCGGTCGTGCTCGAAGAGGTGAGCTTCCGCCGCTACCGCCGCTTCGGCGACCTGCTGCTGCTGCTGCTGTATGCCTCGCTCGAGAACTTCGGATACCGCCAGCGCACCGTGTGGTGGCGCCTCAAGGCGTTCGTAACCGTGTGGAAGCGCGGCCACGTGTGGGGCGACATGACCCGCAAAGGCTTCGCCACGCCCCAGTCGTGATCGGCGCCGTCCTCCTGCTGCTCCAAATCCCCCCCCCCCAGTGCGATCGCGCCGCGGCCCTCGCCACGGTGGAGCTCGGCTGGCAGGCCTATCGGCGCGGAGAGATCGCGCAAGCCGAGAGCCGTTTCGACGCCGCGAGCGCCGCCTGTCCCGCTTTGCGCGAGGCGCAGACCGGGCTCGCCTTCGTGTTCCTGCGGAAAGGCGACGCGGCCGGCGCGGAGCGGCGCTTCGAGGCCGCAGTGCGCGGCGACTCGGGGGTCGGCGACGCCTGGTATGGATTGGGCCTCGCACGCGACCGGTTGGGCAAGCGCGTCGCAGCCGTCGCCGCGTGGCGCCACGCCTTGACTGTCGCGCCCGGCTACCGCGACGCACTCGACGCACTGCTCGCCGCCGGCGTCGACAGCGGTCTCCCGCTGCCACTCGCGGCGCGTCCCGCCGCGCCGGTGGTTCCGGCGCGGGCCGTCGGTGAGCGGTTCGAAGTGCGCGCCGGGGATGCGTGGCGGTCGTTCTACGTGAAGGGCGTGAACCTCGGCGCGGCCCTCCCAGGGAAGTTTCCCTCGGAGTTCCCACCCGACGATTCGACGTACGCACGCTGGCTCCGGCTCATCGCCGAGGCGAACGCCAACGTGGTTCGCGTCTACACAATTCTGCCGCCGGCGTTCTACCGCGCCTTCAGGGCATGGAACGACGCCCACCCGGAGCGACCGCTCTGGCTCGTGCACGGCGTGTGGGCCGAGCTGCCCCGGCGCAGCGACTACGACGACCCGGCGTGGAAGGCGGAGTTCCGGAGGGAAATGCGGCGCGTCGTGGACGTCGTGCACGGCCGCGCGGCAATCGGCTCGCGGGCGGGACACGCGTGGGGCCTCTACGAGGCCGACGTGTCGGACCGAGTGCTCGCATTCATCATCGGGCGCGAGTGGGAGCCGTTCTCGATCAAGGCGTTCAACGCGCTGCGGCACACGCGCACGGCATACACCGGCCGCTTCCTCGCGGTGGATCGCGGCACTCCGGCCGACGTGTGGATGGCGGAGCAGTGCGACTACATGCTCGCGTACGAGTGGGACGCGTGGGACGCGGCCCGGCCGATCGCCTACACCAATTGGCCGACCCTGGACCCGCTGCACCATCCCACCGAAGCGACCCAGCTCGAGGAGCAGGCGCTGCGCAAGCGTCTCGGCCTCGCCCCCAACGTGCGGCTCAAGGAATACGACAACGACAGCGAATCCCTCGACGCGATGGTCGTTCGCACCACGGCCGCGAACGTCGCGGGGTACTTCGCCTCGTATCACGCCTATCCCTACTACCCGGACTTTATCGGGCTCGACTCGGCGTACGGCCGCGCGCAGTCGCATTACCTCGGCTATCTGCTCGACTTGAAGCGGCACCACGCGGGCCGGGCGCTCCTGATCGCGGAGTACGGCGTGCCTTCGTCCCGCGGCGTAGCGCACCTCGACGTCGATGGAATGCATCACGGCGGACACGATGAGCGCGCGATGGCGGACCGCGACGTGCGGCTGACGCGTGAGATTCACGACGCGGGGCTCGCGGGCGGAATCCTGTTCGCGTGGCTCGACGAGTGGTTCAAACACAACTGGGTAACCATCGACCTCGAGGTCCCCGCGGAGCGCACCCGGCTGTGGCACAACGTGATGGATGCGGAGCAGAACTACGGACTGCTGGGACTCTATGCGGGTGACTCGGCACGGCCGGAGCCGGGCGGCGACCCCGCCGCGTGGCACGCGCTGGCGACGCTCGCCGACAGCGCCGGGACCCGGCTGCGCGTCGGATCCGACGCGTCGTACCTCTATTTGGCGCTCGAGGGTCCACGGGGCGTCGGCTCGACCCGGTGGAGCATCGGCATCGGTGGGTTTCGGCTCGTCCTGAATGACACCAGCGACGCTCAGCTGCTCGTGACACCGACGTACAATCCCTACCTCGGGCCCCGCCCGAGGATGCGGCCGACCGACCTGGATGCGTTCTACAATCGTCGTGCGACGATCGACGAGCGCGACGTCACCGGCGCATTCGACTCGCTGTTCGTCGCGACGAATCGGTTTCGCGTGGCTCGCGACGGTCGGACCTTCGCGGTGCGTGGCGTGAACCGCGGCCGGTTGCGCTACGGCCGCGCCGCGGAGTCGACGTTGGCGGATTGGTTCTGGGACCGCGCGGCGGGGGTCATCGAGGTGCGCTTGCCTTGGGGTCTGCTCAATGTAACCGATCCATCGTCCCGCACCGTGCTCGCGCGGGTCCGGGACCCCGGCCCGTTCGCCACTGAGGTGACGGACGGATTTCGCTTCGTCCTGACGGCGACAGGACCAGGCGACGCGGTCACACGCATCGTGCCCGAACGGCCATACGTCTGGGCCACGTGGGAAGTCCCGGTTTGGCACGAGCGGCTGAAACCGGCATACTACGCCATGCAGACCCTGTGGGGCTCCTGGTGATCTGCCTCTTGCTGCCGCTCGCCTTGGCCGCCGTCCAACTCCCCGAGGCCGAGGACGCCTTCCGCCGCGGCGACCAGCGCGCCGCCCGCGCCGGCTACGAAGCCGTGTTGCAACACGATTCGACCAACGTGCGTGCCCTGTACCGCCTCGCCGTACTCGACAGTTGGGACGGCAAGCTGCAACGCTCGCTGGAGCGGTTCATCGTCCTCCGCCACTTCGAGCCGACGGATCCTGACATCATGGTGGCGCAGGCACGCGTGTTGGCGTGGGCAGGGAAGAACGTCGCGTCGGAGCTGTTGTACGACTCGGTCCTGGTGCGGACGCCGGGGCGGAGCG
>Ga0137365_10004669_pt1 | contig 10986 bp, 12 predicted proteins | sample SagtaG_9_FD_104799 | JGI IMG/M metagenome (GOLD analysis project Ga0137365, IMG submission 104799) | Vadose zone soil microbial communities from Sagehorn Ranch, Mendocino, California, USA - Sage1_L_40_16 metaG | ecosystem: Environmental > Terrestrial > Soil > Vadose zone | place: USA... | reverse complement strand
GTACTATCCGTCGTACGGTTACGGCTATTATCCCGCCTACAGCTACGGCTACGCCCCGGCCTATTACGGCTACGCCTCTGCGCCGCGGCCGTATTACAGCTGCTTGCGCTGGCGGTACGGCTACCGCTATCGCGTGTGTTGAGCGGCTGCGGCCCTATTTGGACCGATAGGCTGACGGTCGCTTGCTCTGCGAGCGCCGCCTTTTTTGCGCTCCAAACGGCTGTCGAGCCGTCCCAGGACTGACCAAATTCCGACAAATTAACCGGATGATCTTACGCTCGCTGAATCGGGGTTATGGCTCAGTCGGGGCTATTCACATCGCAACGCTGGAACTGCGCTCGGCACTCGCCGGCGCTCAACGCTCGGCACCCGCCGACGCTTAAGGAGACGCTGATGAAGAAGACACTTGTTGCCTTAGCTGCGGCCGCGACCGTGGCAACTGCAATCGCCGCCGCGCCGACGCCAGCGGACGCCCGCTGCTTCGGATGCGCGGTCGGCGCCGGCGTGCTCGGCGGCTTCGTCGCAGGCGCCATCGTCGGCAACGCGATTGCGAATTCGCAGCCGGCCTACGTCGCCGCGCCGGGACCGGGCTACGTGGTCTATCCCGCCTATGCGGCGCCGCTGCCCGGACCGGGATGCTATTGGACGCGCATGCCCGTCTACGACATGTACGGCAACGTGGTCGGCTGGCGCGGTCGCCCCGTGGCGGTCTGCCAATAAGCCGCGTCGCACGATCCGACGCTTCAAGATCAAAACCCGGCGGGTTCAGCACCCGCCGGGTTTTCGTTTGCCGCGTGCTCCTCTTCGAGCTTTTAGTTTTTCGCCGCTCTCTTCTGCATGTCGTCGAGCACCGCCGCGGTCGGCCAGCAATCGACCTTGAGCCGGTTCGCCTTCTGGTAGGCGCCGAGCGCCGCGCGCGTGAGCATGCCGGCCTTGCCGTCGATCTTGTCCTTGTAGAGGCCGAGCTTGGTGAGGGTACGCTGCATCGTCTCGACCTGGGCGGTGCGCAGCTGCGTGTTCTTGCTCCACGGCGTCTCGAACCGACGCGGATCGGAGATGCGCTCGCTCAAATGGCCGACGAACAGCACGTAGAGATCGGAAAAGTTGTATTCCTTGATGACGTAATAGTTCTTGAGCGTGAGGAACGCCGGCCCATAGGTGCCTTCAGGCAGGAGCAGCGACGCTGGCTCGTTGAGTTCCGCCGCGGTCGGTTTGCGGCCATAGGCGAGCGCAAATCCCTGTTTGAGCCAATCGCCGAGCGGACGCGTGACCTCGGGGACGCCGATGGTGCAGTCCACGCCCTGCGGCGCGCGCACCTCATAGGCCCAGCGCGTACCGCGCTGCCAGCCCTTGCCGACGAGCTGCTGCGCGGCGGAGGCGAGCGCATCGGGCACCGATCTCCAGATGTCCTTCTTGCCGTCGCCGTCGAAATCGACGGCGTATTTGTAGAATTCGGAGGGAAGGAACTGGGTGAGACCCATGGCGCCGCCCCAGGAGCTGCGCATATCCGCGAGCTTGACGTGGCCCTCCTCCAGCATCTTCAGCGCGTAGAGGAACTCCTGCCGAAAGAAATCCTTCCGCCGTCCGTAATAACCCTGTGTGGCAAGCACGGTGACGGCATTCTTCGGCAGCCTGTAGCCGCCGAATGCCGTCTCGCGACCCCAGATCGCGAGCAGGACATTTCCCGGCACGCCGAATTGCTGCTCGATTGCGGCGAGCGTGCGGCTGTGCTCGGCGGCGAGCTTTTTGCCTTGCTCGGCAAGGTGCGCGATGTTCGCCTCCTTGATGTAGTCGGCCGGCGTCTGCACGAATTCAGCCTGCCCGCGCGGCGGCGCGCCCTCCCGGCCCGGAAGATCGAGATCGGGCAGCGTCAGATCGGGCTCGAGCCCGCGCGTCGCCGCGTCGAAGGTCGTGCGCGAGACACCGAGCGCTTGCGCCTGCGGCCAGACCTCCTCCAGCCACCTGTGAAATGCAGGGTCGGCTGCCTGCGCAGACATGACAGCCGCTGCCGCAAGCCAGGAACCCACGAGTACCGCTGTATAATTGCCAACTCGACCCATTGCCTGCTCGCCCTTTCGATGTGCCGCGAAAACTCCGAGGCCGATCCGCTGCAACGACTCGACCCCTCCAAGCGTTAATAAGAGGGCCAAAAAACGCCCAAGATATGGAGCCGCCGATGCTGCAGGTGCCGCTGGAAATCGCCTTTCATAATATCGAAAGTTCGCATTGGGCGGAGCAGGAAATCCGCGCTCGGGTCGCCGAGCTCGAACGGCTTTACGGCCGGCTGGTTTCGTGCCGGGTGCGGATCGATCAGCGCGCCAAGGACCTCACCGGCACCATCCCTCCGGTCGTCCACATCGAACTCGGCATTCCCGGTCGCAGCGACCTCGTGGTCAGCCACGAGCCCGACCACTTGCTGCGCAAATATCGGCACCCCGACCTGCATAAAGCCATCAACGAGGCGTTCCGCATCGCCGAGCGGCAATTGCTCGACCTCAAACAGCAGCGCGACGGCCGAACAAAGATCGGCGACCACGATACCGAAAACCAGTCGCTGGGTCAGGTTGCCGAGATCACCCCGGAGCAGGATTTCGGATTCCTGGTGACTAAAGAGGGAGGCTTGCTCTACTTCCACCGCAACTCGCTGCTGTCGGGCGACTTCGACGACCTCAAGGCTGGGGAGGATGTCTATTATAACGAGGACGTGGGCGACACCGGCCCGATCGCGACCAAGGTGCGCGTGAAGGCCTGAATGTCCTGCAACCTAGCGTGTCGCCACGATGAACAGGCGCGGAAACCGCAACAGCACGCGACCGTCGTGCCGTCGCGGATAGGCCCGCGCAATCCGCGCGGTGTAGTCGGCGATGAAGTCGCGGCGCATGTCATCGTCGAGCGGGGAGAGAAATGGCCGCAACCCCGAGCCTTTGAACCATTCGACTATGGCCTCGGGGCCCGCCATCACGTGGTTGTAGACCGTGTGCCAGACGTCGAGATGCGCACAAAGTGGGCCGAGCAAATCGTAATACGCCGCCGGTGTCGGCAGATCATCGCGCGCGGCCGCGGCCAGCGCGAGCTGCGCGGCCCATGGCCCCTGTGTCGCCACCTCGCGCATTAGGGCCAGCGCCGGCTCCTCGGTGTTGTCGGGCATCTGCACGGCCAAGACGCCGCCCGCGGGCAGCGCTGCGAGCAGACGCCGCAACACCGCGGGATGGTTGGGAACCCATTGAAAGACCGCGTTTGCGAACAACAGGTCGGTGCGCTCCTGCGGGCTCCAATCGGCGAGATCGGCCTGAGCGAACTCGCAATTGGGAAGCCGTTCGCGCGCCTGGCGGAGCATGTCGGGCGAGGAATCCAACCCGATCACCCGCGCCTGCGGATAGCGCTCCAGCAGAAGCGCGGTGGAATTGCCGGGTCCGCAGCCGAGATCGATCACGCGGCGCGGAGACTCAAGCGGCACCTGCGCCAGCAAATCGCGCGGCGGACGCGTGCGCTCGTCCTCGAATTTGAGGTATTGGCGCGCGTTCCAATCTTCGACCATCAGCGCGAGAACTTCTTGTATTTGATGCGATGGGGGATGGTGGAGTCGGTTCCGAGCCGGCGCATCTTGTCCTGCTCGTAGTCTTGGAAATTGCCCTCGAACCACTCGACGTGGCTATCACCCTCAAAGGCCAGAATGTGCGTGGCGATGCGGTCGAGGAACCAGCGATCGTGGGTGATGATGACGGCGCAGCCGGCGAAATCCTCGAGCGCCTCCTCGAGCGCGCGTAGCGTGTCGACGTCGAGATCGTTCGTTGGCTCGTCGAGCAAGAGCACATTGGCGCCCGACTTGAGCATCTTGGCGAGATGTACGCGGTTGCGCTCGCCGCCCGACAGCGAGCCGACCTTCTTCTGCTGGTCGGCGCCCTTGAAGTTGAAGTTGGAGCAATAGGCGCGCGAATTCACCTCGCGCTTGCCGAGCAGGATAATGTCCTGCCCGCCCGAGATTTCCTCCCAGACGTTCTTCTTGCCGTCGAGCGCGTCGCGGGACTGATCGACATAGCCGAGATGGACCGTTTCGCCGATCTTGATCGTGCCCTTGTCCGGTTTTTCCTGCCCGATGATCATGCGGAACAGCGTCGTCTTGCCGGCGCCGTTCGGGCCGATCACGCCGACGATGCCGCCGGGCGGAAGCCTGAAGGTGAGATCGTCGATCAAGAGGTTGTCGCCGTAGCCTTTCTTGAGGCCGTCGAAGTCGACAACGTTCTGCCCGAGCTGCTCCGCCACCGGGATGATGATCTGCGCGCTCTGGGCGGTCTTCTCCGCGGCCTGCTTCACCAAGTCCTCGTAGCGCTGATAGCGCGCCTTGGACTTCGCCTGCCGCGCGCGCGGGGAGGCCGCGATCCATTCCTGCTCGCGCGCGAGCGTGCGCTGGCGCGCGGCTTCCTCGCGGCCCTCCTGCTCGAGCCGCTGCTGCTTCTGCCCGAGCCAAGCCGAGTAATTGCCCTGGTAGGGGATGCCGCGGCCGCGATCGAGCTCGAGGATCCAGCCGGTCACGTTGTCCAGGAAATAGCGGTCGTGGGTGACGATCAGGATCGCGCCGGGATAATTGCGCAGATGGCCCTCGAGCCAGCTGACGGACTCGGCGTCGAGATGGTTGGTGGGCTCGTCGAGCAGCAGCAGGTCCGGCTGCTCGAGCAACAGCCGGCAGAGCGCCACCCGCCGCCGCTCGCCGCCGGACAGCTTGCTCACGTCCGCGTCGTCGGGCGGGCAGCGCAGCGCGTCCATCGCCTGGTCGATTTTGGAATCGAGATCCCACAGGCCCTTGGCCTCGATCTCGTCCTGCAGCTTGGTCATTTCGTCCGCGGTCTCGTCCGAGTAGTTCGCGGCGAGCTCGTTGTAGCGGTCGAGGATCGCTTTCTGCGGAGCAACGCCCTCCATCACGTTCTCGCGCACGGTCTTGTCCGCGGCGAGCTGCGGCTCCTGCTCGAGGTAGCCCACACGCGCGCCCTCGGCCGCCCAGGCCTCGCCGGTGAACTCCGTGTCAATGCCGGCCATGATCCGCAGCAGCGTGGACTTGCCGGAGCCGTTCACGCCGAGCACGCCGATCTTGGCGTCCGGGTAAAAGGACAGGTTGATGTCCTCCAAAATCTTCCGGTTGCCCGGATAGGTCTTGGAGAGGCCTTGCATGTGATAGATGAACTGACGGGCCATCGGCGCGCCCCGCTCGCATTGTTGGGCGCCCCTCGGCGCCGGATGTCGGGAAGTCGGCGCTGGTGTAGCGAGCCGCGCGGTCGAGGGCAAGGCCGCTGCGCATCCCCTTAATCCTCGATCACAAAAGCGAGAGGGACGTGACCGACGTCACATCCGCCCCGCCGCGATCAACGTATCTCTGATGCAAGAAAGACGACCGATTGCGCCATGCATGAGCGCGAAATCTTACCAAGGTTTAACGCAACCGGCCGATCGCTCATTGAACCCAGACGCTCCGCGCGGTGACCAACGAGTGAATGGAGCAGCCGACAAAGGCAACGAGCCGAACGGACAGCGTCATGATCACGGCAAGGACCACGGTTCGGATGCTCGCTGCTCGCCGCCAGGCTCCTGGGCTCGCCGCCGACATCACCGACCTCTTCCGGACTCTGGCCAAAGCGTTGTTCGACCCCTATCGGCCGGAGCTGCACTACATGCGCGGCCCCGGACCAAAGTGGCATGCCAAGCATGATCCGGTTCGCGCACCGAAGGCGGTTGCCATGCCGGCCATGATTCGCTGCGCCTAAGGGGCCCCGCGCCTTACGATCCGCACCCCCCGATCCGAGCCACGTGCTGCGGTTGCGACCCCATTGCGCGCGAACTGTGACCTAATTGCATCGATCCTTAACCCTAACCGTAGCTTTTCTGCAACGCTCTCCCACAAAACTGAAATCACAGGCGAATTCGTACTGGTTTTTAACAAATTTAGCGAGACAATCGCTGGCAAAAGGGTGCTCCGTACGATCAAGGCGGAGCGAAACGGGGAACCGGTTACGACGCAAGTCGACCGGAGGGGGTCATGGGAAAGACAACTCGAAGCGGTGCTGCCCACCGCATGGCACCGGGCGTGTTGGCCGATCTCGCGGAGTTCGTGCACGCTCTGGCCAGAAGCCTTTTCGATCCGTACCGGCCCGAGCTCTATTACATGCGCGGACCCGGTCCTAAGTGGCATGCCAAGCACGACCGGGCGCCCGCCGCCTATCACGCGATGCCGGCCCTTGTGCGCGTGCGCGTCAAGCGCTGATGGCCCGACGAGGCGTGGAATTCAGCGAGGACGGACCGCATCATCCGCCGCGCGCCATGCGCGGCCCGCTCACACAAGTCGGGCTTGAGCTAAAGCGCCCGACCTCGGGCAGAATCCGAGGCCGGGCGCATCCGTCTTTTCCGCGACAGCGGTAGATTGCCGGCTCATAAGCGCTTTGCCTCTTACTGACGAGCTATGCTTCGGCAACGACAGCATTGCGGCGTGGCGCGCTTTCGCGTGTGCTATAGGGAGCTGTCCGCCCTCTTCTCCCCTACCGCCTCCACAGGCCAACACGGATGTTCGCCATGCCTCGCTACCGCTGCGCGATCCTCGATGACTATCAGAATGTCGCCCTCAACGCAGCCGACTGGTCGAAGGTTGCGGGCGACCTAGACATCAAGGTTTTCAACGCGCACATCGACGGCCAGGACAAGGTCATCAAGGCGCTGCAAGGTTTCGAGATCGTCTGCGCGATGCGCGAGCGCACCGCCTTCCCACGTGGCGTGATCGAGAAGCTGCCCGAGCTCAAGCTCCTCATCACCACCGGCTTGCGCAACGCATCGATCGACGTCGCCGCCGCCAACGAGCGCGGCGTCGTGGTCTGCGGCACCCCGTCGCTGGGCAATCCGACCGCGGGCATTGCCATTGGGCTGATGCTCGAACTGACCCGTCACATCGGCTACGAGAACGCGCGGATGAAGGCCGGCGTGCCTTGGCAGACCACGATCGGGATGGATCTGGAGGGTTTGACCCTCGGCATCCTCGGCCTCGGCAAGCTCGGCACCCGCACCGCCAAGATCGCCCAGGCGTTCGGGATGAAGGTCATCGCCTGGAGCCAGAATTTGACGGCGGAGAAGTGCAAGGAGGTCGGCGTCGACTACGTGAGCAAGGAGGAGCTTTTCCGCCAAGCCGATTTCGTCACCATTCATGTGATCTTGTCCCAGCGCACGCGCGGCCTCATCGGCGCGAAGGAGCTCGGGCTGATGAAGCCATCGGCCTACATCATCAATACCTCGCGCGGTCCGATTATCGAGGAAGCGGCGCTGCTCGCCGCGCTACGGGAGAACAAGATCGCCGGCGCGGGGCTCGACGTGTTCGACGTCGAGCCGCTGCCCGTCGATCATCCGCTGCGCAAGATGGACAACGTCGTGCTCACGCCGCATCTCGGATACGTGGCGATGCAGAACTACCGCGCCTATTTCGGCGGCGTGGTCGACGACATCCGCGCTTTCCTCGACGGCAAGCCGGTACGCGTGATCGCGTCACCCTAACGTAATCGTCGGTGTTGGTTAGCGCGCCATCGCCGATGGCGGCGGACCGAGCGGGGCGGACGTCACCGAGCCGACACCGAGCGGCGCCGGCGCACCTGCTGCTGGCGGCGCCGACGCACCTGCTGGCGGCGGGGCGGGCGGAGCAAGCGGCGTCGCCGCGGCAGTCGCCGGCGGCTTGCCCGGCAGCACCACCACGCGCGTGCCAACCTTCACGCGGGTGTAGAGGTCAGTCACGTCGTCGTTGGTGAGGCGAATGCAGCCCGAGGACACGAAGGTCCCGATGGTCGAGGGCTGATTGGTGCCGTGGATGCGGTAGATCGTCTTGCCGAGGTAGAGCGCGCGCGCACCGAGCGGGTTGGTCTCGCCGCCGGCCATGAAGCGCGGCAGATAGGGCTGGCGCACGATCATCTCCTCCGGCGGAGTCCAATCGGGCCATTCCGCCACCCTCGTGACCCGTTCCGCGCCGGACCAGGTGAAGCCCTCGCGGCCGACGCCGATGCCGTAGCGCAGCGCCTTGCCCTGACCGAGCACGAGATAGAGATAGGTGTTCGGTGTATCGATGATGATCGTCCCGGCCGGCTCCTTGGTGTAGTAATCGACCAGGGTGCGACGGAACTGAGGAGGCAGTTGCTTTTTCGGGCCGGTCTCGGGCCGCACCTCGGGCGGGAACGCCGCCATGGTGCGCGGATCAGCCGGCACCGTCCCGGCCGCGTTCGGCTCGCCTTGCCCAGCGCCGATCTGGCCCGGGCTGATCGGCAGGGGCGGCCGTGTGGCGTCCGGCTCGTACGGGCCGGTCGCCGCCGACGGAGAATTGGGATTGGGCGATCCATAATAGGGACGCGTACCCGCCCCAGCCGGCTCGTAACCGTGCGATCCTTGCGGCGGTAATTCGCGGTAGCCCTGCTGCGGCGGGTCGCGGTAGACGCCGGGAGGCGCCGGCGCCGCCGCCTCGTCGGGATAAGCGGGGCCTCCCTGTCCATATCGCGGGGCGGGGGCAGCTGGCTCGGTGGCCTGCGGCCCCACGGCAGCCGGCGGAAGCGGGCGGCCTTGCAGATCGTAGAGTTGGTTATCATCGGCGTCGGCGACCGGAGGCCGATAGCCCTGCGGAGGAGGGTACGCCTGGGGCGGCGGATACGCCGGCGCAGGCGGGTAGTACTGCGCCAAAGCCTCCCCTCCCGACGCTCCGAGGCCTATCAGTAGCGTCGCGACGGCACCAGCTGTGCGGAAAACCATTCCCCCTCCCCCTCACGCAGACGTGGATCGACAGACGGAATCAACCAGGAACAAGGCACATTCAAGACCATAGGCGGAAAAAGATAACCAACTTCTTGATAAGTCCCGACTGATGGAACTTGTCGCGATTCAATGACTTAGGCGAGTTCCAACGGGGCCGGCAGCTCCGTCATGTCTTCTTGCCCTCGTTCAATACCGCTTTGGCTATGCCGACGCCGACCGGAACCCCGCAGTAGACCGCGATCTGGGTCAGCACCGCTCGGATCTCATTGGGCGCGAGCCCGTTGCGGAGCGCGCCGCGAACGTGGGTCTGGAACTCCTCCATTTTTCCGAGCGAGGCGATCATGCCGAGATTGAGGATGGAGCGCTCGCGCGGGCTCAGCGTGTCGTCGCCCCAGGCTTCACCCCAACAATACTGAGTGACGATGCGTTGGAAATCGCGGTTGAAGTCATCGGCGCTCTTGAGCGCGCGATCGACATAGTCTTCGCCGAGCACCTTGCGGCGCATGGTGAGGCCGCGGTCATAGGTGTCCTTATCCATGGCTCATTCCTCCGGTTTGCGCCCGCGGCCGGCAAGCGCCGCGAGCAGGGTTTCGATTGCGGGCTGGGGAAACGCGGCGCCGCACATGGCCGCATAGGCCGCGACGTTGGCACGCGCGGCGTCTTCGCGCGATGACGCTTCTACTCCCAGCAGCGACGGGCAGGCGAGTTCGTGCATCGCCTCCTGCTGCAGGCGCTCGGCCTCGAGCTCGACCGCTTTGATCTTGGTGCGAAAGAGTTCGGAGCTCGCGCCGGCGACGAGCGTGGGCGGCGACTTCAGCGCCCGCCGCATGGTGCGCAATGGTATGACCGTCATATTACGCCAGGCAGCGATCCGCCGTTCGAGCTCCGCGACCTCCGCCGCCGACAGCGCCCGCTTTTGCGTGGCGTGCCACAGTAGAAACAACAGGAGATTGACGTCGACGCCCGCCTTCTCTTGCAGCGTGATGCAGGCATCGGCGACCTCGGGCTGGCGGTAAAAGCGCAGCGAGAACCGCCAGAACGGCGATCCCGATGACGGCGATGGAGTTTCGGACACACTCATGCGCGCGCACTGAGCGGTGTGATGTTGAGCGATTTCGCGACCTCGTCGACCTGCGCCAGGAGGGTTGCAGGAAGCGGCACCCCGTTCTTTTCCCGCTCCGTCCGGCGCGCCGCCCGTCCCATCCCCGGTACGCGAATTTCGTCGCTGCCCGGCAGCCGCCGTGACGAGGCAAGGTCGCGGATGTGGCGGTCGACTTCGGCCTTGAACACCTCGGGCGGCACGAAGCGCGCGACGTCGAGCGCGATCACGAATTGCCCGACATTGCCCTCGCCGCCGGCCGGCGCGGCGAAATCCCGGATGTCGCGGGCGAACGCCGCGCCGTTGAGCGGTCCCGCCAACAGCCCGATGATGATCGAGAGCCCGCTGCCCTTGTAGCCACCCATGGGGAGATAGGTGCCCTCGTTGATGCGGCGCGGATCCGTGATGGGCGAGCCATCCTTGCGATCCTGCACCCAGCCCTGCGGCATCGGCTTGCCGTCAAGCTCGTAGCTTCTGATGGCGCCGTTCGACGCGAGCGAGGTGGCGATATCCAAAATCACCGGCGCCTCCTCCCCGCTCGGGATCGCCACCGCGATCGGATTGGTGCCGAGCAAGGGCTCGGTGCCGCCCCACGGCGCCATGTGGTTTACGCTCGAGGCCGCGCCGTAGATTCCGACCATACCGTGTCGGAGCGGGATGGCGGCATAGATCGCGCCGGCGCCGGCGTGATTGGAGCGGCGTGCGCCCACCCAGCCGACGGACGCGCGCGCGAGTTCGACGGCGAGCTTGGCGGCGTAGGTCATCACCACATGGCCCATGCCCTGGTCGCCGTCGATCAGCGTAGTCGCCGGTCCGCGCTCCAGCACGCGGATGCTCGCGCGCGGGTTCATCGCGCCGCGCTTGAGCGCCCGCACATAGCCCGCGAGGCGAAAGACGCCGTGCGCATCCGAGCCGGTCAGATCCGCCTCCAGCATGGCGCCTGCGACGATCGCGGCATCGGCCTCGTTGAGCCCGCAGGCGCGCAGGGCATCGATGAGAAACGCCCGCAAGGTGGCGGCGGGAACGCGGCGGATGGCTTGCGCTTCGGGTTTGGTCAGCACGTGCGCTCTCAACACTCGGCGACCGCAATCCCGAGCGGGAAATTGTCGACGCATTCGTGGCCGGTT
>Ga0137365_10004658_pt1 | contig 10995 bp, 8 predicted proteins | sample SagtaG_9_FD_104799 | JGI IMG/M metagenome (GOLD analysis project Ga0137365, IMG submission 104799) | Vadose zone soil microbial communities from Sagehorn Ranch, Mendocino, California, USA - Sage1_L_40_16 metaG | ecosystem: Environmental > Terrestrial > Soil > Vadose zone | place: USA: California... | reverse complement strand
TGTCCTTGACAACCGGCGAGGGCAATGCTATGATTGCTCATGTCCAGGGGCGATTAGCTCAGTTGGTTAGAGCGCTACGTTGACATCGTAGAGGTCACAGATTCGAGTTCTGTATCGCCCACTGATGAGAAGAGACGGCTTCATTGAGGCCGCCTCTTTTTCATTGGAAGAGCCAGATATCTTCTCCTGTTCCTGTAGAACAGGAAACCGAACATCTTCAACGCTTTGTGCGATATACTGTACTATACTGTGCTGTAACCAGGCACATGTTCGGTAACCGGGGATCAGAGAGAAGCTGTGTACCAGCAGAAAGAAGGCAGCGATGCTTCCCACCGTTCAGGGGGATCTGCTGGTCTATCGTGAGGGCGACCAGCAGGGTGTGCTGACCATAGGAACGGAGGCCTGGTTTGCCTGGTTGGAGACCGCCTCGACCTTCTCGTTTGTCAGCGATGCTGGCACCTTCACGGCGCGCAAAGAGCGAGCCAGTACCCGGCGGGGCGGCTGGTATTGGAAAGCCTATCGCAAACAGCAGGGCAAACTCTCCTCTCGCTACCTGGGCAAGTCGGAGACCATCACGCTTGCGCGCTTACAGGCCGTGGCTCAGGACCTTGCCCCTGGTCCCGTCAGCGCCTCACCTGTCCATGCTGGAGAGGCTGACCCCCCTCCAGCACCACTGCGGACACAGCTCGATCCGCTTCACTCCCTGCTGGCGACCAAACTCCACGTGCCGCGTCTGCATGCTCCGTTCATCCGTCGCTCTCGCCTCCATAAGATCCTCCAAGAGGGGATGGAGCGTGCGCTCACCCTCGTCTCCGCCCCGGCAGGCTTCGGCAAAACCACGCTGGTGGCTCACTGGCTTGCCGAGAGCGGCACCCCCGTTGCCTGGCTGTCGCTCGAACTCGAGGATAACGACCCGGTGCGTTTCTTCTCCTACCTTATCGCCGCCCTGCAGCGGCTTGATCCACACGTGGGAACCGCCGTGCTCCCCTTACTGCAAGCCCCACGTCCAGCGCCACTAGAGCGCGTCATGGCCCTGGTGATCAACGACCTCATCGCCGGGGCTGCCAGAGACTTCGCCCTGGTGCTGGATGACTATCACGTCATCGCTGCCGAGGCCATCCACCGTGCCCTGATCTTCCTGCTTGGGCACCTGCCATCCCACGTGCATCTCATCATTGCCACGCGTGCTGATCCACCGCTCCTGCTTGCAGGGCTGCGGGCCCGTGGACAGCTCATCGAGTTGCGTGCTGCCGATCTGCGCTTTGTGACCGATGAGGTCAGCGCGTTTCTGCGTGAGGTGATGGAACTCGACCTGGAGGCCTGGGCCATTGCTGCCCTCGAGCGTCGTACAGAAGGATGGGTGGTCGGCTTGCAACTGGCCGCGCTCTCGCTGCGGGGCGGGATCGATGTTGCCACTTTTCTGGCCGCCTTTACCGGCAGTCATCGCTTCGTGCTGGATTACCTCAGCGAGGAGGTGCTCTCACGGCAGCCCGCCGCCGTGCAGGCGTTTCTGCTGCACACCTCGATCCTGGAACGCCTTAATGGTGTGCTCTGCGATGCGGTAACCGGCCAGCAGGGGAGCCAGGCAATGCTGGAGTCCCTCGACCGTGCGAACCTGTTTGTGGTCGCGCTGGACGAGGAGCGAGGCTGGTACCGCTATCACCACTTGTTCGCCGAGGTGCTCAAGAGCCGTCTCCAGCGGGCAGAGGCCCCGCTCGTGGCCGAACTACATCGCCGGGCCAGTGCCTGGTACGAGCAGTACGAGTTGTTTGCTGAAGCCATAGAGCACGCGTTGGCGGCCCCTGATCTTGAGCGAGCGACCCGCTTGATCGAACACCACGGGATCTCCTTCGCGCTCCGGGGCGAGGTCCACATAATGCTTGGCTGGCTCAATGCGCTGCCGGAGGCGGTGGTACGCAGGCACGCACGCCTCGGTCTCTACTCGGCCGTCATGCTGCTTTTCACGAATCAAATGCAGGCTGCCGAGACGCGACTGCATGAGATCGAACAGGGGCTCCAGGTCACTGTGCCCACCGACCAGGAAGGCGTGATCCGGGGCCAAATTGCCCTCGTCCGCGCAAACCTCCTGCGTTGCTATGGGGATCTGGCACGCGCGCTGGCACTCGCACATCTGGCGCTGGAGCTGTTGCCTGAGACAGATCGGGTTCGTCTGCCCGCTCTGGTGGGTGTGGCCTCCAGCTACCTGGTGAGCGGGGATGTCACGCGCGCCGCAGAGCAGGTGGCTGTGGCCACCGTTGCCGCTTTACGTGCTTCAGACGACCTGTTCGCGCTCCTGGAAAGTATCACCTGCCTGGCCCGGTTGCAAGGGCTCCAAGGACACCTTCACCGGGCCGCCAGCACCTATGGAGAAGCGATGCGGGTGCTCCCAGGGCAGGGGGGATTGCAGTCCCTGCTCGGCAGCCCGGCCTACTATTTCGGCCTGGGCGATCTGCTGCGCGAGTGGAACGAGCTGGATGCCGCCGAACGCCACCTGCTGGATGGCATGGACCTGGTCCAGGGGACCCTGACAGTCTTCGCCGACGAGGTGACGCTTGGCTACATCGCCCTGGCTCGCCTGCAGCAGGCACGTGGCGAGTACAGCCGCGCGCTGGCGACCCTGGACGCCTTTACGAACCTGGCGAGCCTTCGTCACTTCGTCCCACAGATGTTGGCACGAGGAAAGGCAGTGCGGGCACAAGTAGAGCTGGCGCAGGCCAACCTGGCAGCAGCTATTCGCTGGGCTGATGGGAGCGGCCTGTCCCTCGCCGATGAGGACCTGAGCTATCCCCGTGAGCAGGAGTATCTGATTCTGGCACGCGTGCGCATTGCGCAGGGACGGGAAGACCTGGCTCGTCCTTTCCTGCAAGAGGTCCTTTGCTTACTGGATCGCCTCTTGCAGGATGCCGAAGTGAAAGCACGCCTGGGAAGTGCGCTCGCAATCCTCGTGCTGCGTGCATTGGCCCTCTCCGTCATAGGCGACCGGAAACAGGCTCTTACCACCCTGGAACAGGCCCTCACTCGTGCTGAGCCAGAGGGCTACGTCCGCCTCTTCGTCGATGAGGGGATGCCGATGCGCTCCCTGCTGCGAGGGATCCAGGCCCGCGGCATCGCACCTCATTATATCGCTCAACTCCTCGCTGCTTTTGATGGCCAGCACGTCTCGGGCCCCGCTGTCCCTGCTGGCGGTGCGCTGGTGGAACCACTCACCGAGCGTGAGCGTGAGGTGCTGCACCTGCTGAGTACCGGGGCGTCCAACCGCGAGATCGCCCGCCGCCTGGTCGTGAGTCTGGGCACGGTGAAGAAGCATGTCTCGAACATTTCTAGCAAACTGGGCGTGCAGAGCCGGACACAAGCGATTGCCCGGGCGAGATCGCTCCAGTTGGTGTAATGCATGCACCTGCTTCTTGCGCGAAAAAATCAACCCCTCAGCTACGACTTTGGTGCACTGCATTTCAACCTCTTCCTCAGCTATACTCAGCTCTGAGACCAAGACGCGCCAATGAGGAGCGGCACCTGAAAGGGAAAGCGATGAGTGTGTACGAAATTCGCGTCAAAGGCCACCTCGATTCACACTGGTCGGCCTGGTTCGATGGACTCACCATTACCAATCTCCCGCATGGTGAAGCCCTCCTGTCTGGTGTTCTTGTAGATCAGGCCGCACTGCATGGTGTCTTGATGAAGGTGCGCGACCTGGGGTTGCCGCTGCTCGCAGTCAATCAGGTTCCCCCCGGCGGAGCGCACGAGCAGGGAGGCCAACGCGATGCAGACTGAAACTCCAAAGCGTGCAGGCTTCTAGAGCCCTGGAGGGTGTAGGAATACCATCAAGCGGCTAGCAAAGGGAGGATAGCTTATGTCAGGACTCGTCGTTTTGCCAGAGGAAGGCAAGTCGGTCCATTTTGGTGGCACTGGTGCGATCTACAAGCTTTTGGGGGAGCAGACTAATGGGACGTTGGCACTGGTGGAACATACGGTTGCCCCCAACACCCTCGCGGCTCCTCCGCATACGCACCGGGACGAGGATGAGATTTCCTACATCCTCGAGGGGGAAGTGACGATCCAGGTCGGCGAGCAGCTCATTCAGGCTCCTGTGGGAACTCTGGTTGTGAAGCCGAGGGGCATCCAGCACTGCTTCTGGAATGCAGGATCAGCACCCGCCCGCCTCTTAGAAATGATTACTCCGGCGGGTCTTGAGCACTACTTCGAGGAGCTTGCCGCGCTCGTCGCCTCGGGAGGACCACCTGATCCGGCTCGCCGGAGTGCGTTGTATGAGAAATACCATCTGGCAGTAGATCGGGTCGCAGCTGAGGTCCTCTTAGCGCACTACCACCTGAAGTGGTAGATGATTTTGTTGGCGTATTCAGTTGTCGAGCTTGCAATAATGTTAACAGAGGTCAGAATCACGTTCACCAGTTGCATTCGCCACCACTATCACATTGACTTTGTTGGTGAATGCAAGCTAGGATGCAATCAAGCATGGCACCCGCAAGGGGTGCCACTACCATGAGACGACTGCGTTGGCTTGCCAGGCCGTCTCATGGTAGTGGCAGGGATACCTATCCCCCAGATAGGATGCCCTGTCTGGGGGACAGGGAATGCCCCTGCCATGGTTTCCCAGCCGATTCGCCTCCCAGTTGCATTCGCCACCACTATCACATTGAGTATGCCCGGTTGCTTAGTGCGAGGGAGAGCCCCCTATTGAATTAGCCAAAACAATGCGAAAGGTCACACATGAGTCACTATCGAACAACTCCACGTTATGCCCTCCTCTGTACGCTTCTGCTCGTAGTAGTATCGTTGACGGCACTTCCCGTCGCTGCTGCGTCGCATGCTGGCGCTCCTGATCTGACCAGAATCGACGCGTATGTGAGCGAACAGATGCAGGCCGATCACATTCCCGGGGTAGCGCTGGGGCTGGTCCACAACGACCAGATCGTGCACCTGCGCGGCTTCGGGGAGGCCTCCCAGAGCGGGCGAGCGGTCACTCCACAAACCCCGTTCATTCTCGCCTCGGTGAGCAAATCCTTCACCGCGCTGGCGATCATGCAGCTGGTAGAGGCGGGCAAGGTGAAACTGGATGCGCCAGTGCAGCGCTACCTGCCCTGGTTCCGCGTCGCCGATCCGGTCGCCTCGGCCCGTATCACCCTGCGCCACCTCCTGTACCATACGAGCGGGATCCCGTCGTCTGCCTGCAGCACGGAGCAGGTCACGATGACCTTAGAGCAGTTTGTGCGCAGCCTGGGGACCGTCGTCCTCGAGCGAGCGGTTGGCAGTCACTACAACTATTGCAGTGCGAACTACGATGTGCTTGGCCTCATCGTGCAAACGGTCTCGGGGCAGTCCTACGCCACCTACGTGCAGCAGCACATCTTTGCTCCGCTCCAAATGCACGACAGTTTCGCTTCAGAGCAAGAGGCCAGGCGCGATGGGCTGGCACAGGGCTACCGCTGGCTCTTCGGGGTGCCCGTGCCGTTTGATCACTACGAAGCGTTTAACGTGCCCGCGGGCTTCCTGGTCTCCAGCGCCGGGGATATGACCCACTACCTCGTCGCGCAGATGAATGGAGGGCGCTTTGGGTCCGCGACCGTCCTCTCTCCGGCAGGGATCGCGACCATGCATGCGCCTGGGGTTGCTATCACAGAGGGATCGGACACCGGCTCGTCGTATGGTATGGGCTGGAACAATGGAACACTCGCAGGTATCCCAGCCATCTGGCATGATGGAGCCGAGCCCAATGTCTCTACGCGCCTGCTCATCGAGCCGCAGACCCATTGGGGCGCGGTCCTGCTGGTGAACGCCAACAGCGCCATTCCGGTAGATGGGGCGAACTCAGCACTCACGTCTCTGGAGGCCGGAGTCACCCGCCTGTTGGCGGGACAGGCGCCCCAGGTTTCCCTGAGCCTGACCACGCTCTACCTCATCATCGATGGGGTCCTCCTCGTGCTCTCGGCCCTGGCCATCTTCCCGCTGCTGCGACTGCGCCGGTGGTCCAGGAGGTTCGAGCAACGCCAACGGCAGCGGCCCCAGTTCATCCGTCTTGGCCTGCGACTCACCTGGGACGTTGCCTTGCCGCTGGCCCTCTTGCTCTTGCTGCTGTTCTTCGTCAGCAACTTTAATGGCGAAACGTTTTATGAGGTCTGGGTCACGTACCCTGATCTGGTCTCCTGGATCCTGGTGATCTCTGCGCTCTTGCTGCTCACTGCCGTGCTCAGAGCCGTGCTGGCGATCCGTGTGCTCCGACGCAAAGGTGCGGAGACGCCTGCGGTGACCGCGTCCCCAAGCCCAGGTCTCGCGTAAAACGTTCCATCAGCGGAGCAGGGGTACCGGGCCGACCGTCCTTCGGTACCTCCTGCTGCCACTATATGAACCAGCAAAGGAGGCTCATTCTATGCAGATCGCAGCGCGTCGTGCCTTTCTGACGCAGGACCATCGCCTCGCGTTAGTCTGGCGGCTCCTCAGCTACCTGTTCTTGCTTATTGTGGTCAATCTGGTTGCCAATGTAGCCAGAGTCGTCTTCGAGGGTGTGGGTGTCCCATCTGTGATCGGCCGGCTCGTTTTTACGCTCCTCTACATTAGTGGCACCCTTGGCCTGACCTATGCGTATCGTCGCTTCATCGACCGGCGATCCTGGCAGGGCATCGCTCTCCCGCCACTTTACAAGGGCTTGCGTGATGTCACGGTCGGTGTAGTACTCGCCATCCTGATGGTAGCGCTCGTCTTTGGGCTCGAGTCAGCCGCTGGCTGGATACAGATTGTTGGCTCCGAGGGAGGAACCAGTGCGCTGCTCCTCGTCGTCGATAGCTTGCTCTTGAGCCTCGCGTTTGGGGTGTGCGAAGAAATCTCCATGCGAGGCTACCTCTTCCAGAACCTGGGCGAAGGCCGACCCATTTGGATGGCAACCGTGATGACGGGAGTGATCTTCGGCGGATTCCACTTGCTTGGTGGTGTCGGATTCGATGTGCAAGGACTCTTGTTCCTTCTCTTTATCCTGCTGTTGAATGTCTTCCTGGTGCTCACACGTCTGCTGACGCGATCGCTCTGGCTGGCCATCGGCTTTCACACGGTCTTTGACTGGATGGCGATCATAGTTGGCCTGGGAGTGGTCGTCCAGTATGATCGTCACCTGCTACATCTCACACGGACGGCCTCAGTCAGTGCAGAATATCTGTTGAGTATGGTCGTTGTCATCCTGGGCATCCTGCTGTTACTGATCTGGGCGAGGCTTCGCCATCGATCTCAGTTGGCGTACCACGCTTGCTGAGGATGGCCAACTACAAGCTCCCGAGGCGCGATCCAGCACAGTCGAGCAGGCAGGGTGAGTAGTCAGAAGAGGAAGCGAACATGCATATGAACAGGCCAACAACGAAACTGAACGCGAAGATAGGTCTTGTTGTCACTTCGATCTTGTACCTGGTCAATGCCGGGGTCGGCACAGTGCTTGCGGTCAAGGAAAACCTGCCCAGCATGACGTTTATCACCAGTGGCAAGCCAGCCCTGGAGGACTTTCTCACGGGCAATGGGACTGCACTTTCGCCTCCGCTGTATCTGTGTCTCATTGTGGTCCTGCTGCTGATCTTGGCATGGCAGCCGAAGCGGTTGGGAATGATCGGGGTAGTTGGGCTGACCATTCTTGGCGTGCTTTTTCTGCCAGCGATACTTGTCGAAAGACTCACCTTCCAGGTCCTTCATCTGCTGAGCGTTGACCTCCCAGTGGCTCTGGTGCAGCTGGTAGATATCATCTTGCCTCTGCTGATGATAGTTTTCGGAGGCGAGGAGATCGTCCACCGGAGGCAGGCACATCGTCAAGGAGCTAGCACAGGAGACATTTCATTCTGAAGTTATGAACAACAAGACGCTTTTGTCGATGTAGCTTTTCACCTAAACCAGACTACTCTCTCAGGAGGAACAACCATGTCAGTTCTCTCTCACTCAAACGGTACAACTATCGCCGGCTCAGAGGAACCGCGGGCTTTACGTATCGCCGCCTTCTTTACCATGACTGTGGGCGCTTTTTATCCTCTGCTCTTTCTTGGAGTTGGCTTCCTCTTCCTTCAGCTCACTGGCAACTTCCCCATACCGGATCTCTCAACGAGAGCCGGACTGGCATATGCCGGTCTGTTTCCGACAGCCACCACGATTGGCTCTCTGGCTGATGGGTTCTCACACGTGGTTTTTTTCGTCACCTTCGTAGCCGTCTTTGCAGTGCTGCGGAGCCGCTGGCCTGTACAAGCCACACTCATCGTGGTGGGTGCCGCCTGGCAAATGGTTGTGGGTTTTACCAAAGCGCTGACCTCTGTCTACATCGCCACCAGCCTGGGAGCTCTGTACCTGGCAGCGCCGCTCTCTGGCAGAGGAGCATTCCTGCCCGTGGGTGCCGTGGCGCAGGGACTGCGACAAGGGCTGCAGGATATGGACACCTATGGGGTGGTCGCGGTCTGGTTAATGATAACCCTCTTACCAGCAGCAACAGGCATGCCCCGCCTGGTGCGCTGGCTCGGCGTCGTCATGGCAGTAGCCATTCTCCAGCCATGGTGGGATTTCGGTTTCCCTCTCGCCCTACTCCTGGCGGCCCTTTGGGCCATCTTGCTGGGTCTGTGGCTCAAACGGCAGGCGGTGACGTCTTCGGCAACCCCGGTCAGTACGGCAGTGGCAACACCTTCCTGAAAATCAGAGATACATTACGTATGTACGTAGCAACACACCTGACACCACGAAAGGAGTCAATCGCATGTCTTCAGTAGCACGGCCTCAAGGTGAGGTCAAGAAGTGGCGCGTCATTGTCTTTGTCATTGTCGCCGGGCTGCTTGCGCTTCTGGCCTTGTATGCAGGAGTGTTCAATCTCCTGCTGCTGCCTGGCCAGTCCGGTTTTCCCTCGGAGATTCACCTGTGGCACCAGGCCCAATCTGGAGCCTTTACTGCTCTGCTGCTGGGTGGAAACTTGCTGGCCTTGCTGTGGCAACCCCAGCGGAAGCCCCTGCTGGCCCAGTTCGTGCTCCTGGGTCTTGCTGTCATCAGCCTCGGCTTCGCCACAGTTTCTGGTTTTGGGTTCCTGCCCACCTGGTTGGCAATCGGCATCGTGTTGATGGGCCTCTTCGCTGCTGCCTATCCCTCGCTTCGCGGCCTGATCAGCTTCTCGCGAGAAGGTACTTTCAGCCTTGCGCTCCTTGCGCTCAGTCTCGTTGCAGCAGTATTCCTCGCACCTATAGCCTGGCGGGAGCTGCATTATCAATTGGCTGGAGTCATCGCACATGATGTGCACGCGCTGAACTACCATTGGCTCACCTCGGTCGTGCTGGCTGTACTGCTGGTCCTGGCTGGCGTCCTGTCAGCGACAAAGCGTCCTGGCTGGCAGGTCCTGGGCCTCATGACGGGAGTCACCTACCTCTACCTGGGGAGTATGGCGCTGCTGCTGCCGTACTACGCTGGCAGCTGGGGAGTCACCGGTGGACTGCTCGGATTGTTCGCTGGCCTCGGCTACATGTCGGCGACGCTGGTGGAGGCACGCAGGAGCAGGCAGGTGACTCCATCTACGACACCCGAAATGGGGAGCACCTCGTCGTAGGGAACAGCACAGGCTCTCCAATGCTGGCAATGTTGCCCCACCCCAAAAAAATGTGAGAGAAAAAGTGGTGGCGCAGCCCGCCGGGCGGGCTGCGCCACCACTTTTTCTCTCGGGGGGTGGAGTTTGGCCAGCCTGAGAAGGTGCCTGTGTCAGAACTGGAAAGTCCTGGGGAACAGCACAGGGCTTCCCACTTCTCCTGTCAAACCCCACCCCTCCCAATTTTAGACTCTGTTGGCGAATGACACTGGGAGGCGACTCGGGTGGGGAACCATGGCGGGGGCAAGCCCCGCCACTACTATGAAACGGCTTGTCAAGCCGATGCGTTCGTCTCATGGTAGTGGCACCCCTTGCGGGTGCCATGCTCGCTTGTACCCTAGCTTTCATTCGCCAACAGAGTATTCTGAAAACGAGTTTTCATACGGAGTGGTGCGCCAACGGCGCATGACGTTTCATTTTAGAGAGGGGTGGGGAGTGGCCACTGCTGATCCGTTAAGCGAGAACTGGAAAGCCCTGGGGAACAGCATCTGTTGCTATACAAACACTGCCTTACCGGGTAGAATAGAAATGCGCTTGCATCGATGCTACGCGAAGTGGGTGTGATGAGCATGCAGCCAGGCGCCAGGAATGCCTTATATCAAATCCTGTTGATTCCTGTTTGGACATGTAGGCACCCTGCCTGGGGGACAGGTATCCCGATGTATCGAGGGACCGCCCCTTGCGGGCGCCAGGTCCCAAACATACACAATAGAAACGGATTTGATATGAGATGCTGGCATATCCTGGGTGGGGATGATAGATGAATATCTCGAACACAAGGAGCCAGTATGAACAACGACGTATCATTTCAACGCCTGGCGGCTGTTACATCGATCCTCGCCACCTTGCTGGCATTGGGCAGTATAGGGGTTCAAGTGGTGGTCTTAGGCATTAATACTGATCCCTTCTCCAATCCAACCTCCCTCCTGGGGACTGGGGCCAACGGCGCGAGCCTGTTTCGATGGGGAATGATCCTCGATATATTCGGCTACTACCTCCTGCTCGCCCCCCTGGCCTTGCTTGTGTGGAGCCGACTCCAGCAGAAAGGGATGAACCTGATCACCCTCTTCACCTTCTGTGGTCTGGCCTACATGCTCATCGGAGCACTAGGTGCAACGACTCTGGCGGCAATCAGCCCGCCGCTCATCGAAGGGTACGGCCAGGCGAGTGTCCAGCAGCGCCAGGTGTATGAAGTTGTCTTCAGCGGCTTTCTCAATTTCGTCTATGTCGGTCTCTGGAACCTCCTCGAGTCAACCCTGGGCGGTATGTGGTGGTTGGGCATCGGCCTCTTGCTGCAGCGCGAACAACCAGCTCTCGGTATTTTCACGACCGTGCTGGGCATCTTTGCGCTCCTCGACGCGCTTGGTCGGATACTAGATATTCAGATCATCTACACCGTT
>Ga0137365_10004655_pt1 | contig 11000 bp, 6 predicted proteins | sample SagtaG_9_FD_104799 | JGI IMG/M metagenome (GOLD analysis project Ga0137365, IMG submission 104799) | Vadose zone soil microbial communities from Sagehorn Ranch, Mendocino, California, USA - Sage1_L_40_16 metaG | ecosystem: Environmental > Terrestrial > Soil > Vadose zone | place: USA: California... | reverse complement strand
CGTAAGATGCGTATATTGCACACTTCAGACTGGCATTTTAATGAACGGCTCAAGGGAATCGAGCGGCAACCTGACATCGTTGCTCGCCTGGAAGAGATAGCAGGCTACCTGGACAAATACAATGTCGATGTCATGGTAGTATCTGGCGATATGTTTAGCCAGACCACCCGCATGAGCGAATTGAAAAAGGCAATGGATGACGTGAATCGCATTTTTAAACCATTCTTACTGCGTGGTGGAACCATCGTCTCTATCAGCGGCAATCACGATAATGAAGATTTTTTCTCTCTCCTACGCGCGACGCTCGACCTCGCATCTCCCATTGATCCGAGGCAAACGGGGCCGCGACCCGGCGGTCGGCTGTATATGTTTTCTCAACCTGGCATTCTAGAATTGGCGGATAAAGCTGGGCAGAGTGTGCAATTTGTGTTACTTCCTTATCCTACGGTAGCTCGATACCTCAAAGATGGGAATATTACCTATAGTAGCCTGGCAGAGAGGAATCAAAAGCTGCATGACAAGTTTAAGGAGCGACTTCAAGAAATGCAGGAGAAGTATGTTCAGCCTCATCTGCCGAGTGTGTTAGTAGCTCATATCCATGTTCGTGGCAGTCAAATCCATACTCCCCATCATCTTTCTGAAAGCGATGACGTTATGTATGAACAGGGAGAGATCCCAGCATATTGGGCCTACATAGCATATGGACATATTCACAAACCACAGCTCATCAGCATTACATCGTATATGCGTTATGCTGGCAGCATTGAACGTCTCAATTTTGGTGAGCGAGATGACCAGAAGAGTGTAGTGCTGGTTGATATCGGCCCTCATGGTCGACAAGACGATCCAGTATGTTTACCGCTCAACGCCACTCCTTTCTATCGCATCGAGATTCTTGACCCAGAATCTGATATGCAGCATTTGCAAGAGCGTTACCCTGATGCAGACCGGGCGTTCGTTTCGTGCCGATTGGTTTATAAACCCGGCGTACACGATGTTAATCGGCTTACCGATGAACTAAAAGGAATATTCCCGCGCTGCTACGACCTGCAATTTGAGGTAGAGGGAGAGATTACTCCGACGGATAATTTTGAATCTACAGCGCCCGCACAGGATGTTTCAGGAACCGTTGAAAGTTATGTGCAAGAGCAACTGGCGGATCACCAGGACCGGGAAGAAGTATTGAAGCTTACGCGCGAGTTACTTGCAAAAGTGGAATAAGGAGGAAGATATGATACCGTTGCGTGTGACGCTCGAGGGATTCTTGAGCTATCAAGAAAAACAGGTCATTGATTTCGACGGATCAGCCTTGTGGATGTTATGGGGGCCAAACGGTGTAGGCAAATCTGCGGTCTTCGATGCCATTACTTTCGCCCTCTTTGGCGCTCATCGCGCCGGTAGTGGGGCGAGAAACGCCAAAGAGCTGATAAACCACCATGTTGATAAATTCATCATTGAGTTCGACTTCATGGTTGATGGTGTGGCGTATCGTATACGTCGTACCTGCGCTCAAAATGGACGCTCAACCCGGTTGGCTTACATTCTTCAGAGAAATGGGTCAGATGACTTTGCTGATGTTAGCCCGGTACCGATACCTGAGACTGATGGTGAGGATAGTCTCAAGGAATGGGTTACTCTTACAGTAGGTTTAGACTACCGGGCCTTTACATCTTCTGTCCTGTTGCTCCAGGGAAGGAGCGAGCAATTGTTGAATGCTGACCCAAAAGTCCGATACGAAATATTAGCGGAACTTATTGATCTGTCACGCTATCAACGATTGTACGAGGAGGCTGATAAGCGACGTAAGAAGTATCGAGATGAGTCTGGTGCTCTCGAACAGCAGCTACAATCACCAGCAGTGCGCGCAATTAGCGACGAGGAAATAGCTACCATCGAAGCGGAACTTCAGCAAGCGAACGAAGAGTGGCAGAGGCTACGGACCGAGGAACGACAATTAACGGCATTGATCGAGCAAGCTAGACATTGGGAACAAGCTGCTGCTCAATTACGAGAACAACAGGAAGGGCGAAACAGGGCGTTAGATGTCTTAGCAAGGGAAGACGAGATTACAGGCGGATTCACAGAGTTACAAGCGTTAGGTAATGTTTTGCCTGCATTGCGCCGAATTGCGGATCGAAGAAAAACCATATTCGAGAAAATACAGTCTATCGGGGATCTGCAAAACATATGCCAACAAGCGCAGAAAGCACTATGCGAGGCCGAGACGAAACAAAATGTTGCTTACGAGCGAATAAAACAGCTAGAACAAACATTGGCTGAGTTACGGGGTGAGCAACAACAGGGTACGCATCGCCTTCTTGAGCTAAACCCATTAGTAAAAGATCTAGAGCAAATCGAGAAATGGCAGACAGATATAGACGAACTGGATGCCGAGTTAATTAGCTTTTCGCCCGACATTGCGCAGTGCCTTGAAGAAGCTGAACAACTTGTGCGTAACCTGGCTGCAACAGATGAGGCATTGCCCTGGCTTGAAGCGTTTGCGCTGGCTCGTGCCAACTTTTCGAAAGCATTGGATGATATGCAGCGTGCAACAGGGCAAGCTGAAGTGTTGCAAGCACAAATTCAAGAGCTTGAAATTGAACGCAAGTCGCTCGATGCGAAACTCTCGGAGGAAATCCAGGAAGAAAGGCGTTTATTCGAGGCTAAAACGCGAGCAGATAGCGCTCACAGCGACACGGTGGAACGCCTCACCAATTTTGAAAACGCCGCGACTAAGCGAGTATGCGATCTATGCGGACAGGAAATTAAGGGAGATCACGTCCAGCAAGAGAAAGAGCGCCTTCAAAAGCGCATCAACGAGACAGGACAAACCTGTGTAGAGCTAGCTGAGGCATACCGGCAGGCTCGAAAGCACCTACAGGGCAATAAGCAAGAGCTTGTCTTGCTGGATGAGCGCACCAGGAATCTCACAAAACAATGTAGCCAGAGCGAATCTGAACAGCAGCGCGCCCAAACTGAAGCCACGCGGCAGGATCAACAGCTACGAAGTACATACCGAACTCTAAAAAGCCCTTTCAAAGAGCGCATTATTGCTATCGAGCCTTCTGAGGATGCCGACTGGCTTACAACAGCGTATCCAACCGAATCTGATCTGAAAGCATTGCAGCAAGAATTGGCGGAAAAGGATACGCAGGAGGCTAAGGTGAAGCAGTTGCGTGAAGATTATAGCGAGCGGCAAAAGCTGGATGCGCGGAAGGGAGTTATACGCCTGCAGTTGGAGCATCTCATCCAATCACTTGATTTAGAGGTGGCAAAGCAGGCTCGCGATGAGCAGGCAACTATTGAGCAAAAACAGCAATCTCTGGATTTGGAGCTTCGGCAGTATGAGAAGAAATATAACCGGGAAAAAGATGATGCTCAACAAGCCAGTGAGGAGCAGAAAAGGCTTGCAGACGGATTCCAGCGATCCCATACAAGTTTAGAGACAGAGAAAGCCACTCTTGGAGAGGTCGAACGGACGCTCCAGGAGGACAAAGAGGGTTTACCGCAAGATTGGCGAGATCAGGCCATGTCTCTGAATGCTGATGGGTTGAAGGCGCTAGAGCAGAGATATAATTATCTATCCCCATATGAGCAGTTGCAAGATGATCTAAGAAGCGCGCGTCAATCCAAAGCAACATGTGAACAACGTATTAATGGACTGAATAAGCAGATTGAGTCTTATCCGCTCGGCGCGCGTCGCCCGGCAGATGAGGTGGAAGAGGAATTGAAAGACAATAAAGAGTTGTTGAGCCGTGCTGACGTTAAGCGCAGCGAAGTAACCCAGCAATTGGCCAGGATGGGAAAACAGCGAGAGCAGCGTCAATCACTCGAGAAACAGAAACATGTCGCAGATCGTCTATCGCATCTTTACAAATTGCTTGCGGGTCTCCTAGGACGAAGTGGATTACAAGCATACCTGCTGCGCCGAGCCGAAAAAACAATTGTGGATCTTGCTAACAATACATTGAATGGTTTATCGCACAGCCGTATGCGACTGGAGCTTCGCCGAGAGAGCGATGCGACCTCTACTCAAACGGATAAGGCATTAGACCTGGTGGTGTATGATCACGACACTGGGCAACATGCCATCCCAATAGGTCTCGTGAGCGGCAGTCAGCGTTTCCGTATAGCTGTAAGCCTAGCCCTGGCTATCGGCCGCTATACCAGTCGCGAGGCTCGCCATATCGAATCGGTGATTATTGATGAGGGATTTGGTAGCCTGGATAAAGCAGGGCGAGATGATATGATTCAGGAGCTTAGCACTCTTAGGGAACAATTGGAACGCATCATTCTTGTTTCGCATCAGGACGAGTTTGCCAATGCATTTCCTGATCGCTATAGTTTCAAGCTGGTGAAAGGGGCCTCTCATGTCTCTCTGATGGAGGATGAGTAATTCTCAATTCCATTTCCTGTTTGCTAATCAAGAATATCACTTGTAGAGTGAAAGAGGTAGTGCATCCCCGGTATTTAGAATGAATGGCAGAAACGCAGGTGCATGATGGAGAGGCTCTTACCGTTAGAACAACCCGACTTGGATAAAGATACCTTGCGTGTTGTGTATGCCCAGTATCTGCGTTATGAGAAATTCACGGACGCACTCTTTGAGAGTTTCTCCTCTTTGCAGGTCTTGACCTACTCGGCCAGCATTCCGATGCTTGTCAAAATGTTAAGTCGTTTTGATAGTGTAGAGTGTGTCTTTGGCTGTGAAAAGATACTCCTTGATTTTAGCGATATTCTAGCCGCTCAGAAGGTGATCTGCGAAAACTTGCTTACCGTCATCCAGGGACTAGATGACACACGAAAACAGTTTCTTCTGGAGAAAATACAACAGGGGAAGGCGCGGTTTTTTGTCGTCAAAGATGCCATATCTCATGCCAAGATATACCTGCTAAAATGTGATAATCGGCGGCTTGTGCTGGTAGGCTCTGCCAATGCCTCAGAGCGAGCATTTTCTGGGAAGCAGGCAGAGACGCTCATTGCCTTTGAAGACGAACTGGCTTGGAACTACTATCAGCACGAATATGATCTGGTGAAGCGGAGTGCTTCTAGTGAAATTGCGCTGTCCAATCTGAACTCGACTCATGCAGAGTTGCTGCTAGAGGAACTTCCATTGATGCAGGAAGCGCAGCAATCCAAAATAGGGTTAACTGTGCTGATAAACAGAGATGTGGCTGCTACCACTGTGCCAATAGTGATCCGCACAGTAGAAAAGCTTGCGGATCATTATCGACCGCAAATACAACCACTTACGAAGCCTCAGCATGGGCAGGTACAACTGACGCGTGAAATTGTTGGCAAAATAGTTCAACTTGTAAAAAGCCAGAAACGCACTGAGCAGACACAAGAACCGACATCTCTCTCCATTTTCCGTGATACGCAGAAGGTGTTGCTCTCAGGGAGAGAAATATCATTATCACCCAGTTGGACCGATGTACAATCAGACGTAGCTTGTTTCATTGAATACTTTGAGAATTTTCGCAAGGGTTTTCTTGGTGATGTCGCACAACATCAAAAAGACTATTTCCTGTTTCTGTGTTGGTTTTACTTCTCCCCCTTGATCTGTGATCTGCGGAATCAGGCGATTGTTGAGCAAGGATACATTTTTGATTTTCCGTTGTTTGCCGTACTCTATGGCAAAAGCAATTGTGGCAAAACACGGTTAATCGAAACCGTCATGAAATCCATGTTCGGCTACTTCTCGTTTGTAGAGAAAGGCTACTTTACACGAACGAATCTCTGGGATTTGTTCCGGTCCAACAAGCGTTTCCCGTCGTCTTTGATGACGTGGAGAAAAAGCGCTTTACCGACCATGCGATGGATATCATCAAGGACGAGACGACGCTCCAGGAAGAATATCCCGCATACGTTCTCTCTATGAATGCTGAAGATCATAGCTTCTCGACGGAGATTCGCAAGCGTTGCTTGATTCTCTACACGAGAGCTTCGTTACCTGATAATACAGACCTTGCCAAAGATCTGTTCAAGAGTGTCAAATCTATCCAAAGAAGAGTATCAACGGCTTTGTACCGAGAATATCTCAGGCGAGTATTGGATCGTCTGTCAAACGACCCTCTTCCTCTGGATATCCTGAAATTTTCATCAGAGATCTTGACAGCGATTTTTAGGGAGTCAAGTGTCATGCCTCTTCCCGAATGGTGTAATGTGGTCTGTATGAAGGATTATCAGGGAAGAAAGTATGAGAAAATTCAAACAGAACTACTTTCACTCTATGAAATGAATCCGAAGATATGGGAGATCAGACGGCAGGAAGTCATTCTTCGTATTCCACCGAACGAGTCATATGGTTTACGCAGGGAAATTCCAGATTGGTTACTAAAAGAAGGCAGTAAAGGAGGAAGTATTGTTCTTTCGAGAAAGCCGTTAGAGGATTTTCTCGACACATCATTCAAGAAGGGCTGGTGGCGTCTCTTCACGAGATAAAGAGGCACATTATCTCTTCTGTACATAGCTTTTCGTGATACTGAAAGGAAGATACCAAATCTCTTGATGAAGAGCTGCCACAATGGCAGAAGTTAATAGTTTAAGCCTCCTACAACAGCTACCCGCATGCCTGCTCCTGCGGCTTCTACGGCGACCCCGTGAAAGAATGCAGTTGTACCGCCATGGCCATCTTCCGCTACCAGAAGAAAATCAGCGGCCCTCTCTTAGACCGTATCGACATCCACGTCGAAGTTCCCCGCGTCGATTACGAAAAGCTGGCTGACAGGCGCAATGTTGAGGATTCAAAAACGATCCGCGCACGAGTACAGGCAGCGCGCGAACGCCAATTAGAACGCTTCAAGGGCACGAAGTTGATCTGCAATGCGGAGATGGGACCAACCGAAGTGCGCCAATTCTGCCAGACGGATGCCTCGGGTGAGAAGTTGTTGAAGCTGGCGCGGACGATTGCGGATCTGGCGGGTGTGAGATGATTGCAGCCACTCATGTGGCCGAGGCGGTGCAGTATCGGCCAAGGGTGGGGATGTAGTAAACTGTTAAGGTGCATTTGAAGCGTGAGGAGGTCTGGCAGCCGCAAGGGCTGCCACTATGCTGCTCTTGTCAAATGATAATTCTGTAAACTGCTTTTGGTGGAAGTTCGTTTGCGGCTGGGATTTGCCTTCTTTAATAGAGCTACTTGAGCATCCTCTCCAGCCCGACTTTATGCTGCAAAAGGGGGACTTATTGCAATGTCTGATTCCATTCAATCTCGCAATAGAAAATTAAGTGATGAGGCAGTGAATGAAACCCTGGCCCTACCATGTAGCGCCATTGATGTGGTAGAATTGTTGAGAAAATCACATACTGTATCGAGTTTCAGGCTCCGGGAATGAGCATCTCATGTCCGAACGTTCTCAAGCGATGCTACCACAGCAGCCGCAGGAAAGATACAGACCCACCCGTACGCACATCTCGCCGTTCGGCTGGGTCATGATTGTCATGTTGTTCGTCCTGGGTGCCATTAACTTCGCGGACAAGGCGGTGCTTGGCCTGGCGGCGATGCCCATCATTCAGGAACTGCACCTGAGCCCGGTTCAGTATGGCGTGGTGAGTGGCAGCCTCTTCTGGTTGTTCTCACTCTCCTCGGTGCTGGTGACCGCCTGGGCTGATGTCGTCGGGACGAAGAAAATCCTGGCGCTGCTTGCGACAATCTGGGCCCTGGCGCAGTTTGCCACGGTATTTGTCACCTCCTTCCTCGGGTTACTCCTCACCCGCATGGTGCTGGGAGCAGGGGAAGGTCCATCCTACGGCACCTCGGTGACCTCTGCCTCAAAATGGTTGCCACCCGATCGTCGTGCCTTTGGTCTGGGGATTGTTACTTTTGGCGGTTCAATCGGACCAGCCGTCTTTGCTCCCTTGCTCACCTTCGTGATCGTCCTGCTTGGGTGGCGCGCAGCCTTTGCGCTGCTCGGCATGATTGGCATACTCTGGGTGCTCACCTGGCTGCTGGTCGCACGAGAGCGACCGGCAGAAGGGGACCTGCCCGTTGTGAAGACGCGGGTGGCTCACCACCAGACACGCTGGCCACAGCTCTTTCGCATCCTCTTCTCACGCACCATCGTGTGCTCCATCCTCGCTGCGTTTAGCGTCTATTGGAGTACGGCACTCTTGCTCAACTGGACACCGGTCTACCTGGTCAGTGTCAGGAATCTGACACTCACCGATCCCCTCTACCTGCTAGGCGTCAGTCTCCCCTGGATTCTCCAGAGTCTGGCCCTCATTTTCTTTGGTGCGCTCGCCGATCGCCTTTTGCGGTTGACGGGAAGCGTGCGTAGATCTCGTGCGAGGCTTTCAGGGATGCTGCTGATCCTGGGCGCGGTTTTCCTGTTCGTAGCAGTGAGCATTCCTTCAACTCTTGGGTCCGTCCTCTTGTTCGCACTCGCAGCGATAGCGGGATCGGCCATCCCTATGCTGGTAGCCATCTTACTGGATGTGACGCCAGAAGCGCATCGTGGCTTCACCCAGGGCATTGCAGTTGGCATCGCTACATTGCCGGGTTTTATCGCTCCCCTGGTGACAGGGCTGATGGTCCAGGCGGCAAGGAGCAATGCCATACAGGGATTGCAGCGTGCGTACGTGTTGGCTGCCCTCTTACTCCTGGTCTGCGGTGTGCTATTCATGGTAGTCGTGAGGCCAGATGAGGCTATCGCGGAGGTAATACCAGTTTCATAACGGTCGCCCCTGGTTTCTCGTGCGTTCTGATCACGCCTCGAAGCACTAGTGAAAATATACTAGTTGTCCCACGATTCTCTAATGTCTGATCGTCGCAGCAGCGTACAGAAAATAGTGTGTTCTGAAGATGTATTTTCACTCACGACACTCTACACTTAAAAATAAAGCGTTTCTGTAACTACACAACATGGAGGAACAATATGGCTGAACAACGCGATACCCATCAACGGGCCATCCTACCCATCCCGGACCGGCCCTACCAGGGCCTGATCACCTATGACGCCAAGGACCCGGATGCCAAGTTCCCGCCGATTGAACCACTGCGTCCACCGGCGGGCGCTCCCAACGTGCTCATCGTGTTGCTCGATGATGTGGGCTTCGGTGCGTCTAGCGCGTTCGGTGGCCCTTGCAATACGCCAACCGCCGAGCGTCTAGCGACGGATGGTCTCACATACAATCGCTTCCACACGACCGCACTGTGCGCCCCATCGCGGGCAGCCTTGCTCACCGGGCGCAATCACCATGCGGTCGGTATGGGCGGTGTGACTGAGATCGCGACCGCTGCCCCCGGCTACAACTCGATCCGGCCTAACACGGCGGCGCCGCTAGCCGAAATCTTGAAACTGAACGGCTACTCCACGGCACAGTTCGGCAAATGCCACGAGGTGCCGGTCTGGCAGACTAGTCCGATGGGGCCGTTTGACGCCTGGCCCACCGGCAGCGGGTTCGAATACTTTTACGGCTTTCTCGGTGGTGAGACCAATCAGTGGTACCCCTCACTGTACGAAGGCACCACACCCATCGAACAGCCTAAGACCCCGGAAGAGGGCTATCACCTGATGGAGGACATGACTGATAAAGCCATCAACTGGGTGCGCCAGCAAAAGGCGTTGATGCCCGACAAACCCTTTTTCGTGTACTTTGCGCCCGGCGCGACGCACGCGCCGCATCATGTGCCCAGCGAATGGGCGGGCAAGTACAAGGGCAGGTTCGATCAGGGCTGGGACAAGCTGCGCGAGGAGATCTTTGCGCGCCAAAAAGAACTGGGTGTCATCCCGCCTGAAACCGAGCTCACCAAACGTCATGCTGAGATTCCCGCCTGGGAGGACATGCCAGTAGACCTCAAGCCAGTGTTGTTGCGGCAGATGGAACTGTATGCCGGGTTCCTGGAATACGCCGACTATCATGTTGGGCGGCTAGTGGGTACCCTGCAGGCCCTGGGTGTGCTGGAAGACACGCTCGTGTACTACATCATCGGCGACAACGGCGCCAGCGCGGAGGGCACCATCAACGGTTCGTTCAACGAGAACTTCATCTTCAACGGCATGGCCGCGCTGGAGACACCCCAATTCCTGGAAGCGCACCTGGAGCAGTTCGGCGGACCCGAGTCGTACAACCACTTTGCCGTCGGCTGGGCACATGCCATGGATACACCCTACCAATGGACCAAACAGGTGGCGTCCCACTGGGGAGGCACACGCAATGGCACCATCGTCCACTGGCCCCGTGGCATCCAGGCGAAAAACGAGATACGCCAACAGTTCCACCACCTCATTGACGTCGTCCCCACCATCCTGGAAGTCGCCGGGCTGCCAGAACCGGTCTCCGTGAACGGCGTGCAGCAGATGCCCATGCATGGCGTGAGCATGGCATATAGTTTCGACCAGGCCGATGCTGCCGAGCGCCACGAGACCCAATACTTTGAGGTATTTGTGAACCGGGGCATCTACCACAAGGGCTGGACGGCCGTCACCCGGCACAGCACGCCGTGGGTGGTAGAGCCACTGCCCCCGTTTGACGACGATGTGTGGGAACTCTACGATACTACTCAGGACTGGAGCCAGGCGCACGACCTCTCTAAAGAGATGCCCGAGAAACTGCATGAGTTGCAGCGGCTGTTCCTCATTGAAGCGGTGCGCTACGGCGTGCTGCCGCTCGACGACCGCCGTATCGAGCGCTTTAACCCCGACCTGGCAGGTAGACCGGTGCTCATTCGTGGCAAGTCGCAACTGCTCTTTAGCGGCATGGGACGGCTGACCGAAAACTCGCTGCTGAATCTCAAAAACAAATCGCATGCCGTCACCGCCGAAATTGTGGTCGCCGATGGCAACGCGAACGGTGTGATCGTGGCGCAGGGCGGCACGTTTGGCGGCTGGAGCCTCTACGCCAGAGAGGGACGGCTCAAGTACTGCTACAACTTGCTGGGCCTGCAGCGTTTCTACGCCGAAGCTGCCAGCCCGCTGCCATCGGGCAAGCACCAGGTGCGCATGGAGTTCGCCTACGATGGAGGGGGACTGGCCAAGGGCGGCAACGTCTCGCTGTTCGTG
>Ga0137365_10004649_pt1 | contig 11011 bp, 20 predicted proteins | sample SagtaG_9_FD_104799 | JGI IMG/M metagenome (GOLD analysis project Ga0137365, IMG submission 104799) | Vadose zone soil microbial communities from Sagehorn Ranch, Mendocino, California, USA - Sage1_L_40_16 metaG | ecosystem: Environmental > Terrestrial > Soil > Vadose zone | place: USA... | reverse complement strand
GCGCGACGTAGCGGCCGCGGTTCGGGCGCTGATCAGCCGGCGGGTGGCCGTCTCCTGCGGCGGGAAAAGGGGGGGGTAGGGAAGCCCGCCGACTGCAGGGAGCGCAACGCCGATTCGCGACCGGAACCCGGACCTGCGACCTCGACTTCGAGGGTGCGCATGCCGTGCTCCTGGGCCTTCTTAGCGGCATCCTCGGCTGCCACCTGCGCTGCGTAGGGCGTCGATTTTCTCGAGCCCTTGAAGCCCATGGTGCCGGCAGACGACCAAGCGATGGTATTTCCTTGGGCATCAGTAATGGTGATCATCGTGTTGTTGAACGTCGCGTTCACATGCGCGACTCCGGAGGCGATATTCTTGCGCTCGCGTCGCCGGACGCGGGTTGCTTCTTTACCCATTCTCGATCCTCTCGCAGCTCGGCGCTGCGATCGCCGGGCTAATGACTGGTGCTCGAATCACGTAGCCGATCTCGCGCAGGCTACGGCAACTCAAGTTGCGCGCTTCTTGCCGGCGATGGGTTTGGCCGGCCCCTTACGGGTGCGGGCATTGGTATGGGTGCGCTGGCCGCGGACCGGCAGTCCGCGACGATGCCGCAACCCGCGGTAGCAACCGAGGTCCATCAGCCGCTTGATATTCATGGCCACTTCGCGCCGCAGGTCCCCCTCGACCATATAGTCGCGGTCGATCACCTCGCGGATCTGCAGCACTTCCTGGTCGGTCAGTTGTGATACCCGGCGGGCCTCGGGAATGCCTACTTTCTCCATGATTTCATTGGCCTTTCTCGACCCAATGCCATGGATATATTGCAATGCAATAACGACGCGTTTGTTAGTCGGTATGTTGACGCCGGCGATGCGGGCCACAGTCTTTCGCTCCTTCTGCCGGCACGCGCAGCGGCCAGCGATCGTTCCCACGGGAGGCGGTTCCCAAACGATAACGCGACACCCTCCCCGTTCCTCAGGGCCCGGTATCGTTCGACCTCTCGACTTGGATGCGGGTTATTAAGGGATTCAACGTCGTTTCGTCAACCTCTGCCCTCGACCCGTTTTGCGCCGGGCTGACTTCTGGCCCACGGCTCTGCTCCGGCCGGATTTCGCCGTTTTGGCCTTCGTTTTCGACCCCTTGGCGGTTTTGCCCGCTCGTGCGCGTCCTGCTCCGTCCGCCCGCCGTGGCCCGGCCGCCGCTTTCTTGGTGAGGGCCTCTCGAAGCACTCGGTCGATGGCGCTCGATACCTGCGGAATGGGAGCCATACCGTCGACCGAATGTAGCACGCTCTCGAGCTGGTAATACGCAGCGAGTGGCGCGGTTTGATCGCGGTAGGCCAAAAGCCGGCGCCGCAACACCTCCGGATCGTCATCCTCGCGCAGCGTCTCGCGCCGCGCCTTCATCTCGGCGACCCGCTTTTTGATCCGCTTGAGCAGCGCGGCCTCATCCACCTTGAGTTCGATCACGGCATCGAGCTTGAGGCCCTTCTCTTTGAGCATGCGATCGAGTGCGTGCGCCTGCGGCACCGTGCGTGGGAAGCCATCCAGAATGAAGCCCTTGCGCGCATCAGGCTCATCGATGCGCTCCGAAACGATCGCGACCACGACGTCATCGGGCACGAGCTCGCCGCGTGCCATCATCTCTTTCGCGCGCATCCCGATTGACGTGCCGGCCTCCACAGCGGCGCGCAGCATCTCACCGGTCGAGAGCTGCAGCAGACCGTGCTTGGCGACCAGACGCTGCGCCTGAGTCCCTTTGCCGGCCCCCGGGGGACCGAGCAATACCAACCTCATCTACGCCGCCCCCGCAGCTTCGACCGCTTGATGAGACCTTCGTATTGATGCGCCAACAAGTAGCCCTGAATCTGCGCGACCGTGTCCATTGTGACGCTGACGACGATCAACAGCGAGGTGCCGCCGAAATAGAACGGGACCGCGGCGTAGGAGATCAGGATCTCCGGCAAGAGGCAGACAAGGGCAAGATAGGCTGCGCCGATAACCGTGATGCGCGAGAGCACGTAGTCGATGTATTCCGCCGTACGTTCGCCCGGCCGAATGCCGGGAATGAAGCCGCCGTGCTTCTTCAGATTATCCGCGGTCTCCGTTGGATTGAAAACGATCGCCGTATAGAAAAAAGCGAAGAAGATGATGAGACCGATATAGAGGATGAGGAACAGTGGCCGTCCGTGACCGAGTTGGGTAGTGATGGCAACGAACCAGTCCGGACCTTGACCAGCGTTGAAATTAGCGACCGTCGTCGGCAGCAGCAGCAGCGAGGAGGCGAATATCGGCGGAATGACGCCTGAAGTGTTGAGCTTGAGCGGCAGATGCGAGGATTGACCCTCGAACATGCGATTGCCCACTTGGCGTTTGGGGTACTGAATTAGCAGGCGCCGCTGCGCGCGTTCCATGAATACGATGAAGCCGATCACCGCGACCACGGTCACCAGCACGACAAGGATCAACCCCGTCGACAGCGCGCCTTGGCGGCCCAATTCGAGCGTTCCAGCGATCGCCGACGGCAATTCCGCCACGATACCTGAGAGGATGATCAGCGAAATCCCGTTGCCGATGCCGCGCGAGGTGACCTGCTCGCCGAGCCACATCAGGAACATCGTCCCGCCGGTGAGCGTGATGACAGTGCCGATGCGGAAGAACCAGCCGGGATCCGTCACTACATTGCCCGCGCCTTCAAGGCCGACCGCGATACCGTAGGACTGGAAGGCGGCCAGCAGCACCGTCAGGTAGCGCGTATATTGGTTCATCACCTTGCGGCCCTGCTCGCCCTCCTTCTTGAGCTGCTCGAGCGTAGGTGACACCGTGGTCATCAGCTGAATGATGATGGATGCCGAGATGTACGGCATGATGTTGAGAGCGAAGATCGCCATCCGGTGAATGCCGCCACCGGAAAACATATTGAACATGCCGAGGATACCACCCGCTTGGGAACGGAAGATCTGATCCCAAGCCGAAGGATCGATGCCGGGCAGCGGGATGTAGGTGCCGAAGCGGTAGACCAGGAGCGCGCCGAGCGTGAACCAGATCCGCTTCTTGAGCTCCTCGGCTTTTGCTAGAGCCGAGAAATTAAGATTGGCGGCGAGTTGTTCTGCTGCAGAGACCATCGACGTTTCCGTTCCGCGCTCAAGAACAGACCGCGCTCGCAAGGCGCGATGTTCCCCCTATATAGCCATCAGGCGGGCTGTTCGCTCGTTTGCCGTTGCGGCGCCAGTACCGTCACCGACCCGCCCGCACTCTCGACTGCCTGCCTTGCAGCTTTAGACGCGCCCCAGACCGAGAACGCAACCTTGGCCTTGATTTCGCCCGAGCCCAGCAAGCGGACGCCGTCTTTCGCCCTTCTGAGCACGCCGGCTTTCACCAGTGCTTCGGCGTCGACAATGGCGCCGGCATCGAGCTTGCCGGCGTCAATCGCCGCCTGGATCTTGTCGAGATTGACTTCATTGAGCTTGCGCGCAAACGACGCGTTCTTGAAGCCGCGCTTTGGTAGCCGCCGGTGCAGCGGCATCTGCCCGCCCTCGAAGCCCTTGATCCGCACGCCGGAGCGCGCGGTCTGGCCTTTGCCGCCGCGCCCGGCGGTCTTTCCTGAACCAGAGCCGATGCCGCGGCCGACGCGGGTACGTTTCTTGCGCGCTCCCGGACGGTCGGCCAGTTCGTGAAGCTTCATCGCCTCTCTCCTTAAGCGTTCACCACCCGGACCAAATGTTTGACCTTGGCGATCATGCCCCGGGTCTGCGGCGTATCCGGAAGCTCCACAACGCGCCCGATCCGGTTGAGACCGAGTCCGATCAGCGTCTCGCGTTGGCTATGGTGACGCCGAATGGGGCTGCCGATCTGTTCGATCTTGATGACCTTATCGCTGTTGCTCATCTCAGCCTCTCGGCGCGCCTGATTTAGTCGGCCGCCTGCTCACCCTCGGCGACGTCGCGCCGCCGCGCCTGCAGGGTCGATACCTTGATGTTGCGCCGCGCGGCAACCGAGCGCGGGGAATCCTGGTGCTTGAGGGCGTCAAAAGTGGCCCGCACCATGTTGTACGGGTTGGACGAGCCGAGCGATTTGGCCACCACGTCCTGCATGCCCAGTGTCTCGAACACGGCACGCATCGGACCGCCGGCGATGATGCCGGTCCCGGGCGGTGCCGCGCGCAGGAATACTCGGCCTGCGCCATGGCGCCCGGCAACGTCGTGGTGCAGCGTTCGACCCTCGCGTAGCGGCACCCGGATGAGGCCGCGTTTGGCCGCATCGGTCGCCTTACGAATCGCCTCCGGCACCTCGCGCGCCTTGCCGTGTCCGAAGCCGACCCGTCCCTTTTCGTCGCCGACCACGACGAGCGCAGCGAAGCCAAAACGGCGCCCGCCTTTCACCACCTTGGCGACGCGGTTGATGTGGACGAGCTTATCGATGAATTCGCTCTCTTCCCGCTCGCGGCGATCGCGCGGTTCACGTGCCATGATCTTGCCTCACCTTCTCGTCTCTACCTTTCAGAAATTGAGCCCGCCCTCGCGCGCTGCGTCCGCCAACGCCTTGACCCGGCCGTGGTAAAGGTAACCGCCACGATCGAACACAACCTCCTTGATACCCTTTGCGGTTGCGCGCTCGGCAAGCCGTTTTCCCACCGCTTTCGCCGCTTCGATATTGGCGCCAGTTTTGAGGCCACCGCGCATCTCCTTTTCGAGCGAGGAGGCGGAAACAACGGTTTGGCTGTTCGCATCGTCGATGACTTGCGCATAAATGTGTTGGGACGAGCGGAAGACGGTCAGCCGCGCGCGCGTGCCGGCGGCGCGGCGGACCTTGCGCCGCACTTTCGCGGTCCTTCGCAGCGTCCGATCAGCGACTGTCGCCATGGCGCGCTCTCACTTCTTTTTTCCTTCTTTGCGGAAGATGTACTCGTTCGCGTATTTAACGCCTTTGCCTTTGTAAGGCTCAGGCTTGCGGAAGGCGCGGATTACGGCGGCCACATGGCCAACCTTCTGCTCATCAATGCCGGAGACCACGACCTCGGTCGGCCTGGGCACCGCGATCGTAATACCTTCCGGGATCGGATAGACGATGTCGTGGCTATAACCGAGTTGAACCTGCAGGTTCTTGCCCTGCAGGGTGGCGCGATAACCGACGCCACTGATCTCGAGGCGGCGCTCGAAGCCTTTGGTCACGCCCGTCATCGCGTTGGCGAGCAGCGAACGATACGTTCCCCACATGGCACGGGCGCGCTTGGTCTCGGCGCGCGGGTCTACCTTGACCTCGCTGCCCTGCACCATGGCCGCGACGTCGCCGTGCAGCGCGACCGCAAGCGCGCCCTTCGGGCCCTTAAGCTTCACGATCTGGCCCTCCACGGTGGCAGTAACGCCGGAGGGAATCGCCACGGGTTTCTTTCCAACACGAGACATGACTGAAGTCCGTTCGCCTGCGTTTACGACAATGCGCTATCCTTTGGTCCACATCAAAAGACCGTAAAGAGAATTTCCCCGCCTACGTTGTGCTCACGGGCGTCGTGATCGGCCATCACACCCTTGGGCGTCGAGAGGATCGCGACCCCCAATCCGTTGTTGACACGCGGCAGCGCCTTGACCGAGGCATAGACCCGCCGTCCCGGTTTCGATACGCGCGAAATCTCGCGGATCACCGGCTCGCCATCGAAATATTTCAGCTCGATCTCGAGTTCCTTGCGTCCGTTCGAGTGCTCGACCGCCGCATAATCGCGAATGAATCCTTCGGTTTTGAGCACATCGAGCACACTCACCCGCAATTTCGAGGCTGGTATCGAGACCTTCGACTTGTTTCGCATCTGCGCATTGTGAATACGCGCGATCATGTCACCGAGCGGATCGTTCATTGCCATCGCCCGCTCTCCTTCACCAACTCGACTTGACCAGGCCGGGGATCAGCCCCTTGGAGCCGAGATCCCGAAGCGCGATGCGCGACAGGCGGTGCTTGCGATAGAACCCGCGCGGCCGGCCCGATATCTCGCAGCGATTGCGAACGCGGGTGTCCGAGGAGTTGCGCGGCAATTCCGCAAGTTTGAGCGTTGCCGCGAACCGCTCCTCCATCGGCTTGGTCTTGTCGCGAGCAATGGCCCTGAGCCGAGCGCGCCGGCCGGAATGCTTCTTGCTCAGCTTGCGTCGCCTGTTGTTCTTCTCGATCGCACTTTTCTTCGCCATCAATGTCTCCTGGCTCTCCGCCGTTGAGGACGATGCCTCACTGCCGGAACGGGAAGTTGAACGCGCTCAGTAGTGCTCGCGCCTCGTCGTCGGACTTCGCGCTGGTGCACACCGTGATATCCATCCCCCAGACGTCGGCCACCTTGTCGTAGTCGATCTCCGGAAAGATGATGTGTTCTTTGACGCCGATCGTGTAATTTCCGCCCCCGTCGAAGCTCTTCGGCGACAGCCCGCGAAAATCGCGCACGCGCGGCAGCGCAATGTTGATCAGCCGGTCGACGAACTCGTACATACGCGTCTTGCGCAGCGTCACCTTGCAGCCAATCGCTTGGCCGTCACGCACCTTGAACGTGGCGATGGATTTTCTGGCTTTGGTGATCACCGCCTTCTGGCCCGCGATTCGGCTCAGATCGTTGGCCGCAGCTTCGACCTTCTTGCGATCGTTGACGCCTTCGCCAATGCCCATGTTAATGACGACCTTTTCGATCACCGGCACCTGCATCCGATTCTTGTACCCGAACTCGTCAGATAACTTCTTGCGAACCACCTCGTCGAAATAAGTCTTGAGCCGCGGGGTGACGCGCTCCTCCGGCTTTCGCGGCTTGGCCACCGGCGCCGCCGCAGCGTCGCCTTTCGCAGGCTTGCCGGCCCTGTCGGGCTTCTGCGCCTGCTGTGACTTCTCGCCCTTCTCGGGTCGCGGCGTCTTGTCCGATGCCGCGGCCCTCTCGCCTTTGGCTTTGGTTTTGGTTTCCGTATCAGCCATCGAGCTCAACTCCCGATCGCTTGGCCACCCGCACCTTGCGACGATTTTCGCCTGCTCCCACGAACTTGAAACCGATCCGCGTCGGCTTGCCGTCCTTCGGATCCGCAAGCGCAAGGTTGGACAGGTGCACCGGGGATTCTTTGGAAATGATGCCGCCCTCGTGCTGGGCGCTCTGCTTCTGGTGACGCTTGACCAGATTGATGCCGCGCACCAGGGCACGCTCCTCGTCGGGGCGCACCTCGATCACTTCACCGCTGCGCCCCTTGTCGCGGCCGGCGAGCACGATCACCTTGTCGCCCTTGCGGATCTTGGCGGCCATCACAGCACCTCCGGGGCGAGCGAGATGATCTTCATGTGGTTCTTGGCGCGAAGCTCGCGTGGGACCGGTCCGAAGATGCGGGTGCCTACCGGCTCCATCTGCGGATTGATCAGCACCGCGGCGTTGCGATCGAAGCGAATAATCGAGCCATCAGGACGCTTGATGTCCTTGGAGATGCGTACCACCACGGCCTTCATGACCTCGCCCTTCTTCACGCGTCCGCGCGGGATGGCTTCTTTCACGGACACGACGATCACGTCGCCGATGGTGGCGTATTTGCGCTTGGATCCGCCAAGCACTTTGATGCACATGACACGGCGCGCGCCGGAATTATCCGCCACGTCGAGGTTCGTCTGCATCTGAATCATGACGCCGCCCTCGTCCTCTAAATTCCCGCGCCCGTTGCGCTCACACGGCCTTCTTCTTCTCGCCCCGAACCACCTCCCAGCGTTTGAGCTTGGACAATGGCCGGCGCTCTTCGATCCACACGATGTCGTCGACATGGTATTGATTGGTCTCATCGTGGGCATAGTATTTCTTGGTACGCCGCACCGTCTTCTTCATGACAGGATGGGTGAAGCGGCGCTCGACCCGCACCACAATGGTCTTATCCTGTTTGTCGCTCACTACGACGCCCTGGAGCGTGCGCTTCGGCATCTCTAATTACTCCGCCTTGGCTTTGGACCGCCTGGCACGCTTCGGCTTGGCCGGTTTTTCCGACGGCGCCGGTGCTGGCGCGGGAGCGGGCTGGCCCGAGCGCTTTTGTGCCGCGATCGTCTTGATGCGCGCGATGTCGCGACGAACCTGCCGAACACGCGCGGTATTCTCGAGCTGCCCGGTTGCCCGCTGAAAGCGCAGATTGAATCGCTCCTTCTTGAGCTTGAGAAACTCATCGTCAAGCTGGTCGACCGTCATGGCACGCACATCAGAAGACTTCATCGTTCGCTCCCGACCCTATTCTGCGATCCGCTCGATGAACCGCGTTTTGATCGGCAGCTTAGCTGCAGCGAGTCCAAGCGCCTCGCGCGCCATCGTCTCCGACACGCCATCGACCTCAAACAAGATTCGACCCGGCTTGACGCGGGTCACCCACAGCTCGGGAGCCCCCTTTCCAGAGCCCATGCGCACTTCGAGCGGCTTCTTTGACACGGGGACGTCGGGATAGATGCGAATCCAGACCCGGCCCGCCCGTTTCATGTGGCGCGTGAGCGCCCGACGCGCAGCCTCGATCTGGCGTGCCGTGACGCGCTCCGGCTCCAAGGCCTTGAGCCCGAACTGGCCGAACGCCAGGTCCACACCCGAGGTTGCGAGTCCCTTTATGCGACCCTTGTGCGCCTTGCGGAATTTCGTGCGCATCGGTTGCAGCATGGCTGTTCGCCTTTCTTATCCCGCTATATTGCCGCTCACGGCACATCGCGACGCGGACGCCCCACCTCGCCTTCCGCCATCTTCTTGTCCTGCGCCATCGGGTCATGCTCCATGATCTCGCCCTTGAAAATCCAGACCTTGACCCCGCAGGTGCCATACGTCGTAAAGGCCGTGGCCACCCCATAATCGACATCAGCGCGCAATGTGTGCAGCGGCACGCGGCCCTCGCGATACCATTCCATGCGTGCGATCTCGGCGCCGCCCAGGCGTCCTGAGCAATTGATGCGAATACCGCCCGCACCAAGCCGCATTGCGGACTGTACTGCCCGCTTCATGGCACGGCGGAAGGCGACCCGGCGCTCCAGCTGTTGAGCGATCGATTCGGCAACGAGCTGAGCATCGAGCTCCGGTTTGCGAATCTCGACGATGTTGATCACGACGTCGGATTTCGTGAGCTTGGTGACCTTGCGGCGAAGCTTCTCGATATCGGCACCCTTCTTGCCGATGACAACCCCTGGCCGCGCCGATTGAACGGTGACACGGCACTTCTTGTGCGGCCGCTCGATCACGATCTTCGATACGGCGGCCTGCTTGAGATCCTTCATCAGCTCTTCGCGGATCTTCATATCCTCATGCAGTAATTGGCTGTACTCGTTCTTGCCCGAGTACCAGCGGGAATCCCAGGTCCGGTTGATGCCGAGCCGCAAGCCGAGTGGATTGACCTTCTGACCCATGGTTCACCTCTTATGAAGCTGTGGCTTCCACCTCGCGCACGACGATGGTCAGATGCGCGAACGGCTTTAAGATCCGGCCGACGCGGCCGCGCCCGCGCGGGTGAAACCGCTTGAGCACGATCGCCTTACCAACATGCGCCTCCGCGACGACGAGATCATCGACGTCGAGATCGTGATTGTTCTCGGCGTTGGCGATCGCCGATTCGAGGCACTTGCGCACCTCGCGCGCGACGCGCTTACGCGAAAATTCCAGGTCGGCCAGAGCACTCGCGACCTTCTTGCCACGGATGAGTTGGGCGACGAGATTCAGCTTCTGCGGGCTCACCCGCAGCATGCGGGCAACCGCTTTCGCCTCGTTTTCGGCGAGCGCGCGCTCGCGTGCCTTCTTGCCCATGTTCGCCCTCTTAGCTCTGCGAGGTGCCGCCCGTCGGCGCTGCTGCAGCTGTGCCAGGCGCAGCCGGCGCGGCACCCCCAACCGCAGGACCGGCCGTACGTTTCGCCCTCCGGTCCGATGAATGGCCATAGAACATGCGCGTGGGGGCGAACTCGCCGAACTTATGACCGACCATTTCCTCGGTCACGAGCACCGGAATATGCTTCTGGCCGTTATAGACGCCGAAGGTGAGTCCGACGAACTGCGGTAGAATGGTCGAACGCCGGCTCCAGATCCTAATCATTTCATGGCGGCCCGACGAGCGCGACGCCTCTGCCTTCTTGAGCAGATAGCCGTCGACGAACGGGCCCTTCCAGATTGAACGCGCCATGGTGCAGTCCTCGTCTACTTCTTCCGCGCGTGGCGACTTGCGATGATGAATTTGCTGGTGGATTTATTCCTGCGGGTCTTTTTGCCCTTGGTGGGAAAGCCCCACGGTGTCACCGGATGCCGCCCGCCCGAAGTACGGCCCTCGCCGCCGCCATGCGGGTGGTCGATTGGATTCATCGACACGCCGCGATTGTGCGGCATGCGGCCCATCCAACGCTTGCGTCCAGCCTTGCCAATAGAAATATTCATGTGGTCCGGATTGGACACCGCGCCGATCGTCGCCATGCAGCGCCCGTGCACCATGCGCTGCTCGCCCGAGTTGAGACGCAAAATGACATATTGACCGTCACGGCCGACGATCTGGGCATAACTACCGGCCGAGCGCGCGATTTGCCCGCCTTTTCCGATCTTGATCTCGACATTGTGCACGATCGTGCCGATCGGCACGTTTCCGGCCGGCATGGCATTGCCCGGCTTCACGTCGGCGTGCTCGCTTGAAAGGACAGTATCTCCCTGCGCAAGTCGCTGCGGCGCCAATATATAAGCGAGCTCGCCGTCCTCGTACTTGATCAATGCGATGTACCCGGTGCGGTTGGGATCGTATTCGATCCGCTCGACCTTGGCGGCCACGTCGAGCTTACGGCGTTTGAAGTCGATCTTGCGGTAGGCCTGCTTGTGACCGCCACCGCGAAACCGCACGGTAATGCGCCCATTGTTGTTGCGCCCACCGCTCGCCTTGCTGCCTTCGGTCAGCGTCTTCACCGGTGCGCCGCGATGCAGGCCCGAGCGGTCGACCAGCACGAGTTGACGCTGGCTCGGAGTCACCGGGTTGTATGACTTGAGTGCCATCGCGCCGCTTCCTCACAGACCCGTTGTCACATCGATCTTATGGCCCTCTTCGAGGGTCACG
>Ga0137365_10004642_pt1 | contig 11021 bp, 10 predicted proteins | sample SagtaG_9_FD_104799 | JGI IMG/M metagenome (GOLD analysis project Ga0137365, IMG submission 104799) | Vadose zone soil microbial communities from Sagehorn Ranch, Mendocino, California, USA - Sage1_L_40_16 metaG | ecosystem: Environmental > Terrestrial > Soil > Vadose zone | place: USA... | reverse complement strand
CGACCAGCCGGCCTCCGCGGCCGCGTGGAACGGCGTCGGGTTGGTCCTCGTGGAGCTCAAGCGCTTTACCGACGCGCGCAACGCGTTCGTCCGCGCGGTCGAGGCGGATCCGCAAAACGCCGGTGCGCATTACAACTTGAGTTTCACGCTGTCGAACCTGGGCGACTACGACGGCGCGCTGCGCGCCACCAAGCGCGCGTTGGAGCTGGATCCGTATTACGTGTCGCAGAAATTCGCGCTGGCGATCGATCTGCAATACGAGACGGTGGCGATCGGGATCGTCCCCGAGATTTCCGCGGACGTCACGGCGGAGAATCTCGGCGGTGAGTTCGCGTTCGATCAACGCCTGCTCGACAGCATCTTCCAGGAGCTCGAGCCCGCCGCCACGACATCCCAGGGGGGGACCGCTCCGCCCGGGCTCGCGAAAAAGCCCGACGATCCGCTCGCGCTCGCGCGCGACTACGTCAGCAAGGGGATGATGGACCTCGCCGTCGCGGAAGCGATGCGCGCGGTCCAGCGGGGCGCGGACCGCGGGCAGGCGGCGACGCTGGTGGGCGACATCTACGCGCGCCGCGGCCTCCACGGCGAGGCGCTGGAGCGCTATCGCGAGGCCCGCACACTCGATGCGGCGAACTCCGCGGCCGCGCTGGGGGAAGTGAAGAGCCTGCTCGCGGTGCACCGCGCGGCCGAGTCGCTGCCCATCGTCGAAGCGCTCGTGGCCAAGGCGCCCGAGGATGTCGAGGTGCTCGTCGCGGCCGCGAAAGCGCGGGCGGCGACGGGCGATGCGGCCGGGGCATTGACGGCGCTGCGGCAGGCGCAGACCCGCGCGCCGGCACGCGCCGATCTGCACAAGCTGCAAGGCGACATCGCCCTCAAGGTCGGGGATCGGCAGGGCGCGCGGGCGGCGTATCGATCCGCCCTCGACCTCGATGCGGGCTTCGTGCAGGTGTGGCTCGACCTCGGGCGCCTGCACGAGCATGACGAGGAGTGGGTGGCAGCGCAGCGCGCGTATGAAGCCGCGCTCGAAGCGCTACCCACATTCCACGAAGCGGCGCTGGCGCTCGCCGACCTGCTGCGGCGCTCAGGCAGCGTGCGCGCGGCCGTGGTGCATCTCGTCGAGATGCTGGAGCAGGATCCTTACGACATGGATGCACTCCTGCTGCTCGGCCGCGCGCTGCTCGACGACAAGCGCAACGCCGAAGCCTTGGAGGCGTTCCGGCGCGCGCTCAAATTCGATCCCCAGCACACCGGCGCCCTGTTCCATCTCGGCGCCACGCTCGCGCGGCTCCAGCGCTACGGCGAGGCGGTCGACGCGTGGGAGCGCGTGACGCGGATCGACCCGGGCGGGCCGTTCGCGCAGCGCGCGCGCATGCACGCGCGGACCGCGGTCGACCTGCAGCACATCTTCTCGACCTCGGACGCGGCGTAGCGCATGGCGATCGAAGGACCGCTACGCGAGCTCGGGATCCACGACGTCTTCCAGCTGCTCGACTTGAGCCGGAAGACGGGCGCATTGCGCGTGACGTCCGAGCTGCGGCACAACGAGGGCACGATCTACTTCGACAATGGCGTCGTCGTGTCGGCGGAGATCCGCAGCAACCCGCATCCGCTGGGCGCACTGCTGCTCCGCACCGGCAAGATCACCGAGGCCGATTTCGAGCGCGCGCGGGACATGCAACAGCGCCAGGGAGACAAGCGCCGGCTCGGCCAGATCCTCGTGGCCCTCGGCGTGATCACGCAACGCGAAGTCGAGCGGCAGGTGCACTTCCAGATCGAGGAAGTGGTCTTCGAGGTCATGAGCTGGAACGAAGGCTATTTTTCGTTTGCCGAGCAGTCGGAAACCAAGGTGCCCACCGAGCTTACCGTGCGGATTCCCGTCGAGGCCCTGCTGATGGAAGGCGCCCGCCGCATCGACGAGTGGTCGCGCATCGAGAACCGCATTCCGCATGTCGGCGTCGTCCCGTCGCTCGCGCCACCGCCCGAAGGGGGAGGTGGTGAGCTCGATCTCCTGCCGCCGGAATGGGAAGTGCTCGCCCTGATCGACGGCGAGCGGTCGGTTCGCGGACTGGCGACCGAGCTGGGGCGGTCGGACTTCGAAGTCGCCAAGACGCTGTTCGGTCTCGAGAGCGCCGGTGTGATCGTCCTCGTGGATCCGGGCACGTCGAAGCGCGGCCGGCCGAGTGCGGCCGGGGAGCTCGCCGAGCTCGTCGCGAAGGCCGAGCGGGCGCTCCTCGCCAAGGATCTCGACGCGGCCCGCGCCGCCGCCGAGCAAGCCGGCAGCATACAGCCGCACGACGCGACGGTGCACCTGCTCCTCGGCCGGGTTCATCTGGCGCAGGGCCGCGCCTCCGCGGCCGCCGAGGAGCTGCGCCGCGCGCTGCGCCTGGATCCGATGCTGGCCGCGGCACATCGCCAGCTGGGATTCGCGCTCGTCTCCATGGGGCGGTTCGGGGAAGCGGTGCAGAGCTGGGATGAGTGGGAGCGTCTGGTCCGCACTCCCGACGAAGAGGCGCAGCGGGCCGTGGTGCAGCGCGCGCGCGAAGCGGCGAAGGTGTTCAGCCATGGCTGACGACATTCGTGAGCTCTCGGCGCAGCTGGCCCAGGATCCACAGAGCCTCGTCTTTCTGCGGCTCGGGGAAGCCTTGCGGCGCAAAGGACAGCTCGACGGCGCGCTGCGCGTCGCCGTGAACGGCCTCGAGCGCCATCCGCACCTGGCCGACGCGCACGACCTGTACGCGCGCATCCTGACCGACAAGCACGATTATGAGCGCGCCTTCGACGAGTGGGACATGGCGGTCCGCATCGCGCCACATCATACGGGTGCGCTCAAGGGCCTCGCTTTCCTGTATTTCAAGGTGGGCGACCTGGAGCAGGCCGAGGCGCACCTCGCGGCTGCGCGCAGAGTCGAGCCCGACGACCCGAGCATCGATCAGGCGATCGCCATGATGCGCAAAGGCACAGCGCCACCGGCACCGGAGCCCAGCGGCGCCGCCTCAGTCGCCGCCCCTTCGCCGCCCTCCGCCGCCCCGGCAGCGGCACCCGGCGCGCTCGACGAAGCCCGCGTGTTCGCGGGACTCGAAGGTGCCAATGAAGGGTTGCTGCTCATCGACGGCGCTGGACGAGTGCTCGGTGGAGCGCTGAAGGATCGGGCTGGGACAGATGTTACCGACACCGTCGCCGCCTATCTGGCCGGCGTGTCGCAGGAGGCGGCGCGGACCGCCAAGCTGCTCGGTCTGGGGGCGTGGACGGGTCTCTCCGCGGAGGGCCACCAGGGCAACGTGCATCTTGCCCATCCGACGCCCGACGCGCTGCTGCTCGTCGTCCGTGACCGCGGCATGCCGCTCGGGCGGCTCGCGATTCTGGCGCAGCGCGCTACCATGATGGCGCGCCGCTGGCTGGAGCAGCAGTGAGTCAGGCGCTCGACATGATCACACGCGTCCGCGGCGTCCGCGGCGCGATGCTCGTGTCGGCGGAGGATGGGCTCGTTGTTGCCGAGCAGCTCATGGAGGGGATCAAGGGGCCCGCGGTGGCTGCGCTCGCGGGCAGTTTGGCCGGTCGCCTGCGGCGCGCGATGGACGCCGCCGGTACGGGCGCCGCTGTGTTCTGGCATCTTCAAGCGGAGCAGGGTGCGTTGCTCGTGGTTCCGGGAGCTGGAATCCTTGTCGTTGCCGTCGCGGAGCCGGACGTGAACATCGGCCTCGTCCGCCTCGAGCTGCTCCGCGCCGTCGAGGCAGGTCTATGAGTCCCCAGACGCGCGCCGTCGAAGGCTGGACGCTGCAACCGCTGACCGACTTCGTCCGCGAAGCCTCGGCGCGCTTGGTGTTGGTGCTCACGCCGTCGGGACAGGTGCTGGCGCAGTCGGGCTTCTCGCGCGCCGTGGACGTGATGTCCGCCGCCGCGCTGGCCGCGGCGATCGTCGCGTCCACGAGCGAGCTGGCGCGCCAGCTGAGCCAGCCGCCCTTCGCGGCGCTCAGCCACCAGGGCCCGAAGACCGGCTTCTTCCTGGCGACGTTCAAGACCGAGCGCGGCACCCTGGCGGTGCTCGCCGTCTACGACCTCGACGTTTCATCGCTCGGCCTGGTGCAGTTATTCTATGAGCAACTTGCGGCGGATTTGAGGACGGCCACTCCCAAGGGCCCGGTGCCCAAGCAGGTGCTGGCCGCGGACTTCGAGCGCGAGCTGACGGACAGCCTCAACACGCTGTTTGGGAGATAGCCCGTGTCCCTGGTCAACTTCACGACCCGCGAGATCACGTGCAAAATCGTCTACTACGGACCGGGGCGGTCCGGAAAGACGACGAATCTCCACTACGTGTACGGGCGCGTGCCGGAGACGCGCCGCGGCCGCATGGTCTCGCTCGCGACCCAGACCGATCGCACGTTGTTCTTCGACTTTCTCCCGATCGACCTCGGCCAGATTTCGGGATTCTCCACACGCTTCCAGCTCTACACCGTCCCGGGCCAGGTCTATTACAACGCGACCCGTCGTCTCGTGCTCCAGGGCGCCGACGGCGTCGTGTTCGTGGGCGACAGCCAGGCGCGCCAGCTCGACGAAAACATCGAGAGTCTCCAGAACCTCCAGAGCAATCTCCTGGAGCATGGCGTCGACGTGCGCACCATGCCGCTCGTCATGCAATACAACAAGCAAGACTTGCCAGGCGAGCTGATCCTGACTCCGGCCGACCTGGATGACTCGCTCAATTTCCGGGGCGTGCCGAGCTTTGCGGCGGATGCGCTGCACGGCAAAGGGGTGTTCGAGACGTTGAAGGGGATCTCGGAGCTGGTGCTCAGGAAGCTGGCGACCGGGAGTCCGGCGGTATGACGAGCTCGCTCAATCCCCGGTTCACATTCGAGACGTTCGTGGTGGGCGCGGCGAATCGTCTGGCCGTGACAGCGGGTCGCACTGTGGCGGAGAATCCCGGCTCCGCCTATAACCCCCTCTTCATTTATAGTGGATCCGGCCTCGGCAAGACCCACGTCCTCATGGCCATCGGCCATGCGGCTAAGATGATCGCCTCCCAGCTCAATATCGAATACCTGACGTTGGACGAATACGTCGAAGCCTTCCACGCCGCGATTGCGGCGGGGCAGGGCGATGCCTTCCGCCGCCGCTTCCAAAACGTGGATGTGCTCTTGGTGGACGACGTGCAGTTCCTGACGAATCGCAAGGAGATGCAGGCGGAGTTGCTGCGGCTCACCGAGGCGCTGCAGCAATCCGGTCACCAGATCGTGCTTGCGAGCGATCGCCCACCGGCGGAGATCGCGGACCTGGACGAGCGTCTGATTTCGCGCTTCTCCGGCGGCCTCGTCGTAGACATCGGCATCCCGGACTATGAGACGCGAGTCGCGATCCTGCGCCGCAAGGCGGAGGAACGCGGCTCGAAGTTCCAGCCGGGCGTGCTGGAGACCGTGGCGAAGGTGGAATATCCGAACGTCCGCGAGCTGATGGGTGCGCTCAACCGCTTGATCGCGTTTCAAGCCGTGAACGACATGCCCATCAACGAAGAAGCGGTCCGGAAGGTATTGGGCATCCCGACCGCCGCCTCATCTACCGGCGCTTCACCTACCGTCGCGTCACCTACCGCCGCCTCACCGGATGAATTCTCGCAGTTCTTGAGCGACGTGACTGTCACCGTCGGCAAAGCCGTCGAGGCTTGGCGCGCCCGGGTGACCGAAGCCGTCATGCGGTGGGAAGGCGAGGGGTACCGGGCCGGTCGCCTCGAAAAACTGCTCGAGCAGGAAACGCCGGCGGCGGTGGACGACGCAATCGCCGCGTACGTGCAGGACGTCGAGCGACTCAAGGCGCTCGAGGCGGAAGTCGCCGTGCTCGATCCGCAGGCGGCCGGCGACAAGGTGTTCCGCGATCCGGACCACATGGACGAGGCCGAAGCCGCGGCGGCGAAGGTGCGCGACGGGGCCGCGCCGCCCCCGGCCCCCTCGGGCGCATTCCCGCTGGAGAGTTTCGTCGCCGGTCCGTCCAACGAGGTCGCCCTCAACGCGGCACGCGACGTAATCGGGAAGCCCGGCAAGAAGTACAACCCGCTGGTCATCGTCGGGCGGAGCGGCCTGGGCAAGACGCATCTGCTCAATGCCATCGGCCTCGAGCTCGCGAAGAAAAAGCATGCCATCGTGGCGTGTCTCTCGACCCAGCAGTTCGTGGACGAGCTCATCGCCGCGATCGACGGCAATCGCGTTGATTGGTGGCGGGCGCGCTACCGCCGCGCGACCGCGCTGTTGCTCGACGACATCCAGCTGCTGGCCGGCAAGGAGCGCACGCAGGAAGAGCTCTTCAATCTGTTCAATCACCTGGTCGACGCCGACCGCCAGCTCATCTTCACGGCCCCCGCGCACCCCAACACGCTCGAGGGACTCGAGGAGCGCATCGTGTCACGGCTCGAGGGTGGGCTCGTGGCGGAGATCGCGGATCCCGACAAGGAGCTGCGCCGCAGCCTGCTCGAGCGACTGCTCACGCAGCAGTATGTGCCCACGGAGCCGGCGCTGCTCGACTATCTCGCCGACCGGCCGATCGATTCGGTCCGCAGTCTCAGCGGCGTCGTGCAGCGCATCGTCGAGGCGGCCGCCGCGCAGGATGCGTCGGTGTCGGCGGGTCTCGCCCGCGACGTGCTCGAGGGGACGCCGGCGCCGCGCCGCCCGGCCGGGCTCAGGACCAGCGGGATCGTCGTGTCGAGCGCGGGTGGTGTGCGCAGCCGCGAAAAGATGGTGTGGGACTGGCCGGCCTCAGCCGACCGCGTGATCGAGGACCTGCGCTAAATGGCCATCAAGGGATCACTCAAGGAAGCGTCGCTGCCCGACGTGCTGCAGCTGCTCGCGCTGGGACAGAAGACGGGCTGCCTGTCGATCGCCGACCGCTCGAACTTTGGCTACATCTATTTCGACAAGGGCCGCATCTGCTACGCGTCGATCGTGAACCGGCGCGACCGCCTCGGCGACATCCTCGTCAAGCACGAAAAGATCAGCCAGGAGCAGCTCGACGCCGCGATCCACCGCCAATCGAAGGCGCGCGACAAGAAGCTGGGCGAGATCCTCGTCATGCAGAACGTGCTCACCCAGCAGGAGCTCGAGCGCTACATGCGGATGCAGATCGAGGAGTCGGTTTTCTACCTGTTCACCTGGACGCAGGGGACGTTCAACTTCGAGGCCGACGTCCGGCCCGAGCAGCAGGACTTCCTCGTCTCGATCAATCCTGAGTCGCTGCTCCTCGAGGGCGCGCGCCGCGTCGACGAGTGGGGCCTGATCGTGAAGAAGATCCCCTCCTTCGATTTGATCTTCCTCGTGGACCGCGATCGCCTGGCGATCAGCGACGCGACGTTGACCGAAGTGCAGGATCGGCTCCTGCCGCTGCTCGACGGATCGCGAGACGTCAATCAGGTCATCGAGGATTCCGGTCTCGGCGAGTTCGAAGTCGGTAAGGCGTTGTATGGCTTGGTGACCGCGGGCTTCCTGCATCGGGCCGGCCGCACGGCCAGCGCGGAAGATGTGAAGATGACGGACGCGCGCGTCGAGGAGCACCGGAACCTGGGCATCGCCTTCTACAAGACCGGGATGCTGGATGAGGCGGCGCGCGAGTTTCGCCGGGTGGCGGAGCTGCGCGCCTCGGACGCGAACGCGCACTTCTTCATCGGGCTCGTCGCGTTGAAGCAGGCGCGCTGGCGCGAGGGGATGGAGGCGCTCCGGCTGGCGGCGGAAAAGGGCGGCTCGCGGCCCGCCGTACTCCACAACCTGGGGCTCGCCTACGAGCAGCTCGGCCGGCTGGAAGACGCCGAAGCCGCCTACGCCGATGCGGCGACGCGCGCGCGCACCGATCCGCGCGTGTACGTGGGATGGGGCATCGTCGCGTTGAAGCAGGGCGATCACGCGAGCGCGGCCGGCCGGCTCGACCGCGCCAAGGAGCTGTTCGGCGACAAGGTGCCACCGATCTGGTACTGGGCGCGCGCGCTCGCCGCAGCCGCGGCCGGCGACTTCGAGACCGCCGAACAGGTAGCCACGCAGGCCGTCGCGGCCCATCCGCAGCATGGCGTGTTGCGCAACAATCTGGCAGTGCTGCACGAGCTGGCCGGTGAGCTGCCGAAAGCGGAGGAGCTGGCGCGTGCGGCGCTGCACGACGAGCCGTCGCTGCCGCAGCTCTCCAAGAATCTCGGCGATCTGGCCTACCGCGCGTCGCGCTACGATGAGGCGTGGGAGCTGTATCAGCGCGCGATCGAATTGTCCCCCGAGCTCGGCGACGACGTGTATTTCAAGCTCGGCAACATCGCGTACAAGCGAAACGATCGCGAGCAGGCCAATGAGCTCTGGCGGCGCGCGCTCGAGCTGAACCCCAAGCACGAACTCGTCAAAGCGAATCTGGATACCTTGAGCAGCCTATCGTGACCTCGGCGGGCACGGACGAGCGCGCCTTTCAGGCGCTCACGCAGAAAATTTCCAAGGCGCGGGGACTGAGCTGCGAATCCTACAAAGACAAGTGCTTGAAGCGGCGCATCGCGGTGCGTATGCGTGCCCGCGGCGTCCACACCTACGACGATTACAGCCGGTTGCTCGATAGCGACGCGCGCGAGTATCAGGAGCTGCTCGATGCGCTGACGATCAACGTCACCAAGTTCTTCCGCAACCTCGAAACCTGGGATGCGCTCCGGCCCTATCTCCGCCAGCTCGGTGCCGCGTATGCCGACCTCCGGATCTGGTCGGCGGGCTGCGCGTCGGGGGAAGAACCCTACACGATCGCGGTGCTCGCGCTCGAGACCCTCGGCGACCGAGCGGCGCGCGTTGTCATCGACGCGACCGACATCGACCGGCTGAGTCTCGAGCGGACGCAGCAGGCGAAATACCCCGACGCGGCGTTCACCGAGATGCCGGTGCAGCTGAAACTCCGCTACTTCCGCGATGACCAGCCGCTCCCGATCGTGCGCGAGCTCGTGCAGGTGCGCGCGCACGACCTGATGCGCGAGCCGCCGCCCCGTCCCCTCTATCACCTGATCGTGTGCCGCAACGTCGTCATCTATTTCGAGCGCCAGGCGCAAGAGCGACTGTTTAAGGTCTTCGTGGAGGCGCTCGCGCCCGGTGGCGTGCTCTTGCTGGGTAAAGTCGAGACGCTGTTCGGCCCCGCGCGTGAGCGCCTCCGGCTCGTCGACCCGCGCGAGCGGATCTATACGAAGCCCAAGTGAAAGAAGTCATCGTCAAAGTGGCCGACTGGGCAGCGGAGCGGGGCGACGGCGTGCTGGTCACGCTGGGGCTCGGCTCGTGCGTCGCCATCATGCTGTACGATGCGCAGGTGAACGCCGGCGCCATGGCCCACGTGCTGCTCCCGTCCACGAGCCTCGCGCGCGACATCACCAACCGGGCAAAGTTTCCGGAGACCGCCGTGCCGCTGCTGATCGAGCGGCTCAAGGGGCTGGGCGCCGACCCCCGCCGGCTCGTCGCCAAGCTGGCCGGCGGCGCCAGCATGTTCGGCCAGCTCGTCACGCCCGGGACGATTCAGATGGGCGAGCGCAACCTGCTGGCGTCGCGCAGCGCCCTGCGCGCCGCGGCCATCCCGATCCTTCGGGAATCGGTCGGCGGCGAGCGCGGCCGCAGCGTCCGGTTTCACGTCAAGGACGGCCGCGTCGAGATCCGGTCGGTCGGAGCCGATGTCGCCGTCATCTGACACCACGGCGCGCCCCACCGTGCTCGTCGCGGACGACAGTGCGCTGATGCGCCGCGTGCTCGTGGACGTCTTGAGCGGCGGCAAGGACGACGGGGAGTTTCGCGTGGTCGCCACGGCCCGCGACGGGTTCGACGCGATCCGCAAAGTGCACCAGCACAAGCCCGACGTCGTGACGCTCGACCTCGAGATGCCGCAGCTCGATGGCCTGGGCGCGATCGGCTACATCATGTCGGAGTCGCCGCTGCCCATCGTCGTCGTCAGCGCGCACGCGGGGCCCGGCACGCAGGCGGCGATTCGCGCACTCGAGCTCGGCGCCGTCGAGATCGTCGCGAAGCCACCGCCGGAGGTGTTCGGCCATCCGCGCGCCGCGCTCGAAGCGCTCGCGCCGCAGCTTCTCGCCGCCGTACGCCGCGCGCTCGCGGCCGACGTCTCGCACGTCAAGGTCCTGGCGCGACCACCGGCGCCGGTGGTGCACCCACCCGAGCTCGCGTTGCGCGGGCGCGCGCTCCTGGCCGTGGGGGTGGCGGCGTCGACGGGCGGCCCGCGCGCCCTCGCCGACGTCGTGCCGCGCCTGCCGACCGGCCGCGGTGCCGCGATTCTCATCGTGCAGCACATGCCGCCAAAATTCACGCGCAGTCTTGCGGAGCGTCTCGATTCGATGAGCCGCGTGCGTGTGGTGGAGGCCGCTGAGGGTGCACCGATCGTCGCGGATACGGCATACGTTGCGCCCGGCGATTATCATATGCGGGTGCATGCCGCTCCCGACGGACCCGTGATCGCACTCGATCAATCCGCGCCGCTGTGGGGCGTGCGCCCCGCCGCCGATCCGCTGTTTCGCTCGATCGCCGAGGTCTACGGCGCACGCGGCGTCGGCGTGGTGCTGACGGGCATGGGGCGGGACGGCGCCGCCGGCTTGCGCGCGATCCACGACGCGGGCGGCACCGGCCTCGCGCAGGACCGGGAGACGGCGGTGATCCACGGCATGCCCGGCGCCGCGGTGCAGGCGGGCGGCGTCGACGCGGTCCTGCCGCTCGGCCAGATCGCCGACCGCGTCGCGGCCGAGCTGGCGCGGCGCAAAGGACCAGAATCGTGAAGGGCTATCTCCTCGTGCGCGCCGCGGGAAAGGCATACGGACTGCCGGTCGGCCGTGTGCTCGAGGTCGGGGATGCGTCCGAAGTACTTACCGTTCCTCGCAAGCTTCCCGCCGTGCGCGGCTTGACGCCGCTGCGCGGGCGTCTCGTGCCGCTGATCCACCTGGGGGCATTGCTCAGCGGCACCGCGGCGCCCGCCGACCCTGTCGCCGGCGTGCGAACCGTCGTGCTCGTGGAGATCGGGGGAGGCGCGGGGGGGGGGGGGGGGGCCGG
>Ga0137365_10004634_pt1 | contig 11027 bp, 11 predicted proteins | sample SagtaG_9_FD_104799 | JGI IMG/M metagenome (GOLD analysis project Ga0137365, IMG submission 104799) | Vadose zone soil microbial communities from Sagehorn Ranch, Mendocino, California, USA - Sage1_L_40_16 metaG | ecosystem: Environmental > Terrestrial > Soil > Vadose zone | place: USA... | reverse complement strand
CATGATCGTCACGCCTAATGGGCGTTGCCGGGGAGCCAGAGTGTTTTGCATGATGCCTTTACCTTCCCAAGAACAAGAAGGGACCTGGATAACTGTCCCCCGGACAGGGTTCCCGCAAGGGTTGCTATACCTGTCCCCCAGACAGGATGCTACATTTTACGCACTATTTGTGCTTCTTCCGCTCGGTCCACATGCGGTACAGCACCCGGAAGTTCACGAGTGCGTCTGATTTAACGAATGCTTTCACTCTGTTAGTTAGGCCTGTCCGGCGTACATGTGTCTGTGCCCGGTATTCCGATCCTTCAACGGGGGGATTCGGGTCCTGATCAAGATGGGTCATGCTCTTCTTCCTTTCAGCGATTGAGTGCGACGACAATCTTTTATTAGAAACTCCCGATATGCAAACTCTACCAGGTACACGCTGCAATTGAGATAATGGTATACTCTCCTGAGCAAAACTCGGGGTGAAAACAAAAATGCCGTCGTGGCTCGCAGGTGCTCTTGCATTTGGGTGAGATCGTCTGCTCAGTGAGTTGAGACCCTTTAAACGAACAGGCACTACAAACCGGCTCATTCTTTTCTTTCAATCATTGCAACGTATTCGCTAAAAAGGGCCATTTGGAGTATTATAGTCTCAGGGATTAGACATTACCCTCAAGACTAATAAGGATAGCTATGTATCCCCCTACTCCACCGGCTAATCCGGAAATCAAACGTGAACTGAAAAAGCAACTTCTCGGTCTGTCAGCAAGGAGCTTCGAGTTTTTCGCTGGCGATTTTTTAGTCTACATTGGCCTTGCGGAAGTATCTGTCACCCGATACATTGGTGATGGAGGTATTGACGCCCAGGGAGACTTGATTGCAGGCATGTTTCGTATCCCAACTGGAATACAGGTCAAACGGTACAGAAACAATGTACAACGTCCAGACATCGAGAAATTCATAGGCGCTTTATCAGGGCGTTTCTCACAAGGCATGTTCATGACGACGGCAAACTATGCTCCCAGTGCTTTGCAGAAAGCATCAACTTCTATACCTCGTATACTGACGTTGAACGGAGATCAGATAGTCTCAGTGATGATCGAACATCAGTTGGGATTAAAAACCTCATCATTTTTCTCTCAGAAACTGGACATCGATCCTGATTACTTCGCAACCTTTGAAGCTATGCGAGGTATGTTATCGGGTCATGTTAGCGAAGCACGCCAAAGCTACGCTATAGACCCCTCTCAATCCAGTACTGATACTACGGCAGATGAACAGACCATTGAGCTCAAATCCGAAGACGATCTTATTTCTTTGAATGCGTTGGGTTATGCACTCCGTGTAGACCCCAATAGGGTTCGTCGATGGATTGAACATGAGAAGCTGCTTCCTGATGCCTCTCAAACGTTGCGCGAACGTAGCATCTATTATTTTAGGCGTGACCGCATTGAGCAGATCAGAAAGAGTCTCGGCCTGGAAAATATTCCAACGTCGAGTAACGAATGGAAGCAGGAATTTCTTGATTTCGCGAAAAGTCGCAATTTGTCGCGATCTTACAAGCCCGTAATGGTGAAAGCCTTTTTCAAATTGGTTGATCGTGAAGGCAAAGTAAAGATTGATGATTTGGTGAGAGAGTTCAGAGACTACTACGCGCAGCGGCTCGCAGCAGGTGAACCACTGGAACAAGATGCTTCTATCATGGCGCGTCCAACCGAAGCGAGCAATGAAGAAATTAAAAGACTCCTTATTGATATGCCCGTTCAGCGTTTCCTCATCAAGAATTTCATAGAGTATGTTCCTGAAGAAGGGGTTCTGCGTATTGCTCCACAACTGTGGCAAGAACTGCACTATTATGAGGTGGTAGATGCACTCAAGAGCGCAGATGAGCAGATTAGTTATTACGTTGCTCGGCATACAAAAAGAGGTGGGTATACTTCATCTTAACTAGAGGTAGAGCATACTTGCCTGCTATTTTTGTCCTGATCTAGTGTATATTCCTCTCATTGAGAGCTGTATTCTTTTATCTTTTTGTCCGTTGGCTAGATCTTCCTGTCACGCTCTAGGATGGCTTCCAGTGCTTGTATATCAGGAAGCAGGTCCACGTCCAGGTGAAGATCATGGCAAAGGAACCCAATAGCATAGCGGTTCTCTTCATTTTTATCCACCACGTAGAGATGATCGACTTCAGAATGCTCCCCCATATAGAGGTATACTTGCTCTTGTTTCCAAAGAGCCTCGGGTCGGCTCCGTTGCGCACGGAAGATCCATGCCTGGAACCATCCTGGCATAAGACCTTGCTCAAGACACCAGGCCATGGTGGCATAGTAGATTTCGTCGAAAGGACCTCCCTGAGTGGGGCTAATAGGACGCCTGGTGAGAACAATTTGGTGTACATTGTCCTTCCAGAGCTGATGTGTGAGGTCGCGCCCTTTGTCTACCAGCAGGTCTTGCTTCAAGTGGTGAGGATCAAAGAGAGTTTTCCAGTAGGCCAATGATCCCTTTCCATGACGTGGACCTGCTGCCTCTGCTGCCGCCTCACGAACAGCACAATCGGCCAGAACGCCGTCCAGTTCATAGATAATCAGCGGGTGTTCGTAACGCATCATATATCCCTTCTTAAAAAGATGAGATTCTTAGGTAGGCCCCAGTAACTTAGATAATAGCGAGCTACAGCCCTACTTTTTAGACAACACCACTGGCAAGGACGGGCCATTGTTACCCCTATGCATCCTCTTCGATCCTGCCTGGCAAATGCGTCATGACGATCCTGAATCCACCACGGTATGCTTTCATTTCTAGCCGTTTGTAGGAGGGATGTTCCTTCAAGAGTTCCTCTGCTTTCCGCTCCGCGTGCTCACGGTCACGAGCGTAGAACGGAAAGAGCGTATCCACGTCCTTACTCATTCTGCAAAATAATATCCACAGTGTCACTGTGCTCCCTCCCTTTACTTGCCGATTGTTTAAAATAGATTAAGTAAAAACGGCTAAGTGATTTATTCTAGTTGTTTTTGCTTAATGTTGTCAAGCGGTAAGGTTTGCTACAATCACTGAAAAAGCCGAGAGTGAAGCAATGGTACGTTTGCGCGTCAAGGAAGTAGCAGAGGCAAAAGGCTACAACATGTCCAGTTTATCAAGGGCTGCGGATGTCTCATTTACGACGATTAAGCGGCTGTGGAGGCGTCCCTATGGAGGGGCAAACGTTGATACGTTGGATAAGATTGCAGGGGTACTTGGTGTCTCGGTGTCTGATTTGATAGAGCATGTACCAGACGAGGGCAAAGAGACATAAAGGTTTACCACTTGCATCGTCTATGAAAGCAATGAAGCCATCAATGCCTTTGTCGCTCCCCTTCTTGCCTGTCTTGCTCCCTTCCTGACCTCCCAGTGGTTTCCCTCGAATAAGTGAACCCGTCCAATACTAGAACTGATAGCGGTCATCATGGGCAAGTTGTTGTGCTGATCCAACGTCCACTGGCTCGCCAATCACCTGAAATAAACAGACTTCTGACTTTTTGGGCAAATGGCCTTTTTTAGCGAATATGCTGAGGTTGCGAGCGGCTTTGCCTAAAAAGGGCCATTTGGTGTATCATAGTCTGTAGGATCTCAAAGTTAGTTGGATTGAATTTTCAGAATTACTTGGACTGGCCTCCATACTTATAGAAAGCGCCGGTTCTGGTTAGTTTTGATACATCAAAATTAATGCATATCTTGATGTATCACTTTTTATGTTGAGCCTTGGAAGAATATGGATCAGCGTCAGTGATCGTGGTGGTTAGAGGCTCGGTTTCTGGCGTAGACAGTAAGTATATTGGAGGTAGTTATCCTCAATGAGCACCAACAAAGAGACTTTTAAGGCTTTTCAGCAGGATGATGTGCTCTCGTCCGCTGACGTTGCATCAAACGTTGTTCTTAAGCCTGAAGAAGAGTATGCGTATGGCTTCATTATAGAAGTTTTAACGAGCGGTTTATACCCTGATGTCTTTCACGTTATCCGTGAGTATGTTCAAAACTCATTCGATGCGATTATTGCTTGGCGTCGAATGATTGGCGATTCCCAAGCAGGAAGTGTGCAGATTGCAATCGATCCACCTTCAATTTTTATATTTGATGACAGCACAGGGATGGACCGTAAAAAGGTACAAGAGTACCGCTACGTTGGCTACTCCAACAAGTCCATGGGGACGTCTGTCGGTTTTCGCGGAATTGGTAAGCTCTCAGGTATTTCTGTTGCTGAGAAGCTAATTTTGACGACCTCACCCTATGGAGTAGCTGAAAGGTATAAACTGGTCTTTGATGCAAAGACTATGCTGGACCATATCCTTCAGCTGAAACAGCAGGGACAGAACATTCCTCTTAACGAATTGATACAGAAATATACAACTCTAGATACTGAAAAAGAGGAGGCCGATCAGCATTATACCTTGGTTGAACTTCACCGCATTCAGCAAAAATCAAAACTGCTCATGGACCAGAAGGAACTATCAAACTATCTAGCGCTTAATGTGCCCATTGATTTTGATCCTACTTTTAAATATGGGTGCGAAATTGATGAGTGGTTAAGAACCTACGTTAAGAACTATGATACGGTTCCGATAACGGTAAATGGCATTCGAGTTTACAAGTATTACCTGCCCAAAGCTAAGCCTCCCCGGTTTGAATTTATCTGGAGCGACGAAGACAAAGTTGCTGCCACTTCTGCCCGATATATACCTTCAGAGATAGAAAATATCGGAGAGGATACAAATACATCAAAATTGCTTGCATTTTATTGGTACTGCGAACATGAAGATCGGGGGCAGTTTGATGATCGGCAGCACAGAGGTCTCGTCTACAGAATGAGGAATTTTGCGGTGGGAGATAATCAATTACCGCGCATGACTCTTTGGAAAGCAACCCCGGAACGCGCCTACTATTTCTTTGGGGAAATACATGTGTGCGATCCAGAGGTTGTGCCATCCAGTGAACGGGGCAATTTTGAGGAGAACAGCGCTAGGGAGAGGTTGTATCGTTGCGGCACTCGAACACTTTCACGTACACTTAATCGGATAGCAGGTGCCAGCTCGGACAAACGCCGGGCAAAAGAAGTCATCGAAGAGGCTGAAATCCTGATTTCAACCACTGAAGCTGAGTTTGTGACGGGCATACCGAAGGAGACGCGACTTCTTAAGTTGGTTGCGCTGCAAAACGCCCAAACCGGGGTTGAAGACCGTATCGGCAAAGCCCCATTTGAATATCAACAGCGTGGCTTACAGGTCATTGAGAAGGCGACTGAACTTGTTCAAAAGCTAGATACCTTGCAGCCAAAACAAGAAAAGGGCCAGGGCCTCTACGATATCAAGGATGTATTAGGAGTAAGCGCTGAGTCTGCTAGGATGTATGACATTATCATGGATGTACTAAGAGAAGAATTCGGAGATCAACCGGCGTTGTTCGAAAGACTACTTAAGCGTATTCATAGCACTCTTGAAGAACGCTGGAGCCGATGATATATGCTGGAAGAGCCTTTCACGATCAACAAAAAGAAGGTTAGAGAACTTAACCTGCGCCTGATAAGGGAGCACTTTGAGAAGCGCAAGGGACAACTTCGTTACTTCGGACTTCCCGGCGAAAGTATGCGTGATATTCTACTCTGGAAAGAGTTTTTTTCATACTTCTGTGCTGTAGAACGCGGCGAGCCAGGTGAAGAGTTTCTGCTCCAACATAACCTACGGTTGAGCGCTTTCAAGTATGGAATCTCAGATAAACTGAACCTTCTAAGAGGAGAGTTGGATAACATACTTTTGCGGGGCTACGATGATTACAATAACGCCGTAGAGTATCCTTTCGATGTTGTTACTCTTGATTACTGTGGAGGTGTTATATATAAAAACTCAACTGGGCAATCAACACGGGCTAGTTCAATAGGTGAGCTTGTGCGCAACCAAGCTCTGCACGATAAGGATTTCCTGCTATTTCTTACCTGTAATTTGGACAACGATGATCAAGGTGAAATTCGGAAAGTCTTTCTCGATATTCAGCGAGACCTGAATAAGCTTGGTGTAAATGCTGATCAGGCTATCAAAGCATACCTTGCACATCCCAAAAAAGAGGCCCAACTCAAGATGTATGTTCCCTACCTTATAAGAACATTGAGTGCATCAACGTATCGATGTGAGACATTTAAGCCTGTATATTACTTAGGCAATAAAGAAACTCATATGATGAGTTTCTCGTTCTGGATGGAACGTTCATCCAACTACGCTGCAGGTCGCCCAAATCGTCAGTCACTTGTACAATTGTTGAATCTTCCGGCCTTTGAGTGTATGGATGGTGGTCTCAGGCCAACTGATTTTGACATTCCGAAAGTAGAAGTATCCTAGCCCTAACAGAATAAGCACTCTTGGATATGCATTTCTGGTAATTCATCCCATGTTCGGCCATCAAGTAAACGCCCACCTGCTTTTGGCGTTCGGCCTCCCCACTGTTTATGGAAAAATGCAACACCTTCAGCCACACAACGTTCTCGGAGATTACGCACCCAATTAGGATCACATAGACGATGTCCACGTCCACTTTCACCACCAGTGATTAGCCAGTGAATTCCTTTAAGATTTAAGCGGTCTAGCGGCCCTAAAAGTGGTTCAGCGCTGATAAAGCGGATATGTGCAGGTACTTTGCGTAGTTGATCAGCACGCCAGACATAGTTGTCATTTTCAATTGATACGCCTGCCCAAATATGCGGTCTCCAAGGAAGTGTAGGCCCGAGCCGAGCAAGACGTCCGCTACGTTTTGTAAGAACCTGAAAGATATGCCAGTTCGCCTTGACCATCACTTCAAAGACACGATGGATATATTCGTCCGGCACATCTTTATGAAACAAGTCTGACATTGAATTGACGAAGATACGACGGGGTTTCCGCCACTGTAGTGGAAGTTCTAGCCGTTCAGGCCATAGCTTCAAGTCGAATCCCTGCTCATAAGGGTGACCAGGCACTCCGCGAAAGCGTTCGGCAAAGGTAAGTGCGTAACAATGATCACAACCTGGACTGACTTGTGTGCAGCCAGTTACTGGATTCCAGGTAGCATCTGTCCATTCAATGGCAGATTTGTCGCTCATCTTTACTTCTCCACGTTAATACGACTTTGGGCTGGAGCAAGAATTGAGGAAAGTAATTCTTCTGGCAAAAAATCCAAATCTATTGCACAGCGTGAATAATTGAAGCCGGGATGCTGCATCGATGCTAGCTGTAGTTGACCTTTCTCACATCGTAGTAGTGGTAATTCTATCAGGTCTGGATCATCTTGTGAGCTAAATCCCCGTAAATTGGCAGATCGCCCGTCTGATGCAAAAGCTTCAAATTCAAAGGCGAAATGGATCATGTGTGCACGTTCGTAACCATCGTATGCAATAGGGGGTCTTGATGTACATCGAAACACGCGTGATTCTGAGATTGCATGAATGAAAGAAGGCACTGTTGCTTTCAATTTGTACTCTCGCTCTCCATCAATGCGATCCAGGTACCAGCCGATAGTCTCACGCCAATTTGGACCACGGTTACGAGCCTGTAAACCGCGTAGGTAGTCCTCAATTTCACTTCCCATAGTATCACGAACATTAATCGTTAAAAATAGCACAAAGCTGTGACCTTCTTGACGCTCAAATAGCTCTTTAATTGCTGCCACCCTCTTCGAAGCACCACTGTGATCCCTGTATCCAATACCACCATCGAAATCTAAATTCACAACATCGTAGCCAAAATGCGCAATGTGAGCTGGTTTCCCATCATTAACTTGTGGTCTTTTGCCGTTATGATCCAAACCGTCAAGAATGATATCTTCCACATCGCCTTGCAGCAATTCAAATCCAGAATCGATTCCTGCCACGAACAAATTTGTGGCTAGACGTCCCATCTCATTTTGCGCTATCTTCTGCTGTTGCTTAGTACGACCTAAACTTTCAACACCTGTGCGAAAACGATCAAGTAGGTCTTTCCAATCAAGCAGGTCGTGAATATCTGGTCCTGGGAGACCAAAATAGGTTAGGCTGTCTCGCCTCATTTTGCCCTTCCAGCACTCCAAGATAATTTTATCCCACAAGCGGCGAATGGCTGCTTTGTTTTCAGTATCAGCAAATGGCATAACCCTCTCTCCTAGTCCGAACCCGTAAAGCCATTATTTAGCCGATCTTCAAAATCCGTGAGCACACTCTGATAAAGTGTTTTATCAAGTAGAATGTTTTCCAAACTTTCCTGAAGCAGTTTAACAAGTCTAGTACAGTCACCATCAAGCCGCCAACCTGCTTCCAGCAATATGTTTTCCAATTTCCTGAGTGGCAAAGTAGATGGTGGTGGTGAAGGAACGACGGGTGTAGGGGAGAAGTCCTGGTAGGTTAGAGGAGCCAAAGACGGCGAAGGATTGATAGGGGTATTTGGCATAGAATTGTTATTTGATTCTTGCACCTGAAAGGTCTCGGCGAGGTTCGACTGCGCTAGTTGTTGCTGTGTTACTTCATTTGCAGCGCGCTTACGCCGTGTTGACTCTGGTTGAGGAGTTTCTGTCTCTTTCGCCAGCCTTTTTTGAAGACGTTCTGCACGCTTAATGATATCATTAGCAATAGTTCGCTTGTCTGGACTGGCTTTCTTTTGCTGACGGCGCAAATCTTTAAGGATCTCATTTAGGCGCGTATAAGTCTCGTAGTCATTGCTCTGAGTATTCGTTTCAACCTCCTTCTCAATGAGAATGAGTTCTGCTAGATACTTCTCTACACGTTCATCAGCTACTCCTGTAGCCTGGAAACTCTCAGCTGTGTCTTCTAGAGCCGAAAGCTGTTGCATCACTGCAAGTTCGACCGCACGTTTGGCTTCGTTGGTCTCGAAATCGTCGCGGTCGGCCTTCGGTACAACCGCTGTGTCAACGACGTATACTTCTCCTGTGTACCAAGGGTATAGTTGGGGTTTGGAAGAAAAACAATGTCTTAGCCGGTCGCGATTACCAACCGTGAAACCTTTCATTTTGTAGACAAAACCTTCGTAAGCACGAAACTCTTGCTCTACAGCTTCTCTAAGCCCATCTTTAAGTCCTCGTTCGCGACTTTCCGCAACCTTAGGTACAAAGCGTGCATTCTGTGCGACCCGATCGCGTTCGGTATTAAGGCATGCCCAATAATATGCCACCTTTCGTTTACCATTACCTATCGTTATAGCCCCCATAATTGGTGCCTGTAAACGAGGTATGGCCGGCTTGGTTACAATCATATCTGGCACGCCATCGAATTGGAGAGTGAGAGTGATCGCATTGTAACCAGGGACTTCTAGATGAAGTTGTTGGTTAATATGATCTCTATACTCAAACTCCTGATCAAAGTCGATGGGCAGATTTCTGATCATGTAATGTTTCAACTCTTCACGGTTACCAAGCTTTTTAATATGAACGTCGCTGATTTCCTGCATCTCGATGTGAGTAAAGTGCACGTCCTCTGCCAATGGCTGTTGGATACGGCAGACCTTAGTATGTGTAGAAAGCAGTTCGACAAGTGACGTTTTACGTTCATTTGCACTTTTTCTCTTATCTTCTTCCAACTGTGCTTTCATGGCACCAAACTCGAACACTAATAAGTGTTGACGTGTATCACCTGCCTTCTTACTCGTCACTCGTAGACGGTTGCAAAGGTCGAAACTGGAATATATACCAATACCACGGAAACCGACATGCTCATTAAGTGATTTAAGAGAAAGGCCAAATTGACGGGCTTGAACTAATTCTTCTAATGACATCCCGTCTCCATAGTCAAAAATGTGAACGGAGTTACCAGTAATTTTGATAGTCGCAGTACGAGCGTTAGCATCAACAGCATTCTGAACATACTCGCGTATGCAATCTAATGGATCAGTATACAATCCTTTAGAAAGGATGGCTAGCAATTCACCGCCAATATCGTTGACATCAATCTCTAAGGGGATTAATTCACCAGGATGAGCATCTAACAATTCATCCAAGGGAAGCCTCATTTGTTGATAGGGTGAGTTACTATCCCTAACTTCTTTAAGTCTGCTCCCACGTTTTGACATCGTTGCACCTCCAATAAGGTCTCTGTTTCTGATCATTTATCTTTTGAAAGAAGCAAAACAACTTGTTCACGTACCCAGTCATTGACTGCCTTCTCACGGTTTGGTATCAGACCAAGTTCTGTAGCTTCATGTAGCATATCCCATACATCGACATCCAAACGCATACTGACCATACGCTTAACGGGCTTCTGCCCTTTGGGACGCCCAGCACGCTTTGGCATCGTCTTCCAGGCACGACGAGCTGCGAGACTATAATTAGTAATCTCCTCAGTAGTAACGCGCATAATATCGTTTGTACCAATCTCAACCTCTAGCAGTCCATCCACCTGATTGCAAATGATACCTCTTGCACCTGTGCGTGAACCAGAGCGAATGCGAACCTTATCACCAGGTTGAAAGTCATTTATGTCTCTTAGCTGTTCCTCCATCTCGTTGCCTTTATGAACTCTCACTATATATGATCAAATAGCAGCATACACCGTTTTCTAATAAATATCAAGACACAAATTAGAGTTTATCAGCCTGGCGACTTTTTGGGATCAGTTTAGACTACATCAGTATCCTTAGTATAGGATGACGTAGCTAACTAATTGTGGCCTGGTCATAAATCCTCAGGCCGCTTTGAGAAAGGCTTTGAGGCCGACACAGAGTTCCTGATCGTGCTCAAAGCGGTACAGGAGGGCTAATTGATAGACAAAGATGGCCCCCAGCGCAAAGCGCTGAGTAGCAAGTAAGCCATTAGTGGGAACTTGTCCATGACCATCAAAGATGCCCTTGAAGTGTTCATTAAAATTTTCCATGGCGATGGGACGCAGTTTGTGAAAGATGTGTCGGACTTCCACCCCAGCATCGGTGTGAGGGTAGCGCCCATACTTGGTGGTCACCAGTAGGCGGTCATCGCGCTGACAGATCTCATGGAGTTCAGGCGTGTTGTAATGGCGATCACCCAGCACGAAGCGAACTTCGGCGGGAACTTCGCGCAAGAGTTCAGGGGCT